>CXWL01003828.1_pt1 | contig 35852 bp, 42 predicted proteins | sample 590931 | NCBI WGS metagenome assembly CXWL01 (sample SAMEA3498368, study PRJEB10139) | groundwater metagenome | biome: water well; material: biofilm material | place: Germany | collected 2015-04-27
ATGTATTTTATAAAACCTTTATGACCAAAGTCGATGTGATCGAATAAATCAGTGTTTCCCTAATTTCAATCAGGCGTTCACAAAAAATATTACTTGCTGCCTTCCAATTTCATCAGGTAATCCCTAATAGCGTACCCTCCTTTGTTTTGTTAAGGAACCTCTGAATAACTGCCATTTCGAGCATAGCGAGACATCTATACTGTTGATTGCCAAAGATTCCTCACTACGTTCGGAATGACAAAGGGTGATTTATTCAGAGACTTCTTAAGAGCGGTTACCAGCTTAGAAACTGGTAGCCGCCGCTTCTGACTAATGCGCTCCTACTGGATCCCTCTGTGCAGCAGTCAAACCGCTTTTCCAATCTTCTGGCAGATTCTGCACCCAACCATTATAAACATTGGGTATAGCCAGCACTCCCTGACCGCCAAACCCTGGCAAGCCGCTAACGGTATCATCTTTGGCATTACTTCCGTTGTCAACCAGAGAAACATATCCGGCGATTTTTGCATCGCTTAAGTCGCCATCGCCATTGGGATCTACATCCACAACCGTGAGCCGGTTAGAGAATTTGCTCGTTACATAAGCATAGTACCCGCCGTCTTTCTTGGCGCCAAAATTTGCGCCGTGACAGCCAGGATCACAACCAAACATTTTGACAATTTTGTCAGTTGCTGTATCAATTACGAGAATCTGCCCACCCGTCGCAGCGATGACAACAGCCTTACCATCTGGAGAAACAGGCGTTTGGATGGGAAGTACACCAACCGCAATTTCTCCATTCCCATCATTATCAGCAAAAGCTCCCGTAATAGGATTATAGTCAGCGATGAGGTTAATAGTTTTTATCAACTCTCCGGTATGACCATTCAGCACACTTAAAGAATGATGCAGCAGATTAGTTGCATAAATCTTGCTGGAATCCGGCATCATACCGATTGCAATCGGATGCGCACCGGGAGCCCCTTGCCCTGTTGCCGTTCTGGATTGTATGTCACCATCGGCAGCATAAATTCCAACATCACCGGTATTAATATTAGGCGTTATGATCTTGGAGCCATCTGCACTCACCCAATGACCGTGCGGACTGGCAGAAGTATGTCCATGCGCCTGTGTTGGCATCATTTTAGTAACGGTGGTTGTGCCGGCTGGCATGACAGAAATACCATTTTCGCCATTGATAGCAATCGTAAGATCATCCGTCGATGGTAGCGTCATCACATGAGAAGGCGCGTAGCCTACTTGAATGTTTTTGATTAATTGACCATTCTCACGATTAATCAGGGTTAGCTTGTTATCAAACCATTGTGTCGCATAGATAACGGATTGATCCCGGGTAGGCCACATGTTATGTGGATTATTCATATTGATTCCAGGCAGTGCAATCTTACGCTTAACGGTCCAATTCGTCGTATCAACCACCGTAATGGTACCGGCTTTGTATTTACCTGCAGTTTTTTCGAATTGGGTATTAACCCATACTTCTCCTACACCTTTTACTGTTGGTGGAGTTGATGTTGGCAGAGAAGTGGGTGGTATATCCAAAATATTTAAAGGAGCAGCAACGCCACCATCAGTGAGCTCAGTACTGAATGGTACTCCAGAGATTACGACTGAAAGATCTGGAAATTTGACACTCCAGCTGCCGGATGAATAATCCTGCCAGTTGCCTGGCGAGGTCGCAATAAAGAATGTTTTCAATAACCGGATGGCCAAATCACTATTGGTAGGCAATCCCTTAATACCTGTAACAAGATCTATTTTAAAGTCAGAAGCTTTGTCGCCTAAGTCAAGTGCAAGACCAAGTATACCTTTGGGATCAGTTGTCTCAGGATCATCTACGATCACTGCACCAAACATGTACGGGTGTATCTTACAAGTAAATACGTAAAGGCCCGGCGTATCCAATTTGACAATCCCGCCTCCCCGGTACGCATCGGTTTGATTGAAAGGCATGTGATGCGCTCCTGTAGGCCATAACAGAGAACTGATAGTGTGTACAGCGTTGGTGTCTGACATAATAAAATTGACACTGCTGCCTGGAGCAATCACCTCTAATGATTTGGTTCTAATGCCCACACCCAGTCCAACGATCGCATCACCACGTGCGCTTCTGAACCAACTTCCGGGCTCATCGGTTATTTCAAAGGTTACCAGGCCCGGTTCATCTTTCGGGCCGAGTAAAATTCGGCCATAAGGGGATGCACCGACTACACTGGCTCCGTCACCGCCGACAGGATCAACCTTGAAGCTGCCGTGCATGCCTGCTTCCATATGTGAAAACAAGTGGCAATGATATTGCCAATCGCCGGTGCCAACGCCGCTACCTGCCTTGATGGTGAAGGTATGACTATCTACACCATCATCTAGTAATTTGGTATCGATGACAGTATTTGTTCCGGTCTTGAGCCATCGGTGCGCATGTAAATGGAAGGTATGTCCCGGACCTACTGACAAGACATGAACCCGGATCAGGTCGTTCTCAACAGCACCCAGGTTTGGGTTCGCCCAGAGGGGTTTTTGTTGGCCCCCATCCCCGGATATCTCAGTACCCCAAAATGTTGAACCTACCATAAATAATACAAATTGTTTGTCTAGGTCAGCCTGAGTGACAGGAACGATACTGCCATCATCATTGACATAGTTATCGATCGGACCATTCCTTTTGTCGACGATAAGTGCGCCAAATAAGCCGAGAAGCTCTTTTCCATTGCCGTGATAGACAAAGCTGCCCGTTTTATTCGCATGTACGGTGTAATTTTGTGTCTGTCCGGGTTTTGCTTTTGCAGTGTTATTGTTTTTTAGACCGGGCACATTAAAACCCACTTTAAACGCGGTGTTATTGGTGAGCGTTATCTGCACAGTATCGCCTTGCTTAACAAACAGCGCTGGGCCAGGAATAACAGCTTCAGTATTACCAGCTAAGGCATAACCCAGTTGACCATTCGGTAAGGTATTGGCTGTGATGGAAAAATTATGTACCGCTGCCAGCACCATAGGGGATGCCAGAAGTGTGACGGCAAACAGTATAAAAGCTGTCAGCGTTGAGACCGGATTTTTAAAGCCAAAATTTTTTTTGTTCATGTTGTCATCCTTATCTTCTATTTGCTTATTCGCTTGTTTAATGGACATTGAAACTACCCATCATGCCCAGTAATTTATTTGAGAAATTATTATCCATATACTGTGCACTGTTTTTTGCTTTGATAACGAATACATGTTTCTCAAGCGGGCCAATTGCAATCTGATCGATAAGGTGGTGTGTTCCCGGATCGAACCACTTATAACCATTCAGTACAAATTTATGGATATCAGTGCCCATTGCGATCAAATGAAATCTGACATAAGTGTTTTTTGCGGCGGCCAGAGATGGATTGGCGCCATGTTCTGATTGCTTCTTGTTGACACCATTAATCTCCATTCCCCAGAAAGCATCGTCACCCAGATAAAGCACATATTCTTTGGCAAAATTGGGGGATCCCGCCGGATTAACAATGACTGCACCAAAAAGTCCTTTGTTTTCAGATCCGTTATGGCTTTCGAAATTATGATCATGATAAGGCCACGTACCAGCGGTTCCAGGCGCAACATCCCATTCATACTCATACGATACGAAGTTATTTTCAGGACCTTCTCCGGCACCCTCGTCTTGTATTTTATTGATGACTTTGAGCGTGCCATCGCTCAGGATCTTGTAATGAACACCATGCACATGCACGCTTACTTGCTTGCTGAGGCCTGCAGCAGGTGGAACAGCAGGGGCGGTTGGCGTTATTGCATTAAAGAGCGTCAGTTTGACCTTATCACCTTCTGTTAACACGATGGTTGGCCCAGGAATTGTCGCGTTAGGGCTGTAACGATCAGTAATATCCGTACCATTCACTGTGTGACTTAGCATCTTGTAAGCCAGCAGTTTATTGCCAAAACCATCATCCTGAATATCTTCCGCCGTCATTTGAATAATATGTTCTGCTGCAAAACTCTTTTCAATGATTAAAAAAGACGTTGCCAGTATGAATATGAATAGGGCGGCGGTGCTTTTTAAAAACGGTTTATGAGGCATAGGTGGTGCAGCAGTGGAATTCTCTGGGAACTCCGCGACATAACAGGGTTGATTGGGTTGAAAAGACATTCTAAAATCCTCCTTATGTGAAAAAGTTCGTATCAAGAGAATCGCTTAGGGGAAGCATCCCCCGACATATTAATAAGGCTGTTGGCTTTAGATGCTTACGATTTTCTTGAGGCTCACAATTTGGCAAATAGATTGCAGCTACCGAATAATTGCTATTTATTTACTTTAGTGATCCGTGGGATCTTATCAAATCTATTTGTCGATAAATAGATGTCATTTGTCCCTAAGATGTAGCTATTTCTCTGGATCTTGCGGGTAAAATATCCCGGATAGGTAGGATTCCTTGAAGTAATCGTACTGTGGCGCTTTCAAGCATAGTTCAATTTGTTTCTTAACCCCTATTTTTTTATAAATTACAGATAGTTGGTTGCGTACAGTTTTCTCCGTGACAAATAATTGCAGGCTTATTTCTTTGGCCGATAAGCCCTTGCATGCGAGATAGGCAATGTGATGTTCACTACCGCTCAATTTGGGTTTATGTAATGTTCCGGGATCGGTTTGTATGTCAGTTGATGGATTGGGAGCAAACTGTGCCTGCCACAGCAGTTTGGTAATATTTCGGTCAAACCAGATTTGACCTGCGTGAATTGCATAGATAGCTTTTAATAACAGCTCAGAGGAGTGATGTTTGCTGATAATACCTACTGCCCCTGAACGAAATGTTTGCAGATAGGTTTGTTCGCTATTGTGATGGGAGAAAGCCAACACTTTAGTTTGCGGGCTGGTATGCAGCAGTCTGGAGATATGTTCGACGCAATGGCCGTTGTTCAATTGCAGATCGACAATAACTACATCCGGCTTATGTTGAATAACCAAATTGAATAAATCTTCTATACAGTCGGTTTCTGCAACCAATCGAATTATAGAATGATTTTCAAACAATGAATGCAATCCTAAGCGCACAAGCTCAAAACTTTCAGCTACCAGTACGTGTATTTTAGTGTGAGATTGCTCAATCATGTTTTAGGTATATGTTTAAATTTTATAAAGCCCCATTTTCAGGGCTGAACCATAAACTTGAGATATCTCTGTATACTGGCGATCTAATACTTCTGTTGGGATTCATTTCGAGGTAAATAGATTGCAACGATTTATTATTGTTATCTATTTAATTTAGTGCAGGAATATTATATCAAATATACTTATGACGAATAGAAGTCATTTGTCCCGACACTATAGCAATTTTTGAGTAATTCCATGACAAAATATCCCGATCATGTAGGATTGTTTGAAATAGCTATATAAAGGCGCTTTCAGACATAATTCCATCTGTTTTTTACCTCCTATTTTTTATAAAATGGATCGCTGCTGTCCCGTTAACTATCGCTTGAAAAGGAACTATCTTTTCCCTATTTAACAAGAAGATAAGAATAAGGCTATCAACGAATATTTGATTTTAACTGCAATATTTTGAGGTTGGTTTTGTGAAATGTGGAATCTTTGCGATCTCATATTATTATAGTCAATTGTAATTTATGAATTAATTTCCTGTGTTGTAAGTATAAGTTAACGGGACACTAGTGAAAGTGGATAGCTTATTACGTACGGTTTTTTCCGTCGCAATCAGTTGTAAACTTATTTCTTTAGCCGATAAACCTTTGTATGCCAAACAGGCAATTCGGCGTTCATAATTATTCAATTTTACTTGCTGCAAGGCTATGTCTTTGGTTTGTATTTCTGTTGATTGGAGCAAGTCGAGTTTGCTGTGCCAGCTTGGTGATGTGGCAATCAAACATGCTTTGTCCCGCGTGGATTGCATAGATAGCTTTCAATAACAATCTAGCAGGCCGTTGAAAAACTATCTGCGTTGCCGCTGCGGTGTTAAAAACAGGCTAAAAATGCTCATTTATTAAGCATAAACTGCGCTTTTTCGCCTGTTTTTGCATTGCATCGGCTGCCTCGAATACGTTTTTCAACGGCCTGCTAGAAGATTCATATTTGCTGATAATGCCTGATGCTCCAGAATGAAATTTTTGTAAATAAGTATGCTCGCTATCGTGCTGTGATAAAGCCAGAATCTTACTTTGCGGGCAGACATGCAACAATTTGGAATTATGTTCGGCATAATCGTTGCCACTTAACTGCAAATTAATAAGAATCAAATCTGGGTTATGCTGTATCGCTAGCTTGAATAAATTTTCGATGGAACTGGTGTCTGCAGCCAAGAGTATTGAAGAATGACTTTTAAATAAAGCCCGAAAGCCCATGCGAACAAGCTCAAAGCTTTCCGCTACAGGACACGTATTTTATTACGTGACCTATCGATCATACTGATTCTGGAAGCGTAGTTAATATGAATACAGCAAAAGACGGAAATACTCGCGTTGCTGCTATTCTATTTGGGTCTGTCCTGTCCTCTCGACTAAGCCTAAATGGTTAGATACACCAATGGATGTGTCGCATTCCTTAATGCAATTCGATAACGATAGGCTGGATAAGAATAGGATTTTTAGGGAGTAATTTGTCAGCATTGCACAGAGACTACTTTCTGTTTTGGTTAAGAATACATCATGGCTGTTCCAGAGGCAGAAACCGATGCCATGTTGCTGGCTGGCTTTGGTTTGATTGGTTTTTCAACTCGCCGTCGTATGCAGATGCTTTTTTGAGCGTTGCCGGTTATCTGCAAAACCATAAAATCAAGCGTGCAAGGTCGATTCATATTAGAATCGCGCTTCCTTCTGTTAAATTCTGAATCAAAAACATGCATCCAATGCTAACCATCGCGGTGAAAGCCGCGCGCCGTGCCGGTAGTATTATTAATCAGGCTTCACAAAATCTGGATTTGCTCAATGTGTCGAAAAAATCACACAGTGATTATGTCAGTGAAGTGGATGGCGCGGCTGAAGACGCTATTATCAAGGTTCTGCTAGCGGCTTATCCCGATCACGCGATTCTGGCGGAAGAAAGTGGTTGCCGGGGCGATGAAAAAAATTCAGAATATCAGTGGATTATTGATCCACTCGATGGCACGACCAATTTCCTGCATGGGTTTCCAAAATATTCGGTTTCCATTGCAGTCAAGCATAAAGGTGTGCTCAGTCATGCGGTGGTTTACGACCCAACCAATAATGAACTGTTTACGGCTAGCCGGGGTGGCGGCGCCTTTCTGAATGACCGGCGAATTCGCGTCAGTAAACGTATCCGGCTTGAGGACTGTTTAATCGGTACGGGTATTCCATTTCGTGATCTGACGCATCTGGACGCTTATATTGCCATGTTGAAGGACATTGTTCCACGCATAGCGGGAATTCGCCGGCCGGGTTCTGCTGCGTTGGATTTGGCCTATGTGGCGAACGGACGTTATGATGGTTTTTGGGAGATTGGTTTGGCGCCATGGGATATGGCCGCCGGTTGTCTGCTGATTACCGAAGCGGGTGGATTGGTCGGTGACCTGGAAGGCAATGAGACACAATTGGAAAGCGGACAAATTATTGCTGGTAATCCCAAAATATTCGGACAATTGCTACAGGTGATTGGGCCGCATCTCACACCCACGTTAATCGAAGTGCAGCGGGCGGCAAAATCTCAGTGACCGGATTCTTCCGGCTCTTCCAAAGGCAGGTCCTGATTCTTGTCGCTGGAATCAATTAAGGATTTCATCTCTTCCAGTGGCGGGAGTTCTTCCAGTGAGCGCAGATTCAGATCGTTCAGGAAATGCTGCGTGGTGGCAAACAATTCCGGCTTTCCGGGTACGTTACGATGCCCGACAGCTTCAATCCAGCCGCGTGCAATGAGTGTTTTGAGCACCGAACTGGAGACGCTCACACCGCGGATTTCTTCAATATCGCCGCGGGTCACAGGCTGGCGATAGGCAATAATAGCGAGGGTTTCCAGAACCGCTCGTGAATAGCGCGGTGTTTTTTGCGGCGTTAACCGATCCAGATACGGTTGCATGTCCGCTCTGGTCTGAAACCGCCAGCCGCTTGCTACCGTGACCAGTTCGGCACCGCTGTCGCTCCATTTCTCGCGGATTTCTTCCAGTAATTTGGATAGCACGGCAGTGCTCAATTCATTATTGAATAGCTTTCTTAATTCATTGATGGGTAAAGGTTCTTGTGCCGCCAGCAATGCCGCTTCCAGAATTTTCCTGGTTTTCGCGGGACTCAGAGAATCCAATGGATCAGGCTGGTTAGGCGGCATCAATGGCGCAGACATAAATAATTCCAGAATCATTGGCCTGAGAAATTTCCAGCAACAATTCCTTGGCCAGTTCCAGGATTGCCAGAAAAGTGACGACAACTTCAGCGACAGTCGCTGCGGGGCTGAACAAGTCATAGAACTCAACCTGTTTGTGCCCGCGCAAATCGCGCAGCACCTGACTCATATAGGCACGAACGGAAAGGGTTTCTCGCTTGATTTGATGATGGCGGTTGACTCTGGCGCGCGTCAGAATAGCGATCCAGGCAAGGTGCAGATCATCCGTTCGGATATTGGGTAATTGTGCGACGGCATTTTGTTCGATCCACACCCGAATGATGCTAAAGTCACGCTCAGCCTGCGGCAATTCATTGAGGCGTAATGCNNGCCAGTTCCAGTTGATCAACGCGCATCATTTCAACGTAGGCCATATATTGCAAAGTGAGCTCGGCCATCGGAATATCCAGAATTTCCAGATTATGTTTGCGGATCAGATATAACAGCAAGTCCAGCGGGCCCTGGAAAGTGTCCAGGAAAATTTCGAGTGCGTCAGGCGGGATATACAAATCCTGCGGAATCTCCAGCAACGGTTCGCCGCAGATTTTAGCGAACGGTTGGGGTTCAACAGAATCAATAACGGAATTCACTGCTGCCCCTGTTGTTGCTCATTTGGGTGATCGATGCAACTGCCCGGTTGCGAGGTTTATCAGGAATAACTGAGTCCCATGGCTTCGCGGATGTCACGCATGGTTTCTTCTGCCAGTTTGTTGGCTTTTTCACAACCATCTGCAATGATGTTGCGCACCAGGGTGGGATCTTCTTCATACTTCATAATGCGTTCATACATCGGAGCTTGTTCGGCCAGAATCTTGTCAATGATGGGCGATTTGCAATCCAGGCAGCCAATTTCCGCGTTCTTGCAACCGCGCTGTACCCATTCGCGGGTGTTATCGTCGGAATAAACCAAATGGAATTGCCATACGGGGCACCTGGCAGGATCACCCGGATCGCTGCGCCGTACCCGTGCCGGATCTGTCGGCATGGTGCGGACTTTTTTCCGGATGCTTTCCGGGTCTTCGCGCAGGCTGATGGTGTTGTTATAGGACTTGGACATTTTCTGGCCATCCAATCCGGGCATTCTGGAGGCCTCGGTGAGCAATGTTTCCGGCTCGGTCAGAATCATTTTGCCGCCGCCTTCCAGATAACCAAATAAGCGTTCCCGGTCGCCCAGGCTAAGATTTTGTTGCTCATTCAGTAACGATCTGGCTTCTTCCAACGCGTGTTCATCGCCCTGCTCTTGATACAAATTGCGCAACTCGGTATACAGTTTTGATTTCTTTGAGCCCAGCTTCTTGACGGCTAATTCCGCTTTTTCTTCAAAGCCGAGTTCTTTGCCATAAATATGGTTAAAGCGGCGCGAAATTTCGCGCGTAAATTCCAGATGCGGTGCTTGATCTTCCCCGACGGGAACTCGGTTGGCGCGGTAAATCAGGATATCTGCACTTTGTAATAGCGGGTAGCCAAGAAAACCATAGGTGCTGAGATCTTTCTCGGACAATTTTTCCTGCTGGTCTTTATAAGTGGGCACGCGTTCCAGCCAGCCGAGCGGTGTCATCATCGACAACAATAAATACAGTTCGGCGTGCGCGGGTACTTTGGATTGAATGAATAAAATCGCCTGCGAAGGATCGACGCCCGCAGCCAGCCAATCAATCACCATATCCCAGACATTTTGTTCGATAATTTCCGGCGTGTCGTAATGGGTGGTCAAAGCATGCCAATCCGCGACAAAAAACAGGCATTCATATTGCTGCTGCAACTTCACCCAATTTTTTAATACGCCATGATAATGTCCTAAATGCAGGCTGCCAGTGGGGCGCATGCCTGATAAAACGCGATCAGCAAACATTTTGATATCCTAAATGTAAAATGTTGTTAGATATATAACCCAAAAATTGACACGATAATTATTTTAGCCCAAGTAATCACAGGCCCGATCACAGCACCCAGCACACCGCTGAACAACAATCCCAATAATATGATAAAGCCGTAAGGTTCAATCCGGGAAAACGGGTAAGCTAAACGGTGTGGCAGCAGACTGATGGCCATGCGGCCACCGTCTAAAGGCGGTAATGGCAGTAGGTTGAGTACCATCAAAATGACATTAATTTCAATTCCTGCGATTCCCATCAGTGCCAGTGGTTTTGCAAAACTGCTTTCGGGCATGGCGATGGCTAATTTGATCATCAAAGCCCAAAAAATCGCCATCAGCAGATTGGCACCGGGGCCGGCTGCGGCTACCCAGAGCATGTCGCGTTTCGGCTGGCGCAAGTTGGAAAAATTAACCGGCACCGGTTTGGCCCAGCCAAATAAGAATCCCGCGCCGACCGTCATCTTGCTGAGAACGAATAACGTCAGCGGTACCAGAATCGTGCCGATGAGGTCAATATGCCGGATCGGGTTGAGACTGATGCGCCCCTCGTTAAAGGCAGTGAAGTCGCCAAAATGTTTGGCAATATAACCATGCGCCGCTTCGTGCATGGTGATGGCAAAAATGACTGGTAAAGCATAAATGGCAATGCCTTGAATAATTTCATCCATGACTGAATCCAAAGGGTTCGAGACTGCCTTTACCTTGCCGGATCAATTCGGGCACATCAGTCGTCAAATCAATCACGGTGGTCATTTCGATACCGCAGGAACCGGCATCCATGATCAGTTCAACCTGATGTTCCAGACGCTCGCGGATTTCTTCCGCATCATTCAGCGGAAATTCGTCTTCCGGTAATATTAACGTAGAACTGAGTAGTGGCTCGCCGAGTTCTTCCAGCAGCGCCAGAACGACCGGATGATCGGGAATGCGCAGGCCGATGGTATTGCGTTTCGGATGTTGCATGCGGCGCGGAACTTCCCGCGTTGCCTGTAAAATAAACGTGTAGCTGCCGGGCGTCGTGGCTTTGAGTAACCGGTACTGGCTGTTGTCGACTTTTGCGTAGGTTGAAATTTCTGCCAGATCCCGGCACACCAGCGTGAAATGATGGCGCTCATCCACTTGCCGGATAGTGCGGATACGCGCCATCGCGTTTTTATCACCGAGGTGACAACCCAGGGCATAGCAGGAATCCGTGGGGTAAACGATGATTCCGCCGCTGCGAACGATTGCGACGGCCTGTTTGATCAGGCGTAAATGCGGTGTGTCGGTGTGAATAGAAAAAAATTGGGCCACAGTAAGGACTGTATCTGGATTAAATGAGTGTTATCAGTTTATCAACAATTGTTATACAAGTTCGGTTGCTATTGTGTTTTTCCAGTGATGCCAAACGGGTGTGCATCCCCGTGGAAATTCGGGTAATTGTCCCAGATCGTGAAAGCTTTCGCCCGGGCCATGAAAATCTGATCCGCATGAGGCCATCAGATTCTTGTTTTGCGCATGTTGCGCAAAGTGACGAACCTGCTCCGGCGTGTGACTCGACGTGACCACCTCAATGGCCGATCCGCCCAGCGCACAAAATTCATCAAGTAAATCATTGAGTACATTTTTGCCCAAATCATAGCGCCCCGGATGCGCGATGATTGCACACCCCCCGCTGCCGCAGATCCAGCTTACCGCATCACTGAGTGCTGCCCATTCGTGCGGAGTATATCCCGGCTTGCCTTTCACCAGATATTTTTTAAATACGGATTTTACGTCTTTGGCATAGCCTTGCTCAACCAGGAAGCGGGCAAAGTGTGTGCGTCCGATCAAACGCCGTTCGCCCACGTGGGCATAAGCGCCTTCCAGGCTGCCGTGGATACCGATTCTGTCGAGTTCTGCAGCAATATTTGCGGCACGTTGCGAGCGGCCTGCGCGGATAGCGGTCAGACCTTCGATGAGTGGCGTATACTCTGGATCGATGTCCAGTCCGACAATGTGCAAGGTACGACCGCGCCAACTGACGGATATTTCCACGCCGTTTATAAATGTGATATTTTTCGCAGCGGCTGTCTGGCGCGCTTCTGCCAACCCTGCGATGTCGTCATGATCGGTCAAAGCCAGCGTTTCAACACCGCGTAGCGCGGCGCGTTCGACCAGTTGAACAGGTGTTAATAAACCATCAGAAATTGTGGAATGACAATGCAGATCAATATTGAGCATGAAGATACGTTGCGCAAAGCAGGACATGCATCATAGCAAATAACCCCGTTTAAGAGAAATAATTGAGCTGGATAATTAAAGAGATAGTTAGAACTATGAAGAAATACATATTTCATAAGGAGCTCGAATGACCATACCGCCGACCGTTCGCGATCATATTTCGGCTGCGCCGCATCGCAGCTTGTTTCTTGCCGGCGCGCTGCAAGGCGTGCTGACACTGCTTTGGTGGGTGTTTGATCTGACTGGGCGCTATGCCCTAATGGGATCCGCCACAGTTTGGAGCATCGCCCCGACTTGGGCGCATGCTTTCCTAATGGTCTATGGTTTTTTTCCGTTTTTTATTTTTGGTTTTTTGTTTACCACGTATCCCAATTGGATGAACGGTGACAAAGTAAAGCCGAGTGAGTACATGGCCACCTGTTGCTTGATGGCGCTCGGTGTTGTGTTGTTTTATATCGGGCTATTGACGCACAAAGTGATCCTCATCATGGGCATAGAGCTCATGCTGGCCGGATGGGGCGTCGCGGTTTATGTGTTATTCCGCATCCTGTTGGGTACCGCGCCTGCTCAGGACAAACGCCATGCGCGCGTAATCAGTGCCGCGCTACTCATGGGTTGGCTGGGTATGGCTGCGTATTTAATCTGGCTAGTCACCGAAAGCCCGGCTGCACTGGATTTTGCGCGCCATGCGGGCATCTGGTTTTTTCTGTTGCCGATCGTGCTGACCGTTTCGCACCGCATGATTCCATTTTTCTCCAGCCGGGTATTGGACAACTACGTTTTGATCAGACCCTACTGGATGCTCTGGTTGATGCTCGCCTGTATTGTTGTGCATGGCTGCCTGCAATGGCTGGAAATGCCAGCCTATCTATGGATTGTTGATTTTCCGCTGGCGAGCTGCGCGTTCTATTTATCGTACCGCTGGGGATTCTTGCGTAGCTTCCGCGTGAGCTTACTGGCGGTATTGCATGTTTCATTCGCCTGGCTGGGTGTAGCCATGACGCTATACGCGGCGCAAAGCCTGGTGTATATGCTATCCGGCAGTATGCTGCTCGGCCTGGCACCCTTGCACGCACTGGCGATTGGCTATTTTGCCAGCATGATACTGGCGATGGCGTCACGCGTCACGCTCGGGCACTCGGGACGTCCACTGGAATTGGATCACATTACCTGGATTCTGTTCTTGAGTTTTCAGGCGGCCACAGTACTGAGAATATTGGCGGATATCGTACCGGTGATCGCACCGATGTTGTATGTGGCTGCAGGACTTGCTTGGTTGGGTTGTTTTGTATTTTGGGCGGCTAAGTATGCGCCGATTTACTGGCGACAACGGGTGGATGGGAAGCCGGGGTAGTTAAGGAATCTCCAAATGATTGTCATTTCGAGCATAGCGAGAAATCTATTGTGTTGATTACCAAAGATTCCTCTCTGCGTTCGGAATGACATGAGCGAATTACTCAGAATCTCCTTAACGTATTAACGTAAGGTGCTAATTTGTAGGTACAAAAGATTCTTGATGTGATGAACCTAGATCGGTGTATGCTCATAATAAATAAAAAGAGATTATGAATTTAGCAATGATAGATGTTATTTTTGACGCAATGTATTGCGTCATTTCGGATTCCTAATTCTAGTTAGCTATTAAAGAAGGATGTGCATGACCGATTTAGCCACAATTGCTCAAGCCATAGCCATTATGGCGGCATGCTGGGCGATTATTTCAGGTGTCGGAGCATGGAAACGGGAATTCATTGGTAAACGTAAGATTGAGCTGGCTGAGGAAACGCTAGCCGTATTCTTTGAAATCAAGGATGCAATCACATTTATCAGAAATCCGTGGTCTAGCGGTACTGAAGGCAGCACGCGCAAACGGGCACCTCATGAAACCGAGGCAGAATCTCAGCTACTTGATCGAGGCTATATCGTATTCGAGCGCTACGAATCGAAGAAGGACATATTTGTTCGGTTTAATACCTTGAAGTATAAGTTCATGGCAGTTTTTGGAACGGAAACGGAAACCATCTTTAAGGACACAAACAAAACACTCAATTCAATTTTCTCGTCAGCAAATATGCTAGCCACGCATTATTGGCAACGCCAAGGCCGCGTAAGAATGGAGCCTGACGAATTTCAGAAGCACCTAGATGAAATGCATAAGCATGAGGGTATTTTCTGGGATCGATACAACGAAAATGACGAAATACGCAACCAATTGACAATCACTCAGCAAGCGCTCGAAAAAGTAACGAAGCCCTGCTTTGAGGAGCCAATGAAATCTTATGAGATGCTTACGAAACAATGGTGCAAGAAGGGCTAGCAACAATGGCTAACATTGCGTTCGAGAGGGACGCGCCAAAAGCGGCGCGCCCCTCAACTTTAAGTTAGAGGGTCACCTAATGACAGCACAATGCCTGACGATTCTAGGTTTGGCGCTCGACATTGTCGGCGTTGCCTTAGTGTGGCGCTTCGGTTGGCCTCAGCCGAATCTTGAACCAGGCGTCGGTTTCTGTCTCGAGGACGACACATCATACGGCCCGAATGGGGAAACGGTGGCAGATCACAATCGCAAGGTCGAGCAACAGCGTTCGCGTTATAGGAAAATATCTATTTTTGGACTAATCTTTCTTATTGCAGGTTTTAGCTCTCAGCTTGTCGCGCAATTACTGTGAACATGAACCTTCTAACTTCGCGTTCGAGGCCGGCGCGGTGAGACAGCACACCGTTTCCTGTCATTTCTGTGCTCCACGCGGCTCATAGATGTAGGGCGTCCAATAAGCGTAGCGCATTGCGCCGATTTTAATTCACACAATACGATGTGCCGGTGCAATGCGCTTTGCTTATTTTTCATGGCGACAAAACTTTCTTTGCCGCGTTCGGTGATGATGTCTTCCGTCTTATCCGCCAGACTTTCTTTCCGGCACGCTATCTCTTTGGTTTTTAGATCGCTGGTTGTAATCATATTCAACTTGCTCAGATTAAGAGATGTCAGTGATTCTACGCAGAAGTTGTGGCGATACGGTCCATTTATTGCCATCTTCGGCCAGAATGGAGACTGTTTTTTTGTTGTAGCGCGTAATGATTCCGAATACCGGAGGTTCATTGTCAGGCTCGAAGCAAACTTTGTCACCAATTGAGAATGCAAGCATGCTTGTGTGAGCTCGCATTTGGCGGAGAAAGCGAAGTCGTTCAACGATTCGTCTGTTGAGATCAATGAGTTCTGATTCATTCAATTGATCAATATCGATTTTCATGGATATTCCCCTTTCTTATTCATTGGCTAACGAGAGAAAAACCGCATTGTATCGTTTTGCTACTGAATATGCGGCAGTGGATTTATGTCTTATTTAGAGATTTTGACCTAATGAACTGACTTGACTAAACGTAGTCCAGTTAACCCCTGTGATAAGAAAATACCAATATGCTTACCATCAACATCCATGAAGCAAAAACCCATTTGTCCCGATTTATTGAGAAAGCTGCAGCCGGTGAGGAAATTATCATCGCTAACGCTGGGAAGCCCATTGCTAAATTAGTGCCGCTGCACAGTTTACCCTCCTCTCGGAGCCTGGGTATATTCAAGGGGCGGTTGAATGTGCCGGAAGATTTCGATGCGGCCTTACCAGAGGATGTGGCGATGCAATTTCTGAATGGAGCTATCGAACCATCCTCTGAGAATCCCTAACAATGCGATTGCTGCTCGATACGCATATTCTGCTATGGGCGCTGGATACGCCTGATCGATTGCCTCACTGCCTGAGAACGCAGTTGGAGTCGCCGTCTGTCGAAGTGTATTTTAGTGCGGCCAGCATTTGGATTGGGTAGGAAAGCCATAATGGCCGCGCATTAAAAATCTTGTGGTGGCGCAAAGTAGCGCACCTACCCCGCCTGATACACGTCCTCATGACTCCCGACATTAACCAGAATAATCTCTTTTTCAGTAATCAGTATTTCAAGGGTAATGCGGTAACTGAGATTAATAGATACCGAATGCAGCGCTGACAATTTGCCTTTTAGCGGGTGAATTCTCAGGGAAGGATGGTAAGGATTAAAGGCCAGTAATTGCAAGGTCTTGCGATAAGGCTCCTTTAAACCCGGGTGTTTCTGTGCAAAGCGCCGGGCGCGTTTCTTGTAACTGTCGGTGAAGATGAGCGTATAGCTCATTTAGAAAACAGGTCGTCGACATGTTGATCGATCGTATCTTTGCTGAATTGGCCGGATGCCATGTCTTGTCTTGCTTCATAAAGCGCTGCTTCCAATTCCATCTCACGCAGATAATGATATTGCTCGATTTTCATCACAACAAAACATTCTTTGCCGCGCACAGTGATGATGTCTTCCGTTTTATCCGCCAAGCTTTCTTCCAGGCAGGCAATTCCTTTCGTTTTTAGATCATTGGCTGTAATCATTTTAATCGCTTGTTTAATCGTGTTGTTGACTATATGATTGAAAGTGTGACGTGTCAATTAGAAATTGGCAAATCGCATGCAGGCTTTGCGCATAAAGCCGTTCGCCGGTTTCAGTGACGGTATTGGTTTCCAGTTAGACTCCCAGTTGGATCTTGTAAATATTTCGTTCCCTGTAAAGAAATCATCCCTCGATTGATGCACTTCCCAGCTTCGGCACATCCTGCCATACTGCAGATTAATTTTTTAGCATCATTTTGTCGCATGGCCACATGCATGCGGATGAACATTCGGAGCGGTCATTGTGCCGGTTCTGGCGGCAAAAAATTTCGAAGGGGATTGCATGACTCAGATCACTGAAATTATCAAAAATGCGGGCCGATGGCTGGAACAGCAGCAGGATAGTGAATCGAAGGGATGGGGCGAGCGTCGCGGCAGTCATGTCAATGTACTCAATACTGCCGAGGCGATGATCGCTTTGATCGATAGCGGGATTTGTCATGCGGGCACCAGCTCGATCCGCGGTGCGGTTGATTTTCTTCTGAAACATCAGACATTGAATGGGCAAGATGCCGGCTCATGGCCACGAGAATTAACCACGGATGACGGCAAAACTGTTGATATTCCGGATTTGGTGCGTACTTCCTATGCGATTCAGGCGCTCATCAAAGCCGGCAGGGGGATCGACGAAGGCCCTGTGCAATTGGCGCTGATATGGCTGCTTGCGCGCAGAAATGAAAATACAAAAGGCTGGAGTTATGCCCGAGGCAAATCCGATGCGCTGATGCCGACTTGTTTTGCGCTGACCACTTTGCTGGATGCCTACGATGCCTATCCTGGCGCTTATCAAAGCCAGATATCAGAAAGTCTGCAACATTTGGTGAATGCTTATTACAACGATGGGGGCGATGAAGTGCGCGGCTCATTCGGTGCGCCAGGTCCCCTGCAAGGTGTCCATACCATCCATGCCGCGCTGGTATTGCAAATTGCGCGCAACAATAATTTAAGTACATTTCCGGAACAGGAAAAACAGGCGACCGAATGGTTGCTACGGAACCCGGATAAAGCCATCAGGTTGCGAGAAGAATGGGTGGAAATTGACCAAACCAAGATTGCGAATGGCCAAACCGGCGGTTATGGCTTTATGTTCATGACCGATACCTTGTTGATGCGGCTTCTTCTCGGATCGGAGAATTTGGATGATAAGAAAAGCGCATTGGCGCATGAAGCTATGCATAGCCTTAAAGACAAGATCGATGAAAACACCGGGGCTTTTTATGGGCCACGATTATTTTCCTGGGCCACAGCAAAAGCATTGCCTGCCTTGGCTGTTTTGCAAAAGCACGCCGGTACGGAATATCCGGATCTTCCCGCGCGTACGCCGGAGTCCCGGTCTGAATCCACTGGCTGGAAAATCGCCCCGGTTATCATCATCATGGGATTTGCAACCCTGCTCTCTGGGCTTGGTTTTTATTTGATGGTTAACGAGAAATTCGGTCTTCTGGCCTTTACCTTTTTTGTCGTAATGCTGTTAGCTGCCCTCCTTGTCTATGGCCATATTAAAGAAAAAACCTTCAAAGAATTATTGAGCAGCCTTGGGGGGCTATTAAAAAAATAACATGCTGTTTTCCATGAATGATTTTAATTTGAGCACAATGTCATGATTGATACGATTATCTTCGATGCGGAAGGCATTGTGATTGATACGGAAGCGATCTGGGACAAGGGGCAGGAAATTTTTCTGCAGCGCAGGGGCTTTGTCTATGACCGGGAACGGATCAAACCATTGCTTACCGGGCGGACGCTTGCCGAAGGGGTCGAGGTGATGAGGCAAGCGTATCAATTTGCAGGGGATATCGAAACGTTAGCGCAAGAGCGTGCAGATATCGTGCAGGATCTTTTTATTCATGAAACCAGCTTCATCCCCGGATTTCTTGAATTCTACGAGTCTGTGCACAACCGCTACAAAACCTGTATCGCAACGTCGATGGACCAAGATCTGCTGAAACGCGTGGATCAGCGCCTTAACCTCTCGACGCTGTTCGAAAACAAGATCTACACGCTAGACAAAGTAGGCTATCGTTCCAAGCCCAATCCGGACATTTTCCTGTACGCAGCGCAACAACTCCAATCATCGCCGGAAAACTGCGTTGTCATTGAAGATGCGCCGCATGGAATCGACGCCGCGAAAAGTGCCGGAATGTGGTGCATTGCGATCACTACAACCTATGATCCCGGAAAATTAGAAAAAGCCGATTTTGTCGTCAGCGCGTACAAAGAAATTGATCTTGACGCTGTGAATAAGCATGCGTCAATAACATAACCACAAAGCAAGACTCAACGCCAGCGCTGCGCCGGATCCTGGCGGTAAAACAGCGCTAATTGCTCATAAACAGAGGGAAAGTGTTGCTGCGTGATGAGCGGCAACTCAAAAAATTCTTCACTCAACACCGCGAAAAATTCCGCCGGACTCTCCGCCGCGTACGGATCGATGATGGTCTCTTGCCGCTTATCGACTTGGCGGCAAAATTCAGCATAGGCACTGCTGAATACTTCATGCCAGGTATATGCGCTCATGTTGGCGTGTAACTCCGGGCAGCCGTTGGCGCCTTCATACAGCATGTCAATCTTGTGCGCAAACTCATGGATGACCACGTTATGCCCGTGATGGGTATCCGTATCTGCCGCATCCTGCCAGGAAAGAATCACCGGCCCGGCAGACCAGGCTTCTCCGGATGCAACACGATGCACATGGTGCACAACGCCAAATTCATCTGCATAATCGTAATCCAGAATAAATTCACCGGGATACACAATAATCTGGCTCCAGTTCCGATAATAATCCAGATCAAGATTCAAAATCAGAAGGCAAGCTTGCAGTGCAATCGTCACCCGCATTTCATCGGTAATTTCCAGTTCGTGCGCGCCGTAGATTTGCTTGTCATGCAGAAACAGTGTGGCGCAATCACGCAAGCGCGAGAGTTCCTCAGGATTGAGCCCCTTCAGACAGCGCAGATGAATTAGCTTCTGCCAGATGGAATCGGGTATTCCTTCTTGCTGAAGAATGCGGTTCCGGTGCCAATTCTTTAAGCTCCATGACATGACGGTAATCTCCTTATGCTCCATCCAACCTAAAGCATGACAGAAATACTATGACTATGAGGATTCATGTAGAATTATACCGTTGGGCTCGAATGGCCGGGCCAGCGCCAAACGATTGAGAAATCGAGTTTAACCATCAAGCCATAGTGAATATTTTATAGAGGAAAACTTTAGATGAATTTTAAATTTAGCGTCGCTTGTATTATTGGCCTTAGCATCGCTCTGATCGGTTGTGGCGGAGTTCCCGAAGCAAGTTCGGAAAATTGTGCAGGAAGAGGACTGGAGTCATCCCTCACAGCTTTTAAGAACGATGAAGCTGCACGGCAAGCCTTTCTCGATAGTTGTGAAGCGATGAAGAAAAAGAATTAAACGGTCCACTAGAAAATCAAGCCAATTCCAGGAGTAGCTTTTAGCACTTTTAGGAATATGAAGTCCGGCTTGCGTTGAACACAATTAGCATTGCACCGATTTAAATTCAGACTGGCAGGAGCAGAACGACAAGTAGCTCAACCAGCAAACATTCGGTGCAATGCGCTTTACTTATTGCCACACTATAGATTTTTACGTGTTGAGTCAGAGAAGTTTGGTGTGTAATGGATTCAAACATGTAAAGTTCCTTTGCTTTCTACCCAGATAAATCAAATTGGTCGATAAGCGGTATTATGCTTGTGTAAATCTTTCCTGCCAAAAAATTGCCCATGATTACCAAACGTTTCCTGGTTGCTTTGTCTTTTCCCGGAGAATACCGGGATTATGTTTCGCAGGTGGCAGAATCTCTGGCGGAAGCGCTGGGGAAAAATAAAGTTTTCTATGATCAGTGGTATACAGCAGAACTGGCTCAGCCTGATATGGATGTACTGCTGCAGTCGTTTTATCATGATCACTCAGAATTAATTGTACCTTTCTTAGGTGCAGATTATGAACGCAAAGAATGGTGCGGATTGGAATGGCGGGCGATCAAGGATTTGATCAAACAGCGGCAGAGTAAAGATATTATGCCGATGCGCTTTGACAATGCACAGATTCCTGGTTTTTACGGCACTGTTGGTTATGTGGATTTAAAAAACCATTCACCAAAGGAAGCAGCGGAATTAATCCTGGAACGTCTGCACCTGAATTGTGAGGGATTATCGGCAACAGCACGCAAAATTCACTCCGACCGCCTACCCACCGTCAAGGGGGAATTTTTTGGTCGAGAAGCTGAGCTGAAACTGCTGAATGAAGCATGGAAAGGTGACGGTACGCGCATCATTCAGTTCATCGCACCCGGCGGCACGGGCAAGACCAAGCTGCTGCGCCATTGGCTGGATCATACTAACGATATCGATACGCTGATTGCCTGGTCGTTTTATTCGCAAGGATCGAGCGAAGACAAGCAAATTTCCGCATCGCCGTTTTTTAGCCATGCGTTTGAAAAGCTGGGTTCGGCCCGTTCGTTGTCTTCATTTACCACCGAAGAAGCCAAAGGAGAATATCTGGCCGAACTGCTACGGAAGCAGCGTTGCGTGCTGGTGCTGGATGGATTGGAGCCTTTGCAGCATGCAGGCAAAGGCATGCGCGGTGAACTCAAGGACCGCGCGATACGGCAATTGCTGCGAAGCTTGGCCGGGCAGAATAATGGCCTGTGTATCATCACTACGCGCATTGCCATACATGAACTGAGCGACCGCGCTCACGTCATTGCTCACGATCTCCAAAATCTCGCTCCTGGCGACGGCGTTAAGTTACTGCAATCGCTCGGCGTAAAAGGCAGCCGCAAAGAATTGGAAAAAGCGGTAACAGAGTATGATTGCCATGCGCTGGCGCTCAGTCTGCTCGGCAATATTCTGCGTTTGCGCTATCAGGGAGATGTGCTGAAGCGTGATACGCTGAGGGATCTTGTTAAAGCGGATGGCAACCGCGAAAGCCGCCATGCTTTTAAGGTCATGCAAGCTTACGAAGACTGGTTTGTCGATCAATCTGAGCTAGCATTATTGTACTTGTTGGGATTGTTTGACCATCCGATCGGGCAGGAAGTGCTGCAAGTATTGTGGGATGAACAAATTCCCAACTTGACTGCCGGAATCAGCGAAAACGACTGGCTGGAAGCCATAGCTACGTTGCGCGAAGAACACCATCTGCTTTCACAACACGAAGATGCTGACGGTAAGCTGAACGATCAGTTCGACTGTCACCCGCTGATTCGCGAATACTTCGGCCAGCAACTGAAGAAAAAACAGCGGGGTGCTTGGCGGCAGGCGCATGCGCGGCTGTATGAATACTACAAAGCCTTGCCGCAACAGTTGTACGGCAAAGAGTTTCCCGATACCCTGGAAGAAATGCAGCCGTTGTTTAGCGCGGTGGCGCATGGTTGTGCGGCGGGGTTGTATCAATTGGTGATGGATGAAGTTTTTTGGCCGCGTATTCGGCGTGGAGGTGAAGCTTACATTCTTCACAAACTCGGCGCTTATAGCGACGATCTTGCTACTGTGACGAATTTCTTTATCATACCGTGGCATACTCCCGCGTCGAGTTTGACGAATGCAAATCAAGCTATCGTACTAAGCTGGGCTGGTTTGGCTTTGCGGGCACTGGGGCGGTTGTGTGAAGCTCTAAAGCCGATGCAGGCGAGTGTGAATATACGTATTCAGGAAAAAGAATGGAAACCTGCTGCTATTAACGCTAATAATCTGAGTGAAACGCAACTTGCTCTCGGTAATGTAGCGTTAGCCGAAATTGCCGGCCAGAGCAGTGTGGAATACGCCGATCAATCCAAGGACATGTTTTTGCGCATAGCAGTTCGCACAGGCTATGCCGATGCCTTGCATCAAGCCGGGAAAATGGCGATGGCGTTTGAACTGTTCAGTGTGGCGGCACAATTCCAGAAAGAATATCAGACTGAGTATCCGCATCTGTATGCACTGCAGGGTTTTAATTACTGTAACTTATTATTAGCACAAGGAAAGGTGAAGGAAGTGCTGGAGCGAGCAGAATATGCTCTAAGAATTTCTAAATACGCTGATGGTAAGAGCGGAATGGGCTTGCTGCATATTGCTCTCGATCAACTCACCCTTGGGTGTGCATATTGGCAGCAAAGGGATTTTCCGCAAGCCGCAGACTGGTTGGATCGAGCTGTGGTCGATTTGCGGGCAGCTGGAGATCAGCGATTCGTGTCACTCGGCCTTCTCGCCCGCGCGGCACTGTATGGTGACACTCGCTATTCCAATCACAACTTCACCCGTGCCCGCCAGGACTTGCAGGAAGTGTATGACATCGTCGAACCCAGCGGCATGCGGCTGCATTTGACCGATTATCATTTGGAAATGGCGAGGCTGCTGATTGCGGAGAAAGGGAATCCCCCTCAGTCCTCCTTTTTCAAAGGGGGAAGTCCAGGGGGTGATGTGGTTGTCATTCCTCCCTTAGAAAAAGGGGAGCTAGGGGGGATTTCAGTGCAAGAGCATGTGGCGCAAGCGGCAAAACTGATCGAAGAAACCGGCTACAAGCGGCGCCTGCCCGAACTGCAAGAATTGCAGAAAATAATTGGTGAACAGCCATTCAGTTAGCGTTCGTTCATCGCAATTCAGACTGACTCTCTACTTGGGCAGAGTGAACCTAAACTAGCCGGGCTGTTTTGTCGTGCGCAAATAAGGCTTGATGGTTTTAAAGCCTTGTGGAAAGAGTTTTTCCGCTTCTTCATTGGAGACGCTGGGCACAATGATGACATCCTCCCCCTTTTTCCAATTGACCGGTGTAGCTACTTTATATTGCGCGGTCAACTGCATCGAATCGAGCACGCGCAGAATTTCATTAAAATTGCGGCCAGTGGTCATCGGGTACGTCATCATTAATTTGATTTTTTTATCCGGCCCAATGATAAATACAGAACGAACGGTAGCATTGGTTGCGGCTGTACGCCCTTCCGAGGTGCCTGATTCATCCGCAGGCAGCATGTTATACAACTTAGCGACAGCCAAATCGGTATCGCCGATGATCGGGAATTTAACTGCGTGACCTTGCGTTTCTTCAATGTCTTTAGCCCATTGCTCATGGTTATCAATTGGATCAATACTTAAGCCAATTACCTTGCAGTTACGTTGTGAAAATTCTTTTTCCAGACCGGCCATATAGCCTAATTCGGTGGTACATACCGGCGTAAAATCTTTGGGATGAGAAAACAGGATAGCCCAGCTATCACCGATCCATTGATGGAAATCGATTGTGCCCTGAGTGGTTTTTGCAGTGAAATTCGGGGTGATATCGTTGATGCGTAATGACATGATTTTCTCCTTTATTAGAATTTTGAATCAGCCAAAACAGGCTTTAAACGTAATAATTTTACACTTACATCGTAGAGATTATCACGACGATGATTAAAACGAAATGCAGTTTCTTACAAGTGTAGAGAGAGAATCTGTTTAAATCAGTTTAAAGACAGGGATCGCGTGCTAGATGACTTATTCTGATCATACTACCAATGCCTACGGTCCTTATAAATTGATGAAATAGCAGCGTATGTACTTTCAGCCTGAGAACGAATGCGTTATAGTGAAATGCTTATGATTTTGGCTAATCCGTTGGGTTTAGTCGTGTCGAAATGGGCGGTTCTTGTCTTTGATTAAAGAAAGACTAGTAGGTCGTCTGAATAGGCATCACACAGAAAAGGAAAGTTTATGGCAAATTGGTTTGAAAACAATTCATTGTCCATTGGGCGTACGCCCCTGGTGCGCCTTAACCGGGTGACTGACGGCGCACCGGCATTGGTATTGGCAAAAATTGAAGGACGTAATCCGGCGTATTCGGTGAAATGCCGCATTGGCGCTGCAATGATTGACGATGCTGAACGCCGCGGGTTACTCGGTCCCGGAAAAGAAATTATCGAGCCGACCAGTGGTAATACTGGGATTGCGCTGGCTTTTGTCGCCGCTGCGCGGGGAATTCCGTTGACGTTGACGATGCCGGAAACGATGAGTGTGGAACGCCGTAAATTGTTGATCGCATTGGGCGCTAGACTGGAATTAACCGATGGTGCGCGCGGGATGAATGGTGCTTTGGCGAAGGCGGAAGAGATTGTTGCTTCTGATACGGGCCGTTATGTGCTGTTGCAGCAGTTCAAGAATCCAGCCAATCCGGCAATTCATGAAAAAACGACTGGGCCGGAAATATGGGATGATACCGATGGCGCCGTCGATATTTTTGTAGCAGGTGTGGGAACCGGCGGCACGATTACCGGCGTTTCCCGTTATATCAAGCAAACCAAAGGCAAGTCCATCACCTCGGTGGCGGTTGAACCCGCGGCGAGCGCGGTATTGTCGCAAAAGCGCGCCGGTGTATCACTGGCGCCTGGGCCGCATAAAATTCAGGGAATTGGTGCAGGGTTTATTCCTGATAATCTGGATTTGTCACTGATCGATGAGATAGAGCAAGTCAGTAATGAAGAAGCGATACTCTATGCGCGACGCTTGGCACGGGAAGAAGGCATTCTGGCCGGCATTTCCTGCGGCGCGGCCGTGGCAGCAGCGGTACGCCATGCCAAACGCCCGCAGAATGCCGGAAAAATCATCGTGGTCATTTTGCCGGATTCTGCTGAACGTTATCTGAGCAGTGTTCTTTTTGAAGGCATGTTTGATGAACGGGGTTTGACGACATCGTGAACGATATCAAGAGAACGCAGGATCCTCTTTTGCGAAGCGCTTATTTAGATGTGGAGAATATTGTTGCTGAGTTGCGTGCTTTGCGTATGGCCTCGCTGGAGAGCCGTAACCGGCGGCACGACAAGCCCCCCAAGTTGCCGTCGCGCAAGATTCTGATGGGTGTCGCTGAGGGCTTGAGCGCGGCCTTGTTTCCTAATCGGTTGGGTTCGTCGGAATTTGCGGATGAAGGCATCGATTATTATGTTGGGCATACGCTGAACATGACATTGCGCGAATTAATGGTGCAAATTCAACATGAACTGCACTATAACGCTGGCTTGGAAGTTCTCAGCAATGAAGATCGTGAACAATCGGTGGCTATTACGCAGGCATTTGCCAAACGGCTGCCGGAAGTCCGGAGTCTGCTGGAAAGCGATATTATTGCGGCTTATGAAGGTGATCCGGCGGCGCGTAATGTGGATGAAGTGCTGGTTTGTTATCCTGGAATAATGGCTATTACGCATTACCGGCTGGCGCATGTTTTGCATGGTCTGGGTGCGCCGTTGATCGCGCGCATGTTTTCAGAAATTGCGCATTCAGTAACCGGTATAGAGATACATCCGGGTGCGCAGATTGGCGGCAGGTTTTTTATTGATCATGGTACCGGTGTGGTAATTGGTGAAACTGCGATTATTGGTCAGAATGTGCGCTTGTATCAGGCAGTTACATTGGGCGCCAAACGTTTTCCGGTTGATGAGAATGGTGCTTTGGTGAAGGGCAATTTGCGCCACCCTATTGTTGAAGATGATGTGGTGATCTATGCAGGTGCAACAATATTGGGGCGTATTACCATAGGACGAGGATCGACGATCGGCGGTAATGTGTGGTTGACGCGCAGTGTGCCACCGGGCAGTAATATTTCACAGGCCCAGATGCGTCAGGAAGTGTTCGAGGGTGGCGCTGGGATTTAAATATAAATAAGCTGCAGGCTCTATTCTGTTGAATCGAAATTGGATGCCGATGGGATTCCGGCCTGCTGCTCTGAGAGGTGAATATGACTACGAGCAAAATAATTCTTACGCTGGACGATGCCAAGAAAATAGCCGCGGGTGCAGAAGCCGAAGCCAAGCGGAATGAATGGCCGGTTGTCATTGTTATCGTGGATGATGGCGGTCATCTGCTCTATCTGCAACGTCTTGATAACACTCAGTTCGGCAGTATCAACGTGGCCATTGAAAAAGCGCGAGCCGCTATTGCATTTCGTCGCCCAACTAAAATCTGGGAAGAGAATATTGCGGAAGGACGCCTGAGGTATCTGAATTTGCCGGGCACATTGCCCATTGAAGGCGGATTGCCGATTACTGTCAACAATCAGTTTGTCGGCGCGATCGGTGTCAGTGGCGTGCGATCATTCGAGGATGCGCAGATTGCGCAAGCCGGGATTGATGCATTGGTATCATAAACTGGAGTATTCGAAGTTAGGGAAACTCTGAATAACCCTCATATGTCATTCCGAACAAAGTGAGGAATCTTTGGCAATCAATACCATAGATTTCTCGCTACGCTCGAAATGACAGTTATTCATAGTTACCTTAGGTATGGTTTTATGAATGTCTCGCTTCATCTGTTTGTGTTAAATAGATGAGGGTGATACCAATTATCGTAACTAAGCGGAATGCAGCTTGTTGTCCATTGGCCGTTGCTGATTGCCACATCAGGAACCATTCTCCGCCAATCGTCATAAATCCCGTAAACCACAGGATAAAACCAAGTGTTAATCCCAGGATTGCCAACCCTTTTGCCTGATTAAAGGAAGTAGGATCTTTAAGGTTTTGATATAAACGCAAACCGCCTAACCAGCAAAGTCCTGCAATCACGATTTCTATCCCAATGATGAAACCAAAAACCGTATGATGAATGAAGGGAGAATGAATAGCCCGCCACATTCCCTGTTTATCAGGAAAGGTTGTATCCATCGTAAGGACGTGAGTCACGAGGGAAAAATTTGAGTTGTAATCAGTCAAATTGCCGAATGCGACCAGCGAGGCATACAGTGCAAAAGACAAGACCATCAAAGTTTTTGATAATCTCGTATACATGGTGTTAATGATTGGGTGCAATCATTAAATGAGTGCTAAAGATTAATTGGGGAAAATTGTTCGGTGGGGCACAAGCGACAAAAAATTCGATTAAACCCCGGCCTGATCGCTTAACCAAAAACAGGTGCGTTCCGGCCGGGTTAATTCAATAACACTCTATTGCAAAATAACTTAGGAAACTTGCTGAATACCTGCCAATAACCAGGTGGCATCAGAATTTTTAAGATCTTTTTGAACATGCCAGATTTCATCAAATGCTTCCGGTTCGCCATCGGGCGCATCGCGCAGCTGACCGGTAAAGCGGACACTTGCGATTGCCAAGTCATTGGTTGTTTCAACTTCGAGCAGATTGGCATCAATGAACAGTACTTCCGTTTTCTGCTGCGCGTCACCCCGCTCATTAATTTGCGCACTGATTTCCGCAAACATTTCGGGGGTTGTGTAGTCACGGATTTCGTTGACATTCCCATGATCATGCGCAGTCTGTAAACGAATGAACGAAGCCTTTGCATTGCGTATGAATGGTTCTACTTTAAAGTCTGCTGGAATATTCGGCTGACTGTAAGCAGTTTCGCTGCTATTCGCTGTTGCAGTGCCTGCGGGTGTGGTAAATGGCGGCGTGTTAAAGCGATCTTGCGTGTTTGTGTTCGTGCCTGAATATTGCATTGAGGGTGTGGATTCTGCAGTTTTGGGTTTGCGTAACATGCGGATGATGAAGAAAATAGCACCCGCTAATAACAGCATAATCAAAATATCTGGCATATTAATGTTTTCAAATGCACCACCCATAAAGAGCGCGGCCAGTAAACCACCGGCTGCAAGACCTGCCAGTGCGCCACCCCATTTACTTCCACCACTTGCCGCAGGTGCGGCTGCCGGAGATTTCTGAGAATTAGGCGCAGCTTGCTGCTGGTTAACAGATTGACGTTGTGTACCTATATTTTTCCCGCTGCCCATACGCTTTGCTTCCGCATCAAAAGCAAGCAATCCGAAACTGAATATAGCCAAAGTCAGAAAGGTGAGTGTTTGCTTCATAGTTGTATCTCCCAAACTGTTATTAAAGTAATCAGTATAGCATCGGGTTTGCGTTGGCAGCTACACTGAATTTTTTGATGCCCCAATATCGTATGGGGCGTTGAGTCATTTTCTGTTGAAACAAATGCTTAGTCGATTGTTTCTAGCGTAGTAGGATCAAGAGGGGAATTGCATCGCTACCGCTCCATACAATCGCATTCTGATCAAATTGTTGTCCTAATGTTTGAGCGGTATTCAGATCCAGTCCGGGCACAAAAAAACTTTTTTCTGCAGGCCAACTGTCAGCCGGATCCAGATTTAAGCTTTCAATGATCGGATAAGAATGACGATGCAAGAAATTCCTGAGCGATTCGTGCGCAGCCAGATTTTTTTCATTGCTTAACCGTAGACTTTGTGGATTATAGGCACTGATAATAGCCGCGCAAGATTGCCCCGAGGAAATCAGGAATTTTGCGAGTGCTTCTGAGTATTGATCAATTCGTAGGGAAATTGAGTCAGGGCCAGCGCCAATCTGATAATTTGCGCAAAGGTAGTTCGTAATAAGATTCTTGGCGATAACCGATTGAATCAAAATTATGTACTTGGATGAGCAACAGATCAGGTAATCAGGCTGAACTGAATCTTGTTTTTTTGTTATTCAAGTTAGTGATGACTGTGTTCATGATCATGCGAGTGGTCTTTGGCTGAGCTGATGAGGTTTTCATATTGCTCAGGTGTCATATGGCTCATTTTGAGGACAAAAGCCGCCATCGCCCAGATCGAATCATCATCGTGACTAAGACCCCAGGCTGGCATGGCGGTCATTTTTAAACCATTTTTTATTACCCAGAAATATTCTCTGATATGTTCTAATTTTTTACCAGGATCATCGACTGATTTACGTTGATGGAATACAGGTGCCTGTGGATATAAACCGATAGCCAGCTCTGTTGGTTTCAATCCGGGAGCCAGATGGCAAGTTGTGCACATGGCATTGTAGTGTATGGCACCTTTCAGCAACAACTCAGCATTATCCAATGGTGGCACTTCCAGATTCTTGGCGCGTGCTTCTATGGAGCTTTCACGGACCCATTCGATAATCTTTTCTGTGATAACCCAGTGTTTATCCGTGGCTGCCATATTGTAAGCGCCGGATCCAAGGGCAATGAATGCCAGTATGAATGATGCCAATATCAAACTAAGAATCGTTTTCATTTTTTGACCTCAACAAATGATTGGGTGTTTGCTTTCTATGGGAATGAATTTGCAGTCTCTGAGTCATCATATTTACTGCTTTCCAGTTTAGCTTGAATACTGGCGTGATCAAGGTGCGGCGCAAACATTTCGATAAAATCGAAGACATAACCACGTATATAACTGTTGCGGCTTATGCCGATACGTGTCGTGCTGGGTTCAAACAGATGGCTAGCATCAATGGATCTGAGATTTTTGTCTCGTTTGGGATCAAACGCCATGTTTGCCAGTATACCAACACCTAGCCCCAATTCTACATAAGTTTTGATCACATCAGAGTCTATAGCAGTCAACACCACATTAGGCTCCAGTCCCCGGCTTGCAAACGCCTGATTGATTTTTGAGCGCCCGGTAAAAGCAAAATCATAAGTAATGATAGGATATTGATTAATTGCTTCCAATGTGAGTTTTTTTAACTGCAGAAGCGGGTGCTTGGGGGGCACAACGACACATCGATTCCACTGATAGCACGGCAGCAATATCAATTCTTGAAATTGTTCAATGGCTTCCGTAGCAATCGCAATATCCGCTTCGCCCGAAGTCACTAAAGCAGAAATTTGCATCGGACTTCCTTGCCGCAGGATTAATTTGACTTTTGGGTAACGTTCGGTAAAGCGCTTGATCACCGGGGGTAGCGCATAGCGCGCTTGTGTGTGCGTTGTCGCGATAATCAGTGTGCCGCCGGCTTCATTCGTAAATTCCTGTGCAATTTTCTTTAGATTATCGGCATCGCGAAGCATCCGGGTGGCTGTTTTTATGATCAGTTTCCCGGGTGGCGTTATTTGTACAATACGTTTACCATTGCGCAAAAAAATATCTACACCGAGTTCATCCTCAAGCATTTGAATTTGTTTGCTGATGGCGGGTTGAGAAGTATGTAATTTTTTTGCCGCTTTGGATAAATTCATATCCTGATTGGCGGTTTCACATAAATAGCGAAGTTGCTGGAGTTTCATAAGTCGTGCCTGTTAATAATAAGTGGTTATATCGATCTAACATAACATTATTTTGAATTATAAAATTGTATTGTTATGATGTTACTGGCTAAAAAAGGAAGTAGAAAGATAACTAAAGGAGATCACCTATTAGGTGCGTTGTATCAGATTTCCTGCTTGGTTCCAGAGCAGTCAGAGTGAGTAAATATTCTTTGTGATGTTCTTGTTTTGATATTTTGTCTGTTTGGCTAACTGTACCCTTTCGCATCAATTTTTATGTGAAATGCGTGTATCACATTTTGTCTGTGATTAAACAGCATAAGACGATTCCCGTTTCGTTTTTTGATAGAATAGCAACATTGCTATATTTTGCCCGAAGTAGTAGTGGCAGGTATCAAACTAACTTTTGAGGGTTGGAACAAAAACCGGACAGTATGATCAATGTGCAATAAATTTAAGGCGATAATTAAGAAGTTGTTTTGTGTGTCAGAATGATAAGTGGCTGTGATGGTGAGTTGCTGATTCATTGATAGGCTTCAGCGGCTTCCCGTTAATGAAACATAGGATTGATTGATGAGTACAAATATTGAGAATAAACCTAAACAGGTCTCATGGTTTAATGGTTGTGGCGGGCGCGTTGGTGTGGTGGTGGGTGAGAGCGGTGAACATGCTTATATTGGTATGGCATTAAGGCATAACGAGGATGATGATGTAAACCATATTATGAAGTATGGTGCTAAATTCCCCTTGGAAGCAGCATTATTGTTGCCCGTGTCCAAGCGTTATACTCAAGAATCCTAAAAGATCAGTGTAATTAATGACTAATAAAGATATTTTTGTTGCATACCTTACTGAGCATCTTTGACTGAATATGCGGGGNNGCAGTGCCTTATGGTTTGATATCGTCGAAGCAGATGCGCATGTTTGCCCATATTGCACGCAAATATGATCGTAATTACGGGCATTTCACGACGCGCCAGAATATTCAGTTTAATTGGCTAAAACTGGAAGATACGCCCGATATCCTGGCTGATCTGGCTTCGGTCGAAATGCATGCCATTCAGACATCCGGTAACTGCGTGCGCAATATTACATCGGATGAATTCGCCGGGGTTGCTCAGGATGAAGTGGTAGATCCACGTCCCTATGCAGAGATTTTGCGCCAGTGGAGCACTTTTCATCCGGAATTTGCGTATTTGCCGCGAAAATTCAAGATTGCCATTAGTGGCGGGAAAGAAGATCGCGCTGCTGTCTATGCACATGACATTGGTTTATCCGTCACGAAAAATGCACACGATGAGGTCGGTTTCCGGGTGCTGGTGGGTGGGGGATTGGGGCGTACGCCGATCATTGGCAGTGAGATTTGTGAATTTGTACCCTGGCAACATATTTTGACGTATGTAGAATCCATTTTGCGAATCTATAACCAATATGGACGCCGGGATAATAAATATAAAGCGCGTATCAAGATACTGGTAAAGGCGTTAGGGATTGATGAATTTAAACGTCAAGTTGAAGCCGATTGGGCAGATCTGAAGGACGGCCCTGGCACTTTAACTAGTGAGGAAGTTGAGCGTGTCGTCACTTTCTTTACTGATCCTGCTTATGAAAAATTAACCGATCATGATTCGCAACTGAATGAATTCAAAGCGGATAGCCGCTCATTTTCCAACTGGATGTTACGTAATGTTAAAGCACACCGTGTTCCAGGATATGCGATTGTCGTTTTGTCGTTGAAGAAACCAGGCAGTGTACCCGGTGATGCTACAGCTGAACAGATGGAGGCCATCGCAGACTTGGCGGATCGCTATAGTTTTGGTGAATTACGCATCACGCATAAACAAAATCTGGTATTGGCGGATGTCCGGCAGAAGGATTTGATTCGGTTATGGCAAGAAGCCACTGCGCAGGAACTGACCGCACCCAATATCGGTTTACTGACCGATATCATCAGTTGCCCCGGCGCTGAGTTCTGCACGTTGGCCAATGCACGTTCCATACCGTTGGCGCAGTTGATTGCCGAGCGGTTTGAAAATTGGGATTTTCAGCATGACATCGGTGAGATATCACTGAACATCTCGGGTTGTGTCAATGCTTGTGGACAGCATCATATCGGTAATATCGGCATTACCGGGGTGGAAAAGAAAGATCACGATGAATGGTATCAGGTATCGCTGGGTGGCGCGGAAGGTAACCTGAGCTCAATTGGTAAGATTATCGGTCCGTCTTTTACATTTAACCAGGTGCCAGAAGTGATCGATCGCTTGCTTCAGGTTTATCTGCGCGAGCGATTGGAAGCGGAGAGCTTCATTGATACCGTGCGCCGTATTGGTCATGCGCCTTTTAAAGAACACGTGTATGCGACGGATTTTGCGGTAGCGGAAGAAGAAATTGCTGATAAACATGTTGTGGTTCCTGCGCAATATTCAGTTCCTTATTATTCCCCAAGGTTTTAATCAAGATGATTATAAAAAATAAAACAATCGTTGCGGATGACTGGATTGTCCTACGTTTAAATGAACAGGAGTCAGCTGAAAATGTAACGGTTGCGGAAGGTAAGGTGATTGTTCCATTGCAAGTGTGGCTGCAGCAACGTGATGCATTGCAACAACGTGCTGAAATAGGTGTGTGGCTGGCGAGTGCCGAGCGGCCGGAGGATTTGAAAGGCGATATACACAAATTTTCTGTGATTGCAGTTGATTTTCCGAAATTCTCGGATGGCCGTGGTTATTCAATAGCCTATAACTTGCGTGCGCGCCTCGGGTATACAGGGGAATTGCGGGCGATCGGTGATGTCTTGCGTGATCAATTATTTTATATGCAGCGCGTGGGTTTTGATGCTTTTGCAACACGCCCGGATCGTAACATTGAAGACGTATTAAAAGGATTGACTGATTTTTCTGAAGTTTATCAAACTTCTTTTGATCAGAAACTGCCATTATTCCGGCGAGTTCAGCGCAAGGGAAATCCGGCGGCGGATATGGTCAATGAGTGAGTTGCAGCACAGGATCGAGCAGGTTGTTGCAATCCTGACCGAAACAGTGCGCGACTTCGCACCGGTTACATTTGCGAACAGCCTGGGTGCCGAGGATATGGTGTTGACTGATATCATTGACCGGTATCAACTCGCTATTGATATGTTCAGTCTGGATACTGGGCGGTTGCCGCAAGAAACCTATGATTTGATGCAAACAGTGCGTGAACGGTACAAAACGACGCTGCGCATCTATTTTCCCAATGTAAAACAAGTGGAAGCCTATGTTGCCGAGAATGGCGTCAATGGTTTTTATCAGAGCATCGAATTGCGTAAAGCTTGCTGTCATATCCGTAAAGTGGAGCCATTACGCCGCGCTTTACAAGGTAAACGTGCCTGGGTGACCGGGATAAGGCACGAGCAAGCAACCAGCCGATTGAGTTTGAAAGTGTCTGCCTATGATATGGGTAATCGCATGCAAAAGGTGAACCCGTTGCTGGAATGGTCTAATGCAGAAGTTTGGGAATATCTGAAGCAATATGAAGTGCCTTATAACAAGCTGCATGATCAGTTTTATCCCAGTATCGGTTGCGCACCTTGCACGCGTGCGATTACACCGGGTGAAGACATCCGTTCCGGACGCTGGTGGTGGGAAACGCCGGAAACGAAAGAATGTGGATTGCATACCGGCAAGGTTATTCCGTTAAAATAGATACGATTGCTAGTAGTGTTATGAATCCTTTTTTGCAAACTGCGTGACTAGGATTTGCCTTAAACTGAGTATTAAGAGAAAGAAAATGAACAACCATCCCTTTACCCATCTTGATGCGCTGGAAAGCGAAGCGATCCATATTATGCGCGAAGTGGCGGCAGAATGTGCCAATCCCGTTCTACTGTTCTCCGGTGGTAAGGATTCCATTGTTTTGTTGCGCTTGGCTGAAAAGGCATTTCGTCCTGGGCGCTTCCCTTTTCCCCTGATGCATATTGATACGGAACATAACTTTCCTGAAGTCATCGAATTTCGTGATCGTCGCGTCAAAGAGCTGGGTGAGCGATTGATTGTGCGCAGTATGGAAGACTCGATTAAAAAGGGTAGAGTAGTGTTGCGCTCTGAGAATCAGAGCCGGAATGCTTTTCAATCGGTGACGTTGCTGGATGCCATTGCAGAGTTTAAATTTGATGCGTGTATTGGTGGTGCACGCCGGGATGAAGAAAAAGCGCGCGCCAAAGAACGAATCTTTTCATTCCGTGATGAATTTGGCCAATGGGATCCAAAAAATCAGCGTCCGGAGCTATGGGATCTTTATAATACCCGGACACATCCCGGCGAGAATATCCGAGTGTTCCCAATTAGCAATTGGACTGAACTGGATGTTTGGGAATATATCGCGCGCGAGAATCTGGAAGTGCCCGGGATTTATTTTTCCCATACGCGCGAAGTGATCCGGCGTGCTGCGGGTTTGTTGCCAGTTTCTCATCTGGTGCAGCCGCAGGCGGGTGAGAAAATTGAGCAAATGACGGTTCGCTTTCGTACCGTGGGTGATATGAGCTGCACTTGTCCGGTAGAGTCTGATGCTGCTAATGTGGATGAAATCATTGCGGAGACAGCGATGACGAGAATTACTGAACGTGGCGCCACCCGAATGGACGACCAGACGTCGGATGCATCCATGGAATTGCGCAAAAAAGAAGGTTATTTCTAATATTGATACAGCAGCGGTGGTGATTGGCTGAAAGAACACCGCATTCAGTCAATTGAATAAAACAGTTTCTACTATTCCAGACCACTTGTTTTTATTTTTTGCGGTGATACGAATTTCCAGAAGGCTTCTAAATGTCGGCAATTGAAAAAATTTCGTTTGATCAAACCGGGTTATTACGCTTTATTACAGCCGGTAGTGTGGATGACGGTAAAAGTACTTTGATTGGCCGCCTATTGCATGACTCAAAGTCTATTTTTGAAGATCAGTTAACCTCCATTACCAACACGACACGTAAGCGTGGGTCGGAAGGTGTCGACTTGTCTTTGCTGACTGACGGGTTACAGGCTGAGCGCGAGCA
>CXWL01004002.1_pt1 | contig 35826 bp, 30 predicted proteins | sample 590931 | NCBI WGS metagenome assembly CXWL01 (sample SAMEA3498368, study PRJEB10139) | groundwater metagenome | biome: water well; material: biofilm material | place: Germany | collected 2015-04-27
CTTCCTGACCTTCAGCGACTACAGCCGCAACGCCATCCGCATGGCCGCGCTGATGAAGCTGCGCGTCATCCACGTGTTTACCCACGACAGCATTGGCCTGGGCGAAGACGGCCCCACGCACCAGAGCGTGGAGCACATCCCCAGCTTGCGCATCATCCCCAATCTGGACGTGTGGCGTCCGGCCGATGGCCTGGAGACGGCCGTCGCCTGGGCCCACGCCATCGAGCGCGAGGACGGTCCAAGCGCCTTGTGCCTGTCGCGCCAGAACCTGCCGCGCCTGACCGGCGATGCCAGCACGGCGCGGGCCATGGAGCAGAACATTCGCCGGGGTGGCTATGTGCTGTCCGACATGGAGGGCGCCCAGGCTGCAATCGTGTCCACCGGCTCGGAGCTGGAGCTGGCCATGGCCGCGCAGGCGGCGCTCGCGGCCGAGGGCATTGCCACCCGCGTCGTGTCCATGCCCTGCACCAATCTGTTTGATCGCCAGAGCGACGCCTACCTGGAGTCGGTGTTGCCCCTGGCGCTGCCGGCTGTGGCCATTGAGGCCGCGCACCCGGACTTCTGGCGTAAATACGTGGGTCGCACCGGTGTGGTGGTGGGGATCGCCAGCTTTGGCGAGTCGGCTCCGGCCAAGGACTTGTATGCGCACTTCGGCATTACGGCTGGCGCGGTGGCGAACGCTGTGCGCTCCATGCTCAGAACGCCCTCTTTGGTGTAACTGTCGTGCCTTGATTGCTATCTAAATGATAGCTATTACAGGCCACTGCATGCGGCCTGTAGCAAGTTTTAGTCAATTAACTCAAGGACAATCATGGCTTTTGTTTCCCTGCGCCAAGTGCTGGACCATGCCGCCGAGCGCGGCTATGGCGTACCCGCTTTCAACGTCAACAACCTGGAGCAGATCATTGCCATCATGGAGGCCGCGCAGGAGACGGACAGCCCGGTCATCCTGCAAGCCTCCGCCGGTGCCCGCAAATACGCCGGTGAAGCCTACTTGCGCCACATGATGCTGGCGGCGGTGGAGTCGCACCCCGACATTCCGGTGGTCGTGCACCAGGACCATGGCACCTCGGCGGCGGTGTGCCAGCAGTCCATTCGCTCGGGCTTTACCAGCGTGATGATGGACGGCTCGCTGATGAGCGACGGCAAAACCCCATCCACCTACGAGTACAACGTGGACATCACCCGCCTGGTGTGCCAGATGTCCCACCCTATCGGCGTGTCGGTCGAAGGCGAGCTGGGTTGCCTGGGCAGTCTGGAAACCGGCGACGCGGGCGAGGAAGACGGCATTGGCGCCGAAGGNNGGTGGCGACATCAAGGAGACCTATGGCGTGCCGGTGGAAGAAATCCAGCGCGGCATCCAGAGCGGCGTGCGCAAAATCAACATCGACACCGACATCCGCCTCGCCATGACCGGCGCCATGCGCCAAGTGTTTGCCCAGCAGCCCAGCGAGTTCGACCCGCGCAAGGCGCTGGTGGCAGCCAAGAATGCGGCGCGCGGTATTGTGAAAGCGCGGTTTGAGGCGTTTGGGTGTGCGGGGCAGGGCGGCAAGATCAAGCCGGTGGCGTTGGAGGTGATGGCCAGGCGTTACACCTGATTTTATTGGCTTGCGGGCGTTGAGTTGGATGGCTACCGCCGTTGTGCCGTATGTAAGACCGTGAGAATCTGTACCTCATCCCCTTTGACCCGGTANNGCCGATCTGGTGGGTTTTCAGAATCTCCAGCTTTTGGCGCAGTTCCCGCACAAAGCTCTGTGCCCGAGTTGGGTTGTCTTTGGCGATGTAAGCCGCGATCTCATCGATACGGCCGAGCGCGCGTCTTGTCCAGCGCAGCTTACGCGCCATATTTGGCAAACACGGCGTTCACTTCAGCGTCGGGGGCGAAATCTCCTTTGTCCGCGTCGGCCATACCGGCTTCGATGTCCTGTACCTGCCAACTGTGTTGTTCCAGATAGCTTGAAAGGGCTTCGACGGTAACAAAGCTCTTGGTGCGTGCAGTGGCAGTGGCGAGCGTTTCGAGTTGCTGGTAAACCGCCGCTGGAACACGGACATTGATGGTGCGTGTCGGGCTTGGCCTTGAGTGAGACGCTGGGGCAGAAGTTGGCATGACGATCAATGTGTTGCGTGTAATACAACGCATTGTCCGTGTTGCGACGGGCCTGTCAAGTTTTCGTGCCCGAGCCTGACCGCCAGCTGCAAATCGCCGACGCTTGACGAGATGAATGCCTGTTGGCCAACAGCAGTCGCTCAGCGCGAATCCAAGCGCTTTCGGACGCAGATCTTCCATTGGCGTGCTCGATCACTCGGCGCGAAAGCGACCCGCTACTTGTAAACCGTGTCTATCTGTGTATACTCGCTATATACAGACAGAGCGACGTATGTTCCATGACCGAGCTTTTCCTCTCCAGCAGCGATAGCGCGCCGATGTACAGCCAGATCATGGAGCAGATTCTGGCCAAGGTCTTGGCCGGCGACTGGGGGCCCGGGCATCCGCTGCCATCGATTCGGGAATTGGCGAGTGCCAGCAAGGTCAGCGTCATCACGGTCAAGCGCGCTTACATGGAACTTGAGCACGCAGGCGCAATCATCACCAGGCAGGGCAAGGGCTCTTTCGTTGCGGAAACGCAGGAGTTGCCGCGGCAACTGGCGCAGCAAGAATTCGATGCCCAACTGGCTGGCCTGCTAAGTGCGGCCAACAAGCTCGGCCTGAGCCCGCAGGAGATCCTTCAACAAGTTCGCGCAGCGCTGCCGTCCGAGCCTGCAGATGCAACCCCTCTCACGAACACCGGAAACAAAAGGTAATCGACATGACTGCTTCCCTTTCGCTGCGCGGCGTGCAGAAGAAATACGCCGACTTCGCGCTGCGAGACATCGACCTCGAGTTGCCCGCGGGCCAGATCATGGGCCTGGTCGGCGTCAACGGCGCGGGAAAATCCACGCTGCTGCGCATCCTGATGGGCCTGATCAAGGCCGACAGTGGCGAAGTGGAAATTCGCGGCCACCGCCTGCCAGACGCACAAGTCGCCGCCAAGCGGGAGATCGGTTACGCGTCCGAAGACATGCGCCTGTACAAGGGCAAGACCCTGCGCTGGCACATGGACTTCATCCGCACCATTTATCCCGGTTGGGACGAGGTCTATGCCGCCGAGTTGCTGAAGCGTTTCGACCTGCGGCCGCATCAGGAANNCTGGCGCGCCACCCGAAATTGTTGCTGCTCGACGAACCCACTACGGGACTCGACCCGATCGCACGCAGCGAAGTGCTGGGCGCCTTGGCCGAAGTCCTGCGTGACGAAGAGCGCTCAGTGCTGTTTTCCTCGCACAACACCAGCGACGTCGAACAACTTTCCGATTCGATCACCTTCATCCACCAGGGTCGGCTCATCGCGTCGCGGGACAAGGAGTCTTTCCTCGACAACTGGCGCCGCATCCTTTGCCAAGGCACCTGGCAGGACAGCATCGGCGCGCTGCCGGGAGTCGCGTCCGCCCGCAACAACGGCTCGGTCATCGAACTGAAGGTGGGCAATTTCAGCGAAGAATTTCTGCATCGATTGCAGCAACTCGGCCTGACCGTAAAGACGATCGAGCCGATGAACCTCGAAGACATTTTCGTCACCAGCATCCGCGCGGGAGCCACGTCATGAACCACCCCTTAACCAGCATCGACATGATCAAGTTGCTCGTGATCAAGGACTGGCAGATCTACCAGAAGCAACTGGCCTGCTACGTGGCGGGAATGCTGCTGGCCCTGAGTCTGGTCGGCATGGGCAAGCCCTGGTCGTTCGCCGTCGGCAGCTTGCTGCTGCTCGTGCTGCTCACTGTGATCGGCCAGTTTCTCATCCAGACCTCGCTGGTCACCGAGCGCAAGGAACAGACCGTGCCTTTCATCATGAGCCTGCCGGTGGCGCCGATGGATTTCTACTGGGGCAAGCTGCTGGCCAACCTCGCCATCTACCTGGTGCCTTTCACGCTGGTGGCGGGCGGCTCCGCTGCCCTCGTATTGACCACGCCGTTGCCGGACGGTCTGCTGGTGTATGTCCTGCTGATCACCTGCTTCTTGCTGATGTGCTTCTGCGTGACGCTATGCGTCGCCATTGCCGTGGAGTCCGAAGGCTGGATCATGTTCACGATGATGGCACTGATGACGCTGGTTGGTCCTTACATCTTCGGGATCGGGCGAATCGCGGAGATCGGCACGAACCTCAACACCAACAACATCGTGTGGAGCGGAGCGGCCCTGGGTTTGCTGGCCGCTCAACTGGCCGTGATCGCGATTGTGCTCGGCGTGACCAGTTGGGTCCACTCCCGCAAGACATCGTTCCTGTAGGCAATGACAATGCAAAACGATGATCGCGTCCACTACATGGATAACCTGCGTGCGTTGGCGATGCTGGCCGGTGTGGTGTTCCATGCCGCGCTGGCCTACAGCCCGCTCATACACGATTACTGGCCGACAGCCGATGCCGGCGGATCCGTCTGGGTCGACGTACTTGCCTGGTTTGGGCACTTGTTCCGCATGCCCTTGTTCTTTGTCATCGCGGGATTCTTCGCGGCGCTGGTGGTGCGCAAGCGCGGCATCGGCGGCATGTTGCGCAATCGGTTGGCGCGCGTATTGCTGCCGTTTCTGATCTTCTTGCCGCTGGTGATTGGCGCGCTGAACTGGTTGACCGCCGAGGCGGCGTCAAGCACACGCAAGCTTTCACCGGTGCTGGCGTGGGTCAAGCAAATCACGATCGAGCAGGGCTCGCTGCCCTTCATGCCGAGCGTTGCCCATTTGTGGTTCCTGCTGTACCTGATGTACTTCTTCGTGCTGGTCTGGGTCGTCTCCACCCTGGAGTTGAAACGGTTGCCATCGTGGCTGGCGAACTTGCGTCCGTGGGTGCTCGTAGGTGTGGCGCCACTGATGCTGGTTCCGACACTGGCCAGTGTCAGTGCGCCCTGGCCCGCGCCGGAGTTCTTCCTTCCGCAATTGTGGGCGCTGGTCTTCTTCGGTTTCTATTTCGCGCTAGGCTATCTTTTGTTCCAGCGTGAATCGCTGTTAGAACAGCTCAGGCCTTTGACGCCGTTCCTGCTGGTCTTTGGCCTGGCCGCGTATGGCGTGTTCCTGCAGTTTATGGGCACGCGCCAACCGGGGCAGCCGCTGCATTGGCTGCAGGCCGCACTGGAAGCCTATGCGGGACTGTGGCTGACGTTGTGCTGCTTGCAAGCCGGCAAGGCTTGGTTGAACGGGCGTAGTGGCGTCATGCGCTATCTGGCCGATGCTTCCTATTGGGTCTACCTCGTGCATCTGCCGATTCTGTTTGCCATCCAGTATCGACTGCTCGATGTGGCTGGCGGATGGCAAATGAAATTCGCGGTCTCTGTGCTGGCCACGTCTCTACTTTCATTGGCGAGCTACCAGTTGCTGGTCCACAATACGTTCATGGGCAAACTGCTCGGTGGACGAGATCACGTTGGAAAACGCCCTCTTCCCGCGTTGCGAAACACTGCCTGACACAATCTACGAGCCGGATTTTCTGCCTTTGAACGACCGCTCTGGGTCGATTTCCAGAGCGGCGTGCGCCAGGCGCTGGTGGCAGCCAAGAATGCGGCGCGCGGTATTGTGAAAGCGCGGTTTGATGCGTTTGGGTGTGCGGGGCAGGNNGGAGGACGGTTTCTGGTTGCCGTCTCGCCGCCGGTGCGGGTAAGATGAATCGCGACGCTGATTGTCGTAGTCGGACAAGGAACCGAGATGAATCTGGATAACGCCATCGCAGCCCACGTTCAATGGAAAACGAAGTTTCGGGTTGCCATCACTGCACAGCAGACTCTGGATGCCGCCACCATCGGCAAAGACAACTGCTGCGAGCTCGGCCAGTGGCTGCATGGGGCCGGGCGGGGAACTTACGGCAGCCGGCCAGAGTTCGTATCCCTGCTTGAAAAGCACAAGTCCTTTCACAAGGAGGCGGGTCTCGTGGCCACGGCGATCAATGGCAAGAAGTTTGATCAGGCGAGCAGCATGATTGAAGTTGGCACGCCGTTCACCGCCGCTTCCAATGCGGTGGGTGTCGCTGTCAATGCCTTGAAGCGAGCCATCGCCTAGTTCCACCGCCGGGCCGTCCCAAGGCGGAACGCGCCCCCTCGGGGGGCAGCGCAGCACACGAAGTGGCAAGCGTGGGGGTCTGGACGATCTGGCCGGGCCATCGGCGCGCGTCAGTCCATGGCCAGCACGAATTGGTTGCGTCCATGCATCTTCCCATGCAGCAGGGCATGGTCGGCACGCTCCACGGCACTGCTCAACGCTTCGCCCGGGCGTACCTTGGCCCATCCCATGGTAGCGGTCAGGGGCACCACGATGCCCGGTTCGGCGTCCAGCGGGTTGGCTCGCAAAACGTCGATCAGACGCTGCGCAATGATGCTGACCCCTTCCGATTCGGAAATCGAAAACAGGCCCAGGAACTCCTCGCCGCCAAAGCGAATCAGGGTATCGTTGTCGCGCAGGCTGGCGCACAAGGCTTGCGCCACATGCCGCAAGGCCTGGTCTCCCACGCTGTGTCCGTAGCGGTCATTGACCGACTTGAATCGGTCCACATCAATCATCACCAGCCACAGCGCCTGGCCTGATCGACGCGAGTCCTTGCTTCGCATGTCATACGAATGCTCCAGCCCGTGGCGCAAGGGTAGCCCCGTCAGTACGTCCTGGTGAGCGGCACGCTCGGCGATGCCCTGGCGCAGTTCATTGAGCCCATGCACCATGTCGCTCTGATGGTGTTCGAACGCCGCGAGATCGGTCGCCAGCGCAGCGGTTCCGGTCAGCGCGTTGCCACACATCGCCGCCACCGCCCGGTGCATGGCCACGTGAGCGTCATGGATCCGCGCAACCATGGTTGCGTCGTATTCCTCCAGCTTGGGCCGCAACGCATCGAACCACACGCCGAACTTGCACAGCTCATGGGCATTGGGCCGCAGCATGTCGTCGCCTGGGGATTCCCGCAACAACGAACAACGCAGCAACCTCTGATTCCATGCCAAGTGCGCCTCAACCGCGCGGTCGAGTCCGGACAACAACTCGGAGGCATTCGCGTTGGGGCTATTCGGTGTCATGGGGCTCCCTTCAACGGCGCCTGTTGTGGCAGATTCATCACGAATGCGGTATGCAAACCCTCGCGACTGGCGACTGTGATGGTCCCGCCCAGCACATTGGTGACGATGCCGTGCACCACGTGCAGGCCCAGGCCGGAGCCGCCGCGCCCCATGCGGGTTGTGAAAAACGGCTCGAAAATTCGGCCTACGCGCTGTGGCGCAATGCCCTTGCCATCGTCCTCAACGCTCACTTCGACTCGACCGGACACCGGTGCCGCGGCGGTGATTCGAATCGTCCCCTTGGTGCGACCCTCAAGGCCGTGAATGACGGCGTTGTTGATGAGATTGATCAGGACCTGGCCAAGCGGCCCGGGATAGCTGTCGAGTTCAAGACTGGGCGGCACGTTGATCGTCACGTCAAACGGGGTTCGCCGCAGCGTGGGCTCCAGTGCCGTCAGTATTTCGCCAACCACCTCTTCGAGCAGGAAGGTACGCCGTTGGGACGTGGTCTGGTCAATCGCCACTTGCTTGAAGCTGCTCACCAGCTCGGCCGCGCGGTGCAGATTGCGCTCGGCAATGTCGCAGCCGGTATCGAACCCGCCGAGAAACTGAGTCAGCACGTTTCTTGACAAGGTTTGCGTGGGGAATTGTTCGAATTCCTTCAAGCGGTCGCGCAGCGCCGTCACCGCCAGCAGGCCGTTGCCAATCGGCGTGTTGAGTTCATGTGCAATGCCAGCGACCATATTGCCCAGCGCCGCCAGTTTCTCGGTGTGAACCAGTTGTTCCTGGGTCGCCTTGAGATGCTCCACCATGGCCTCCAGCTCATCGTTGGCCTGGGACAGTTGATCCGTGCGCTGCGCGACACGCTGCTCCAGTTCGTCGTTGAGGCGTTGAATTTCCCGCTCAGAGCTGCGTTGCTCGGTGATGTTCAGGGGGGCGGCCAGCATCAAACGATCTGTTCCGATCATGACGATTTGAGACGACACGCAGCACAGCAGGGGCTCGCCATCCCGTGCCAGGAGCGCGCACTCCAGGGTAATTGCCGAGTTCGGGTCAGCCACCAGCGCGGCGAAATAGCGCGCACGATCAGCCGGATTCGCCCAGATGCCGATTTCCAGACCGGTACGGCCCAGTACATCGTCACTGCAGCGACGGAACTGGCGCTGCCAGGCATGGTTGACTTTCAGGTAACGAAACTCGTCGTTTGCGTCCGCCTTCAATACCGCCATCGGCGTGGGCGATGCGTTGAAAATGGCCGCCAACTGCTGTTCGCTGTCCTGTAGTGCTCGCTCGCGTGAACGGATCGCCTGCACCATCTTCTGTAGGTCGTCCGACAATTGATTCAGCTCGATCGTGGAGCCCCGTTTCGGCCAGATGTCGTCGTACGCTCCGCGGGCGACTGCATGGGTTCGGGCAATCAGGGCTTGCAGGGGACGCACCATGCCGGCGGCCCAAAGCGGCACCAACATGATGCTGATCAGCAATGAGCCGACAAAGCCACCCAACACCAGCAACAGGGTGACGCGGTAGTTGTAGTTGCCTAGGCCGGACGGTGCGGTCGCCGCTATCACCCAACCCAATTTGTCGGACAAGACAGTTCCGAGCAGCAGCTTGTTTTCGAGCACTTCAACGTACTTCGGCGCTGGCTCTCCCTTCAACGCGGATTGAAAGGCCGGCACGGCGCCGAAGTCGAAAAAGCGAACTTTGGCGGGTGCCAGCGGATTGGTCGAGGCCAGCCACTGGCCCTTGCTGTCGATGATGCTGATCACGGATTCCTCGTTGCGCGCCGCATCGGTCAGCATGGTCAGAATGCGGTCCATCGACGCTTCGCCAATGATCGTATAGCGGCCCGCCGCCAGCGCGACCCCCACGGTAGGCTTGCCAGCCAGGGCGGAGAGGTACTTGTCGCTCCAGATGGCGCTGGGGTTGGGCCGCGCAGCGACTTGCCGCAAGGTCTTGAACAACAGGTTCTGTGACAGATCGGCGCCGAGCAGGTCCACTTGCGCCTGGCGGTGCCGCGATGGCAGACCAATGGCCAGCACTTTGCCGCTCGCGTCCGTGATGAAGACCGACTCGAAACTGGTGCCGTCGCCAACGATGGCGTCAAGGTAGACCTGGAGCTCCGCCGGCGAGCGGCCGGCGGCGAGTTTGGCCAGCGGGGTGATGCGCTCCTCCATTGCGTTCATGAAATGGGTCAGCAATTGGGCGGAGTTGCGCGCGCGCTCAAGCAATTGGGTTCGCACCCGATCTTCCACTTGCGGCAGACGAAACGCCAGCAGCGCGCCGCCAACCAGTGAGAATGTCAGCGCCACCACCAGCAGCATCAGCAGCATCAGGGAGGTTTTCAGCCGCAACTCACGCAAGGGCTTCACTCCACGACGGTGAAACCGCCATTGCGCACCACCGTGACAAAGGTGCGCCGGCGTGCGTCGCCGAATCGGTCGAAGTTCCAGCTCTCCTGCAATCCCCGATAGGGTCCGGCGGCGAGCAAGGCTTGCTTGAGCTTTGGCCCACCCTTGCCCGCCACCGCGAGGGCCTGCAGTGTGGCGCGGGTGGCGTCGTAGGCGGCCACGCTGGCGAATCCTGGCTCTTGCTTGAAGCGCAAGCGGTAAGCATCGGCGAACGCCCGGTAGCCGACGGAACTGTCGTCGCGGTTGAAGAACTGGGTCACGGTCATGCCCTCAACTGTGCGCCCGCCCAACTGAATCAGGTTCTCCGTTCCCGCCCAGGTTGAGGTGGTCACGGGTTGCGCCAGACCCAGGTTGCGTGCCAATTGGGTCAAACGCACCGTGTCGACGGCATTGGTGACAAACAGCAGCACATCGGGCTTGGCCTGGCTGACTTGTTTGATGGCCGCGGCGTAACCCTGGTCGTCCCCGGACGTGAAGCTGGCCTGCGCCACCACCGCGCCGCCCAGCGCGACAAAGCTCTTGCCCCAGTGCTCGGCCCAGTCGGCGGTATAGGCCCGATTCGACAAGTCAAAGACGATGCCCGCGCGTCGACTGCCTTGCGCGTACTGGTATTGCGCGCTGCGCTGGCCGTTCTCCGCCACCGAGGGCGCGATCTTGAACAAGAAGTCATCCTTGGCCGACAAGGTCGAGGCGGTGATGGTCGGGCTCACGGTCACCACGCCGGCGTTTTGAATCGTCGGCAGTATCCACTCGGCCACCGCGCTGGTCATCGGGCCGACAATGGCGTCGACTCTCTCTTGAATCAGCGACTCGGCGGCTTTGATCGCGCTGTCCTTGTTTTGTTGGTCGTCCCGCATGCTCAGTTCTATGGCTCGCCCGCCCACGCCACCGGTCGCGTTGGCCTGCTCGACCGCCAACTGCGCGCCGTTGCGCCCGGCTTCACCGAGATCCGATACGCGTCCGGACAGGCCACCCAAAAAGCCCAATCGCACCGGCGGCTGCGGCGTGCAGCCGCCCAGGGCGAGCAAGCCCGCCAGCGACCAGGCAGCGACACCTTGGCGGGTGTTCATATTGGACTCCTGATATTTTGCGGGACAGACCTTTAGCTCTGTCCTCAACTGATTGTCGGATGTTGGAGGTTCGCGCGTTGCTGCAACCAGTGCAGCAGGTCCGCCAGCGGCATCGGCCGGGCCCACAGGTAGCCCTGACCTTCGTCGCAGTTCAAGGCCCTCAAACGCGCGATCTGGTGCTCGGTTTCGACCCCCTCGGCCAAGACTTTCATACCCAGTTGCCGCCCCAGCGGAATCATCATCTCGGCTACGCGTTCGCCGCGAAGACCGGTGTCGAGTGCGCTGACAAATGACTTATCGATCTTGATTCGGTCCACCGGCAGGCGGTCAAGGTAGGACAGCGAGGAGAAGCCGGTGCCAAAGTCGTCGATGGCCAGCTTGATGCCGCGGGACTTCAGCGCGGCGAAGGTCTCCAGTATCGCCTGTGCCCCGACCATGGCCACCGACTCGGTGATCTCGAGTTCCAGGTGCCGTGGATCGGTGCCGGTCTCAAGCAGCGCGGCGTCCACCGTGGCTATGAAATCAGGGTGTCGAAACTGCACCACCGACACGTTGACGGCCATGTGGAAGTCATCCAGGCCCGAGCGGCGCAGGTCGGCCACGGATCGAAGCGCCATGCGCAGCACCCAGGTGCCCAGGCTGATGATGAGACCCGAACTCTCGGCGATGGGAATGAAGGTGTCNNCCCCGTCGCCAGATTGAATTGGGGCTGGTACACGGGAAACAGGCGGTCAAAGGCGAATGCTTCGCGCAAGGACCGCAGCATGGCGGCCCGCTCTCGCGTTTCATGGCCAATCATTGGGGTGAACCAGGCGGTCTGGCCACATCCGTTCGATTTGGCCCGCTTGACGGCAATCGAGGCGTCTTTCAAACGGTCGGCCCCCTGTCCGCTGGCGTCACTCAAGTTGACCAGTCCCAGGGCCGCCGAGACGCTGTGTTCGTTGCCGTCCACCACAAACGGTTCGTCAAACAAGGCGCCCAGCCAGCTTGATTGCATCATGCTGGTGGGACCGAGCATCGCAAAATTGTCCGTTCCGACCCGCGCCGTCAACACACCTTCGTGGCCATGGCTGGCCAAGCGCCGGGCCACGGTCATCAGCACACGATCCGCATACTGGTGGCCCAGCGTGTCGTTGATTTCGGCGAATTGATCAATGTCGAACAGGGCCAGCAATTGCCCCTGTCCATCGTTGTCGGCAATGCAGCGGTCGATGGCGCCAACCAATGCTGATCGATTGGGCAGATCGACCAGCGTGTCGTGGTAGGCCTGGCGTCGCAAGCGCTCCGTCAGGGCGACCCTGTCCGCGGCCAGCGCGATGTTGTTGCAAAGCAGCTCAATCAGCGGCGCGGGGGTGGCCCCGATCTGGGGGCTGTCCAGGACGACCACGCAGCATGGCCCTGGCTGCGATCCCGATAGGTGCAGCGCCAAGCGCGACGGCTCGATCTGGTGCGCTGCGCCGGCCAGGCACCGGCTGATCAAGGCGAGTGTCGCTGGGTCCTGAATATCGGCAACGGGCCGACCAATGTGCCCGGCCAGACCCTGCGTGGCGGCCCAGACCTGCCCGGTCACGGCGGTTTTGCCGTGCGACGTGATGACGCAAGCCAGGCCGGCTGTGTCTTGGCCAAAGAACTGCGCCGCCTGGCCAAGCAGCACTTGTGCAAACTCGCGCAGATCGGGTTGCGTGATGAGCGCCTGCGTGCAGCGCATCACCGATTCAAGAAAACGCTGGCTGGCGGCAATGCCTTCGATTTGGGTATAGGACCGGATCGCCGTCGACATGGCCACGTAGAGGCGAGTTCGCGTCAGTTCGCTCTTGGTCTGGTAGTCATTGATGTCATAGCGCCGCACCGTGTCGATATCGGGCGCATGGCCGGGTTGCCCGGTGCGCAGGATGATGCGGGTGCTGGCTCGGCCCGGCATGGCCCGAATCTGGCCGATGATGTCCAGCCCGGCGGTGGTGGTTTCCATTACCACATCGAGCAGGATCACGGCAAACAGGTGATCACCGCGCAGCATCGCCAGTGCTTGCCCGGCTGAATAGGCATGCGCGAATTCGAGTGCGCGGCCCAGAATCAATGCGCCTTGCAGCGCGAACTCGGTGGCTTCATGGACACCCGGCTCATCGTCCACGATCAGTACCGGCCACGGCGGCAAATTCGGCCCGATCTCCTCCACTGGCGGCGCGTCGCTGGCGAATATTGGCGTGTCATCGGTGAAGTCCAAGCCGCAAGCTCCTCAAATGATCGCCCCGTGAGGCCGATATCGGCCCAATCTTACGCCTGGTCGCTATTGGTTTGCGTCAGCTCGACACCGAGGTAACTGGTGGCCCGGTCGGTGCTCGTCACCTCGATCACATGCCGCTGCGCCGCGCTAGCCCAGGCGCGCACCAGGATGTCCGAAGGCAAGGCCACCGGTCGGCGAAACCTTGCGTCCAGGCTATATGCGGCGCCATGGGGCAATTCGGCCATCACCAGTGCGCGCGCGAGCGTCCAGGTGCCGTGCACGATGGCACGCGGGAAGCCAAACAGGCGTGCCAGCAGCGCGTGCTGGTGGATCGGATTCAGGTCGCCGGCAATTGCGGCGTAGCGCCGGCCACAAGATTCCGGCACGTGCAGGGCATGCTCGCGCAGCGGTGAGGCAGCATCCGGCCCTGCGCCGTCGTCGCCGCAAGGGGTCGTGGTCGAGGACGCGCCAGGTGACTTGCCGGGAGCCAGTGCCCGGGTGCGGGCCTGCCAGACCAGGTCCCCATCACAGCGCGCCTCGGTCACCAGGCAAAAGCTCATGCCACGCTTCTCCCAGCGTGCATCGGTGCTGTAGGCCAGCAGATCAAAGGACGCGTTGGCGGCGATGGCGCGGGTTTGTGTGACGCCTTGTTGTATGTGGACCAGCCCCAACGCGCGAAACGGAAAACCGGCATCGGCCAGGATGCCCCAGTGCAGCGGTGCGGCGGCGATTTGCAGCGTCAGTGGCGCCGGTGTGCCGTGGCTGCCGTTGGCAAGACCGATGCTGTTGCGATAGGCCTGTAGCCAAGCCGGATCGAGCGTGGCGTCGGACATCGTTCGCTCGATGCGGGGCAGGGCGGCGGGCTCCGTCAAGCCGGGGCGCGGGTGGCGCAACAGTCCCGCCGTCGAGGCCAGGCTTGGCCAAAAAGTGGGCGGACGAATCACGGGCATGGCGGGATCAATGGCGCGGAAGATGTGCCGCAGTGTAGACCGCCCAGTTGCGACGCGGTGTTCCTGACGCTTGCCACGCCCGCCTTGCTGAGAACCAGATGGGAGTGCTCGGGGTCGCCCTGAATTCGGGTTAACCCGACGGACTTCCGCGCTGATGGCCCGAATAAGAAACGATGATTGGTCAACGGCGCGCAAGCGCACTACAGTGGCACCGTTGAATTGAAACAACCGGAGATTGGCATGCATACAAAACTTCGCGGGAGCGCCTTGGCGGGCCTCTTGACCGGACTGTCAATGCTGGCGCAAGCCGGCTCGGTGACGGTGGTGACGTCGTTCCCCAAGGAACTGACCGGCGCCTACAAAAAGGCGTTCGAGGCAAGAAACCCCGGCATCAAGATTGAAATCCTGAACAAGAACACCACCGCCTCGATTGCCTACATCAAGGAACTGCCGCCAGGCCAGCGCCCCGACGTGATGTGGGCCTCGGCGCCCGATGCGTTCGAGGTGCTGGCGCGCAACAAGCTGCTCGAACCCGCGCCCGAAGTCAAAAACCCGGCGGTGCCGGCCAAGATCGGCAACTACCCCATCAACGACCCGCAAGGCATGTACTACGGGCAGGCGCTGGCGGGCTACGGCATCATGTGGAACACCCGTTACCTCCAGGCCAACAAGCTGCCAGCGCCCAAGGAGTGGATGGATCTGGCGCGGCCCGAGTACTTTGGCCACGTGGCGATCTCGTCGCCCTCGCGCTCCGGCACCACGCACCTTACCGTGGAGACCATTTTGCAGGGTGAAGGTTGGGAAAAGGGCTGGAGCCAGTTGCTGCAAATAACGGGCAACTGCGCGGCGGTCACCGAGCGCAGTTTCGGCGTGCCGGACGGCGTCAACAACGGCCAGTTCGGCGTGGGCATGGTGATCGACTTCTTTGGCCTGGCGGGCAAGTATTCCGGCTTCCCGGTGGAGTTTGTCTACCCCTCGGTGACGGCCGTGGTGCCCGCCAACATCGCGCTGGTGGCCGGCAGCAAGAACCCGGCCGAGGCCAAGACCTTCATGGCCTACACCCTGTCCAAGGAAGGCCAGGAACTGCTGTTTGACCCGAAGATCAGTCGCCTGCCCGTGCTGCCCTACGCCGGGCTGAAAGTGCCGGCCAACTACCCGGACATTCAGGAGGTTGCCAAGAAGGCACGGGTGCAGTTCAACTCCGACCTGTCGGAAGCGCGCTACCAGGTTGTGGTCACCTTGTTTGACCAGATGGTGACGTTCAGGCTCAAGGAATTGCAGGCCGCAACCAAGGCCATTCATGAGGCCGAACTCAAACTCAAGGGCAAGCCCAACCCCCAGGCGACAGAACTCGTCAAGCAGGCGCGCAGTTTGGCCTATTCACCGCTGGTGGGCGAAGCCAATGTGAACAATCAGGAGTTTCTGGAGCTGTTCCGCAAGAACCGGCGCGAAGTGGCGGTGTCCAAGCAGCTCACCGGGCTGGAGGAGCTGTGGGCCTCCAAGGCACGCGATAACTACGTCCGTGCCCGCGATCTTGCCGTGCAGGCCGCGGCGCTCGTCAAGTAAACGTGGCAGCGCCGCCCGCGCGCCCCATGCTGGCGCGATTCACCAACCTGGGGCCCTGGCTGATTGCCGGGCTGATCCTGGCGTTCTTGCTGGTGTTCTTGCTGGTGCCCGTGGGCCTGGTGATCTACACCGCCTTCGTCAACGAGAGTGGCGGTTTCACGCTGGGACACTTCAGCACCTTCTTTGGCCAGAGCCTGTTTCGCGAGGCGTTCTTCAACAGCCTGGGCGTCTCGCTGGCCAGCGTGCTGATTGCATCGCTGATTGCGGTGCCGCTGGCCTACCTGACGGTGCGCTTCGAGTTTCGCGGTGCGCTGCTGATTCAGACGCTGGGGGTGCTGCCACTCATCATGCCGCCGTTCGTTGGCGCGGTGGCGCTGCAACTGATCTTTGGCCGCAACGGATCGTTCAACCTGCTGCTCAATCAATACGCTGGTTTCACGATTCCCGTCATGGAGGGTCTCGCGGGCGTGGTGTTTGTCGAAAGCATCCACTACTTTCCGTTCATTCTGCTCAATCTGGTCGCCTCCATGCGGAACATTGACGGCGCGATGGAGGAGTCGGCCATGAATCTGGGCGCTCGCGGCTGGAGCCTGTTTCGGCGCGTCATCTTTCCGCTGTCCATGCCCGGCTATCTGGCTGGCGCGGCGCTGGTGTTTGTCAAGGTGTTCGACGACCTGGGCACGCCGCTGGTCATGGGCATCACCAACATGCTGGCGCCGCAGGCCTATTTGCGCATCACCTCGGTGGGCCTGGACGACCCGCTGGGCTACGTCATCAGCGTGCTGATGATCGGGTTCTCCATTCTGGCGATGTGGCTGGCGGCGCGGGTGATGAAAGGCAAGGATTACTCCACCCTGCAAAAAGGCGGCAGCTCGCTGCATCGCCGCCGCTTGGGCGCGTGGGAGTCGGTGCTGGCCTATGGGTGGATCGGTCTGGTGCTGTTCGTCACGCTGGCGCCCCATCTGGGCATTTTGCTGATGTCGTTCTCCAGCGTCTGGAGCTTCTCGGTGCTGCCCGACGGCTACACGCTGAACCACTACGCCACCGTGTTTGGCGAGTCGGGGCGCATGATCGGCAACACCCTGCTGTACTGCTTCCTGTCAGCAGGGCTCGATATCGTGATCGGCACGGCCATGGCCTACCTGATTCTGCGCACGCGACTGCCGGCGCGGCAATGGCTGGACTACCTGGCGTCGGCGGCCATGGCCATCCCCGGTCTGGTGCTGGCCATCGGCTACCTGCGCCTGTTCAAGGGTGTTGACCTGCCGTTCACCGACACGCCGATCGTGACCACCTGGGTGCTGATCATGCTGGCTTACGCAGTGCGCCGCCTGCCCTACGCGCTGCGCTCGTGCATGGCTGCCTTGCAGCAGGTGCATGTGTCGCTTGAAGAAGCGGCGCAGAGCCTGGGAGCAACCCGCCAGCGCACGATAAGGCGCGTGATGGTGCCGCTGATGTCGGGCGGTATCCTGGCCGGTTTCGTCACCAGCTTCATCACGGCGGCGGTCGAGTTGTCGGCCACCATCATGCTGACCTCCACGGAGAGCAACGCCCCGATGAGCTATGGCATCTACCTGTACATGCAAAGCGTGTCCGGGCGCGGTCCCGGCGCTGCGNNATCAGTTGAGGACAGAGCTGGTTCGCTGCGCGTAACTGCGGTCTGTCCCGCAAGGTCTCAGGAGAAACAAACATGCATCTGAACAAAGTCTCTCTCGAAGCACGGCACATCAGCCTGAGCTATGGCAGCACCGAAGTGCTGCGCGACATCAACCTGCGCATCGAGCCCGGTGAATTTTTTGCCCTGCTGGGGCCGTCAGGCTCGGGCAAATCAACTTTTCTGCGGCTGATTGCCGGCTTTAACCAGCACCAGCGCGGCGAGCTGTTGGTCGATGGCCAAGACATCACCGGCATCCCGCCTCACGCCCGCAACATCGGCATGGTGTTTCAGAGCTACGCGTTGTGGCCCCACCTGAGCGTTTGGGACAACGTGGCCTTTGGCCTGGTGGAACGACGCGAGACCCGAGATGCCATCGCCCGCAAAGTGGGCGCCGTGCTCGAACTGGTCGGACTGAGCGACTACGGCCAGCGCAAGCCAGGCCAGCTCTCGGGCGGTCAGCAGCAACGCGTGGCGCTGGCGCGCACCATCGTGATCGAGCCCAAGCTGCTGCTGCTTGACGAACCCCTGTCCAACCTGGACAAGAAGCTGCGCGTGCAAATGCGCGATGAGCTGAAAAACCTGCAACACAAACTGGGCCTGACCACCATCTTCGTGACGCACGACCAGGAGGAAGCCATGACCACGGCCGACCGCATGGCCGTGTTGGACCGCGGCGTGCTCCAACAAATCGGCACGGCGGCCGGTCTGTTTGACTTTCCGGCCAGCCGCTTCGTCGCGGGATTTGTTGGCACCGCCAATCTGCTCGAAGGCCAGATCACCTCGGTCAATGGCGAGACCCTGCGCTTCAAGGCCAACGGTGTCGGGGAACTGAGCTTTCCCACACCGGTGATAGCCCCCGCGTTGGGAGCGTCGGCCATGGCGTTTCGGCCGCATCAGGTGAGCATTCGGGTGCGCGACGAGCAGGTCGATGCCAGTCGCGTCTGGCTCGATGGCCGAATCGAAAACGCTGAGTTTCTGGGGGAGTTCTCCCGCTACCGCGTGCGCGTCGGCGAAGTGGGCATGGTGGCCGACCAGCCGCACTACTGCGGTCTGTCGATGTTTCCGCTGGGCGCCGAGGTTCGCCTGGGCATCGAGCCCACGCAGGTGCGTTTTCTCGACCAGTGAGTCCCCATGGAGATTTACCAGCTTCGCGCCTTTGTAACGGCCGCCCGGCTGACCAGCATCACGCGCACGGCCGAGGCCCTGCACCTGACGCAGCCGGCCATCACGGCGCAGATCAAGGCACTGGAGGAGGAATTGGGCGTGGCGCTGTTTGACCGCCGACCCGGCGGGATCAACTTGACAAGGGCCGGCGAAGTGCTACTTGAAGACGCTCAACAGGTGCTCAGCTCGGCCATTCATCTGTTGGGGAAAGCCAAACAGTTGCAAGGCGAAATCACCGGCACGATGATCCTGGGCACGGTGGGCGACCCGGACTCGCTGCGCCTGGGCTCGCTGTTGGGCGCCCTGGTGCAGAGCTTGCCCCTGGTCAACCTCAAGACGTGCATCGGTCACGCGGAAGAGCTGCGCCAGCAGGTGGCCGCCGGTGTGATGCAGGGTGCCTTCTATATCGGCCCGGCCATTCCGCGCGACGTCAGCGGCCTGGCGCTGCAAACGCTGTACTTTCGCGTGGCCGGCCCGGTGGCCCTGCGTCAGCGCCTGACGCATGCTGGTTGGCGTGAAGTCGCCGCGCTGCCATGGATCGGGGCCCCGGCGCAACATCACATCCAGACCCTGTTGCGCGACATGTTCTCGCGCCAAGGATTGTTGCCCAACCTGGTGCTGGAGTCGGATGAAGTGGCCTCGCTGCAAAGCCTGGTCAAGGCGGGCATCGGGTTGACGCTGCTGCGCGAAGACATCGCGGTTGCCGCCGCTGCGCAGGACGAAGTGGTGATCTGGCCGCACGTGCGCCTGGCTGCCCTGCTGTGCTACATCCACCCCAGAACCGCCGAGCACGACCCCGCCACGGTGGCCACGCTGTCGGCGCTGCGCGAGGTGTGGGGGCTGACGGGCTGAAGCCGGACCGGCAACAGCCTTAATGCGAATGGCACCTACTTAACGTGTTTACCCAAGGATTTCCGGTTTGGTGGTCGATTGATGCATAGGACTGAATCGACAGCAAAAGAGAGCATGCGCCAATGGGCGGGCGCGGGGATTAGGCTGCCTGCGCGTTCTGCTCCGTGTCCTCCGCCCTGCGGGCTCCCCCTTGACCTGCGCAGAACACCCAGGCAGCCCAATCCCCAAGTTGCGTGGTTTGTTGGCCTGCGAGAAAAAAGCCCTTCGCAGCAGTTGGGTGGGGGTACACGCCAAAGTGAGGTCAAGGAGGAGCCCGTAGGGCGGTTAAACAAGCCCCCACGCTTGCCACTGCGTGGGCTGCGCTGCCCCCCCAGGGGGCGCATTCACCTTGGGGCGGCCCAGCGGTGAAACGAACGGCGGCGTGTGCGCCCACCCTGCTGCGAGGCCAGCACAATAGCTCTGCACCAAAACCTCGACAGGATCAGAGCAAACGGAATTTTTCTTAAGTAAGTGCCATTTGCCTTGATGCCGTGTCTGATTCGGCTTTCACAGCCAAGCGGGATCGAGCGTGGCGTCTTAGTTGACACCCACCGCCGACCACGCGCTGACCACGGCGATGTACTTGCTGGAGTTCGCGCCGTAGAGGTCTGCTGCGGCATTGAGGGTGGCGAGTCGGGCACCGGCATAGTTGGTGTTGGAAGTCATGTACACCGTCAGCGCCCGATACCAGATCTTGCCCAAGGCGTCACGGCCAACGCCAATCAGCGCGGTGTTGCCGTTGCAGACCAATTGCGCAGGGGTCAGGTTGAAGCCGCTTGGCACCACCGCGCCTTCGGCCAACAAGTAGGCGAAGTGGTTTGCCACGCCGGAGGACAGGTGGACGTCCATGGTGCCAATCGAGCCGCTGTAGCAGTCGACCGATGCGCCGTCCAGGCTGGGCTTGAACATGTAGCGGAACGCCTGCGTCGGGTTGCTCACGCCGGTGTTCGAGATCAGTAGTTTTTCACCATTGAGGTAGTTCCCGGGCGCGCTGGGGTTATTTGCGTGGAACTTGATCAGCATGCCGAAGATGTCCGAGCTGGCCTCGTTGATGCCCCCTGACTCGCCCGAATAGACCAGATTGGCGGTGCTGTTCATCACGCCATGGCTCATCTCGTGGCCGATCACGTCGATCGCGACTAGCGGGTAGTAGGTGCGGCCATCGCCGTCGCCGTAGCTCATGCATTTGCAGGCGCCATTCCAGAAAGCATTGACATAGCGCCGCCCAAAGTGGACGCGGCTGGCGCTGCCGGCGCCGTCGTTGGCGATGCCGTTGCGTCCATGCACGTTCTTGAAGTAATCCCAAGTCATGGCCGTGCCATAGGCCACATCGCCGGCCACGGTGGCGGCATCACTGGTGCTGAAGTTGCCCCACACATTGTCGGCATCGGTCATCAAAGTGCCGTTGCCGCTGGTACGGTTGCCCATATTGTTGACGGCGCTACCGCCACGGGCCAGATCGCGCATCGAATAACCACCGGTGCTCTGGCTATCGGTGTTCACGCTGACGGTGCCGTCAAACAAGGACTTGGCGGTGCCACTGGCGGCGGCGGTTTGAATGTCATCCCACTTGTCGATGATGCCGCCACGGTGCGCGTCCACGATGAAGTGCATCTCGCTGGGACTGCCGTCACGCAAGTCACCGCTGACCCGAACGTCATAGGCCAGCATGGGTTCGGACCGTGCATACACCACCAGTTCGGCCTGGCTGACTGCGTTACGCTGCCCTGCAAACCCTTGCTCGGCCACCGCGATGGCGCCAGCCTCGTCAAGCTGGGCGACGGTGTCAATCTGAATGGCCTTTTTCATGGTGTGTGTCGGGCCGCCCTTGAACTGCCCCTTGTTCGTCATGTGCACGACCAGGTCGCCCCCGATCACGCGCAGCCCCTTGTGTTTGCGATCCAGTCGAACGTGCTCGCTGCCATCGGTGTCGCGCACCACGTCACGGGCCTGGAACTGGTCCGCATCGACTGCTTGCGCCGCCTGACCATGCTGCTTCAATAGCCCAAGGGCCCGTTGCACCGCCGGGTGACTCTGCGGATTGGCCTGGGCCAAGGCGAAGTAGCTCAACACGCCCAAGGCCAAGGCGCCGCGCCGCGCGATAGATTTCAATTTCATTGATGTCTCCTTTGTAGTAGTGGTCCAACTCTGCTGGTCCGCCAGGTGGCGAACCCAACTCACTGTACTTTTCTGGGAGAGAAATTCTTGCTAAAGCAGGGCGACATGGCGGTCGGCAGCACCATCTTTTTGGCGGACAGCGGGCTCTTTTTGGGAGATCCATGCAAGCCGGCAGATGGGTGTCAGATGGGTTGACCCCAGCGCTGGCGCGACCGATACTGCGCCGATGTTGCTCGCCAAGCGCCTGTTAGCGGTTCGACTCGGAGGTGGGCTCACCCGCCTGCCGGCCATATTGGCGGTGCTGTTGCTGCTGTCCTGCATGGGGCTCCTGCCGACTGCGCGCGCCAATGAAACCGTCAGCATCGTCACCGAGCAGTATCCGCCCTACAACTACGTCGATCAGGGCAAGTTGGGAGGCCTGTGTACCGAGGTGGTGCAAGCGGTGCTGCATGAACTTAAGCTGAAGGGCGATTTCAAGCTGCTGCCCTGGGCGCGCGCCTATGGCACTGCCTTGCGCAGCCCCAATGTGCTGATCTATTCCATCTCGCGCACGCCTGATCGGGAGCACTTGTTCAAGTGGGTGGGCGTCATTGCGCCGACTGATTTTTTTCTCTACGCGGTGCCGGGCAAGGACCTGGGGATCACCACGCTTGACGAAGCCAAGCCCTACCAGATTGGCACCGTCAATGAGGATGTGGGCGAACAGTTCTTGATCAAGCATGGCTTCACCAAGGGGACCAACCTCCAGTCCATCGCCAGCTACGAGGCCAACTACCAGAAGCTCCAACGCGGCCGCGTCGATCTCTGGATCATGGCGGAACTGTCCGCTGTTCATTTGGCGCGGCAGGCCGGACATGACCCCGCAAAGACCTTGACCAAGGTCTTGCATATCCCTGAAATGAGTGGTCCCGGAACCTACATGGCCTTTGGCAACAAGACGCCCGATGCCACCGTGGCTCAATTCAGGGCAGGATTGGATGCCATCAAGAAAAACGGAACCTTTGATGCCTTGACGCGTAAGTGGTTAGGCGGTTGACCCGTCCGCAGCCATCTGGTAGCCCCGCGGAATCGCCGCCAGCAGCCGCTGCGTGTACGCCTCGCGCGGCGCGGCCAGCAAGTTGGCGGTGGCGGCTTGCTCGACCACGCGACCGTCCTTCATCACCAGCACCTCGTCGCTGATGAAGCGCACCACCGCCAAGTCGTGGCTGATGAACACATAGGCCAGGCCAAATTCGTCCTGCAAGTCCTTCAGCAGGTTGAGCACCTGCGCCTGCACGCTGACGTCCAGCGCGCTGACGGCTTCGTCCAACACCAGCACTTCGGGCTGCAGGGTCAGGCAGCGGGCAATTGCCACGCGCTGGCGTTGTCCGCCGGAGAACTCGTGGGCGTACTTGCCAAAGGCGCCCGCGTCCAGGCCGACCTTGTCCAATAGCGCGCGGGCGCGCTGCTCGCGCTCGGCGGTGTCGCGGCCAATAGCGTGGATGACCATCGGCTCCAGCAAAGTCTGGCCGATGGTGAAGCGTGGGTTCAGGCTGGCATAGGGGTTCTGGAACACGATCTGGATGCGCCGACGCAGCACCTGGCGCGCGCGCTCGTTCAGATCCAGCAGCTTGTGCCCGTCAAAGATGACCTCGCCGCCGCTGGCGCGGTGTAAGCCCAGCAGCGTCAGGCCCATGGTGGTCTTGCCCGAGCCGGACTCACCCACCACGCCCACGGTGTGGCCCTTGCGCAGGGTGAAGCTGACATCCCGCACGGCCTTGAATTCGCGTTGGCCAAACCAGCCCTCGCGCGAGAAGAAGCTCTTGGACAAGGCGCGCACTTCCAGCACCACCGGCGCTTGCGGGTCTTTGGGCCGGGCAAGCGGTGGGGCGCTCGCGCCAGCCAGATGGTCGTCAATCACCATCAAGCGCGCCGGGTTGTCGCAGAGGCTGGGCCGGCAGGCCAGCAAGGCCTTGGTGTAGTCGTCCTGCGGCGCCTCAAACAGCCGCGCCACGGCGGCCTGCTCGCGCACCAGGCCGTGGCGCATTACCACCAACTGGTCGGCAATCTCGCCCACCACGCCCAGGTCGTGGCTGATGAACAGCAGGCTCATATGATGGCGCTCTTTGAGCCGCGCCAGCAGTTCCAGAATCTGGCGCTGGATGGTCACGTCGAGCGCGGTGGTGGGCTCGTCAGCAATCAGCAGCTTGGGCTCACAGGCCAGGGCCATGGCGATCATCACGCGCTGTTGCTGGCCGCCGGACAGTTCGTGCGGATAGGCCTTGAGGCGACGCTTGGGCTCGGGCATGCCCACCTCGGCCAGCAGACTCTCGGCGCGGGCCCAGGCGGCGCGATCGTTTAGACCGAGATGGCGGGTAAGCGGCTCGCACAACTGCCGCCCCACGGTAAATACCGGGTTGAGCGAACTCATCGGGTCCTGGAACACGCAGGCGATGTCGCGCCCGCGCAGGTTCTGCATTTGCGCTGGCGAGGCGCGCAGCAGATCACTGCCCCGCCATCGGATGCGTCCGCTGCGTTCGGCGTTGTCCGGCAATAGATTCAGGATCGACATCGCGGTGACACTCTTGCCCGAGCCCGACTCGCCCACCAACGCCACCGTGCTGTTCTCGGGGATGTCGAAACTCACACCCCGGACCGCCTCGGCGCGTTGACCGTGTTCCAGGCGAAAGGCCACCCGGAGGTCTTGTATCGACAGCAAGGCGTTCATGCAAGTCCCCGCAGCTTGGGGTCGAGCGCGTCGCGCAGTGCGTCGGCCATCAATGAAAACGCGGTGACGAACAGCACCATGAAGGCGGTGGTGGCGGCAAGCTGCCACCAATGGCCCAGAATCAGTTCACTTTGCGCCTCGGCCAGCATGGTGCCCCAACTGACCTGGTGCACCGGCACGCCCAGGCCCAGGTAAGACAGAATCACTTCGGCCTTAATGAAACCCACCACCAGCAAGGAGGTGCGCACCAGAATTACGTGGCTGACGTTGGGCAGGATGTGGCGGAACATGCGCGAGCGGGTGCTGGCTCCGATGGCCTCGGCCGCGCGCACGTATTCGCGCCCGGCGTGTTTGATGAACTCGGCGCGCACCTGGCGGTACATGCCGGTCCAACCGGTCAGGCCGAGAATCAGCACCACCGTGCCGATGCCGCGCCCAAACACCGCCGCAAAGGCGAAGATCAGCAGAATACCGGGCACCGACTCGAACACGTTGTACAGCCACTCCAGCGCGTCGCCCACCCAGCGCCCAAAGAAGCCGCCCAAGGCGCCCAGCAGCGTGCCCAGCAGGGTGGCGGTGACTGCTGCCAGCACCCCCACAAACACCGACACCTCGGTACCCTTGACCGCCTTGGCCAGCACGTCGCGCCCGAGCCGATCCGCGCCGAGCGGCAGCGTCTGGGCCTTGGGGCTCTCCAGTGTGATGAACAAGCTGGCACGCTGGTCCCACTGGGCGTAGTTCGGCGCCAGCGGGTCCACCTTGGATAGATCCAGGTAGGGGCCAGTGTTAGTCTCCACGGCACGGCTCGCCTGCTGCGCCGCCGGCCCCATCAGGCTGGGCGGTGCGTCGGGCACTGCCAGTTCCTGCTGCCAACCCCTGGCCACCAGGCCCAGGGCCGACAGTGTGATCAGCAGCAAGAAGGCCAGCACCACCACCAAGGAGGCCATGCCCAGATAGTCCGCGCGGTAACGGCGCCAGGCGGCGTGCCATACCCCTTCGCTCTTTGCATCGACGCTCATTTCAGCACCACCCGTGGGTCGACCAGCTTGAACAGCAGGTCGGTCATCAAATTGATCACCATGGTCAGCACCGCCAGATAGACCGTGACGGCCTGGATCACCGGATAGTCGCTGCGGTTCACCGCCAGCAAGACCTCGCGCCCCAAACCGGGGATCGAGAAGAACACCTCGATCAGAAAGGAGCCGGCAAAGATGCTCGGCAAGGCCATGCCGACATTGGCCAGGATCGGGATCATCGCGTTGTGCAACACGTGCTGAAACAACACCACCCCTTCGCCCATGCCCTTGGCGCGGGCGGTGCGCACATAGTCGGCCCCTAGCTCGTCCAGCAGAAAGCTGCGGTACAAGCGAGTTTGCGGCGCCAGCCCCACCATGACCGCCAGCAGCACCGGCAGTGGCGTGTAGACCGTGAGGTTGACCCAGAACGAGTCGCTCCAGCCCTGCACCGGGAACCAGCCCAGTTGAAAACCAAACAGGTATTGACCGACGATCACGTAGACCAGAAAGCTGATCGACAGGGCCACGGTGGTCACCGCCATGATGCCGCGGTCCAGCCAGGAGCCACGCCGGTAGGCCACCCACATGGCGATGGGCAAGGCCAGCAACACGTCGAGTACCAAAATCGGCACCATCACCGTCAGCGTGGCCGGCAGCCGGGTGGCGAACAGGTTGCTGACGGCTTCGTTGGTGGCCCAGCTCTTGCCCCAGTCGAGCGTGACGATCTGCTTCACGAACAACCATAACTGCACCGGCCACGGCTCATTGAGCCCAAGCTGCTGGCGAATCGCCTCGATCTGCGCGGGCGAGGCGTTCATGCCGCCCAGAATCTCGGCCGGATCACCACCAAAGAACTTGAACAACACAAACACCAGCAGCACCACGCCGGCCAGCGTCGGGACCATTTGCCACAGGCGGCGTACCAGGTAGGCGAGCATTGGCGCTATCCTCCTTTGGGTCGGGGTGAGGGTGTCGCCATCGGATCGACATCGACGAAGCGCCAGAAGTCGCCGTTCAAGAAGGGATGCGGCACAAAGCCCTGCAAGCGCCGGTGCGTCAAAGTCAACGAGGTGCGGTGCACATGCGCCTTGACCGGCATGTAGGCGGTCAGCAGGCGCACCGCATCCTGGATCAAGGCGCCGCGCTCGGGGCCATCGGGCAAGTCGCGAATTTGGTCATACAAGCGGTCGTACTCGGGCAGATCGAAGCGCGACAGGTTGTCGGCGCCCTTATTGGGGCCGTAGCCAATGGCCAGCATCTCCTCGGCGTCGGGCCAGGAGGCGCTCCACGACAAGAACCACATCATCAACTTGCCGGCGCGCGCCTGCTTCATTTGCTCGGGCCACTGGCCGGGCACGAACTCGATGCGCAAGCCCACCGCGCTCATGTGCTTGCGCCACAACTCGTTGTAGTTGCGCGAGCCGGCATCGGACTGGGTGTAGTAGCGCAGCACCAAGGGCTGACCGTCGGGGCGCTCGCGCCAGCCGTCGCCATCGCGGTCGCGGTAGCCATACAGATCCAGCAAGGCCTTGGCACGGGCGTGGCTGTGTTGGCTCATCTCGGTGCGCAGCGCGGCGTGGTAACCCATGGTCAGAGGTGGCACCACCGACTGAGCCGGCAGCGCCAGGCCCTTGCGCAGCAGGCGGATTTCTTCATCGCCGTCATAGGCCAGCGCGATGGCCCGGCGCAGCGCCACCTTCTCGGGGGTGTAGCCGCCCACCACCGGGTCGTCCATGTTGAAGTAGCTGAACACGATGTCGGGCCGCACCGAGCGGTGCAGGGCGATGCCCTTGCGCGTCAGGTAGGGCGCCAAGCCGCCCGCGGCCGTGGCCACCGCCACGTAGTCATAGGGCAGTGGCGCCAGGTCGAAGTCGCCGTTCAGGAAGGCCAGCCACAGCGGCTGCGCCTCGGCAATGATGGATATCTCGACCCGGTCCAGCATGGGTAGCTTGCGCCCGGCCATGCGTTGGGCAACGGCGTGCGCCGCCGCATCGCCAGGGCTGGCCTGTTCCGCGTAATGCTGCTCGCGAAAGCCGGGGTTGCGCTCCAACACGATGCGCGAGGAGCGGCGCCACTGGGCCAGCCGAAACGGGCCGGTGCCCACTGGGTGCTCCATGATGGCGTCGCCATGGTGCTCCACCACCTCACGGGCCACCGCGCGCCAGCCCACCAGCGCATGCAGAAAGCGCGGGCTGGCGCGCTCCAAGTGGATGCGCAGCGTATAGCGGTCCATCACCTGCAGGCCTTCGACCGGCGCGTCGTAGTCAAACGCCTGTTTGGACGCCAGGGCACGTTCGCGCAAGGGCTCCAAGCCGCGCACCGCCAACACGCGCCAACTCGGGTAGGCCGGGCTCTTCCAACGTGGATCGAACACGCGCTTGAGCGAATAGGCGTAGTCGGCCGCCACCAGCTCACGCGGCTGGCCCTTGAAGGCCACATCGTCGGCAAAGAAGATGCCGGGACGAAACCGCAGCGTGAAGGTGCGGTGCTGGGCATCAACCTCGGGCATGCTGGCCAGCGTTTGCGGCTTGAGCTGAATCGGGCGCGCCAGGTAGTCGTAGGTCAGCGGCGCTTCAAAGATGTTGGCGATGATGGCGCCGGAGTAGATGTCGGACACCTGCACAGGATCAAACCCGGTCTCCGCGCCGGCAAAGGCGTAGCGCAGCACCCTGGGCTCGCGCAGGTCACCCGGCGCGGCCAGCGCAGGCAGTGCGCACAGCCAGACCAGCGCGATAAGCCAGCGCTTCATGCCGAGGCTCGCAAGGCGTGCGTCATGGGGTGTCGTCCTCAAGGGGTGAATCGAAGTCACCCAAATTGTGCGCACATCCGCCGGCAAATTATTCCAACTTTGTGCCAGCGCCTTCGGAGTTATTGAAACGATCTTCCAAGATTGAAGTGTTCAACAGCAAGTCGGACTCATTCAGGCGTCAACAGGTCGACTCGTCAGCCTCCAATTGCGGTGGTGTTGGCGTCAATACCCAGCGTCGCCGCTTATGTTGGATGAATCTTCCAATCCACCGCGAAATCAAAGCTCATTCTGCGAAAAAACACCGATTGGTGCGACATACACTTTCTTTGGCCTCGGCGGCTTGACCACACCTGACACCACAAGATTGGAGACAACCATGAAACCCCAACACGCGCGATTCCCCGCACACGCTTCACCACGGCAACCAGGAGCGCAACCATGCTGATCGAAACCAGACTCTCATCGGCGCTGCGCCTGGTGTATTCGAGTGGCCTGGCACTTGGCTTTGGCCTGGTGGCGTCGCCAGTGGCCGCGCAAGGCACACCCACCGAGCCTGCGACCCTGGAACGGGTCGAGGTGACCGGCTCCAGCATTAAGCGCACCACGCTGGAGGGGCCCTCGCCGATTCAGGTCATCACACGTGCCGACATCGAACAGAGTGGCGCCAAGACCGTGGCCGAGTTGCTGGAGACCATCACCGCCAACAACAACCCGGGCGGCACCTACCGCAGCAACAACACCAATAACACGGTGCCGGGTGGCTCGGCCGTATCGCTGCGCACGCTGGGCCCCAACTCGACGCTGGTGTTGCTCAATGGCCGGCGCATGGCCTTCTATGGCTTCAGCGATCAGTCGTCCTTTGTTGACCTGAGCTCAATCCCAATGTCGGCAATCGAGCGGGTCGAGATCGTCAAGGATGGTGCCTCCGCCATCTACGGTTCGGACGCCCTGGCCGGGGTGGTCAACTTCATCCTGCGCAAGACCTACAGCGGTGTCGACCTGCGCGTGTCGGCCGGCGGTTCTCAGACCTATGGCGACAAGGACAACCAGACCATCACCCTGACCGCTGGCGGCACGGCCGGCGGCGTCAACCTGATGGGCATTGTCGAAGCGTACAACGCCGGCGCCGTGCAAGTAACTGACCGCAAGGGCGGCCGACAGGCCGAGCGCACTGCCGCGGCCATCGCGGCCGGCTACACCAGCGCCTCGCTGTTTTCCGGCAACGGCATCGGCGGCATGTACCCGGCCACCTCGTCGTCCAACGGCAACTGGTACTCCAACAACCCGGCCAACGGCGGCGCCGAGGAATACTATTCCGCCGGCGTGTGCAACAGCCCAAACGTGCTCTACACCGGCACCTACAACGGCTACCCGGCCACCAAGCAATGCCTGGANNGCTGTCGGCCTTCGGCGAGTTGTCGGTGTCCGAGATCAAGCAGACCTACGACTACTGGCCGGTGTTCAAGAACGACTACTACGACATCTGGGGCGCCGGCAATGCCGCCAACTTTCCCATTGCGCAAGTGCCCGAGGGCTGGGGCTACTACGCCCGCCTGTACGACGAACTGGGCAAGCGCCAGCGCGATGTCACCTCGCAATCGACGCGCGTGGTCGCTGGGCTCAAGGGCGAGGCCGCCGGCTGGGATTGGGAAGCCGGCCTGACACGCGCGACCAACCGCACCGACTTTTTGGGCAGCAACTACGTCAGCGTGCCGGTCTGGGACGCCGGCATTGCCGATGGGTCGATCAACCCCTTTCAGCCGCTGACTGCCACCAACATCGCGGCGCTCAGGACCACCCACACCCGCAAGGGCGACAGCACCTTCACCTTGCTCGACGGCAAGGCCTCGGGCGAAATCGCACAGCTCGCGGCCGGCCCGATCCTGTTGGCGGTGGGCGTCAACCTGCGCTCCGAAAAGATGTCGGACGGCATTGATGCGCCGTCCAATGCCGGCTTGGTCGAAGGCGCCTCGGTGCGCCTGCCGATCAGTGCCAGCCGCAATTCGGATGCCGTTTATGCCGAGCTGTCGATCCCGCTGCACAAGACCATCGAGACGCAACTGGCCCTGCGCCGCGACAACTCCAACGACTTCGGCGCCAGCATCAATCCCAAGCTGGCGGTCAAATGGACGCCGGCCGCGCAGTTTGCCTTGCGCGGCTCCTACTCCACCGGCTTTCGCGCGCCAACGCTGGCGGAAATGCATGGCGGCACGCGCTTCTATGCCAACTGCCCAACGACGCTGTCGCACTGCCCTCAGAAGCCGCATCAGGCCTGGGGCGACCAGGCCACCGTGGTGTTTGGCGACAGCCCTGACCTGAAGCCCGAGAAGTCCAAGTCGGCCAATGTGGGCGTGATCTGGGAACCGGTGAAGAACCACAGCATCGGCATTGATGTCTGGTCGGTTGAGCGCACCAACCAGGTGTATGCGCCCAGTATCGGCACCGCCGCCGACGGCGCCTACTTCACGATGTTGTCGCCAGCCTCCAACGCGGCGCCGGCGGCGTTCGCGGCGACCTACACCAACCTGGGCAAGACCTCGGTGCAAGGGGTAGACATTGGCTTGGCCAGCCGCTGGCCTCTGGGTGAATACGGCGACCTGAAGTTCTCGCTGAACTCCAGCAACATGAGCAAGTACGACGTTGAATTCCGCGGCGTCACCACCGAACAGCTTGGTACCTACGGTTTCCCGGCCTGGCGCCATCGCGCCGACGTGAGCTGGCGCCTGGGCGCCTGGACCACCGCGCTGGCCGGCAACTACCGTGGCGAGTTCGATCAGGCGATCCCTGGCCCGGGCGGCAAGACCATGACGCTGGACGCGTTTTCAACCTTCGATCTGTACGCCTCGTACAAGGGCCTGGCGCGTGGTCTCACCCTCAGCGGAGGCATCCGCAACCTGCTGGGCACCGCGCCGCCGTTTGACCGCAACGGCCGACTTGGCACGCTGTACGAGGACGACAGCGACGGCCGCTCGGTCTACCTCACCATGGACTACAAGTTCTGATCGCCCCTATTCGGGCCGTCGTCCCGACAGCGGCAAGGCAGCGTGCCTTGCCGCTGTCGGGCGATCCGCATTTCGGACTTCCAGCATGTTCTGGTCAAACCTCTTTCTGTTGAGCGTGATGAGCCTGTCACTTGCCATGCCGAGCGTGGCCGCGGCCAGCGCCGACATTCGTCCCAGCACCGAACTGTTGTTCTCCGCGCCACGCTACAGCGGCGTGAGCCTGTCGCCCGACGGCAAGAAGCTGGCCATGTCGCTGCGCCACGGCGTGCGCCGGGTGATCAGCGTGGTGGATACCGAGACGAAGCGCGCGACCGTGGTGGCGCAGGATGAGGCGTGGGACTTGATCGAGCCAATCTGGGTTGACAGCCAGCGCCTGATCTACAAAACCTGGGACTACCAGGCGACCCTGAGCAACAACCAGGCCGGCGCGGTCCACGCCATCAACATCGACGGCACGCAAGCGCGCGTGCTGTGGGAGTCGGTGCAGCAGTTCAACGCCGCCGGACGCCACGGCTGGGTGCCGATGAACTATCTGGCCGGCGGCGATGCGCTGGCGCAAGAGGTGCTGGTCACGCTGACCGACCGCGCCGAGCCAGCGTCCAGCGAGCGCTTTGCCGGCAGCGACGTGTATGCCGTGAACACGCAAACCGGCCGACGCCGCCTGCTGACCGGCGACAACCCTGGGCAGGTGCAGACCTGGATCGTGGATGCCAAACAGCAGGTGCGCGCCGCGCTGGCGATGCGTGCCGGCGTGGCAAGCGGCCGGGCGCTGTACCAGATCTACTACCGCGCAGGGCAGGACGCAGCCTGGCAGTTGTTGAATCAACACCCGATGGACGAGCCCGGCTTTTACCCGGCGGCATTCGATGCCGAGGGTGCCCTGTACGTGGTTGGGCGCCACACCGAAGACACCGACGGCTTGTACCGCTGGGACTTTACGCGCCAGCGCACGGGCGAGTTGCTGCTGCGCCACCCGCTCGCCGATATTGGCACCGACCAATTGTTGTTTGGCGAGGGCGCTCGCCTGGTGGGCGTCGATGTGCCGGCGATGCAGCACGAGCGCCACTTCTTCAGCCAGCCGGAGGCCGACCTGCAAGCCGCGATGGACCGGGCCTTGCCACGCGCGCGCAATCGCATCCAGCGGCGCGGTGACCGGGCCCTGGTGATCAGCAGCGCCGATACCAACCCTGGGTCGCTCTACTTGTACGACTTCAAGCGCGCGCGCCTGGAACATTTGTTCGACTACTACCCCGACCTGTCGAGCGAGCGACTTTCCGCCAAGCAGGCCATCTCGTATCGCGCGCGCGATGGGCAGCACATCCCGGCCTACCTCACCCTGCCGCGTGGCAAGCCGGGCAAGGACTTGCCGCTGGTGGTGATGCCCCACGGCGGCCCGGCCGAGCGCGACAGTTGGGGCAACTACTGGGATGAAAACGAGCCCTACGTGCAACTGCTTGCGGCGCGCGGTTATGCCGTGCTGCAGCCGCAGTACCGCGGCTCCAGCGGCTTTGGTTGGGCCCTGCAGCGCGCCGGCTGGAAGCAGTGGGACGGCCTCAGCATCGACGACCTGGCCGACGGCGTCGGGCATGTGGTTCAGCAGGGCTGGGTCGATGCGAAGCGCGTTTGCACCATGGGCAAGAGCGCGGGCGGCTATGCCGCCATGTATGCCTTGATCAAGTACCCCGAGGTATTTCGCTGCGGCATCAGTTGGGCCGGCACGACCGACATGGAGTTGTTCTTCACCGAGCCCTCGGCCAACTACGCCAACGGCGCCTGGCTCAAGTACATGGCGCCCTGGACCCATGTGGCCCCTGATGAGACGGCCTACATGGCGGCGGCATCGGTGGCGCGCAACGCGCACCGCATCCGTGTGCCGGTGCTGCTGGCCTACGGTTCGGCCGACTACACGGTGCCACTGATTCACGGCCAGAAGCTGCACCAGGCCTTGCGCAAGCACGGCACGCCGGTCGAGTGGACGGTGTTTCCCGACGAAGGCCACGGCTGGTCGCTGGAACGCAGCAAACTGGACTTTGCCCGCTCGGTCGAACGATTCCTGGCCCAACACCTCAATTAACTCAATCGCCATGTACCACCGCAACCTCCTCGTCGAACAAACCGATCCCGAACTCTGGGCCGCCATCCTGGCCGAGAACGCCCGCCAGGAACACCACATCGAGCTGATCGCCAGCGAAAACTACGCCTCGCCCGCCGTCATGGCCGCACAAGGCTCGCAACTGACCAACAAATACGCCGAGGGCTACCCCGGCAAGCGCTACTACGGTGGCTGTGAACATGTGGACGTGGCCGAGCAACTGGCCATTGATCGTGTCAAACAAATCTTCGGCGCCGATTGCGCCAATGTGCAGCCGCACTGCGGCGCCTCAGCCAACGAAGCGGTCTTCCTGGCCTTTTTGAAGCCCGGTGACACCATCATGGGCATGAGCCTGGCCGAAGGTGGCCACCTGACCCATGGCATGGCGCTCAACATCAGCGGCAAGTGGTTCAACGTGGTGAGCTATGGGCTCAATGACAAGGAAGAGATCGACTACGACGCCATGGAGCGCAAGGCGCATGAGACCAAACCCAAGCTGATCATCGCTGGCGCCTCAGCCTACGCCCTGGCAATCGACTTTGCGCGTTTTGCCAAGGTTGCCAAGGATGTGGGCGCCCTCTTCATGGTGGACATGGCGCACTATGCCGGCTTGATCGCCGCAGGCATCTACCCCAACCCGGTGCCGCATGCCGACGTGGTGACCAGTACCACCCACAAGAGCCTGCGCGGCCCGCGCGGCGGCATCATCCTGATGAAGAGCCAGCACGAGAAGGCCATCAACAGCGCCATCTTCCCCGGCCTGCAAGGCGGCCCGTTGATGCACGTGATCGCGGCCAAGGCGGTGGCCTTCAAGGAAGCGCTGGCTCCAGAATTCAAGCTCTACCAACAGCAAGTCCTGAAAAACGCGCAGATCGTGGCCCAGACCCTGACCGAGCGCGGTATGCGCATCGTCAGCGGGCGCACCGAGAGCCACCTGATGCTGGTAGACCTGCGCGCCAAGGGCATCACCGGCAAGGAGGCCGAGGCGGTGCTGGGCAGCGCCCACATGACCATCAACAAGAACGCCATTCCCAACGACCCCGAGAAACCCATGGTTACCAGCGGCGTGCGCATCGGCACACCGGCCATGACGACGCGTGGCTTCAAGGACGAGGAGGCACGTTTCACGGCCAATTTGATCGCCGACGTGCTGGACAACCCCAGGGATGCAGTCAACATCGAGGCGGTGCGCGCCAAGGTGAATGCGCTGACGGCGCGATTCCCGGTTTACGGCTGAACATGCTGGCCCCCACGCTCGGCACTTTGTGTCCTCGCTGTACAGGCCGACGCCAGAGGCGACGGCTCTTCTGCCCGTCCCAACCTGCACCGGCAGGTTGGGAGCCGCGGGCATCAGCCCCGAGGGGGTGCGAGCTTGCTTGGGGCGGCCCTGCGCTGCGCCATCGGCCGCGTTGGCGGCCAAGGAAACTACCCATTTTCAGACCTTGGCGCCCTTGTTCTGACTGAATTACAATTCGGCAACATTGGTAATTCGTTTGAATGGAGACACCATGCAAAGCACCATCACCGCCAGAGGGCAAACCGTGGTTCCGGCTGCGATACGAAACCAGTTTCACCTAGGCCCTGCCGACCGATTGGAGTGGATACTGGACAATGGCGCGATCCGTGTGGTGCCGGTACGTGCCAACCCGATCGATGCCTTCAGGGGGCGAGGCAAGGGCGGCGCAACCGCTCGCTTGCTGGCCGCGCGCAAACAAGACCTTGCCCAAGAATGAATCGGTTTGTACTGGACACCTCCGCAATACTGACCTTGCGCGATGACGAGCCCGGCGCTGATCGCGTGGCAGAAGTGCTGGGCTTTGCCACGCGCGGCAAAGCCAAGTGTTACGGCTGCTTTATCAGCCTGATGGAGGTCTACTACCGCGTCTGGCGCGATGAAGGCAAAGCGGCTGCGCAACTGGCCTACCAGCAATGCCTGGCCTTGCCCATGGAGTGGCTGTCAAACAGTGAGGCCTTGCTGGTCAAAGCCGCTGAATACAAAGCCATTTATCCGCTGTCCCTTGCAGACGCCTGGATTGCCGCATGTGCATCGGAGCAAGGTGCAGTGCTGCTGCACAAGGACCCTGAATTCAAGCCATTGCCAGTGACTCAGGAGTTGCTGCCACTCAAAGTCAAGAAGCCCTCATGAAGAGCCCGCGTAGCCCTCGGTGGATGTACGCGGCAAGCCACCATGGGAACTTCCACAATTCATGACAACCTTGCGCGCTTGGCATTTCCCTTTGGGCCAATGCCCACTTGCAGGGTCACGCCAGTCTGGGCAGTGGCGGTGTGCCCGGCAAACGCCAGGACATGACCATCCGGAGCAAGAGAATACGCAGCGCTGTGCCCCCAGCTTCGTGGCAGCAGCGGACTCAGCTCCCTGGCCCCCGCTGCCAAGGCCCTTGCGTGCAGCACGTCGGGCGCAGCCACCAGGAGGTACAGCTCGGCTCGGGGTATGCCATCGGCAGCGCTGGGGTCGGGAAGCGCGTCTCCAAGCAAGCCTCGTATCCCGTTGATGGGCATGAGGCCAAGAATGGCTCCACCGGGGAGTTCGAATTCAGTCATGCCGGGTACGTCCAGTCGAGGATTGGTGGCGAGTACATCCGAATAGAACGACGCGCTGCGAACCTGGTCGGTGACGTACAGAATGAAGTGTGATGTGCCGTGCATGGTTCCCTCTCTCAGCGTGCTAACGTGGTTTTCGCGGCGGTGGCACATCCGTACAGCTGCCATGCGCCACTTCCGCCGCCATGCCGATGCTCTCGCCCAGCGTNNGCCGTGCCCGTGGGCTTCATCCGAGTCATCAAACAGCAGCTTGGTGACGCCTTCGTCGCGGCCATTGGCAATGGCGCGGCCGGAGGCATTCCAGGGGAACAGGCCTTTTTTGACCTTGATGCCTTGCGCCTTGGCCTGGTCTTCCGTGAGGCCGACCCAGGCCACTTCGGGGTCGGTGTAGGCCACGCTGGGGATGACGCGGGCGTTGAAGGCCGCCGCGGCCAGTTCCTTGTTGCCTTGTAATTCACCGGCAATCACTTCGGCTGCCACGTGCGCTTCATGCACCGCCTTGTGCGCCAGCATGGGCTGGCCCACGATGTCGCCAATGGCGAAGATGTGCGGCACGTTGGTGCGCATCTGGATGTCCACAGGAATG
>CXWL01026681.1_pt1 | contig 35808 bp, 29 predicted proteins | sample 590931 | NCBI WGS metagenome assembly CXWL01 (sample SAMEA3498368, study PRJEB10139) | groundwater metagenome | biome: water well; material: biofilm material | place: Germany | collected 2015-04-27
GCGGCTTCAAGGGCATCGCGCAATGCTGCACTGGTCGCCTTCAACTGCTGGATCTCATTATGGTGGGTGACAATGGCGTGCTGCACTGCCTTGTCGCGTTCCGCACGCTCTTTTTCCAATTCATCTCTTAACACGGACACGGTGGTTATTAATTGCGCGATCTCGGTATGCGCAGACATTGCTGATTTGCGCAGCCGCTCGTCCGTCTCCGCGTGTGCTGTCTCCAGCTCATGGCGCAAGGACAACACCGTGCGCTGGAGATCGCGCAGTTCAGATTGAGCCAGAATCAGTTCATCGTTGTTTTGTGCCATTCTGATTACGCCGTGTTAGTTGTGTTCCCCTTTATTTTGGCTCGCCTGCTCTACACGATCTTTACGAAGTGAGAGACGCATCAATCTTGGTGAATCTTACCACTGGCAATATTGCTGATGAAGTATGTCAACATTGAGCTTCAAATGATGCTCGAGACCTTCCGCATCCGAACCTTTACGGCCGATTGATTTATTCCATTTCCAGTTAGGAGTTCATCATGGCCGCTGTCATTTTATTATCTTGCTTCAAGTCCGAGGCTTAGTGTTGGGCGCTGTGCATCGTAGGGAGTGTGCGTGCAACCAGACTGTCCAGTGTATCGTCAGGTTGTGGCAGACCGATTCCTATGGAGAGGATAACCGGAGGCAAGGCATCGCCACTAGGAGTGATAATGGTCGTCTGGTCAATTTCTTCTAGCAAACGGTCTGCTACTATGCAGACGCTGTCCGTTCCTGTCTGAGGAAGGAAGATGGCGAACAGGTCTGTATTGATGTGCACCGCCACGTCATTTGGACGCAGGCACCGCAGTATGGTCTGTGCGATAGTGCGTTGCGCCTGGTCGCTGCCAAGTCTGCCGAAGCGGGCATCGAATTGCCCGAAATTATCAACTTTCAGGAGCATGAAGGCGCTCGGCTGTTGGTTCATGGTGTGGCGGAGAATTAGGCGTCCGATGTTTTCCGACAGCCAGTGGTGGTTGTAGATGCCGGTGATGGTGTTGATGTAATTCAACGCTTCATAGCCTTGCGCGTACTCCATGCTTTCCGCCAGTATTCGGTTGCTGGAGCGAATTCGGTTGGCCATGATAGTCAGCATGTTATGCGATGCTTGCAGTGATCCGTTGAGAACCGACCATGCGTCTTTATGTGCGATGGCCAGCAGTTCGCAATCAGTGGTGGCAATGACACAGGCGGAAACCTGATTATCATCAAACATGGACATCTCACCCACACATTCGCCGAGGCCGAATAAAGCGATCGGTTTGGTGTCGTCCGCATTGATCTGCGCACGCAGTCTGCCGGACAAGACGATGTAGATGCGGTCGTTCTGCTGCCCGTGGGTGAGCAGGATTTGATCTGCTACGAGCCTGACCTGAGTGGTTTTCATAAGCAGAGAGGCGAGTGTGCTGCTCTTCACCTTCTGAAACAGCGGCGATTCTTGCAACAGAATGATGATTTGGGTTGAGTTGATGTTGCGTCTCCTGGTCGGCAGTTAATTCGGTACAGATGTGGTCAGCTTAGTTGTCCGGCATTTCGTAAATACATGACGCTATATGCTGAACACTACTGTCAATTTTGAAGAGTAATTCGAGCCAAGCAGCGTGCCGTGTTGCATAACATTGCTACGTAAATGCAAGCATACTGTTGTTCGGCCAAGCCTCTTCTGCATGCTTGGCCAATTGTAGAAGTACTTGATGCGCCCGTTAATCGCCTGTTTCGCCTATTTCCCACTATTCAAACAACTGGGGAAGAAGAATCATTTGCGTTGCATCTTACCACTGGCATTCTTGCTGATGAAGTATCTTGATGTATTGATATCACTGCCATGCATATCTGGCCAGCTAGTGCTCTGCCTGCCGTAGATTGCGTTCGCTTATTGCCATTTCGGTCAGGAGAAACAGCGATGAGGAGTAGTATCCCTGCTTTTCATCGAGAGCGTAATGTTGTGTGGTAGACGAGGGGGCATTGTCGAGCACCCACTGTGCCAGTTTGTGTATGCCTGCCGATGCATCGTAGGAATCCACGCTGTCATTCTTGAGGTCGGTCCACGAGGGCAGGAACTTGGCTCCATTAAAATATCCCCAGAACTCCCGGTAGGGTTTGAGCAATGCCGGTGATTCGCGGCGACTCCACAGCAGGTAGAGGGGAATGCGCATTGCGTTATAGCCGAATCGTTCGGAAAGCCGGTCGGAGGGAGAGGTTTTTTCGGTAAGTAATAGCCAATCCGGGGGCAGTCCCCATCTGCCGAAATTGGCATATTCCAGGATGGCCATGCCGGTTTGGGACAGGGCATTCCATTCTGGAGATGGATCGGCTTGACTGATTTCGTCCAAGGCGGGAAACACCCAGTAGGAAAGGTTGATAGTAATTCCTTCCGGCTTGTCGAAGCCTTCCGCTCCCGGCAACAGGATAAGCCCCTGAGGTGTTTTGCGGAGCAGCTTCTCACGAATATCGTGAGCGATTTTTTGGCTGGCTTGCAGATACCTAGGGTTATGCCATTTGTTGAAGGCGCGTAGCAACGACCAGGCTACCAACAGGTCGCCATCGCTTGCATTGTTCTTGTCCGTGATGCCCGCTTGAGGTGCCCAGCGCCAAGCCAGCAGATTATCGTCTCGCACCTGAAGATTTTTTTTCGTCCATTGCCATATCTGCTCGAACGACGCGTGGTCGCCAAAATGGACAGCGAGCAGCATGGCGATCCCTTGGCCTTCCGAATGGCTGATGTTTCCTTGACCGGCGTCAATCACGCGGCCATCCGAATCAACAAAATGTTGCTTGAAGCGAGACCAGCCGGTTTCCGAGGCGGCAGCCATTGCGCTGGTCGACAACATGGCGGCAGCCATAAACAAACACGCTACAATTTCTAACGCCTTGCGGATGGAAATGAATGTCATATCGGGCTGCATCGGTTAGGCTTCATTGGCCGGTTGCGGTTGTTTCCAGCTTGCTCCGGTGTTTGGCAGTGTGAGCGCCATCGTCTTTTCGATAGTCACTGACATGGGCGAGTGACGGACTACAAAAAATGTCAGCATCGGAGTCAGTAACAATTTCCATTATTTAGGTGTGTTCCATTTTTGGGGGTTCTGGGTTTTGGGATGGCAAGTCGAACTTTCCCCTTTCCTATAAGAGGATTATGATCAAATCTTGGAGCGAAATCAAAACTATGGGAGCATGTGAAAACTAAAGGCAGAATTTGCTCCCGCCGCGAATCTGCCGCGCCCACTTTAGGGATGACAGCGCGTCAATGAGTTTAAAGAGGTTTCATGGGCGAATTAAAACAGTTAGGCCGTTATGAAATCGTTCGCGTGCTGGGTAGTGGCGCGATGGGCGTGGTCTATGAGGGGCATGACAGCAAGCTTCATCGCCAAGTGGCGATCAAGACCATTATCAAGAGCGCGCTGGTGGACGAGGCCCAGGCGGCGGACTATTCCGCTAGGTTCATGCGCGAGGCCCAGGCGGTAGCTCAACTCAATCACCCCAACATTGTGACCGTCTACGACTTCGGCGAGGAAGGCGAAATCGCATATTTCGTGATGGAATTCATCCAGGGGCATGAACTCAAGCAGTACCTCGATAGCGGTGTGCAATTCCCCCTGTCCAAGTCAATCGGATTGATGATCGAACTGCTGGATGCTCTGGATTATGCCCATTCCCGTGGCATCGTTCACCGCGACATCAAGCCTGCGAACATCATGATCGATCCGTCCGGCAGGCTGAAGCTGACCGACTTCGGCGTGGTCAAGGTGCTGGACAGCCAGGAAGGCACGCAGGCGGGAACCATGGTGGGCACGCCTGGCTACATGTCTCCGGAACAGATACTTGGCACCGGGGTTAGTCCAAGGTCCGACATTTTTGCCGCCGGTGTCGTTCTGTATCAGTTGCTGACCTGGAAGAAGCCCTTTGCCGGCGAGGGCGTATTCACCATACAGCAGAAAATCATCAACGAGGACCCCGCGCCGCCATCCACACTGGATGCGAATTTGTCGCCATTTCTCGACCAGGTCGTCAATAAGGCGTTGGCGAAGAAGCCGGAACAGCGCTACGCGCACGCAAGCGAGTTCGCTGATGACCTTAAGCATTTCCTCGCCATGGACGCTACGCAGCAGACGAATGCTGCCGGGCAGGACGATGAGAAAACCATCGTCACGTCGAATGCCGCCGCTGAAAAGACCATCGTTACTTCCGGAGGTGTGCAACAACCTGTCGAGAAGACGTCCGTCACCGCCACCGGCAAGAGCGATGCGGACGAAAGCGATCTGGAAAAAATACTTGAGGAACGGGAGAAGCTCGATTCTGCCATCAACGAAAAATTCACCAAGGTCATCACCGTCGTATTCACGGACATCAAAGGATCAACGGCCCTCAACGAGGCCGAGGGGGATTTGTTCAGCCGTTTGTTGATCAAGCATGAGACAGACATCATCAAGCCCGCAGTTCTGGACAACAAGGGAACCTTCGTCAAATCCATAGGCGATGGTACGTTGTCGCATTTTGAGAATGCGCTCGATGCGTTGCGCGCCGCCGTGCGTATCCAGAAGGGCATGGACGAGCTCAACATGTCAAAGAAATTCAAGGCGCCGGTACTGATGCGTATCGGCATGCATACCGGCAGGTGCGTGGTCGAGGCGAACGACATTTTCGGCGACGTGGTCAACACTGCCTCCCGTTTTGAGTCTTCCGCCGACCCGGGCGGGATACTGATGTCCGAGGATACTTACAACGCATTGTCCGACAAGTCCGAGATCTACTGCCGCTTCGTCAAGCAAGTCACGCTCAAGGGCAAGAAGGAACCGTTCAATGCCTATAAGGTATTCTGGAACCCGCAGGAGATCGAACTCGATAAACAAGGCAAGGAAGCCTTGCCCAGGCAGGAATTGAACGTCCCGATCCGGTCGTCTGGCATGAAGATGGTTTGGGGCGCAGTTGCCCTGCTCATCATTGTCATGCTGCTTACCTTGGGCTCAAAATTCTTCGGATCGGCGCAGCAGACGGAGAGCAAGCGTTCGATAAGCCACTCTGTCGATTCTGATAGCGCGCCGGATACGCAGCATTCGCCCCCATGAAAATAAAAAACTTCATGCCGGATATGGGTAAGTTTGACCGGACATGGCAGGTTTCCACTGCGGGCGTGTTGTTGATCGGCGTGTTGTTTTACTTCCTGCAGTTTACATATGCCTATTTTGACATTCCCAAGCAGATGTACCTCGGCTGGGGCTGTTTTATAGCCATTTTTCTGATGTACAAGATCAAGAAGTTCCAGCAGCAACCTTGGCGTTTGATTTTTATCGGCTTTGCGGCGTTTTTGGCGTTTCGTTATATTCAGTGGCGAGCCTTTGATACGTTGCTCTACACAGGGCCGCTGGATTTTATCGGGATGTCGCTGCTTTTTCTGGCCGAACTCTACGGACTGGCTATTTATATCATGGGCATGTTCGTCAATGTCTGGCCGTTGGAAAGCAAGCACCTTCCATTGCCGAAGGAGACGGAGCAGTTGCCTACAGTGGATGTATTCATCGCGACTTATAACGAGCCGGACGATATCATCCGCATCACCGCAACTGCTGCCACTCAGATGGACTACCCCGTGGAAAAACTCCGAGTGTATATCATTGACGATGGCGGCACCGAGGCCAAGCGCAACGACCCGGAAAATGGTATGGCAGCGTGGGAGCGCCATTTCCGTTTGAGGCAGATGGCGGCGGAGCTTGGCATCGGGTATCTGACCCGCGAAACAAACCAGCAGGCCAAGGCAGGGAATATTAACCATGCATTGCAATATACCGATGGCGATTTGCTGCTATTCCTCGATTGCGACCATGTGCCGACCAAAGACATCCTGCAAAACACCGTCGGCCATTTCATAGCTGATCCCAAGTTGTTTCTGGTGCAAACGCCGCATTTTTTCATCAACCCGACGCCGATGGAAAAGAACTTGGAGGGTATGTCCGATCCTTCAGGCGAAAACGATTTGTTCTATCGCCGTATCCATCCCGCGCTGAATTTCTGGAACGCCAGTTATTTTTGCGGTTCCGCGGCATTGTTGCGCCGAAAATATCTGATAGAAGTGGGTGGCATCAGCGGCGCCACGATTACCGAAGACGCTGAAACCGCCTTCCAGTTGCACAGCCATGGCTACAACAGCATATATATCAACCGGCCCATGGTATGTGGCCTGTCACCAGAGTCTTATGACGATTATGTGATCCAGCGTTCGCGCTGGGCGCAGGGTATGGTGCAATTAGTCTTACTCAACAACCCGCTAAGAAGGAAAGGCCTGTCGCTACCGCAGAAGATCGCCTACTTCAATTCAAGTTTTTTCTGGTTCTTTGGTTTTCCTCGTTTCATTTATTTCATCGCCCCGGCGGCTTACTTGATTCTGGGGTTGAGCATGTACAACGCATCTTGGCTGCAAATAGTCGCTTTCACGCTACCGTACGTATTGAGCCTCTATATAGCGATGGATTATTTCTATCACGGAACGAGACAGCCCTTTTTCTCGGAAATCTATGAGAGCGTTCAGTCGCTGTTCCTGATTCCGGCCGTGCTTTCCGTGCTGCTTAATCCGTGGAAACCGTCATTTAAAGTTACTCCCAAGGGGCTGACCAATGAAAAAAATTACCTCAGTCCTCTGGCTGCTCCGTTTTTCTTAGTCATAGCGATCAATGTGATCGCGGTGGTCATGGCTTCCATCAAGTGGATTAACGAACCGATGCTGCACGATGTGATTGTGGTGACTGTAGTGTGGAGCATTTACAACCTTTATTTGGCGCTGGTGTCGTTGGGGGCATTCTGGGAGCGCAAACAGATTCGCAAGTTCCATCGCATCCATGCGGGCGGTTCGGTGACCGTGCATTTCCCGCGCATGGGTACATCCCACACCGGCGAAGTACGCGATGTCTCTTTGACCGGTATCGGTTTCGAAATCCAACTGCCATTCTTGCCCCGGGAGCATGAACAAGTGGTGCTTGAAGTCAAAGATAGTTATGGAAGGGAATATCGTTTTGAAAATTATATTCAGCGCGCCATCAGCCACAGAGAGAAATATTACTGCGGAAGCGAATTCATCACCAAACACGTTTCCTACGCAGACGTGGTCAGCTATGTTTTCGGCGATAGCCAGCGCTGGCAGAAGAATTGGGAACGGAAGTCGGAGGTGCGAGGCACCTACCGCATGCTATGGTATTTCATGAAGACGGGGGTTCAGGGTTTCCTGGGCAGTGTCTTGCCTTTGTTCATGCTTGCGTCGATCAAGCTCTGGAAGCTGGCCGTCAAATGGACGACTACCTCCATCTTGCGCGACAAGATTCTGGCAGTCACTAGTTGGTGTGTGTATTACTTTTACCTAGCAGCAGCCTTCTTGCTTGAGTATCTGGATCACAAACATGCGCGCAAACTTCAGCGCATCCATACAAGTGGCGTAGCCACGATATATTTTCCGCGTTTGGATGCGACCTTGATAGGCGAGGTAGAAGATGTTTCGCTGACCGGTATCGGCATCGTTGCCGAGTTACCTTTCAAAATCAGGGAGCGTGAGCGTGTTACCGTAAAAATGAACGGAAAAGACGGGAAGGGCTATCAATTCGCATCCGTGATAGAGCGTGTGATCAAGCGGGAAGAGAAATCTCTTTGTGGTGCTGATTTCATTGTGGACGTGTTTTCCTATCCAAAGATAGTCAGGTTCGTCTACGGAGACAGCTTGCACATGTTGCGTTATGTGTTGATGCCGGGTGGCAAACTGTTGGCTCAAGGCGGGGTAGCCACAATGAGCGCCTTCGCTCGCATGATGAAAGCGGTCGGTACAGCACTGTCATTCATATTCTTGAATCCAGAAATACGTATCAGGGAGAAAAAATAATGAAAACAACTTTCAATCTCTCCAAGTCAACTCTCCGCACCTTGGGGCGAAGACTGTCGAAAGACAACTGCTTGGAAAGCAGTGTTTATACCCCGTTGTTTGCAGCGGGGTGCTTTATTCAAAAAATGATGAAGTTCATTGCTCTGATCGTGCCGCTGATTATGCTGTACTCAATTGCCCAAGCCGAGACTATCAAGCTCCCGCTACAAAATTTTACTTCGGCCCACGAACTGGAAATGCGCTGCCTAAGCGGTGGACAGAAAATATCCATTCCTATTCCCGAACGCTGGCAGGTGAACAAGGCGGTACTCAGCTTGCGCTACACGGTGTCGAACAATATGCTCAGCGACATCTCGCAAATGGTGGTGAAGGTCAACGACGAGCTGATTACTCAGTTAAAACTGGATAGCCAGGCTCCCGGGGTGGTAAGCGAAATACAGATTCCTGCCGAGCGCCTGAAGACGGGCTATAACTCGCTGACATTTCAGGTTGCCCAGCATTACATGCGGAATCAGTGCGAACAACCCTGTGCCCCGGATTTGTGGACCAATATCAGCGTGGCGGATTCGTCACTGCAACTGGATTATGAGTTGAAGCCGATTCCACTGAAGCTGGGGCAAGCTACCGGGTGGATTTTTGATCCCAAACAGTTTCCGGAAGCGACCATTAATATGGTTGCCGACACCTCGACTCCCGAGGCGGTGACGATGCTTGGTATCGCAGCCTCGGGTATCGCGCGACGTTTCGATTACCGTAAGGTGAAGTTCTCGCATTCGCCGGATATCAAGCCGGGCTTGGACAACATACTGATCGGTTCGACGGCCTTTGTTGGCGGTGTGTTGTCAAAATATGACCTTAAACTGGATGCCTCGGACGGCGGACAGATCAAAATATTTTATGTGCCGAAAAGTGATGGGGGAAAAGACGGCCTGCATGCGTTGATCGTGGTGACGGGGAAGCAAGAGGCCGCGCTCAAGATCGCTGCCGAGACCTTCGCCAATATGTCGCTGCCTTATCCCGGTAGCGACGAGATGCATGCTTACGAGTTCAGCATGCCTGACATTTCCATGTACAGCGGCAGGGATGAATTGATATCGGACAAGATTTACGAGTTCAGCACGCTGGGCATGTCGACGTATTCGTTCCAAGGGTACAACAATGCCTCGGACATCAGTTTTCGTTTGCCGTCAGATTTCCTGATCAAACAGAATCAGCACGCGAAGTTGGTTCTGAACTTTTCCTATAGTGCCGGCCTGCGCCAGGATTCGGCGCTTGGCCTTTGGTTGAATGACAAGCGGGTACGCGACATTCATCTGGATAGCCCAAGCGGAAATTACATCGAGGGATACAAGATCGACATCCCGACTTATTTGTTCAAGCCGGGCTCGAATACCCTTTCTTTCAGGCCGTATTTCAACACACCACGTCAGGTGTGCGATGCAGCAAATGTCGGCGGGTTGTTTGTGACCATCTTTGGCAACTCGACGCTGAATTTTCCGCCGATGCCGCATTTCGTTCAGATGCCCAAACTGGAACTGTTTGTACTCAACGGCTTTCCCTTTACGCGCTGGCCGGATGGCTATGAGACGCTGGTCTATTTGCCGCAACACGATAGCGCATCTATCGATACCGCACTCAACCTGATCGGCTTGATTACGCAGAAGAACGGGTTCCCGCTGTTCGGTACCCAAGTAGTTTTCGACGAACCCAAGGACTGGCTCGGCGAAATACTGGTAGTCGGCGAGGTAGCGTCCATCCCCAAATCCATCATGGCACTGGCTCCGATGCAGCCGGATGGCATTGCTTCCATTCCTTATCCGGTTCAACGCGGCTGGGATAGCGAAACGTCCATTGCGCTAAGCAAGCAACAGGGAGGGCTGGGAGAGGGCACTGGCTTGTTGATGCAATTCGAGTCCGGCAACCAGACAGGCCGCTCGGTTGTTTTGGCTACTGCGCAGTCGGGGAAAGATCTGCTGGCGCTCGGCGATGCCTTGCTGTCGCCCAGCATTCAGGCGCGCCTGAACGGGGATGTGGCGCTTATCAGATTGGATGTGCCTGAATACGATGTGACATCATTACTGGCCGGAAAGAAATATTCCACAGGTAATAAAGGGAGCATCTCTGCGGTGGATGCTTTTCTTTACGCCAATACTTATGTGTTCTACGGCTTGATAGTGCTGGCGATACTTGCACTGAGTATGCTCGGTTACTGGCTGATTCGCCGCTATCGCGGCAGGCGCGTGCAAAATGAGCAAGGCTGAAATCCTGGAATAAAGAAATGCCGAACGTTATGTTGGTTTACCGCAAGCCAATCCTGCTTGCTTTCGCCACTACTCTGGTGTTTGCGCTGGTTCCCGCTTATGCCGAGGATGCTGGCGACAGCGGCAAGAAATTGTCGCTGATCCACTTACTGGTCAGGGCCGGTAAAAACGAGGATGCAGCTAACGCGATGCGTTCGCTTTATCCCAAGGGTCCGCCATATAGTGGCAAATTGGCGCTGGAATATTACGATGTCGTTGGCAATACGGACAATGGTTGGGAAGAGGCGAGAACCGGGCTGGAGAGGTTGGTCAAAGCGGCTCCTGAAGATGTGAGCTATCGTCTGGCGCTTGCAAAGCATTTGTCGCGCCGTGCCGCAACGCGCCGCAACGGTCTGCAAATGTTTGCTGCACTGGCCAAGCAACCGGCCATAGACAGACAGCAGGTGCTGGAAGAGTGGCGGCGCGTGCTGGACGGCCTCGACGACAGTTCCGCCAGCATCGGGCTGTATCAGGAATATCTGGCTGTTGAACCGGACAATGCCTCCGTGCGCGATGCGCTCGCCGATGCGCAACGCGCCGAAGCCAAGCGCTTGTCCTGGCAGTTGCGCGATAAGGCGGATGCGCAACTAGCGGAGGGACATCCCGAAGAGGCGATGACTACCCTGAAGAATGCACTGCAACTTGATCCAAAGAATGCCTGGGTGCGCTTCGACTTGTCCAGGCTATATCACAAGCAAGGCGACAAAAAACAGGGGCGCGCCTTGATGGAGAATGGATTGTCCGTCGCGCCGGGCGACGCCGATATGCTGTATGCCGACGCCCTGTATGTCAGTCTGCTGGATGAGGCGGATAAGGCGCTGCATCTGCTGGAAAAAATTCCTGCTGCACAGCGCTCTCCGGCGATGCAGCGGCTGAAGCAGAAAATGACGATCCAGGCGCAAACCCAGCAGGCGCAGACATTTGCCCGCGATGAACGCCATGCCGACATGCAGATGGCGATGGCGCGCGCCGAAACCGGTGCGGGCAGCGATGCGGAGCTCGTCAACATCGTCGCCAATGCCTGGTTCGATTTGAACGATCCTGCGCACGGAGTGACGCTGATGCAGCGTCTGGCGGCAAAGCCGTCGCCGCCGCTAGCCACGCGCTTGTATTATGCAAAGTTGCTGAACCGGGCGGAACGTGATGAAGAACTGGCCTCCGTTCTGTACCAACTTTCCGCCACCAAGGGTCTAACGCCCGAGGACAAGGACGATCTGCGTTACCTCAAGGCATCACTGGCAGCGCGCCGCGCAGACAATTTGCGTCATGCAGGGAATCTTGTTGCGGCGCGGGCGGTACTTGCATCCGCTCGAGAACAGGACACAGAAAATACCGACATGCTGATGGCGCTGGCGCGCGTGCATGTCGCCGCGCATGAACCGCAACAGGCGCGCGATATATACCAGCGGATACTCCAAAGCTCGCCGAGGAATGTTGGGGTACAGCTGGCACTGGCCAGGGCGATGGGCGATGCAGGTGACAGGGCTGCCGCGCAACATGAGATGGCAGCGGCATTGGCGAACATGCCAGCCGATGATCTTGATACCCGCATGGCGATTACCGATTGGTATATCGAAATGGATGACATGGTTGGCGCGCGCATTGTGGTCGAGCAATCAAAAAAAATCTCACCGGATAATCCGCGCGTGCTGATGCAGGCAGAGCGCATTGCCAAGGCCGAGGAGGGTTATGGCGAGGCAATGGATAGTTATGAACAGGCTAAAGTTGCCGATGAAGTCACGGACATAGAGCGCCGCCGCGCCAAGGGTTACGTGACAACCGGTGTGGATTACCTCAACAAATCCGGCGGAACACCGGGCATTTCCAATTTGACGGCGATGGAGGCGCCCATCGAGATACGCATGCCGGTTGGCTATAGCGGTGGGCGTGCTTTTTTTCAGATGGATACGGTCAGCGCAAATGCCGGTGCGCTACAACTCACAGATCTCTATAACTTAAGACAATACGGCAAGATACTGGCGCTCGCACCGGCCGGAATAGCCAGTGCGCCAGAGCAATCGGCGCAAGGCACCACACTGGCGGCGGGGTATGAAGGGGACGGTGTGCGCGCCGACACCGGCACCACGCCGCTGGGTTTTCCGGTGTCAGACATAGTAGGCGGCGTCAAATGGTCGCACTACACTGCAACATCAGGCTTCTCATTTGATGTGTCTCGCCGTCCGGTAACCAGCAGCCTGCTTTCCTATGCTGGTGCGCGGGATCCGGTTACCGGCGAAGTGTGGGGAGGTGTGCGCAGCAGCGGGGCGAGCCTTCATGTGAGCCAAGACAGCGGCCGTCTCAGCGGTTTTGTCGATTTGGGCTATTACTGGCTGAACGGCAAGAATGTATTGAACAACACGCAATCTGCACTGCGCACCGGGTTCGATTGGAGCTTTATCAGCGAAGAGGATATGCGATTGACCGCCGGTTTTGCGCTCACCTCCTGGCATTACCGCGAAAACCTGCGCTACTACACCTTCGGACACGGCGGCTATTACAGTCCGCAAAAATATTACTCGCTCGCCATTCCATTCCGCTGGACTGGACGCGAACAACGCTGGTCATATTTGCTGCAAGGCTCGGTGTCGGCTTCGGTGAGTTATGAAAAGGATATCCCGTTCTACCCGACCAGCGCGGCCTTGCAGACGCAAGTTGTTGCCAACGCCGCAACTATGACACCGATGTACACTGGCGGGAACGGCCACGGGATGGGCTATTCACTCGGCGGCGCGCTGGAATATCAGTTAACCCCGCAATTATTTGGCGGCGGACGCATTTCGATCGATCGCTCGGACTACTACACGCCGAACTTCGCCATCTTCTACCTGCGCTACCTGTTCGACGCGTACACGGGCACCGTGCCCTACCCACCCGATCCAGTCAAGGCATATTCGCGGTTCTGATTACTCGGACGAGTCGTATTCGATCCAGTCTGCGTCCTTGGCATGGATAAAGTATTGCTTGCTACGGCGCATCACCACGACATCCTCGTTCTCCGCCACAAACTCCGTGGATGGCAGGTCGCGCACATAATCCCCCAGGCCCAAATTGCTCTTGCCGAACGGTGTGATGGTGATGAAATTGGAAAGCAATTGCGAGATAGCGAGATAGCTGGTGGGCTTGGAAACGAGCAACGGCCCGGCCGCCGGGTTGTCAGGCAGGCCGATCAGCTTGATGCCGACCGGAACAATGCTAATGCGCGGGCTGGGGATTTCGCGCAATCCGGCGATTTGCATCTTGTCGCCGCGTATCGAGGCGCCGTGTTCCGCGACGAACACCACCACCGCACGCCGCCCGGATGCCTGTAGTACATTGAAAAAGCGGTCCATGTCGTCGAGTAACCGGGTGAGACGCGGCGGGTAGATTTCCATGCTGTTGGTGCGGCGGCCCTGATAGCGGTTGCCGTCATGCAGACTGATGGAGTTGTAGAACAATGCCACCCGCTCGCTCGGCGATTGCGCGCGTTGCTCCCACCACTTCAGCAGCACGGCGTAATCGTCATGCACCGGCGACCCGTCAAAACTTTGCAAGTAAGGTGGAATACCCCTGTAGTTGAATGGTGTTGCTTTTAGTCCGCCGCCATTGCGTACATCATTTAGAAAACCACCGTAATGGCCGTCGTGGTTCATGGCCAATTGTTGATCAAAACCGATTTGGTGCAGGTTGTCTAAAGTCAGGCACTGCGAGGGAGCAGGGTCGTACAGCGCCTTGTGTTTGGGCTGGCCGCAGCTGCCGCGCAGCAGACGGATGGCGGATGGGCCGCTGTAGGTGGCTGCCGAACTGAAATTGGTGAATACGATGTCAAAGCGCTTGAACAGAGGATTATCTCGCTGCTTGGTGAAATCCAGATCGTCCCAGGACAGCGAACAGATATGCAGGAAAATGATGTCGAAAGGCGCATCCGATTTCGCCGGCGCTGAGAAGGATACAACGCGCCTGGCCTCGTTACTATAAAACGAATTCAATTGTGCCGTCAGGTTGGCATCGGTAGGCGGAGCAGAAATGCTGTTGGCGGCGGCAACTGTTCCATCGGGTTGGGAAGGAGGTTTGGCCTGTCCGGTGGAAAACAGCGGTGCCAGCATGGCGAGAAACACGAACGAGGAGATGCGCAATTTTTTCCTGGCGAAGAAATAAACCACATAGAGCAGTACCAGTCCGGCGACGACTAACGGATTGAAAAAGCGGCCTATCAGCTCCGTCAGATAGGCCAGGCTGAAACCCTCCAGTTGTGCGGCTTGTGAGAACACTCGCGTGATCGGCGGCAGCCAGGTGTCGTAATAGAACAGCGCAATGCCGATGGGGACGGCGATCATCTGCCTGACCGGTTTCAGGCCTGCATACCGCTCCGGAAGCGGGACGGACAGGAATGCGGCGAACGCAATGTTCAGCCATGCATGGAAGCCCATGTAGTGAGCGAAATACAAATACAGCTTGGTGATAAAGTAAAAATTCCAGATGCCCATGTCGACGTCCCATCACATATTGTCTGCGGCCGCCGCTTTCCAACGTTCGGACAGAAGCATGGCCGGGTTACAAGCCGCTCGCGCCAGGAACCAAGCTATCGGCGCCGGTTCAGAATTTACACCCAATCATGCACTGACGTATGATGCAGACATCCACTCGGCCAATGGCACTTGATTGGCAACAGTTCACTCCTTGGACTGGACGGCTGACGCACAGGGAGAGAACGATGATTACGAAATGCCTTTTCCCAGTGCCCAGATACGGCACCCGCTTCCTTCCCGCGATCAAGGCGCAGCCCAAAGAGATGTTTCACCAAGCCGCTCATCCAATACGGCGTGGAAGAGGCGCTCGAGGCCAGCATGAAACATCGTGTTCATCACTGTGTGCCACAAGCGCGCCATAGAGGATCATAGAAGACAAAATCAGTGGAACCAGCCGGTGTCATGGCACAAATGGTGAGCGTCTATGAAAAATATCGTTGCAGCATTGTCGCGGCGGAAGATGTCTCGATCGAGGACGTGTGCAGATACGGCATCATCAGCGGCCAGCAACTGGACGATAAACATATCCGGGTCGAGCACATGGTGGAAAAGCCGTCGCCGCGGGATGCTCCATCCACCCTCGCCATCATCGGGCGATACATCCTGACGCCCGATATATTCGTAATCCTGAAGAACACACCACCCGGCAAGAATGGCGAAGTACAGATCACCGACGCGCTGCAAACGCAGGCGTCGAACGGAAAGGTGATCGCATATCGCTTTCAGGGACAGCGGTTCGATTGCGGCAGCGTCGAGGGTTTTGTCGAGGCCACCAACTTTTTTAATGAGGGTGTCCCGAATTCCATATAAACGGAGCATCCTGCCTGCCCCAGAACTGGACGGCAAGCCGGTTTAATGCAGCTTCCCAGGCGCGTATTGGCACCGCCCATTTTTTGCTGATGTTGCTCAGTGCCGGATAGAACAGTTTCAGTAATGCCAGCATCGGTGGGGAGCAAGACACGGTTCTTGGTAATCTTGCCAGTTACCAATGCCATTCATGGATGATTGGCTCATCGCTCAGCAGAAGGAAATACCGGCACTTTTGGCAGAGGTTGATCGAAGCAATATGGGACGAGTGGAACGTGGGAACAACAATGTTGCATTCCTGAGGCTCGCACGCTTGGCAAGCACGCTAGATATTTCCATATCGAAATTGATGCCAGACTGATTCCTGATGACAGCCTTGATCTGCCGGCTTGCAAGAGTTCGCAAGCGCTCATAATGGTATTATTTTTTCCCAGTGCCCGGATTCGTCTGTTCGGGCGCGCCATTTTTCGAATTTCGCGCATTAAACTTTCCGCTAGCGAAGCCGCTCTGTGGTATTTGCCGAGCGTGGCGAAATGCGTGCTGTGTTATCCTTTCCCACGTTCTATCCTGAAGCTCATTCCATGAAGTTTTTCTTGTTCATTCTGTTGCTAATCCCATCTGTATCCCGGGCAGATACGGACGCTGATTTTATGGCCGCGCGCGAAGCGTTCCGTGTCGGGAACAGTGCACGTCTGGCCAGTCTGTCCGCGCGTTTGAAAGAAACCCCGCTGGAGCCCTACGTCACTTACTACCAGTTGCGCATGCGTTGGGAGGATAAGGATAGCGCACCGATCAGGGCGTTCCTGGCACGTGAAGAAGACACGCCGGTCATCGATCAGTTCAGGGGCGAGTGGCTCAAGATGATAGCGAAAAAACAACGCTGGGATGAGTTTGCCGGAGAATATCCGAACCTCATCAATACCGATGCGGAATTGACTTGCTATGCTTTGCAATGGCAGCGCAAAACAGATGAAGAGGCCGCATTGCGCGAGGCGCGCAAGCTGTGGCTGGTCGGTACAGAGCAGGCCGAAAGTTGCAAGGGATTGTTCGATGCTGCCCGTAAAAACGACATCATTACCACACAGGATGTGCTGCAACGCATTCAAGTGTTGCTGGAAGAGGGCAACACGGCATTGGCAAAAAAATTGATCAGGCAGTTGCCCGGTGAAGAAAAATTGCCTGACGCCGAGTTGAGCGCGGCGGCGAGAAATCCGCAACGTTACTTGAACAAGACCTCACTCACACTGGCAGGGAACGGTCGGCGCAGGGTTGCCTTGTTCGCCTTGCAAAGGCTAGCCAGGCAATCGGTTAATCTTGCTTATGGACAATGGCAGAGGATCGCCGCGAATTTCTCCGAGTCCGAGTCGCAGTATTTTTACGCATGGTTGGCGTATGCAGCAGCACATGAACACGATGCACGCGCGCTGGAATGGTATGCGGCGGCCGGAGAGAGTGCGCTCACCGGACAGCAATTGGCCTGGCGCACACGAGCTGCAATGCGTGCGCAGAACTGGCATGAGGTGTGGGTGAGCATCACCGCAATGAATCCGCAACAGCAGAACGAAGGCGCATGGCGCTATTGGAAAGCGCGCGCGCTAAAGGAGCTTAGGCGTGAAGCGGATGCGGAAGTGCTGTTCGCATCGCTCAGCCGCGAATATAACTACTACGGGCAACTTGCTGCCGAAGAATTGGGTGCGGCGCCGGGGGCAGGAATGGTTTCAGTCAGTTTTCAACCGAACACAGAGGAGGTAGATGCGATGCAGGCGCGGACGGATGTGCAGCGCACACTGATGTTGTATCGCTTAGGGCTGCGTGTGGAAGCCGCCAAAGAGTGGGACTGGGCGCTGCGCGGTTTGAGCGACCGCGAGTTATTGGTGGCTGCCGAAATGGCACGTCGCAATGAAATGTATGACCGTTCGATCAATGCGGCCATCCGTACCGTCGAATTGCATGACTTTAATCTGCGCTATCCCGCGCCCTACCGCGAAGCGTTGCAATCGCCTATCCGCGAACATAATCTGGAAGAGGCATGGGTTTACGGATTGATGCGTCAGGAAAGTCGCTTTACCAAACAGGCCAGGTCCGAGGTCGGCGCAGCGGGTTTGATGCAAATCATGCCGGAGACGGCACGCTGGGCGGCGCGCCGCATCGGCATCAAGGGTTACCGTAAAGGGCTCATCCATCAGCTGGATGTGAATCTCAGGCTGGGCACGTATTACATGAAAAATGTGTTTAACATGTTCGACGATAACCCTGTGCTGGCTTCTGCTGCCTACAACGCGGGCCCCACCAGGGCGCGGCTATGGCGCGGCTCGCAACCACTGGAAGGCGCCATTTACGTCGAGACAATTCCGTTTGATGAGACGCGCGACTACGTGAAGAAAGTGATGAGCAACACCATCTATTATTCCAAGCTGTTCGGACAACCGTCGCAGTCGCTCAAGCAACGGCTCGGTGTCATCGAAGCCAGATCAATGCCCATCCCGCAGGCAAAACATGATGCAATGTGACGGCCTCAAGGTCTATTGTGTCGGTGGCGCAGTGCGCGACCAGTTGCTCGGCTTGCCGGTGCAGGATCACGACTGGGTGGTGGTGGGCAGCACGCCTAAACAGATGGTGGCGCGCGGCTTCAAGCCGGTGGGCAGCGACTTTCCGGTGTTCCTGCATCCCGAGACGCACGAGGAATACGCGCTGGCACGTACCGAGCGCAAGGTGGCGCAGGGTTACAAAGGCTTCACCGTATATGCCACACCCGAGGTGACGCTGGAGCAGGATTTGATGCGTCGCGACTTCACCATCAATGCCATCGCACAGGATGCCGACGGCAATCTCATCGATCCCTACGGCGGGCAGGCCGATTTGAAAGCGGGTGTGCTGCGCCATGTGAGCGAGGCCTTCGCCGAAGACCCGGTGCGCATCCTGCGCGCGGCACGCTTTGTTGCCCGCTTCGATTTTTTCATCGCGCCGGAGACTTTGACGCTGATGCGGTCAATGGTGGAAAACGGCGAAGTGGATGCGCTGGTCGCCGAGCGTGTGTGGCAGGAACTGGCGCGCGGGCTGATGGAAAAACAACCCTCGCGCTTCTTCAACACGCTACGCGAGTGCGGTGCGCTGAAAAAGATATTGCCGGAATTGGATGTAATGTTCGGCGTGCCGCAAACGGCACACTACCATCCCGAAATCGATTGTGGCATCCACGCCATGCTGGTGCTGGACGACACGGCAAAGCACGGCTATTCATTGGAGGTGCGTTTCTCAGCGCTGGGGCATGACCTCGGTAAAGGCAATACGCCTGTCGGCATTCTGCCGCGCCATATCGGCCACGAAATGCGCAGTGTGGAATTACTGCAAGGACTGTGCGAACGGCTGCATGTGCCCGGCGAGTGCCGCGACTTGGCGCTGCTGGTAGCGAAGCATCACGGCAATGTGCATCGTGCCAAAGAACTGCGCGCCGACACTATTGTGAAACTGTTCGATAGTTGTGACCTGTGGCGCAAACCGGAACGCTTCGCATGCATCCTGCAAGCCTGCGAATCCGACGCACGCGGACGCACTGGGCACGAGAACGACGCCTACCCGCAAACTGCTTATCTGTTGCGTTGCGCACAAGCGGCGCAGGCGGTGAACGCGGGCGAGATCGCGCGCGCCTGTCCGGACAAGAACCTGATCGCCGATAAAGTGCGCGAAGCGCGTATCGTGGCGGTGGAGAAAATCACCAAGCAACTGTGATCTACTTGCTACCTGTGGCAAGGGCGAGGGCTACTGAAATTATTGATACAAACAGTCTCAAAACGACCAACTAGCCTGTCGTGATTTTTCTCCATTGCAGACGTTCAGTTACAAATTTACTCTCGGTTGCCTATTTTTTTCATCCTTACTATAATCAACTATGTAAGGACTAAAGGAGATTAATATGACAACCGATGCCACACTTACCAGCAAGGGGCAGACTACTATTCCCAAGGAAATTCGGGACAGTCTTCACATGAAGGCCGGAGACCGTATGACCTTCACTTTGATGCCTGATGCAACAGTCGTTATGCGCGTAAAAAGCAAAAGCATCACCGAACTGGCGGGTGTGTTGTACAAGAAGGGTCGGAAGACTGTTCCAGCTGAGCAACTATCACGCTGATGATTGGGATCGACACAAACGTTCTAGTTCGTTTTCTGGTTCAAGATGACGAGGCTCAGTTCGAGAAGGCACGCAGGCTTATAAAACGCGAAGTCGTTGCAGGACGCAAAGTTTTCGTAAACCAATTAGTTCTCTTAGAAGCAGAATGGGTGCTACGAAGCAGATATGCCGTCTCAAAGGCTCTGATCATCGAAGCAATCTCTGGCCTACTAGATTCTGCAGAAATTCAATTCGAGGATGAGCCAGCGATTGAGGAGGCTCTTTTCATTTGGAAAGATTGCACCGCAGATTTCGCCGATTGCCTTATTGGTGCGAAAAATCGTCGCCTAGGATGTAGAGCGACGGCCACGTTCGATGTAAAGGCATCCAAGTTGTCAGGATTCATGGCTGCCTGACATAGCAGTTATTTTTAAAGAAGCCAATGATCAATATTCTGAATTATTGGACGAGGTTCGGCCAAAAGCGGAAGTTCAAGATCGACAAAGCATTGACTTTCGTCGAGGCGTCGAACAGACGGATCGACCAGATGGAACGGACGGAACATCGCGCTCATCAAGGGCGAGCGTGGTGATCGCGAATCACGACATCAGCGGCAATGGTTGCCAGCGATTGACAGGCTGTTTATTGTCGATCCAGCCAGATCAGTGTTTTTTCACACGCCAATTTACGACTGCGTCAGCGATGAGTTTGAGCTGCCTTGCCTGCATCAAGCCTACGAGTTTCATCACAGTTCGGTGCATGTTGGCATGCAGTTCGGATTCGTGACATCTGCAGTGGTGCGACAGACGCTGATCAATTTCAGCGACGCGTCGGATGAAAGCGTGGCCTTTGTCGATGCGGGCGACCATGCTTATTTAATTTTTACCGACACATTAATCGAGCCCGGAAGCCAAATATACCGCTTTGTTCGAACCGGATCTGATGAATTTCATGTATATGGCTGGCGATCCGGGGTGAACCCATTCGCAGGGGAAGACGATCCTCCGCATTATGTGCGCAACATATCAGGTATTCCAGAAAAATGGCTTAAGCGCATGAATGAGGTACGCGAGCACTGGGCATTGAACGATAACTATCAGAGTGCGCTGCGAAGTTGCTCACATCTCTGATTTTTTCAATGGAGAATTAAAAGAGATCGAATTAAAAGCACAATTAGTCACTCAGCTTGGATGGCCGATAAAGCCCGACAAACCAGTTATTCAACTTTAGTCGCTGCCCATTTTAGGCATTACGGGCACTACCGTAAAATTCAAGGATTGTCCTCGCCGAGGACAGCTTATGAATGGAGGAAAAATCAATGAAACCAACCAATACTCGTTTTGCATTTATTGTTGTGGCGATAGCACTGCTCGTAGTCTCCGTCGCACCAACAACTACAAGTGCAGCGGAAGCAAAGAAGTGCTCTACCAATAGTGAGTGCGCCAAAGGTGAATTCTGCGATACCACTCCAAAATGCCCAGGCGGCGATACTACTGGCATGTGCGCATCAAAACCACAGATGTGCACAATGGACTACGTCCCAGTTACTGGTTGTAATGGCAAGGAATATACAAACCGCTGCGTAGCAGCAGCAGACGGTCAGCCAAACACCGGGGCAGTAAAAGCAAAATAAAACTCTTTGAAGTGTGTTGAAGCCTTGAATACGAACTTCACATTCGAATTCGAAGTTGACGCGGTGGGATAGAACTATGCATCTTGGTGCGTATGGTCCTCGCGCGGCTCAATGCGGGGTCGACCGTCCACTTTCTGGATTAGCGAGCGACTGCAAGGGTTAAAACCAGCCCTAGTCCATTTCATCCGCAGATCGCGGGCCTATCGAAGAAATGCGGCGCATGTGGTTGCCGCACTGAATCTCGTTACACAAATTATTTGCAGCAGGAGGCGAGACCATCATGACGCTGAACAACATTCTCATGTTCCTGACCCTGACCGGCATCTATGAGCCATCCGCCATCCAGCAACTTCCGGACGGGCGCTTCCTTGTCGTTGAAGATGAAAAGAGGCATCCGTTCAGTCTGGTCACGATCAACCCTGATGGAAGCGTTCGGAGCATTCCCCTGAGCACGGAACTGTTGCAAGGCGGTGATGATTTCTGGAAGCTGGATGATCTAGAAGGGGTTGCTATCGACCGGTCAGGGTTTATCTACGCACTGACATCGCATTCGCGCGACGGAGACGGCGACGAGAAAAAATCCCGCGACAAACTAGTCCGCTTCCGCATCGACGGAGATCGTGTGGTTGAGACGAAGGTGGTCAAAGGGCTGAAGCCAGCTCTGGCGGCGGCGCACCCTGTGCTGGCACTTGCAGCCGAAATTCGGGACGTGAAGAACAGCGGGGGACTCAATATCGAGGCGCTGGAGATCAGTCCCGATCAGCAGATGCTGCTGATCGGCTTTCGCAGTCCGTTGCTCGACAAGCGGGCGCTCATCGCCCGTGTCGAGAATCCCTCTGAGGTCTTCGACGCTGGCGAGCCACCGCAGATAGCGGCTACGCTGGAAACGCTGGATCTCGGTGGGAACGGGATTCGCGGCATGTCCTATATTCCCGCACTCGGCGGGTATCTTGTAATCAGCGGTCCGGTCGCGCGCGAGCAGGTTCATTTTCAGCTCTGGTTCTGGAGCGGTCAGTCAGGTGGACCGGTTCGGCGTGTCACCGCTCCCGGCTTGCAAGGTTTCGAGCACGCAGAAGGGATCAGTCCCGCCGTGATCGAAGGCCGGCAGCGAATCATGATTGTGAGTGATGACGGAAGCAGGGAAGAAGGACGCTACTCCCGTTATCTGCTGCTTGATCCCGGGCAACTGCAGATTGCGCCTTGATCCGGCGACATCGGCTTCAATTTCGGATTTTCAGGTTCAACAGTTAATAGCTACTTTCCACGCTTGTAACTTGTCTGCATAGCGCATCCCCGCATGCGCCGGGCTGGTCGAGGGCAAACGCCGGAAAGTCAGCGGCGGTAGTTTCTGTTTTTCCAGCACGAACCTGTTGAAGCTTTGCTCGGCCTTGGTGCCGTTAAAGAATACGTGCGTAATGTGAGGGTACAGTGCAAAAAATGAGGTGAAATCGTTTGCCTTCTCTTTGCGGATATGCGCATCCAGACTGCTTTCCCGCTCGCAGGAGGCAAGCACATCCCATAACGCGATGCCGGAAGATTGCAGCAGGCGGAGTCTTTCTTGGTAGGGAAGCGATGGCTGCGCGCCAACCAGCTTACCCATGATTTTCCAGAAGGCGTTCTGCGGATGAGCATAGTACTGGTGTTGTTTCAGTGATTCCTTTCCGGGCATGCTGCCCAGAATCAGCACTCTTGCATCAGCGTCGCTTACCGGCCTAAAACTGCGGATGTGCGGCATGTTCTGAGCGGAAAACCGGGTGTGATTACAACAGGCGCGACAGGTCGCCGCGCAAAAATCCCGCCAACGGTTGTTCCATGCCTTTACCGAGTGCGATCACCTTGAACAGTTCGCCCATCTCAGCCGGGCTGGTAAGTTTTTGCAGTTGTGCGGAAAGCGGCGCATAGGCCTTCACCTTTTCCGGCGAAACCTCACCGAGAAAATCCGCCACACCGTTGTTGAGCAGAAAGTGCGCCTGCGAGGTGTAGCCCAGAAAGTGCGCGCCATGGTCGATGGCCACTTCCGCGATGGCGGTGAAATCCACATGCGCGGTGATGTCCTGCAGACCCGGCAGATAGAAGGGGTCGTCGTGCGCGTGGTGGCGGTAGTGGCACATTAGCGTGCCGTGTGCGCGCTGCGGATGGTAATACTCGCTCGCGCCGAAACCATAATCGATAAACAGCAGCGCACCCTTGTCCATGCGTTCGCACAGGCTGGCGATGAGGCCGCGTGCAGTAAGCGAGACTTCGCTCAGGTAATCGTCCGGCACGTTGATGTTCTTCGCGATGGCGAGCAGTGCTGGATTCTCCGGCAGGCGGTCTTGCCAGATGAATCGTTCGCCATCCAGGGACACGCCACGTTCGTTAATTGCATAGCCGTGGTTCCGTAGGTCGGGATTCATCCCGACGGCGTCATGTCGGGATGAATCCCGACCTACATCTGTGTTGCGCCAGCGCACCAGATGCACCGGCAACGCGTCCAGCACCTCGTTGCCGATGACCGCGCCGGAGAGGGTCTCCGGCAAGGCATCCAGCCAATGCAAGCGTGCGGCGAGATGCGGCAACATTTCGCGCAGCAGCGTTTGTTGACGCTCGCGCAGATCGGCGCTTACTTCGAGTATCGAATAACTTTCCGGCAATGCGCCCCGCCTCTCCAGTTCACTGAGGATATCCAGCGCCAATTTGCCGCTACCTGCACCGAGCTCGAGGATGTGCGGGGTGCTGGCCTGCATTACCTCAACCAGTTGCCGCGCTACGGTACGGCCGAACAACGCAGAGAGTTCCGGTGCTGTAATGAAGTCGCCCGCTTCGCCGAATTTACGTGCGCCTGCGGTGTAATAGCCAAGTCCGGGTGCGTATAGAGCCAGCTCCATGAAACGCGAGAACGGTATCCAGCCGCCTTGTGCGGCGATGTCCTGACGGATGAGCCCGCACAGCTTTGCGCTGTGAATTAGGGCTTCGGGAGCGGGGGCAGGCAGGTTGGCTGACATGGTCGAGTATAATTCACAAGGTGACGAAGTGTAGTGGAGAGCGCGATGCAAGGCAAAACGGTATTGGTGACAGGCGGTGCGAAACGCGTCGGTGCGGCGATCTGCCGCCGTTTGCACGCGGTGGGTGCGAACGTTGTCATTCACTATCGCAGTGCGTTGCATGAAGCCCTCGCCTTGTGCGCTGAACTGAATGAACTGCGTGAAGATTCCGCCTTCAGTGTGCGGGCAGATCTGCTCGACATTGCTGCATTGAAATCCATGATCGCGGAGGCGACGCAACATTTTGGTCATCTGGATGCACTGGTCAACAATGCATCGAGTTTCTATGCCACACCGTTGGCAGAGATGAATGAAGAGCAATGGATAGATTTGATCGGAACTAATCTGAAAGCGCCGTTGTTTCTGGCACAAGCTGCCGCCCCGGAATTACGCCGTTGTCATGGCTGCATCGTCAACATCGCCGACATCCATGCTGAACGCCCGATGCATGGACATCTGCTGTATAGCGTCGCCAAGTCAGGGCTGGTCGCACTGACCAAAGGATTGGCACAAGAGATGGCACCGCAGGTTCGCGTTAATGCAGTCGCGCCGGGAGTCATCATGTGGCCGGAAGGTGAGGCTTGGCAGAACGATGAACAGCGCCGCAAGATCGTCGCACACACGCTGCTCAAGCGTGAAGGCGAACCGGACGATATTGCCAAGGCGGTGCAGTTTTTGATCGCCGCCGCGCCCTATATTACCGGGCAGGTGATCGTGGTGGACGGCGGGCGCAGCATCAATATTTGAGAATCAAATGAACGACATTATTCAACCCATCCATTTCGAGAGCAGATCCACCAACTTCAACCGCCTCAAGGGAAGGCTGGAGCACATGGTCGGCAAGGCCATCGCCGACTTCAACATGATCGGGAACGGCGACACCGTGATGGTGTGCCTGAGCGGTGGCAAGGATTCCTACACGTTGCTGGATATTCTGCTCACGCTGCGCAAGCGCGCGCCGATTGATTTCAAAATCGTGGCGATGAACCTTGACCAGAAGCAACCGGGTTTTCCTGCCGATGTGTTGCCGAATTATTTGAAGAGTGTTGGCGTGGATTTTCACATCGAAAATCAGGATACTTATTCCATCGTCAAAGAGAAGATTCCCGAGGGTAAAACTACTTGCTCGCTGTGCTCGCGCCTGCGCCGTGGCATCATCTACCGTGTTGCAAATGAACTTGGAGCGAACAAGATCGCGCTGGGACATCACCGCGACGACATGATCGAGACACTGTTCCTCAACATGTTCTTCGGCGGCAAACTCAAGGCCATGCCGCCAAAATTGGTCACCGACAAGGGTGACCACATCGTGATTCGTCCGCTGGCTTATTGTGCCGAGAAGGACATTGCCCGCTACGCGCGCGGCATGGAATTCCCCATCATCCCGTGCAATCTGTGCGGCTCGCAGGAAAATCTGCAACGCCAGAACATCAAGGAAATGCTTACACAGTGGGAGCTGCAGTATCCGGGGCGGACGCAAACGATTTTCACCGCCATGCAGAACATAAAACCTTCCCACTTGCTGGATACAGAATTGTTCGACTTCGTGAACCTGAATTTGGGAGATGCAGTCGCCGAGGGTGACATCGCTTTTGACACCACCGCATAGCATGCGTTTGTTTGGGCGGTGAAATGGAAGTACCATTGCTTCGCATAACGCTTACAGGAGGATTGGCGTGAACCGCAAACAGAAGATCACGTTATGGGTGGGCTTGTTCAATATCGTTTTTCTCTTGCTGTTTCCACCCTACGATTCGTTATCGGTCACCGGTGCCAATGCACTCGTCTTCGCGGGCTTTAATTTTGTGTTTGCACAAAGCAGTAATGAAGTCATCAATACAGATGTGCTGTTCCTCGAAATGGTGGTCTTGCTGGTGAACGTTGGTATTGCCTGGCTGCTGTTGCGCGATACCAAGCAGGCTGCTGACCCAAAACGGCGTTTTAATTATCAAAATGCCATCTTGCTGACGGTCGCGGTCAATCTGACAGTGATTCTGTTATTTCCGCCATTTGAAGACGTCTTTGCGGTCACCAAAGCGGTAATACCAACCTTCCAGGGGTTCTACTTCATTTTTTCGGCGGGTCCAATGCTCACTATCATCACGCCTATACTTTATGAGGAAGTGGTATTTGTGCTGTTCAACGGCGCGCTACTGTGGCTGTTTTTCAGGAAGTCAAAGGCGAGGGAGCTTAGCCCAAAGGAAGCCATGGAATTGATGCGCAAGATAAGCGGCAAGCAACATAAATAATTTTGTGGGTTGACTGTGTTTGCAGCGACAAAAAACCACATATTCCCTAAACGGGATTCACCGCCACCTTAAAAATCACCTTGCGAATCTCCCCCGTCGAAACCAAAGGCGCATGTGCATCCTCCGGGAAGAAGATGCAGAACGCATCGGGCGGCGTGGCGATCCAGGACGCAGGCGCATCGTGGAAGAAGCGGATGTCTTTCTCCACGCTATGCTCGCTCACCGGGTTGTAGCAATCCGCCAGCGGCTTCCATCCCATCTGTTCATCACCGTCCAACACCAGCTGAATGTCGATGTAACGCCGGTGCGCCTCCAGCCGCGCCATCTCCTTCGTCTTGCCCGACACCTGTTCCACGATGGCGATCAGATCTTCGCCCACGATGTTGTAACGCCCCGGCGCGAGCGCCAGCAGGTCGGTGTCGCGCATGTATTCGAACGCACGCGGGAACAGTGGATGCAGTGCGGCGTAGCGGTCGGATTGGGAGAGGGTGGAAAAGATCATGAGTATTATTTTCGGACGGGAAGCATTCGAGTCAGCGTGTTGTCGTGCTTGATGTAGTGATGATATAAGGCCGCCGCCGCATGCAGGCCGATGAGGTAATACCCTGTCGTGCCGATAAACTCATGGATTTCTTGGATCGTCTTGGCGAGGTCTTTATTCTCACTGATGAGCGCGGGCAGTTGCAGTCCAAAGAACGGGATCGGTTTTCCGGATGCACTGAGCAACAACCAACCGCTCAACGGCATGACGATCATCAGCGCATAAAGCGCCAGATGCATCAGCTTGGCGGATAACTGCTGCAATCTTGCCGGCTCCGGTTGGATACCGGGTGTGGGGCCGGACAGGCGCGTAGCCAGCCGCAGCCAGAGCAGCACGAATACCAGCATGCCGAGCATGAAGTGCCAGGTCTTCAACGCCTCGCGCGGATCGCTCCCTTTGGAGTACAACTCACGCAGATTGATGGTGGCATACACCGCGATGAACAACAGCAGCACCAACCAGTGGATGCTGATGGAAAGCGACCCGTAACGGGTTGAAGTATTCTTCCAGCTCATCGTTCATCTCCTTTAAATAGATAAGCCGCACATTACAGCCAAACCGGAATTCGACACCGATAACACATCGAAAAGCCGACCTACAAAAACCTTGCCACCATTCCCTTGGCCAACTCACCCTGTAATGGTATCTGCACGCGATGTCCGCTGCCCGGCGCGACTTTCAGCGCTTCGCCTTCGAGGCTGCGCATTTCGGTTAGTGCGACGATGCGGTTGCCGGAGGGGTGGATGATCTCGAGTTTGTCACCGACCTGGAATTTATTCTTTACATCAATTTCGGCCATTCCGTTCGCGCACGCCACGATATCGCCGACGTATTGCTGGCGGAAGCTTTCGGAGTGGCCGCGCATGTAGTTCTGTTGTTCGTGGGTGTGGTGGCGTTCGTAGAAGCCGTCGGTGTAGCCGCGATTCGCCAGCGCATCCAGTGCGCCTAGCAGTTTCAGATTGAACGGACGGCCTTTGACGGCATCGTCGATGGCCTGGCGGTACACCTGCGCGGTGCGCGCCACGTAGTAGATGGATTTGGTGCGACCTTCCACTTTCAGCGAATCCACGCCGATCTTCACCAGGCGTTCGACGTGCTCGACCGCGCGCAGGTCTTTGGAGTTCATGATGTAGGTGCCGTGCTCGTCTTCCAGTACCGGCATCAACTCGCCCGGATGGTCTTGGCGCGAAATGACGTACACCTTGTCTGCTTCGGGATGTCTTGGCTGTGAGCCGCAATCGGACAGCGGGCTTTCGCTCAGCGCCTTGTCAAAATCGAAGTCGATCTTCTCGATGTGCCCGGTGCCATCTTCGGCGGCATTCTCAACCTTGTAATCCCAGCGGCAGGAGTTGGTGCAGGTGCCCTGGTTGGCGTCGCGGTGGTTGAAGTAGCCGGAGAGCAGGCAGCGGCCGGAGTAGGCGATGCACAGTGCGCCGTGGATGAATACTTCGAGTTCGATGTCGGGGCATTGCTGGCGTATCTCTTCGATCTCATCCAGCGACAATTCGCGCGACAGGATCACGCGGGTGAGACCCAGCGATTTCCAGAATTTCACCGAGGCATAGTTGACGGTGTTGGCTTGCACGGATAAATGCACGTCCACTTCCGGCCAACGCTCGCGCACCATCGCGATGAGGCCGGGGTCGGCCATGATCAGCGCGTCCGGCTGCATCTCGATCACCGGTTGCATGTCGGCCATGTAGGTTTTTACCTTGGCGTTGTGCGGCATCAGGTTGCTAGCGACGAACAGTTCCTTGCCCATCGCGTGCGCTTCCTGAATGCCGATGCCCAACTCTTCCAGTTTGAATTCATTGTTGCGCGCACGCAGCGAATAGCGCGGCTGTCCGGCATACACCGCGTCCGCACCGAAGGCGTAGGCGGTACGCATTTTGTCCAGCGTACCCGCCGGCAATAGCAGTTCAGGTGCGCGCATGCCGCTCATCGGTAGCCCAGACGATTGAGGATTTCCAGCGAGGCGTTCACCTGGTTCAATGTGTAGAAGTGCAAACCGGGGGCACCGCCCGCGATGAGCTTCTCGCACAGTTGCGTGACGACATCCAAGCCGAATGTCTGTACCGATTCATTGTCGTCGCCGTAGCCTTCCATCGTTTTGCGCATCCAGCGCGGAATCTCGGCGCCGCAAGTGTCGGAGAAGCGCGCGAGCTGCGAGAAGCGCACGATGGGCATGATACCGGGCACAATGGGCGCGGTGACGCCGAGCTTGCGGATTTCCTCTACGAAGCGGAAGTAGGCGTCCGCGTTGTAGAAGTATTGCGTGATGGCCGAGTTGGCACCTGCGTTCATTTTGCGCTTGAAATTGAGCATGTCTTCTCGTGCAGAATTCGCTTGTGGGTGGAACTCCGGGTAGGCCGCCACTTCGATGTGGAAGTGGTCGCTGGTCTGCGCACGAATAAACGCCACCAGTTCGTTCGCGTAATGAAACTCGCCAATGCTACCCATGCCGGAAGGCATATCGCCGCGCAACGCGACAATGCGCTTGATGCCCATGTCTTTGTACGCAAACAGCAGCTCGCGGATGTTGTCGCGTGTTGAACCGACGCAGGACAGATGCGGTGCGGCCTGATGCCCTTCGGCATGGATCTGCCTGATGGTCTCCAGCGTGCGGTCCTGCGTGGAGCCGCCGGCGCCGAAGGTGACGGAAAAGAATTCCGGCTTGCGTGTGGCGAGACGCTTGCGTGCGGCAGTTAACTTATCCGTGCCTTCCGCTGTTTGTGGCGGGAAGAACTCGAAGCTAATAGGTGTCTGTGTGTTGCCCATGTTTCCTCATCAGTTGTGCGGCGGCTGAACTCAGCGCCCAGGAAAAAATGCTGTAAAGAACTGCGCCCATGACGCCGTGCCAGAAACTATCGACCACGAACCCTCGCAAAATTGAACCCGCGAACCAGAACATCAAGCCGTTGATGACGAAGATGAACAAACCCAGCGTAAGCAAAGTGACCGGCAGGGTCAGCACCAGCAGAATGGGGCGAATCAGCGTGTTCACGAGGCCAAGGATGAACGCCGCGATGAACCCGTCCACGCGGATGCCCGGTACGAAGTTCGCCACCGCCAGCAGGGCCAGCGAATTCAATGTCCAGATGAGTAGCAGTCGTAGCAGCATTTTTTCTATGTGGAAACGCCGAACAGATACGTTCGCGGTGAGTGTTTTCNNCTGATGTCCGCCCCTCGCCATCATACCTGCATTACCGCAATCAATAACGGTAGTGGTTGGCCTTGTACGGACCTTCCTTCGGTACGCTGATGTAAGCCGCCTGCTGGTCGGTCAAGGTACTCAATTGCGCGTTCAGCGTGGTCAGCTGCAAACGTGCGACCTTTTCATCCAGATGCTTGGGCAAGGTGTACACGCCGATCGGGTAATCCCTGGTGCGGGTGAACAGTTCGATCTGCGCGATGGTCTGGTTGGCGAACGAGGAAGACATCACGTAGGACGGATGGCCGGTACCGCAACCCAGATTCACCAGACGACCTTCGGCTAACAGCAGAATTTTTTTGCCGTCAGGGAAGATCACATGGTCGACTTGCGGCTTAATATTGTCCCACTTGTATTGCTTGAGCGAAGCGACATCGATCTCGTTGTCGAAGTGGCCGATGTTGCAAACGATGGCCTGATTCTTCATCTTCTTCATGTGCTCATGGGTGATCACATGGAAGTTGCCGGTGGCGGTGACAAAAATATCGCCGTGCTCGCAGGCGTAATCCATGGTCACCACCCGGTAACCTTCCATCGCGGCTTGCAGTGCGCAGATCGGGTCGATCTCGGTCACCCAAACCTGAGCGGACAATGCGCGCAGAGCTTGTGCGGAGCCCTTGCCCACGTCGCCATAACCGGCAACGACAGCGATTTTGCCCGCCACCATCACGTCGGTTGCGCGCTTGATCGCATCGACCAAGGATTCGCGGCAGCCGTACAGGTTGTCGAACTTCGATTTGGTCACAGAATCATTCACGTTGATCGCCGGGAACTTCAAGTCGCCGCGTTCAAACATCTGATACAAACGATGCACGCCAGTAGTGGTCTCTTCAGTCACGCCCTTCACAGCAGCCAGACGTACGGAGTACCAGGCCTTATCCACGGCCAGCTTGGCTTTTATGGAATCGAACAAACATATCTCTTCTTCCGAAGACGGTTTGCTGATGAGCGATACGTCTTTTTCTGCGCGCGCCCCCAGATGCAGCAACAGTGTTGCGTCGCCGCCATCGTCCAAAATCATGTTGGAATAACCGCCATCAGCCCATTCAAAAATGCGATGGGTGTAGTCCCAGTATTCGGTCAAATTTTCCCCTTTGACCGCGAACACCGGTGTGCCGGTTGCCGCAATAGCGGCGGCAGCGTGATCCTGTGTGGAGTAGATGTTGCAGGAAGCCCAGCGCACTTCAGCACCGAGTGCCTTCAGCGTCTCGATCAGCACGCCGGTCTGGATGGTCATGTGCAGCGAGCCGGTAATGCGCGCGCCTTTCAGTGGTTGTGACATCGCGTATTCATTGCGGATGGCCATCAGACCTGGCATTTCGATTTCGGCGATTGCCAGTTCTTTGCGTCCCCATGCGGCGAGGGACATGTCGGCGACGATATAGTCGGTGAATCCTTTTGTGGCAGCGTTCATCTTTGCTCCATTCATCTATAAAGTTAATGAATGGGTGCGGTTGAAACGTGAAAACCACTGACTCCGAGCCTGACGGGGGACTGGTTGTCCAGACCCGCTGCAGCACCCCTCGGAGGGTGGGTAATGCGAATTACAATCCTGCGGTTACTGCTTTTGTCAGTGTTTTGGCTTCGGCCACCGCTACGCGGTTTAACTTGCTGTGCAAGCAAGTTAGCCTACGCCGAAACAAGGATAAGCACCTTCGCCGAAATAAAGATAAGCACGCCTACAGCGTGTGGATTGCAAGCCTTGCTTACAATCCCGCATCGGCACGGAGTGCCGCTGCCTTATCTGTATTTTCCCACTTGAATTCCGGCTCTTCACGACCAAAGTGCCCATAGGCTGCTGTCTTCTGATAGATCGGACGCAGCAGATCGAGCATCTGTACGATGCCTTTAGGGCGCAGGTCGAAGTGACGCTTCACCAACTCGGCGATCTTCTCGTCGGAGATCTTGCCGGTTTCGTAGGTGGTGACCATCACGCTGGTGGGTTGCGCCACGCCGATCGCGTAAGAGATCTGGATCAGGCACTTGTCGGCCAAGCCGGCAGCGACGATGTTCTTCGCCACATAGCGTCCGGCGTAAGCAGCAGAGCGGTCCACCTTGGACGGATCCTTGCCGGAGAACGCACCACCGCCGTGCGGAGCTGCGCCGCCATAGGTGTCAACGATGATCTTGCGGCCGGTCAGGCCGCAGTCGCCTTGCGGGCCGCCGATGACGAAACGACCGGTCGGGTTCACCAGATATTTGATCTCGCCCTTGATCAGTTCTTTGGGCAATATCGGTTTGATGATCTCTTCGATGGCGGCTTCGCGGATGTCTTCCAGCGTCATCTCGGGTGCGTGCTGGGTGGAGAGCACCACGGTGTCGATACTGTGCGGCTTGCTATCGACATATTTAATAGTGACCTGCGACTTCGCATCCGGGCGCAACCAGGGCAAACGTCCGTCGTGGCGCAGTTGTGACTGGCGCTCGACGATGCGATGCGACAGATAGATCGGCAGCGGCATCAGCACATCGGTCTCGCGGCAGGCGTAGCCGAACATCAAGCCTTGGTCGCCTGCACCCTGATCGAGCCCATCGTCGTAGGCCTTGTTTACGCCTTGCGCGATGTCCGGGCTTTGCTTGTCATATGCCACCAGTACGGCGCAACCCTTATAGTCGATGCCGTACTCGGTGTTGTCATAGCCGATGCGCTTAAGGGTGTCGCGCGCTACCTGAATGTAATCCACGTTGGCAGCTGTGGTGATCTCGCCAGCCAATACCACCAGTCCGGTGTTGCATAATGTCTCGGCCGCGATGCGGGAATGTTTGTCCTGCGCTAGAATCGCGTCAACGATAGCGTCGGAGATCTGGTCGGCGACCTTGTCAGGATGGCCCTCTGACACGGATTCGGATGTAAAAAAGTATTCGCTCACGGCTCTCCGATTGTTTCTTGAGTAGTTAAAGGGCGCGCATTGTACCAAATCTCCCATTATTTGATTTAATAGGTTTTTCTTACATGGTTGTTCTGTTTGATCTGTTGGCGCGCCTGCCCCTGCCGGTATTGCACCGGCTGGGTGCGTTACTCGGCTGGATGACCTATCTGTTTTCCAAACGGTATGCACAACGCCTGCGCGAGAACATCCGCTGTTCCGGCTTGGCTGACTCGGCAGGCGGACAGCGAGATTTGCTGCACGCCACTATCCGTGAAGCGGGCAAAGGGGTGATGGAGTTGCCGTGGGTTTGGCGCCGTCATTTCGAGACGGTGGTCGCGAGTGTCAGACAGTGTCATGGCTGGGAGCATTTCGAGGCGGCGCGGTTGCAAGGCAAGGGAGTGATCGTGCTGACCCCGCATATCGGATGCTTCGAAGTCATCGGTCTTTATGTCGCCGCGCGTGTCCCGATGACTTGCATGTACCGCCCCCCGCGTTATCGGTCATTGGATACGTTGATGCACCAAGGGCGTGAGCGCGGACAGATGAAACTGGCACCTACTGATCTGGGTGGTGTACGTCAGTTGCTCAAGGCGCTCAAGCGCGGCGAGGTCATCGGTGTGTTGCCGGATCAGGTGCCGGGTAACGGCGAGGGCGAGTGGGTGCCGTTCTTCGGTCGTCCGGCTTACACCATGACCTTGATCGGGCGCTTGATCGAGTCCAGCGGTGCGGCGGTGGTGATGTGCCGCAGCGAACGCTTGCCGCGCGGCGAAGGTTACACTCTGCATTTTTTCCCGATCCACTTCGATACATCCGCTTCGATGCCTGTGCAAATGAACAGGGTACTGGAAGCCGTGGTGCGCGATCATCCCGAGCAGTATCTGTGGAGTTACAATCGCTACAAAGTCCCGCGCGGCGCTCAGCTGCCGTTTGCTATCAAGGAATCGTGATGTTAGTACGCCTTGGCGTTTTCATCTTGTGGCTGATTCATTTTCTGCCGTTCCGTGTCATCGTCGCCATCGGCAACGGTCTCGGTATGTTGCTCTATGTGCTGGCGGCCGAACGCCGCAAAGTGGGCGCTATCAATCTGAAGCTGTGCTTTCCCGACATGAGTGATGAGGCGCGCAACAAATTGCTGCGCGATCACTTCAAGATGTTCGGGCGCGGCCTCATTGAGCGCAGCATTCTGTGGTGGGCAAGTGCGAAGCGCATCCGCAGTTTGATTCGCGTGGAGGGCGTGGAACATTTCGAAGCGATCAGGGACAAGCCCGCCATTTTGCTTACGCCGCATTTTGTCGGCATGGATGCGGGCGGGCAGTGGGTCGCGCAACACACCGATACGGTATGCATGTATGCGAACCAGAATAGCGTCTACCTGACCGAATTGCTTCTGAAGAAGCGAGCCCGCTTCCGCAACCAGCATCTTTATTCACGCCAACAGGGCTTGCGTCCCATCCTCAAGGGAATGCGTGAGAACATGCCGTTCATTTACCCGCCGGACCAGGATCAGGGCGTGAAGGATGGAGCGTTCATTCCTTTCTTCGGCGTGCCTGCGGCGACCATGACCTCGGTGCCGCGTATCGCGCAGACAACCGGCGCGAAAGTCGTGCCGAGCATTACGCGCATGCTGCCGGGCGGCGAAGGTTATGTGCTGACCTTCTACCCGGCATGGGAGAGTTACCCAAGCGGTGACGACATCGCCGATGCGCGTCGCATGAATGCATTCATCGAAGATCGTGCACGCGAAATGCCGGAGCAATATTTCTGGCTGCATAAGCGGTTCAAGACTCGCCCTGAGGGCGAAGCAAAATTTTATTGAGAAGGCTGCTGCGTACATCCTCAGAAATTGATCTTTCAGGGATGAAACGTAAGGAGCCACGCAACGAATGACGAGACATACCACGAAAGGTAGGCGAGGAATGAGTGAGCACGCAACGCAACGGTTCGCCCTGACAAGTCAATTTATGGGGATGTTCCGATGAAATATCACGACCTGCGCGACTTCATCGCACAACTGGAAAAGATCGGTGAGCTCAAGCGCGTGACTGCGCCTGTCTCCACGTATCTGGAGATGACCGAGATCTGCGACCGCGTGCTGCGCGCGCAGGGCCCGGCAGTGCTGTTCGAGAATGTGGTGGGACACAAGATGCCAGTCCTTGCTAACCTGTTCGGCACGCCGCATCGCGTGGCGCTGGGCATGGGCGAAGAAAGCACGCAGGCGTTGCGCGAAGTGGGGAAATTACTTGCTTATCTGAAAGAGCCGGAGCCGCCCAAAGGGCTGAAAGATGCGTGGGAGAAATGGCCGATCCTGAAGCAGGTGCTTACCATGTCGCCCAAGGTGCTGGCATCTGCGCCGTGCCAGGAGATCATGTGGGAAGGCAATGATGTCGACCTCTCCAAACTGCCGATTCAGCATTGCTGGCCGGGTGATATCGCACCGCTGATTACATGGGGGTTGGTCGTCACGCGCGGGCCGAACAAGTTGCGCCAGAATCTGGGTATCTATCGCCAGCAAGTCATTGCGCCGAACAAAGTCATCATGCGCTGGCTGGCGCATCGCGGCGGTGCACTGGATTTTCGCGATCATTGCCAGAAGAATCCGGGGCAGCCTTTCCCGGTCGCGGTGGTGATCGGCGCTGATCCTGCGACCATCCTCGGCGCAGTGACACCCGTGCCGGAT
>CXWL01022596.1_pt1 | contig 35787 bp, 31 predicted proteins | sample 590931 | NCBI WGS metagenome assembly CXWL01 (sample SAMEA3498368, study PRJEB10139) | groundwater metagenome | biome: water well; material: biofilm material | place: Germany | collected 2015-04-27
CACTTGGGCCTTAAACGTCGCTCCGTGATTCCGTCTCGTTCTCTTCATCGCCTCGCTCCTTTGTGTCGCCACCATCTGGTGGCTTCGGTGAAGCCAGGCTACCACTTAGAAGTGGACCCGGAAATTTGAACAAGCCGTTAGGTGGAGGATCTGCTACCGTTGATGCCCATACAGGGCGATGAAAGGGAGCAGACGATGGCAAAACGAACGAGACGGACGCACTCAGCGGTGTTCAAAGCCAAAGTGGCGTTGGCCGCGATGGGCGGCGACAAGACGTTGGCCGAACTGGCGCAGCGGTTTGAGGTGCATCCCAATCAGATTACCGAGTGGAAACGGCAACTCAGCGAGCGAGCGGCCGAGATCTTTGGCGGAGGAGCCGCGTCGACGGAGCCGCCGGTTGATCTGAAGGCCGTGCATGTCAAGATTGGACAGCTCACGCTGGAGAATGATTTTTTAGAAGGGGCGCTCATCAAGGTGGGCTTGCTGAGCGCAAAGCGATGATAGACGCTACGCATGTATTGCCGATCAGTCGCCAGGCCCAGCTGGCTGGGATCAGCCGGGGGAGCGTCTACTATGTGCCCAAGTCTGTGAGCGCGGCCGATCTGGTGTTGATGCGTCGCCTGGACGAGGTACATCTGGAGCACCCGTTCATGGGCGCGCGTATGCTGCGCGACCAACTGAATCGGGAGGGGTTCGACGTGGGCCGTAAGCATGTGGGCACGTTGATGAAGCGCATGGGCATGGCGGCGCTCTACCGAAAGCCGGGCACCAGCACGAAACACCCCGGCCATGACGTGTTTCCCTACCTGTTGCGCGGGCTCACCATCAACCGGGCGAACCAGGTGTGGGCGTTAGACACGACGTATATTCCCATGGCCAAAGGGTTTGTGTACCTGACCGCCGTCATGGATTGGGCCAGTCGCAAAGTCTTAGCCTCCAGAGTCGCGATCACATTGGAGGCCTGCCATGCGATCGATGTGCTGCACGAGGCGTTTACGCGCCATGGCACACCAGCGATTGTGAATACCGATCAAGGCAGCCAGTTCACCGCGCAGGCGTTCGTGCAAGCGGTCAAGGACCGGGGGTGTCACCTCAGCATGGACGGGCGCGGAGCCTGGAGGGATAATGTGTTCGTCGAGCGTTTGTGGAAATCGGTGAAATATGAGCGGGTGTATCTACATGCGTACGACTCCGTCACTGAAGCCCGGCAGTCGATCATGCAATACTTGGATTGGTACAACCGAGCGAGACCCCATTCGAGCCTGGACCGGCACACACCGGATGAAGCCTATGCCGTGATGCTGCCGACGGGTAAACTGGCAGCGTGAGAATCAGCAGAGACTCCACTTAAAAAACTTGCGCTGCTGTTCAAACGAATGGGGCCACTTCTCTTAGCACACTGTCCGAATTTTCGGAGCCCCCTCTATCTGCTCTTGTTAGGCCTAACTTTTCACCCGCCAACGTCAATCCCACGAACAGAATGATAGGCCATGCTCTAATACTACAGCCCTTGTACGAAGACTTCCATTTACCAATATTCCTCTGTCAACTGCCAGGAGTAATGGCACATCTGAACTATTATCGGCATAGGCAGTGATAAAGTGGTTCGGGAACCTGCGCCGAAGACATTCGAATCTTCTTAGCTTCTCCGTTCCGCGTACATTCGCACTTGCCAAGCGGCCAGTCACTTTTTCATCGACATACTCAGTAGCCGTGCAGATAATTTCCTCAAACCCTAATACCCGTCCGAGTTCTAGAACATAGCAATCAGGACTTGCCGTCATAAGTACCAGCAGGTCGCCGGCCTGCTGATGGCCCCGCAATACTTCCAATGCCTTCTTATTCAGACCATGAGAAACTAATTGAGGGACAAACTGCTTGGTCCAGGCCTCTATTTTGTGGCGAGACATGCCTCCTAATACTGCAGACAGAAAAGCTTCTTTGAGCTGTCCATTATTAATGAGCCCCAAATAGAACTTAGCAACTGCGAAAGGCAAGCCAATGCATTTGAAGATTCTCGTGGGATTCTGCAACAAAAACCCGGCGAGATACGGCAGGAAGGTGTCTCGACGTGTGAGCGTGCGATCTAAGTCGAAGATAATAAGAGAGGCCTGCACGGTTATGCGCTGTACACAATTAGAACGAAAGAAACCACCCAGCATAAAATAGCAAGAAAAAGAGGCATATCTCTCGTTAACAACTCTGCGGGAGCCCCTCCCAGGGACATCCTGTGGATGAGATAGAGATAACGAAAGATCCCAAAGACCACAAACACACTCGTTAGATACAGAAGCTTTGCATTGAATCGAGAAATGGTGGAAGGATCAAGTGTATATAGCAAATAGGTAATTAGAGTGACGGGTGTGACAACGGAAATAAGTTCGTCCACAAGCTTCAAATTGTATTGCTCAAGCACAGGCCGGTGAGCATTCGAGCTTTCTTCTGAAACGAGAATCTCGTGCCGCCGCTTCGCCAGGGCTAGGAATAAAGACAGCAAGAATGTCGCTAGGATTAGCCAAGAGGAAGGCGGTACATCAATAGCAGCCCCTCCCGCAAAAACACGAAGTACAAATCCTGCCGCTATGCAAAAGATATCCAAGATGACAACGTGCTTTAACCACAAAGTATACGAGACATTGATGAGGAGATAGGATGATAGAAGAATAAGCACGGGAGAATGAAACGCCACAAATAGTAAGCCTATGCAAGCGAGGACTGTTGCCATAACAGTTGCCAGACCTACTGACAATTCGCCTGACGCAATGGGCCTGGCCCTTTTCCTTGGATGAAGCCGATCCAGTTCCCGATCATGTATATCATTAAATAAGTAAATTGCACTCGCAACACAACAAAATGCCAAAAACACCAAACTTACTTCCAAAAGCTTGTCGATATCCTTCCCCTGCCCTGAAAAGAAAAGAGGCGCCAGCACGAAGACATTCTTTATCCATTCAAGCGGGCGGATCGCCCTGAAGAGGATGAAAAACTTCCTAAGACTAAGCGAATGGTCTTGCTTAGGCAGATCAGAACTATTTCGGTTTATTCCCACTTCAATGCACCTGAATATTGCGGTCGTTGCAGGCTATGAGTTCGAATACGTTCATACAGCACAACACCTGCATAGCTGGCAAATGCAAGCACATATGGCATGATGGGCACCATATAGCGAAAAAGTGGCAGTGTCACCCAGTGCAAAATAACGAAGTACAGAAAGATGATATGAAAAAACCAATGCAGCTGAATATTCCTCTGCCAGGCTAAGAACATCCCCCAAAATGCAAACGCATAAATACCAGCATTGACACCTAAAATCAGAGCATGATTACTTCCTGATTCAGTTGAGTATGCAAGCCGGGTTAGTTTGACGAAAATAAACTTCCCGAGCCCAACAGGATCATTTTCTAGCTGTCGCTTGTAACTCTCGATGCCGGCCTTATAGACAAATCGCTCTTTCTCCTTTGGGGGGCTGTCAGGAGAAGGTTCATAAATCCCATTCAGTCTCAGCGATTCTAGGAATACTGGGAAATCCTTGATTCTTTGATCGATCTCCAAGAAGTCCGGTGAAGCACCCCACAGAAATACGATGGCTCCTGACGCTACGGGAATAAAGCTATTCAGGACTACTTTATTCCTTATCGTCCAAGGCATTAACGCTAGGCTAAAAGACAGCATCAAGACAAGAAACCCTAAGATCACCCTTCTCCGGACTTGCATGAATATCGGGGAAACTAAGATAAGAAAAAGCGGCAAGAATTGCGTAGTTCCTCTCATCATAGTGGCGGCGCCAAGGACGAGTCCTGCTGCGCCAAAATACCTCCACTTAGTCTCTCGTAAAGCGTTAATCATGAGGAGAACAAACAGCGCAAGCAAAAACGTGAAGTATGTTTCAGGACCGACACACAATGAAAGGTAAATCGAAAATGGGTATATCGCTAGCAGTATCCCACAGATTACTCCAACCATAGCACCAAAGATCGTCACGGCTATAACGTAAACAAGCCCTGCCGTTACTGAATCAATCAGTATCTGACTCAGAATGATAGGAGTCTGAGTCTTTCCGAATAGCTGCCAACTTGCCGCGATGGTTAAGGCATATAATGGGGGTGTAAAAAGTGGATAGGAGGGATCGCGAAAACCACTTCCATCTGCGATTATCTGCGCACCTCCAAGATAGGCGAGCGTGGCGTTAGTGTCCAGATCAGGTGCTGGGAGCACCCACCAGGCCACAATCCTGAACAGCAAAGATACCACAAAAAGCGCAATGGCTATCCGACTACTAAATGGAGACATAGTTACCACAGCCGCGGGAGTCACGATCTTTCCCTGATTCCCATCATTCCTATTCACACTTACGTCCCGGCAAAAGATTTTGTATTTCCATATGAAACCTTACACCAAATGGGTTTCTTGCCAAGGAGCAGTGGGCTCTCCGTTGCCAACTAACGTAACTGAATCTACCTTCGCAGGCCAAGAAGTCTATCGACCCAACTGGTCTAAGCGCGCACTTTCTTCAGGACCTGAAGTACTGTGAAATATTCTCAATATAGCGGCCCTAGACAACATACCCATAACGATTCTTCATTCTGGTATTCATTTCGGCTTTTCTCTGTTCCGTGATATTGCCTCTGATCGTATACTCAATTCCAAAGTCAGGCGAGGAGGCCATCTCCGCAGTTCGCCTTTCAAGAAATTCAGCGAGAGGACACAGCACTCTAGCTGGATTCCCTGCCGCAACAACGCCAACTGGAATATCTCCCGTAACGATACTTCCAGCACCAATGATGACGTCTGAGCCTATAGTCACTCCAGGAAGGATGATGCTCGATGCTCCCACGAAAACCCGGTCCCCGATCACCACCTTCCCGATTCGCGTCCGACCGAGATGTCGCTTAGTACTTGCGTCATGCGCCAAAATCTGTACCCGTGGTGCCAACGTGACATCATTGCCAATTACAATGTGCCACATGTGGCTGGGATCAATGATGACATCCTCTAACATGGCAAAATTATGACCGACCACCAGCCCCTGCTTCACCAACCAAGAGACTGGGTCTCGTCGATGATACTTCGCTAGTAATCGCGCCAGAAGTTCAAACATACTCTCCTCACCTAGCTCCTAGGAGAACGCTGTGCCTGCAGTACGTGAACCGCTCACCTTTATGTATGTCCGGTGCCAGATAACAAATATCATCAATACCCACAGTTGCGTTTCATAATTTCTGACGCCGCGATCGTGCTCGTCGAGCATGCGCTCAATTACCTTCAAGTTAAACAACCCTAAATCTCGCAACGCATTACCAGAGAGGCTTGTCCGTACCAGTTCGCGTAGGGGCCCTCGCAGCCAAGCATCAAGCGGAATCGAGAAGCCCTGCTTCCGACGATGCAAGATGGAGTCAGGAAGAATTCTCTCCATAGACTTGATCAAGATGTGCTTCTTCTCCCACCCTTTCAGTTTCAAATGGGAAGGAATTGTGGCAACAAACTCCACCAGCTTGTGATCCAAAAATGGGACTCTGACTTCCAATGAGTGCCACATGCTGAGTCGATCAGCCTTCCGCAGTTCGTCGTCCGGCAGATAAGTCTCCATATCCGTGAGCAAGATCCATTCAAGCGGATCCCCGCATTGCTCAACCTTATGCATAGCAAGCTCTGCGCTGCCCACATGAGCCTTTCTCAGCTCATTCAAGAAATCCTGACTAAAAAGGCTGGCCTTATCCGGCTCCGTAAACGCCGACAGATACTGTTGGTACCGTTCGGGCAGGGGCAGACTCGCGCCATCGACAAATCGCTTCATCCGATCGATCCAGAGCCCAGCCATATCCCACTGCGGCAGCGAGTGAATCAGTGCATGAAGACTATGCCTGAGCACCCCGGGCAATCGCTGGTAGGTATTGGCCGCAAGAGCACCCCGATATCGCTCATACCCGGCAAATAGTTCATCCCCCCCGATCCCTGACATCGCAACCGTCACCCACTGTCTGGCCGCCTGACACACGAGATAGTTGGGGATCATCGAGGAGTCTGCAAACGGCTCATCAAATGCCTCAAGCATCAAGGGGAGAATCGACTCAACTTGCGTCTGGGGATTGTCGTAGACGCACTCTGAATGGTCCGTCTTGAACAACTCGGCAACCTGTCTCGCATAGGGACGCTCATCGGCTCCCGGCTGCCCCTCTCCAAACCCCACGGTAAACGTCTTCACATTTCCCGGGCAAATCTTGGCCATCAACGCAACGATGGCACTGGAATCAATGCCGCCGCTTAGAAACGAGCCAAGAGGGACCTCGCTCACCAGGTGCAAACGCACCGCTTCTTCCAGATGATGCAGCAGGCCTTCACGATAATGGTCGACCGATTTATTGTGATCTGTGGAAAATTTGAGCTGCCAGTATCGCCGCGTCGTAAATTCCCCATTTTTCCATACCGCGGTATGCCCGGGAGGCAACTCTGCTATTCCCCGATAGATCGTTCCCGGCCCTGGCACATACTTGAAGGTGAAGAAATCTGAGACAGACTGGAGATCCATCTGCCTTTCATAGCGCTCGACTGCCAGCAGGCACTTCAGCTCAGACCCAAAATAGAGATCTCGCCCATCCTGCCAATAATACAGAGGCTTGATCCCGAAGCGATCTCGAGCGAGCAAGAGCTTTTTTTCTCGGAGATCCCAAATAGCAATCCCAAACATGCCACGCAAATGCGTGACATAATCTTCACCGAAGTCTTCATACAGATGGACAATACATTCAGTATCCGAGTGACTGGTCAGGACATGCCCGCGTTTTAAAAGCCCCTCTCGAAGCTCTTGGTAATTGTAAATCTCTCCGTTGAAGACAACTGCCACCGTGCGATCTTCATTAAAGACCGGCTGCCGTCCGCTGTTGACGTCGATGATCGCGAGGCGACGCATGCCCAACCCGACCTGCGCGTCGAAGAAGAACCCATCATCGTCAGGACCGCGCCGCCGGATTAGCGCGCACATCTGACGGACCAATTGCTGGTCAATCTGTCCGAGCTCTGCATGAACACTGCCGACAATGCCGCACATGAGCAATCCCTCAGCGATTGACGTGCCGGGAAGGCTGATCGGCGCGGGCTATTCGCCCCCAAGATCGCCGACCATACCCCAGCATTCCAAGCAACTCGATGACTAGACGCCACGGCAAAAAGACCGGAATCAGCGCCAACCCCGCTAGCGCTTTTCCCGGTGATTCCGTGGAGAATACTCCCAGCAGAAAATAACCAGCGATCGCTCCAAGAAGCCCCGCGGCCCAGTAGAAGGAAAATCCCCAGACCGGATCACCTGCATTGACAAAGCTTCCTACAAGACACAGCAGCGCGAGCGAAGCCTGGCTCGAGTAATTGGGGGCGACCAAAGTCACGGCGGAGTCGAACAACGAAAAGGATTTTGCAGCGATCCCCTGCGTAATCAGCGACCAGATCTTGCTGCCCATGACGGCATAGCGACCGCTGGCCCATCGCAATCGTTGATGGGAAGCCTGCTTGAAGGACTGGGATTCCTTCGCAAAAGTCCTTGCCATAGGGTTAAAGTAGATCTTGTCTCCACCCAGCAAAAGCTCAACCGAGAATTCCCAGTCTTCTCCGACTGAAAAAGCCGTCCACCCGCGTCGTTCAAGCACTCCTGCGCTCAAACACATCCCGGTACCGGTCAGCATTCCCTGGAGGCCCAGAGCCGTCTTTCCCGCATAATAGCGGCCATTTCGCAGCACACCCGTCACAGCAATAATTCGGGTAAATGGACTGGCCCAGGGATTGGAGATGTAGTTATAGCCCTGTTGCACCTGTCGACCGGCCTGAAGCTCCGCGTTAAACGCCAAGAGAAGGTCCCGGTCGGCAAGGGTATCGGCATCAACAATGACCACAGCTTCAAAAGCGATCCCAGCGCTCCGCGCTTGTTGGATACCCCAGGCAAGCGCAGCCCCTTTTCCAGGTTGCCCATCGACCCGTTCAAAACACTCAGCCCCCCAACGTTTGGCAACGGCGGCTGTCCCGTCAGTGCAGCGATCAGCGACAACCAACATTCGATAATGTGAGGATGGATAATTCAGATTACGCAGACTTTCCAGCATACTCGCGATTCCCACTTCTTCGTTGTGGGCAGGGATCAATATAAGAAACTGGGCTTGTCTGCCCCCGGATTGACGTGCGGGAGAACGATAGAAAAAAGAACTCACTGCCAGGAACCACTGATACAGGACCAGCAGCGTGAGAGGGAGCAATACCAGAAGAACCAATATCCCGATGATAGTAGTCATGAACTATACAGTTACCGAAGCTGGGAACTAGGGAGCGTGTCCGTCACGCCATCCATGCGTTTTGCCAGTATGGCAATCGCCGAGGTGTCATACGGCAACGAGCTGAATACTTTGGCCACATTAATAGCAGGTTTGCCGGGACGAAGAAGTTTTTGCAAAATAGTCGCCACCCATGAGAGCGGCACCAGCACGAAGGTCGGAAGCCAGATCACCGTGAGATCCGGGTTGGCCTTTCGAAGATGATCCAACAACTCACGTTTGGTCGGCGAGACGGGGTCGAGTAGATTCAACGGACTCGGCACGCTCTCCCACATATCAGTCATCCATGCCAGGAACCGACCTGAAAATCCCACATCCACGACGCCAAGCCTATCGCGTGGGGAACCAACCGCCACAAAGAAATTTCCCAGCCGCTTGCCGAGACGGCCTGGAGGATCGAAATCCCGATAGTCCACCAAGGCACCAGGACGAATCACCTTGACCGACAAGCCAAGCTCCTCTCCCAAATCAACGGCACGCCGTTCCGATTCGAGCTTGCCCCACACATAGGGCCCCGACCCCTTGCTGTTCGGCTCTAATGGATGATGGTCACCGATCGGGCCTCCATGTCCCTGGGCCAACACCGCCAGACTGCTCACATGAATAAAATGCGCGATGCCGGCGGCAGCCGCTCCCCTGACCATGTGCGACGTGGCATCGAGCGAATTTCGCTGGTGTTCCGGCCATCCACCGGCAGTCTCTGCTGCTGCATGAATGACCGCATCGACGCCTTTGAACAAATGCGCGCCTGCGCCCGTTGCCACATCCGCCACGACATATTCAGCACCGGCAATCCGCTCCCATGGCGAAGGCTCGCGACGCGCCACAACGCGAACGGGACGACCGCGCCCCAGCAAAGCACGGACGATCTCCTTCCCAAGGAACCCGGTTCCGCCCGTCACAAGCACACCCCGGCTATCGACAGGCCTCGGTGCCGCCAACGCCAAGGCTTTAGCCTCTCCGACCTTGAGGGCCGCTGCCACCCGCTCACAGATGCGAACGGTTTCAAGCAGACTTTCAGGAGAGAGTGGAGAAGGGGTGTTTGTACGCACAGACTCGTAGAAGGCAGCGAAGAGTTCGGCTAGACCCGGATAGCTGCGCTGGCTCTTCAGAAACCGGCGCGCCATTGCCGACGTGGTTCCGGTCAGGAGTTGCCAGGCCTGTCGATAGGGAGCCAAAAGCTTGTCGACGCCCGACGAGCCTGGACCGATAGCCCGCTGTGTGGTGCTCCGGACGTAGTCAGCGAAGAGTGAGCCGTTTTTCCCGATCACCCGCAGATAGCTCTCAACAGGACGGCCTTCGAGTGTCACGACCAAGGTCCCGGTCACTCCACCGCGCCGGACAAGTGCGTGCACCGTTCCGGCTTGACTCACTTCGAGCGAGACCAACTCGATGCGTCCCTCCCCCGACTGTTCAAGGACCCGCAGCAGCAGATAAACCGGATGAGGCAGGATATCGAGCAATTGATGATCCGCACGGAGCACGGTGCGCCCGCCCGGCGCATGCCGAACCGTGCGAAATGAAAAATAGCTCTCGACATGCACGACCCGACCGATAGAAGGCAGGTATTGGGTTAGGACCGCTGTCGGCGCCTCATAGAGCAATTGATGACCGGCACAGACCAGGAGACTCTTTACCCGGGCTTCGTCCAGAATTTGTTGTGCATCCTCGACTCGCTCCGTAAAGGGTTTCTCTACGTAGATATGGCTGCCAGCTTTCAGCGCTGAGAGTGCGAGCGGGCCATGGGAAGCCGGAGGCGTACAGATATGCACCACATCAGGTTGTTCAGTGGCCAGTAACTCATCAGGAGTGCCATAACTCTTGATCCCCGGGACAATGCTTCGCATCGCTGCCTGGGCGATATCAGAGGGATCTGCTACCGCGACCAGCTCGGCGCCGGCACATCGCAAGAGGGCACGGGCATGATGCTGAGCATGGCGGCCGGCGCCGAAGAGCGCTATTCGAAGTAAACTTGACGGTGACGCTATCGCCTTAGAAGGTGTCACAAGATACCTAGGTGATGAAAATACAATTCAGTCAGCATTGGGTCTAGGTCAGTGCGACCTTATCCGCGCTAGCCCATGCAGTTTATCCATCGCTCTCATCGAGACATCACCAGTTCTTTATAGAGCCCGGCGACCCGATCTGCCATGGCCGTCGCGGAGAATTCCTGCACCACTCTCTTCCGAGCCTGCTCACCCATTTTCATGGCGGTCTCCGGGGATTCGATCAATCTTCCACAGCTCTCAGCAAGTTGGTTCACATCCATCGGCTCAACCAGAATTCCCTCGACTCCATCCTCAACAATTTCAGGAATCCCTCCCACTCGACTTGCCACAACAGCCCGAGACGCGGCCATTGCCTCGAGAAGCGCCATGGGAATCCCCTCATTCAATGAAGGAAGGACAAAAATATCCAAGGCCTTTAGTAGTTCATCAGTATCCTCTCGATGCCCTAAAAAGACAACGTTTTCGCTAATTCCCAAGTCGCGCGCTTGCGCCTCTAGATCCTTGCGGATCACTCCATCCCCCACTATCAACAATCTCACATTCGCCCGCTGGCGCAGAAGAATGGAAACCGATTGAAGCAGGTATGAGAGCCCTTTTACAGGAGTAAGTCGGCCAACTGTCCCAATCAGACACATCCCCGTTTCTACACCCAAATCCCGTCGTATGCGGTTCCTGTCAGCATGAATTGGCCTCCCGTCGAGATCGATGCCGTTTCGAATACAGACAACTCTGGAAACTGCTCCTTCGGCCCTGTATCTGCGTTCGATTTGCGATGACACACCGATAATGCAATTCACACACAATCGATGAACTGTGCACTCAATCGACTCATAGAGAGTCATTTTGCAAGCCCGCAGGCCCTCAAATGGCTCGCGGAGCCCATGCACCGTTCGAACAACGTACGGGATACCGCACAACTTAGCAGCCGGTGCTGCCAGAATCGTATCCTTGTACTTGTGCGTGTGAATGATCTTCGCATCCGACTGCTTGAACTTGCGGACCAACTCAAGGAACAACTTGCCGCTTCCCCATTCAGCTTCCGGAAAGACCGCAACCGGAATACCAAGCTTCTCAATTTCTTCACCCAACCTCCCGCCATTAAACAGAATGACGGATAGGCTAAACTCCGGCCTCAGCACAAGCTTCGAGAGCAGCACCTTGAGCTGCACTTCAGCCCCCGCCCAGAGATCTCCTACGGCCACATGACACACGTGAATCTTCTGTGCGTGGATAGACATTGGCATTCGACCACTCATTTTCCGCCAACCTACTGTGCGACGTTGCAACCCTCTTAGAACTGAAAGTAAATGAACGCAGGAGACTCTAGCGTAAACCCGCAGTACAAGACCAAGAGAAGCGCATAGGCTCCAGCTTGAACTGGAACGGGGAGGCAGAAGAATTGCGTCTTCAATCGTTCCCACTGTTCAATAGGCGTCAAATGAAGGACGACTGCGATGGCCAACACTCCATAGAATAACCCATGAATCTGCGTGCCCACTCCATTGCAGACCAACCCCTCCGCATACTGAATGAGGTGCGGCAGATCTTGGATGCGAAAGAGTAACCAGCCGAGAACGATCAAGTGGAAACAGACGAGTTGTCTTCGAATCGTTCCCCACCGAGCAGAACTCTCCGCCGCGGCCTCCCGACTTCTTCCTATCATCAGAAGAAATCCGTGATAAGCTCCCCATGCGACGAAATGCAGTGCCGCTCCATGCCAGAGCCCTCCCAGCAACATCGTGATCATCAGATTCACTCGTACACGCCACGGCGCTGCTCTGTTGCCTCCGAGACTGATATAGAGGTAATCGCGCAACCACTTCGAGAGGGTAATATGCCATCGAGTCCAAAACTCTCTGACACTCTGAGAAAGATACGGTCGATTGAAATTCACTGGAAGTTCGAACCCCAGTATCCTTGCCAATCCTCTTGCGATATCGCTGTACCCTGAGAAGTCGTTATAGATCTGAAACGTGTACCCGTACAAAGCGATGAGGAGGTCCCAGGAGGAAAACGCGGCCGGATTGGCAAAGACTTTGTCGACGGCCAGGATACCCAGAAGATCCGCGATCGCTAATTTCTTAAACAAACCTCGAAACACCAGTAGAAGCCCGTCCTGCACCCTCTCCTGGCTCACAAGCGGAACCCGATGGAGTTGCGGAAGAAATTCCTTTGCTCGAACAATCGGCCCGGCCATGAGCTGAGGGAAAAATGCGACGAATACGGAAAATTTCAGAAAATCCTTCTCAAGAACGTTTTCCCCACGATACAAATCCATCGTATAGCTCATTGTCTGAAAGGTATAAAACGAGATGCCGACGGGCAGTAGCAACTCATGCTTCAGAAATGACACGTCCACGCCAAAAAGCGTCGTTGCAGGCCCTGCCAATTCGACAAAAAAGTTATAGTATTTGAAGAGGCACAGCATGCCGAGATTTGAGCATAGGCTGGCAATGAGTATATTTCTGCGGACTCCCCGTCTCGACTCCTTCGCCATCAGTCGCCCAACTGAATAGTCGACAACGGTCGAAATGACCAGCAATCCTGCATACCGCCAATTCCAGGACATATAGAACAGGTAGCTTGCGACAAGCAGTACCGTTTCCCGCCATCGCTCCCGACGAAATGCGAACACATAGACCAGGAGCACGAGAGGGAAAAAGAAAAGAAACTCGGCGGAGTTGAAGGTCACGGCGCGGCCCTCTTCAGATCAGCTGAAACCATCGCGTCCTCTTGCTCAAAATGTAGGAGTGCCACGCCCATGGCCTTAGCCACGGCTTCATGGCCGGCAGGGGTGAAATGGACAAAGTCTCGGAAGTATTCAGGATGACCCGCCACTGTACTTTCAACATCAATCAGCAAGATCTGCTCATCAATGGCGACCCGCTTAACGACCGCATTAAATTGCTCGACAGATGCAACCCACCCCTCCACTGACAGAACGCTACTATACTTGAATAGGCCTAAAGCAATGTCCTGTGGAATTTCTCCAAGCTGCTTACGCGTGTGACTCGTCGCAAACGTCGTAAGCACCGGCACAGACCCTATCGAGCGAGCAGCGCCAATAAAATCTCTCAGCATGGCAGTGAACTCTTGTTCAGCTTGTACACCTAAGCCATTTGAAAGAACCCGACTTGCCCCGATTCGCGCTGTAATTTGTCCTTTCACATTGGCATAAATCGTTGTCTTCTCTACCAACCGATTAATCCAGGCAACTGGTCCTTCCTTCACCTTTTTATTGGCATTAGCGGAAGCTACCTGCGCCCCCGCCCCCAGAACATGCTTCGCAATAGACCCAATGGACAACGACATTTGGTAAAGAATGGCATAGTCGGGCTTCCACTGCCCCCCCCAACGCTTGAGGTCATCCACATTCCCAGGGATATCAATCCCCGCGCGTGACGCGTTTAGCACAACGGCATTGATCTTACCTTCCTTTAAGAAATGCTCAAGAATATTGGGGAAGATCATGGGAGGCGGGAGATAGATGTCTTCCGCGTGTGACGAAGATGCCACCCAGTAGCGATGATTCCCGGACTCACGTTCCAGGGGAACAATTCTGCTCCGAAACGGGAACGCTGGCGTTGGCCCAAACTCACTATTCGCTTGTTGTTGCGATACACTCTGCGTTGGGGGTGAAAATCCAAACAGCATCGTGTCCCATCCGCGCTGGTAAGCCCGAACTTCCAGCCCCAACTCCATGAGAACAAGAAAGCTGGCGATCCAAAAAAACAGTTTCAGGCATACCAAGTTCACGTTTTCTCTTCTCGGGATGAAAATGTGGCAATTAGCACAAGGAGCAGCTATATAATCTGATAAAGGTCGCACCAGGGCAATACGTAGCAGAGAGTGACTCTGACCTTCCCCCAATTCCGTGGACACCTGGTTAAGCGACTGCGGCCCTCGCTTCATACTCGGCTGGGGAGTCATAGCCAAGAGTCGAGTGTCGGCGCTTCCGATTATAGAACACCTCGATGTATTCGAAGATGTCCAGCCTCGCGTCGTCTCGCGTGGCGTAGTGCCGATGATAGACCAGCTCACGCTTGAGCGTCCCGAAGAAACTTTCGACGCAGGCGTTGTCCCAGCAGTTGCCTTTGCGGCTCATGCTGGGGATGAGGCCGTACTCATTGAGCAGCCGCTGGTAGCTCGTGGCTGCATACTGACTGCCCCGATCCGAGTGGTGGAGGAGTCCGGCCCTCGGTTGCCGGTTGGCCAGTGCCATTGCGAGCGCATCCTCGGCCAACTCTCCGATCAATCGCTGGCCCATCGCCCACCCAATGACCAGGCGCGAGTAGAGATCAAGGACCACCGCGAGATAGAGCCAGCCTTCTGCGGTCCAGACATACGTGATGTCTCCGGCCCACACCCGATTCGGCGCCGCGACCGTGAAGGCGCGATCCAGGGTGTTCGCGGCTACGGGGAACCGATGCTGGGACTGGGTGGTGGCGCGCCACTTCTTCACCGTCTTGGCTCGGAGGCCCGCCTGGCGCATGAGCCGGGCGACACGATGCTCGCCAGTGCGGTGTCCTTGCTTGAGCAAGGCCTCCCAGATGCTGGGACTGCCGTAGGTCTCGCGGGACTCTCGGTGGATCACCCGGATGCTGGAGAGCAGCGTCCGGTTCTGCCTGGCCCGGCGACTCTCCGGCCGATCCCGCCAGGCGTAATACCCGGCGGGAGACACCGCCAGCGCCCGACACATCAGGCGGATCGGATAGCGACGGTCGTGCTCCTGGATCGCTCGGTATCTCATTGCGACTCCCTCGCGAAGAACGCCGCCGCATGTTTTAAAAATCCCGCTCCTTCCGCAGTGTCTCATTTTCTCGTTTGAGCCGTGTCAGCTCGTCTTGCTCGGCCCGTACCGCCTGGCGGGTCCGGCCCTGGGAGTCGACACTGTGTTGCTCGCTCCTCCAGCGATACAGCAGAGTGTCTGCAATCCCGAGTTCCCGCGCGACCCGGGCGACTGGCCGACCCGATTCCCGCGTGAGCCGGACGGCCTCGGTCTTGAACGCATCGGTAAACTGACGTCGTGTGGGTGTTGCCATGCTGACCTCCAATTTCGTCATTCTCCCACTTATGGAGGTGTCTGTGAAATCAGGGGAGGGTCACTCCAATAGATTCGTACCAACGCATAGCCAACCTATATAGCGGAGCTATGACGTCTTGGAAAGTAGTGTGCAAGGAGCCGAAAGTTCAGGATTCCATGAATGGCGTTGGATTCGAAATACCAATTCTGGAGGTGGCTCTCTAGAGTTTCTCAACGAGTATCAGGCGTTTTCTCCGGCAACCAATCGGACCGTTCACAACCTGGTGACGCTGAACATCTAATCTTCGAATAGAGAGTTTCTGCGATCAATTCATGACCTTTGTCGCTTGGGTGCATTGTATCCCAAAAAAGGTCCCCCTTTGCCTTCATATCGAAGATACGATCTAAGTCCACGAACGGAACACTATACTTATCAGCAACATCGCGCACCACCTTATTGTAGGCTTGGTGAAGGCTAAGAAGTCTGTCTATACTATACGCATCTGGATAGTAGGGGAAAAACACATTATGTTTCTCTAGATCTTCATACGTCATATTGGATGTCACAACTATCGGGCGCGTGACCAGCAAAGGAACAATATGGTTTTCTTGCAGAACTTCTACCATGGCCTCTAAATTCCTTCGATACGGCGTAGGAATAAATTCATCGAATGCATGAATATCCGCTTGATGCCCACCAAGCTGAGGCTTCAAAATGTTCGGACGAACATAGAAAAACATTAACTTACTGTAAGCCTTAAGGAGAAAGCTTTTCTCCATGAGCTTTGCGAGGAAAGTATACTGCCCGGCAGATGAAACATTGCTCGGATTCACTTTCATTAAATCATTCCAGCCAATATAGAGAATGACCATGTCGGGGGTATATTGGAGTAATTCCTCTTTTAGGCGGCTCAACGCTTGTTCAGAATTGTATCCCTCTATTCCTGCATTAATAACTTCATAACCTCTCTGGTTGCCTAAGGCATTGAGTCGGTAATCCAGGAGACCAGCGTATGCCAACTTCCAATAACCATTACTAAAAGTGCAAGAATCTCCGAGCGCCATGATCCGGAAAACCCCTATAGGCTTCTTGTCTCTAAATTCAGGTCCGACAAAGCCCTTCGAGTTAATCAGAAATTCCTCTCCTCTCGCATTTACGTGCCTCAGATTCGGGACCAATTCAAACCGACTTGTTGAATAGTTATACCGTTCATAAGGTGTTCTAAAGAACTGAGCCCATATCCGTAAGGACATTTCGGATACTGTCAACAACAGAATCGCCGGCAAGAGAGAGAACAGGATTACCTTTCCAATCGAATGTGTCTTTAGCAGCTTCGCATTTTCAGTTCCCATAAATACTTCCTACCGCTTCGCTTGTGATGTATCCATAAACTATCGCCACCGACCTCTTTTAAGTAGCGTTCTCTTCCAGGCAAAACAAACGATGTTGCCTTTTTGATAACCTACACTATCGCCTGAAAAATTGGGAATGAAATGTCAAATTCGTTGGCATTAATGTAACGACAATACTGCCTAGCCATACGATCGTTCGAGAAATGCCCGTGAACTCGTGGGCGTCCCAAAGGCTGAGGATCCTCAGATGGCCCAAGCGATCCTATTTGACCATCGCTTACCACTTCTGGCATCCCACCGACAGCGGTGCCGACAACCGGCACACCCACCGCAATAGCCTCAAATAGGGATAATGGTAACCTCGCTAAGTAGCGGTAACGTAGAAAGTCCATAAGCTTCAGCCATTTTGGCGTATCCTTGCGATACCCGATAAAATGAATCGCTCCTCAATACCCAAATTCTGAACTTCCGGGACGTACACACGATGACATTCTATTAAATTCATGTGCGTGAATGACATGAATACGGTCGCGTCGTACAAACTTGACCAGCCTCGCAATAACTCCTACGTATCCCAATTCAGCGTTCCTCACGATTTCACAGCAAAGTCCAGCCTCTCGCACTTACTATTCCAACCACCCAGTCTTCAGCAGACCAACTGTCGATAAGAATGGGGCACCGGATGCTGCGAGCCAGAGGCAACACATTCGTTCGGCACCTCATGGACTCCTGTTCCAATAAGGCGCAAGACCCGACATAGTCGAGCACTTAGCCGCTCCAGCTTATAACCTCGATTAATGTGTATTACCTTGCGGACCGGAACTGTCACGAAACGACCGGCATCTGTCCTTCCTCCGGCGAGAACACCTTCTTCGCCTCATTGAGCCTGTCGATTGAAACCAGTTTCAGGATTACGGCGAGAGCGGTGAGAAACCAAAAATGGGGATAGGTAAAGACCGTCAGAAAGATCGCGTTCACGAGAAACCCGATGAAGCTCGCACGCAAGGCATGGGCATACAGCGAAAGCTGTTCAAGGTCCCTTAATACGGCCCCTTGAGCCTCGGTGCGAAATATCGCGAGGCGGCTCTTGCTGGCCATAAGCGGATTCGCGAGTTTTGATCTAGCATTCTGCGGTCCGGCCATGACGGCATTAAGGCGATCCTTGATTTGACGCTGGATGAAGGTCGCATCTCTAAAATTATATATTAGAATCAACACAAATACGATGATGCCCGCCAGACCCAATTCAGCCAGCACTGTAAAGTAGAGCGAATGTGCCACATTTCCTCCAATTGTCCGCTGCACCAACTGGAATATTTCTTCAGATTGGTATAGGTGGGTTACATATGGGAAATTCCCGAAGCCTACTCCGAATATCGGATGGGAATAAAACATTTCTCTGGCGATCGCCCAGAAGACACGGCGGAGCCCGCCGGTTCCGGCAAGAGGATTTTCATTCGAAGACTCCCCAACAATTGAACTTACCTCTTGCCAATATTCCTCAGGCGCCAATATCGCCACACCAAGAAGCAGTATAAAGCCGACCGCCAACGTCTGCATTTTTTTTGGACTCAGCACAAAACAGTACACCAACATCGGTACGAGCCCCACAAAACCTCCGCGTGAACTCGTGGCGATCACTCCACATATCATAATGGCAAACGCACCTCCGAACACCGCTTTTCCTAACCCTTTTCTCGCTAACAGCATCGAAACAAAAGCAAAGGGGATTGTGCTATTGAGCGCCAGCGCAACATCATTCTCGTCCCAGTACGCACCAGGCCCAAAACCGCCATGCAGGGCCGCATAGACCGCAACGTAGGCATAGAGACCAACTAAACAATTGACGAAAACGGTTAGCTTTCGCATAGAATTAACAAAGTGCATGATCGGCACACAGAGAAACAGCAATAACACAACCATGTCCCTGAACCCCCACAACACCGCTGCATTATTCTCAGCAAATGGTCCCATAACGGCAATGACGGCAAATAGGGCGAAAAAGCAAATAACCTGGGGGGGCCACTTCTTCTCACTCTGTGGCAAGCTGACCCAGTTCAGAAATAGGACGATTGAAATCACCATCGGAATGCCCATCGGGCTGGCAGGGCGCGCAAATTCCATGAATAGATAGATCAAGATCAGGAAGAATGGAAAGCCTAATCCATTTCTGGGTTTCCCAGAAATAGTCGGCTTCCAGACCTGCGCAGGACTAGCGGTACTCGTTCCAATTTCCATACGACCCTCGACTAACTAAGATCGGCTGCTAGATTTTTGTTCATCCCAGAGTTCTGAACACTCAACAATTGTGCATAAAGATCTTTGTACCGATCGACCGTCTGTTCCATACTAAAGTGTTGCCGGACTCGCTCTGCAGCCTGTCGACCAAATTGTTGCATCATCCCAGAATTGCTCAACAACTTCACAAGATTGGCCGCAAGATCGCTTGCATTTTCAGGCTCAACTAGAAAGCCCGTCTGCCCGTGCTCAATTACTTCCGGATTCCCCCCCACACGCGTGACCACCACTGGTTTTCCAGATGCTATCGCCTCAAGCAACGCCAAGGACAACCCCTCAGATAATGACGGCAAAACAAACGCGTCTAACACTGACAGAAGCCTCGGAACGTCCTGCCTCATCCCCAAGAAGCGGATATTCGCCCCGATGCCCAACTGCTCCGCTTGCGCCTTGAGCGAGGCTTCTAGCTCGCCTCGCCCAATCACCAATAAGACCGCGCCTGGCCACCGTCTCACGATCTCTGGCATCGCTGAGATGAGAAACTGATGCCCCTTGACCGGGTAGAGACTGCCCACAACCCCTAGCACAGGATAGCGTCCTACAATCGCAAGCTCTGCCTTGCATGTTTGAGTTTCTTCATCTGCAACCGGCCGTGCCGCAGCAACACCGTTATAGATAATTTGAACCCGCTCCTCTGCAACACCGACTTTGTCACAGACAAACCGCTTCAAGTCTGCCGACACCACAACCAGGCTGCCATACCGACTGACAAGTCGATAGGCCGCTCGCCGGCGCCATTTCTCCCAGAAGTAATTCTTTCCATGCACCGTAGCGACGAGCGGCACCCCTGCCATCTTCGCCAGCATCCAACCGCAGACGATCGCACTAAACTCATGCGCATGAATAAGCGCCACCCGTTCCTTACGGATCAGGTCCCAATATTCCAAGAACCATTGCAGGCCTAAGACTCCTGCAATCGGGATGACGATTGTTCTAACCCCGAAGCGCTCACACTCCGCCTGCAACCAGCCTGACCGAAAGAGTCCGACAATGACTCGCACTTGGCCTTGATTCAGCGCCGCCGTGAGTGTGCTGATCATTCGTTCCGCTCCACCGGGGCCACTGCTGGTCGACAGATGCAGAACGGTCGTCTTGTGTTCACCGGCTGTCATTTAATTACTTGAGTATCTGAAAATAACTGGCGTATCTTCTGATCGCCGGTTCTCATATCCAATCGGGCTGCCAGGGCCTGACAGCATCGCTTCACTTGCTGGTAACAGGAACGGAAATCTTCACTGGTCCCACTATAGGGATCTGCAATTTCAAGAGGACCGCTTGAGTCGAAGCGTCCCAATAAGACCACCTTTCCCCTTGTTTTCGGGTACAGGCCATGAATCCGATCTTTTTGAGCCACTTCCATTACGATAATCAGGTCTGACTTATCGAGCAATTCCGCGTGCACTTGGGTCGTCGCATGCTTCTCAAGCGACAACCCGTACTCGAGCGCCGTAGCTTGAGCCTTGAGATGAGCAGGCTTCCCTGGAGTCGTTTCAAGCCCGGCCGAACGGATTGTGAGTGGTCGTCCCGCTTGCATGGCAAGCGCACGAAGGCAAACCTCTCCTAAAGGGCTCCGGCAGATATTACCTTTGCAGACGAAGAGGACAGACTGAACGGAATCCGGCAACCGGACCGTCAACCACCGCTCATAGGGATGGCGAACGAAGTTCAGCTTGCCGACGATGTATTCTGTCGTCGCACGGAGTGCCCGCAGAAAGGTCCAGCAATGCGCTCCTACACTTGGCGTATCACTCATGTTTATCAGGCTCCTCTCCCTAACTGGCTAATCCAGACGCGATACTCCTCCAATGCCGGGCGGGGATCGCTCAGCGATTCCACTTCATAATGCAGATCCCGCCCCCATAATCGAAGAAAATCCGCTGCGCAACGCCACATTGACGGCGCGTCCGGGCCGAGATGAAGCGTGGCGTTCGTTTTGGTCAGACGCATGAGCAAGTGGTCCAGATCTCCCAGAAACCATCGGGACTGGGTACCGACGCGATATGAGTTGTCCGGAATCGCCACAGGCAACCCGCTCGTGACCTGGTAGAGGAGATAGGGAATGTTAAGTCCCGCATCGATCGCCAACTGCAAGGATCCCCAAAACCGCCCATTGATCTCCATCAGTCTCGGGATCTTGGACGTTTTATCAACCTTGAACTCGACCATCGCCACTCCATGCCATTTCACATGTTCCAATAACTTTATCGCATAGTCGGTCATGGGCTTGGGAAGCTCGATGCTCTCTCTCAACACGCTCACTCCTCCGGCTGGCGGCTTCTCTCGAATTCGCCGATGCGCAAAGAGTGCGCATGGTCTTCCATGATCAAAGAGCCCGAATACTCCCTGCCCCTCCCCCTCAACTCGTTGCTGAATGAGCGAGGGATTCTTCAAATAGGGTACCCTTCGATACAGGTCAACCAACTCTTCGACACATGACACAAAATGTACGCTGGTCTTTCCCCATCCATCGTCGGCCATCAGCAGCGATCGCCCCGGTTTGACCACGACGGGATATGACGTCACCTGGTCGATCACAGATGCGAGATCCCCGTCGGGGACAAAGACCGATGCGGGGATCGGCACTCCCAATTCCTGAGCGACTTTCATCAGCCGGTACTTGTCGGATACCAGTTCGTAACTTTCCAGCGGAGGGATGGCATTCAAAACAGCGGCAGAAAACTGATCTCTTCGCGCTGCGAGCAACTGAGTCGTAGCATCCGTCACCGGCATGATAGCGGTGATGCCCAGCCGGCCAACCGCATCAATCAAACTGGACACAAACCGGGAAGGATCTTTCAGCGGCGAAGGATACTGCCAGGTCCGATGACAGTATTTCGAAGCTCCAGCCAAAGACGTTAGAGTTTCTGATCCCACTACCACCCGAAGCCCCCCTTGTCCCAAGCTGCGGGTGATGGCGAGCGCGGCACGCTCCTGACCATCTGTTACTAGCACACAAGACTTCGACTCCATTACGATTTCGGTCCTCTACGAATCCGTTGCTCCGCCGTCGGCCTAGCGAATCCCAGACAGCGCCAACGTGAGCAGTGAATCTGATGAGCTACTGTCCTCATGCAGGCTGACCCTTTTCAGCGCGTACGGATCGTCGGGGCGATCACCCTCCAACCCTATCTCACAACCAACAGCCGCGCGATAGCCGCTCTCCCTGACCAGCTTTTGAATACCCGGGTTGAAATTTCCATTGGGATAGCAGAATGCCGAGGATGGCGTGACTCCATGTTGGACCATCGCATTTCGTGACTCGATTAACTCGCGACTGACCTCAGACAACGGAATATTAGTCAAAATCCTGTGCGAGCAGGAATGCGATCCGAATGACACGCCCTGGGCGGCCATCTCGCGCACCTCAGCCCAATCAAGAAGGACCCGCTCCGAAGGAAGGTCCAGACCAAGGACATGACCGAGACGGTCTATGAGAGCTTCAATCTCATCGACCTCTCCTTCTTTACAGAGTTCAATGATGGCACCGGAGTCAATCGGCCTGCCCGACTTTACGGACAGAAAGCTCCCATCATCAACGGACTGACGGACTCCGACCGTATCGGCCAACATCGCTGATACTTCATCACGGATAGTCGGGCCACTCGTCTGCGCTCTGGCCCGCTCCAAAACCAACATCATCCGATCCGGCCAAAACCATCGAGTTGTTCCGATAAAATCGGTCGCAAGAAAGATCGTCGCCGGAACCGCATACCTTCTCAGGATAGGAAAGGCGAACTGATAGTTATCCCTCCATCCATCATCAAAGGTGATGACACAGTAGGACCGGTCGATCTTGAACTGATTCGTCCGCCACAGGTCCAGCAGTTCATCCAAGGAGAGAATGGTAAAACGCTCCCGAAGATAGGCAATGTGAGCAGCGAAAGACTCCTCCAGCACGTACATGCCAGGTTGGATATGCTGACATTCCACCACCTTCTGAGGCACAACCCGGTGATAGGTCAGCACAATCACGCGCCCCTGATGCCGGAACTGTGAAAACCCGGAAACAGAATATAGTCCGCCTAATGCCCTCCAAGTTGCGGCCTTGAGACGTGCGATCACACCATCACCATAAATGCGCCATCAGATCGTCCTGCACCTAACTCCCCTTGTTGGCAGACTACCACGCCTAGAACAGCGTATAGATAAAAGGCGCGACGGCCGACCCCTGGGTCAAGACAATCAGACTGCCGAGTAAAACAAGCACAAGAATGATCGGTAGGAGCCAGAATTTCTTCCGCTCTTTCATGAACGCCCATAACTCTTGAATAAAATCGCCCATCTGTCGTCCTCCTGAAAATAGATCCGTTCAGAACATGTTCTTCATATGGGACGCAGGTCTGGGCTGACGAATCACCCGGTACGTTGGTGCATCGGGTTCAAATCCGCGGCACATGGGGTCGCGCCCNNCGGGTATTGATCCACCCCATGACATGCCCGACCCGCATCCATCCTTGATACGGATACTTCAGGATGGCCGGCATGGCGAGTCCAGCCACCGACAAGAGCGCACCGAGCACGACCGCCCACTCTCTAATTGCCTCCTGCCGCCAGAGAAACGGCCACAGCCCGATCACAAGGAAGACCCCGCCGACCATGAGACCGAACTGGCGGAGCGTTTTGTTCGTTACCTCAACATTTTCCATCGCTTATCCATTTCTGTACAGCCAAAACACGTTATCGCTTGGAAGGAGTCCACGATACGATACGTTCACCACGGCAATAGCGGATCCAGGCGGCGAGTATCGAGACATTCACCATCACGAAAAATGACGGGATCCGCAGTATGCCTACACTCGGCAAGCGCGTGGTGACAAGATAGGCAAGCGCCAAGGCATAAAACCCCGCTTGGGCCATCAATGTTCCTTGATAGAACAGCGACGATGACGCCAGCATAGCGTTGGCCCCCAACGCCCCAATCATTGCAAAAGGCACCAGCCAACGACACAGCTTGTGACTGATCAGTTGCCAGGCGAACAGGTGATACCGGAACGGATTGAGAAGAGCCAAGCTCTTCATAAACACGGAAATTCCCCGGACTATCGTGCGGACCTTGCGATCATACTCTTTCTTTGGGTCGGCTAGATTCTTGTAGAACCCGATACTCTCCGGGTCTGCCACTCCTCGGAGTCCTAGCCTGACGCTATTGAGCAGCGTATTGAAATCACTTTGAAGATCCGGCGCCCAGTTCTGGCAGACGGGTCGACGAGCGGCAAAGAAGGACCCGCTCAGCCCAACCAACGTGTTGACCCGCGTTTCGAGGTTCCGGAGAAACATTTCATAGCGAACGTACGCGCCTTCCCCACTCACCGCTCCGTCCACGTCGATAAACCGGTCAACGCTGCTGACGCAGCCGACCGTCGGGTCCGCAAAGTTCCTTACAATCGTGGAAATGGCCTGGGGTTCGAGCATCGTGGCCGTATCAGAAAATACCAGAATCTCTCCGGTCGTCGACTCGACGGCGAGTTTTTGCGCCGCCTCCTTCCCGCCCTTCACAACCGACCGAACTAAGCGAACTCCGGACGGCCCGTACGAGCGGACCAGGTCATCGGTCCCGTCGGTGGAGCAGTCGGACGCCACAACAATATCGAGACGCTCGCGGGGGTAATCTTGCCGAAGCGTATTATCCAACTTTTCCCGAATCCGCTTTTCCTCGTTGTAGGCCGTGATAATCAAGGAGACCATCGGGTGGTTCGGGGCTTTCCTCACGGGGCGATTATGCAGAACTCCAATCGCCATCAGCAGCAGCGGATACCCCATATAGGCATAGAATACGAATGTGACCGACACCCAGAATATCGAGAGCATGCAATTAGAAAGTGTCATGGGGCGCTATTCCGCTAGTTTCTGACGTGGACGTGACGATGGGCTGAATCTCCGTCCACTGGATTGCCTGGAACGGAGAGCTCCCCCCGGACGGCCAGTACACGGTCGATCTTTAGACGGTCCTGCTCAGACACAAACTTATGCGTGGGCAAGGTGACTAATCGATCAACGACTTCCTGAGCGCCTGGGTACCTCCGACCTACCAATTGTCCGGCCAATTCTGGTATTTCCTGAATGGTTGCCGGATAGTTAGGACTCAGCCCTGCCCCCTGCTCGCGACTCATCCGACAGACCGCCTCTTTGGCTTCTTGGTCTCTCACAAGCACAGGCAGTCGGAGAAAGAGCGAACCCTCTCCCATGATCGGCTTTACGCCCTTCCGGGTGAGATCCAGCCCTTCAACGAGCCACCGCGCACGGGCAGACCGCTCCTGATTGGCTCTCGCCAATCTCCGTTGCCAGCCATTGAGTAAATGCGCCCGAGCATCATCCATCCGAAACATCTTAAAGTCGGTGTAAAACCTGGTTTCACCCAACCCGAGGAAGGGGAGCCCCGCGGGAAACCAGTACAACGCCGGATGGATAAAGATGCGCATCACGAGGAGCTCTAGCCAATTGCGAAAGACCTCAAGCCAAGGGGCTTCCGACAAAGTCGCATACTCTGCTTCGATCGCTTCCGCGATCGGAGCAGCGCTGGTCAGAATGATTCCTCCTGAGCCACAAGTCATATTCTTTCCGCGGCCCAGACTATAGAATCCGACATCCCCGATCGTTCCAATGAGGCGATCGCCAACCTGGCCTCCCATCGCCTGTGCCGCATCCTCAACCACGAGAATGCCCTTCCTCTCGCACAATTGTTTCACGCGTCCTATATCAGCGGGACGGCCAAACAGATGGGTTGACACGACACAGAGGACGTCTTCGTTGAGCATTCCCTCAAGCTCGGCAAAGTTGAAATCGAGCGTGTTCGGATCCACATCACAGAGCACGACCTCCAGCCCGGCCTTCACGATCGCCGACGGAACGGAAAAACACGTATAAGCGGGAATGATCACCCGCCGCCTTTTACTCGCGACCGACAGCGCTTTGAGAATAACCGTCAGGGCCGCTTTCCCCGACGACACCAGAAAGACCGCGCGCACGACATAGTGGGCCTTCAGCTCACTGACCAGGCGCGCTCGGTGTTTTTTGCCACCCCAGAGACTACCGACGGAACGCAAGAGATTCCCAAAAGGAAGCGGAGCAGCTGTCGGAGGAATGGTTCGTTGCGGCGTCATGGCAGATACTTCACCAGATGCGGACCAACCAGATTTGCAACGGGCACCGGAAGACGTTTCCACAGGGCAATGGCCGCCTTGTACTTGGGGTTATCCGGATTCAATTCCGGAATCCTGCGCCCCTCGGAGAGCCAGTAATACCAGTGCAACTGGTGAGGCTGCGCGCCCCATTGCGCTTTGAAACGATACGTTCCGCTGTCGACTGAGGATCGGCCAAAATCAAACTCCTTGAATCCCTCTCGACAGGCAAACTCCAGGACCGCCCCATACAGGAGCATATTGGGAGACAGGCGACTGAATCGCTTATCTGACGCAGCCCAAGGGATTTCCACTCTATTTCGAAAGCCGTACAGGAGACCAGAAGCAAGCGGGGATCCATTGAGCGAGACCACACACAGCCGCACTTCTTTGGGAAAAGTCTCAAGAATGGTTTCAAAGAAGCCCTTCTCGTACACGGGCGTACCGAGGTCCCGCATACATCGGGCAAATACACGATAATAGTCTCCCAGCAGCTCCGCACCTCCGACCCTGACATCCATACCCTCCTTCTGCGCCCGCCGCACCTGGCTGCGCAACTTTGAAGGAAAGGCCTTGAGCAAGGTTTCGTAGTCCGGAGGGAGCGCGAGGCGCATCGACACTTTTTTCGATCGGACGGGCCAGTCTGTTGCAAGGGGCTCTTCCTGCCTCAATTCGATATGAGCCGCTCCCACCTCCTTGGCCGTGGCTGCCGCAGCCTCCAGAAGAGCGTCACCCGCCGCTGCATCATCAACCAGCACACCGCCATAGTTGAAGAATGCCATGGATGTGAGGAATCGGCCGAACATCGGACTCTTTGTGAAGACAAGAGGGAGGACGCCGCGGACTTTCCCTTCCTCATCCTTGGCCATTAGGTAGGGAGTAGAGTGGCCAAATACCTTTCGAATGACACCCCGCCATGCAAGCAGGTGATAGCCTGAAGCCAGCGGGTGATTCAGTACGTACTGATCCCACAAGGCTTCGTCATAAGCATCCTGGAGAGGTACGATGTTCACGTGGTCCCGCCTTATCGCGCATTCAAGCACATGAAGAAGCTCTTAGACTGCCTGTCGCTCGCGGGACTTGCGAGATTCCACCACAGTCCGGATGGCCTTCTCTAAGGCCTGGCCCATCGCAGCCCACGAATACTGACTTTGAACACGGGCCAGTCCATTGCCCGCCAGCCGGCTGACAGTTTTCGGATCCGAAAGCAATCCCACGACCTTCTCCGCAAAGGCCCGCGGTTCATCGGCGAGCAGCACCTCGCGATCGTCGGCGAGATCCAACCCGTCTATACTTAGCGATGTCGCGACGATCGGTTTCTGCATCGCCATCGCCGCGAGAATCTTGTTCTTCACCCCTGACCCATATCTCAACGGGCACACGAATACCGCAGCCTGACTGAGATAGGGCCGCACATCATCAACTTTCCCCGTCACATGCACGCCGGAGATTCGTCCCAGTTCCTTGACCCGGTCCGTCGGATCACTGCCGACGATCCAGAATTCAGCCTTAGGGCGTTGTTCAAGAACCAGGGGAAAGATCTCCCGCGCGAAAAACAGGGCCGCATCTTCATTGGGGCCATACCCCATGACGCCGGTAAAGACAATCTTCTCAGCATCGACACTGGAATGATCCGGAGCGAAGTACCCCATATCGACGCCGTTCGTAATCGTGACAGTGTTGATTCCCGTTGAAAGTCCGCCGATCACTTGTTCATCGACAGTAGAATTCGTGACCACCAGGCCGAACTTCCTCCCGAGCGAACCCTCCAGCTGCTGTATTTTCAGCAAGTGGAGGTAGATGGCGAGATACTGCCGCCAGCCTCGGGCAGTCTTGAGCATTCTCCTGCCCATGAGCGTCATCGAATCATGCAGGTCGATAGTGGCGGGAACGCCAAGTCCCGGATCAACGTATTGCCCCATGGGGAGCAAGTCGACATAAATCAGATCGCAGCGATTCCGGATACACTTCTCCCGAACCCTGCTACGAATTGCCTCGTAATACTCCGGGAACCGGAAGCGCGTTTGAAAGCTGGCGGCCAAATGCAGTCTATGCCACTGCTGCCCCCACCAGGTCATGGCCGGCGGATCAGGCAATATCTCAACTGTCGAGAATACTTTGGCTGCTGTTGGATCGTTCAGGAAGGACTGATGCCGCTCGCCGGAAGAACAATAGGTGAGTAGATACAGCTCATGCTGCCGGGAGAGTTCTCGACAGAGATTGAACAGACGCGGGGACCCCGGCATCTTTGATGTCGCGGGAATATCTGGAGCCAGTACTAGTATTTTCATCGCAAACTACTCGGGGGACAACGCACAGTCCTCGCCTCATCACCAACAAATACCATCATAGGATGCGGTGAGACCTTCACGACCTTCGATCCGTGCCAGGTCGATAATAAGCTGGTCCGCCCGCATGCGTTTCAACGCCGGCAGAAACTCGGCCGACGCATATCCGACGACCACGACTTGGGCCGCATCCACGAGATCTGCCGCCTGATCGACCAGCAGTGAAGACAGATGGGGAATATGCTCTTCGATAAACCGCTTATTGGCGCCGATCAAGCGGCTGGTCGCCACATTCTTATCATAGATTTTCACCTGAAACCCTTTTCCCAACAGAGTCTCGATGACTTCGACCAATGGGCTTTCTCGAAGATCGTCGGTATCCGGCTTAAACGTCATTCCAAGAAATCCGACCTTCTTCTTTCCCAGGCCCACGATCCGCTGAATGACACCCTTAATATGAACCGCATTGCTCTGAAGAATGGCGTTCAAGACTGGCACCTCGACATCCGTCCGCTTGGCCTGATAGGAAAGTGCGCGAAGATCCTTGGGGAGACAGGACCCGCCAAACGCAAAACCAGGCTTCAAATACACTTTCGATAGATTCAACTTTGTATCTTGGCAGAAGATATCCATGACCGCATGACTGTCGATACCAAGTCGTTTGCAGATATTTCCGATCTCATTCGCAAACGTCACTTTCAGGGCATGAAAGGCATTATCGGAATACTTCACCATCTCCGCCGCCCGGATTGACGTCCGAATCGTCGGCGCTGTGATACCGGCATAGATTTCTTCGACCACATCACCCTCGCCGGCCTGCCGCTCGCCGATCACGATCTTGGGAGGATGGTAATAGTCTTTCACCGACGTTCCCTCCCGGAGAAACTCGGGGTTGTAGCAGACAAACAGACCGTTTCCGACCGTCTTACCCGAATGTTTCTCAAGAATCGGAATGGCCACGTCCTCCGTCGTTCCCGGCAACGTCGTACTGCGAAATACCACTGTATGCGGGGTCTTTTTATCACGTAGGGCCAGACCGATATCTTCACACACCCGCTTCATGTGGGTCAGATCAAGACTGCCGTTGGCTTGACTCGGCGTCCCCACGCAAATGAAGGAGACATCGGTATTCTGAATTCCTTCGGCCGATGACACTGTGGCTTTCAACAACCCTTGCTTCTGAGCTTTGGCGATAAACTCCGAGATGTCGGGCTCAACGATTGGAGCGGCTCCCGAATTGATCGATGCCACCTTGTCAGCATTGACGTCGACGCCCCAGACCGTGTGCCCACTGGAAGCCAGACAGCCCGCCGAAACGGTTCCCACATACCCCAGACCGAAGACACTAATTTTCATCGCCATCACCCTCTCCTCACTCTCACTCTTTCCTTCGTTCCCAACCGCGACACTGCGCTGTCAGATTACCTGTCGGAAGTACTCGATCGTCTTTCGCAAGCCGTCCTCCAGCTCAACCTTTGGCTCCCATCCGAGAAATTCCTTGGCGCGGCGAATATCCGGCCGGCGCACCTTTGGATCATCCACCGGCAAAGGCTTATGCTCGATCGCGCTCTTGGAACCCGTGAGCTTAAGCACCAGGTCCGCAATCTGCTTGACGGTCAACTCTCGTGGATTCCCGATATTCACAGGATCGTGCATTGTTTCCTTCAGAGGCTGGTCTGATTTCATCAGAAAACTTGCTCGGTCGGTCCGTTCAGCCACAGATTTATCCGAATCGATCAACAGGAGCTCCGTAATGCCACGCACAAGATCATCGACATAGCAGAAGCTTCGCGTCTGGTTGCCATCGCCAAAAATGGTCAGCGCTTTGCCTTGGAGCGCTTGAACGACGAAATTTGAGACGACCCGGCCATCGTGCGGGCGCATCCGTGGACCATAGGTATTGAAGATACGCACAATCCTGGTATCCACGCCATGATAGCGATGGTAGGCCATTGTCATGGCTTCGGCAAAGCGTTTTGCTTCATCATACACACCACGCGCGCCGATCGGATTCACATTCCCCCAGTAGGACTCCGGCTGTGGATTGAGCAAGGGATCCCCGTAGACTTCAGAAGTACTGGCTAACAGTAATCGAGCCCCTTTCGCCTTTGCCAAACCCAGCGCCTTATGGGTACCCAAAGCCCCGACTTTGAGCGTGGCAATAGGCATCTCAAGATAGTCTTGCGGACTCGCAGGAGAAGCAAAGTGTAAGATGGCATCCAGTTTACCGTCGATGTGAATATAGTCACAGATGTTGTACTTAATAAAACTAAACTTGGGGTTCCCCATCAAATGCGCAATATTTTCGACGCGTCCGGTAATCAAGTTGTCCATGGCCACGACCTCATGGCCTTTGCCGATCAATAAGTCGCTCAAGTGACTCCCCAGAAATCCGGCTCCGCCCGTAATCAATATGCGCATGGATCTACTCTCCTTCTTTTCAAAACGTCATCGTTCATTTTCGACAAATGGCAGAAGCTGGCTCCGTCGCAGAAATTAATCGCGCATAGGCCAATTTACACGGACAGCATGGGATGCACCACTGTATTCAATTTTCCTGAATGCCCATCCAATTCCGCCACAGAAACTCGTGGATACCATCAATGATGGGCGACCTATTACCGTAGGGAAGGTAATTTTGAACCCGCCGTTTCCAGCCTACGGCCTACAGAAACAGCATGATCAGAAATCAGGCTGGAACCTCAGGCTCAAGCGATAGAACAGAATCTGTCCGCACAAGACCCCTAGTCGAGTTCAAACTCATTCTTCCAATCAGTATCCCCTTCAAGCGGCTTCTGATCTGTCTTATACAGCACACAGTTCTCCAGCACGAGCACATCCATCTCCGTCCGCATGAAACAGCGATACGCATCTTCGGGAGTATGCACAATCGGCTCGCCTCGCACATTGAAAGAGGTATTCACCAGCACGGCATAACCGGTTTGCGCTTCAAAGGCCTTCAGCAAACTATGGTAACGAGGGTTGGTCTTCTCATGGACGGTTTGGACTCTCGCCGAATAATCCAGGTGTGTCACCGAAGGAATGTCTGATCGTTGAACATTCAAGAGATCGATGCCCCATAAATCTTTTTGCGCGGCCGTCTTGGGACAACGCCGTTTTTCGATAACCGGGGCCACGATGAGCATGTAGGGGCTATCAGAGTGCAAATCAAAGTAGTCTGAGACTCGCTCCCGGAGTACCGAGGGAGCAAAGGGTCGAAACGACTCGCGATACTTGATCTTGAGATTCATCACCGACTGCATCTTGGTACTGCGGGCATCCCCCAGGATACTTCGTCCACCGAGGGAGCGCGGACCGAATTCCATGCGGCCCTGCAACCACCCCACAACCTTTTCAGCCGCGAGATCTTTGGCCACTTGCTCGAACAAAGTCGAATCATCAAGGCGAATGTACGGCGCTTCTTTCGCCCGCAAAAACGTCTCAATCTCGGCATTGGTGAAGGCGGGACCAAGATAGGTCCCCTTCATCTTGTCGTGCTTATTATCCGACAGGCGGGGCTTGCCCTCAAACTGATGCCACACAGATAGGGCCGCTCCGAGGGCTCCTCCTGCGTCACCGGCCGCAGGCTGAATCCAGAGTCCCTTATGCGGCCCCTCCCGCAAGATTCGACCGTTCCCCACACAGTTAAGCGCAACCCCTCCGGCTAGACATAAATTCTCCACACCCGTCTCACGATGCAGCGTCCGGGCCAAACGGAGCATGACCTCTTCCGTCACCTCTTGAACTGATCGCGCCAAATCCATCTCGCGTTGTCCCAACTTGGCCTCAGGCGTGCGCGGGGGACCACCGAACACATGGTCGAACTTCCGGCTCGTCATCGTGAGCCCTGTGCAATAGTTGAAGTACTCCATGTTCAGACGAAATGTTCCATCTGGCTTCACATCGATCAAATGCTCGTAGATAGCTTTCACATACTTCGGCTCGCCATACGGCGCAAGACCCATCACCTTGTACTCACCGGAATTGACCTTGAATCCGGTGTAATAGGTGAATGCGGAGTACAACAAGCCTAAGGAATGCGGGAACGGGATCTCCCACAAAGGAGTAAGGGTATTCCCTTGACCTAGCCAGGCAGATGTCGTCGCCCATTCCCCAACCCCATCCATACACAGCACCACGGCCGAGTCATAGGGGGACGCAAAAAATGCGGACGCGGCATGGGACTCGTGATGTTCGGAAAACAACAGCGTAGGCAGGTCGCTCTTGTTCATCCCCTCCCCATGCTTTAGAAATTCGTCCCGTAGGAGGGTCTTCAGCAGCAGCTTCTCTTTCATCCACACTGGCATCGCGGCAAGAAACGACTGGAGGCCGGCTGGGGCGAAAGCCAAATAGGTTTCCAACAGACGCTCGAACTTCACCAGCGGCTTATCGTAGAAAACCAGCCGGTCGACATCCTTGAATCGAATCCCGCCCGCCTGCAGGCAATAGTCGATCGCCCGGTGGGGAAACCCCGGATCATGCTTCTTCCTGGTAAATCGCTCTTCCTGAGCCGCGGCGACAATCTCACCATCGCGCACCAGGCACGCGGCACTGTCATGATAATACGCTGAGATACCAATGATATTCATACACAATTTCCCGGCGAACATCCTCAAGCCGATAGGCTCCTCTATGCTACGGTTGGCTTGCTGGTTTATCCAAGCAGATTCATGAATATCGCTTCGTACCGCGCAGAAGCCACTTCCCATTGAAAACGCTTTCTCACGGTTTCATACCCAGCACGGGCCAGCTGTTCCGCCAGAGCCGGATCGGTCCAGACCTTACTGATTGCATCACACAGGGCTTGAGGGTTCTCGGGTTCTACCAGAATCCCGTTATGACCGTCTTCAATAATTTCAGGAATCCCACCAACGGCCGACGCCACAACCGGCTTCATACTGGAAAACGCCTCCAATATGGCAATCCCAAACGGTTCAGCGCGAGAGGGCAATACCAGAAGCGTACATTGGCGCAACAACTTCTTGACGCCGATCCGGTCTTGCGAGCCAAGAAATTTCACCTTCTGCGTCAGGCCCAACTGAGAGACTAGATCTTCAAGCTGCCCTCGAAGAGGACCGTCTCCGGCCAGCCACAATTCCATCTCAGGATGAATCTGGCCAAGCAGCTGGAAAGCGTTGATCAGCACGTCCACCGCTTTCCTGGGCTGCAGCAAAGCAATGCACAGAATAAATCGACCGCTCTGCAACGCGTCCCACTCCTCCGTGTCAAATTCTGCGAGGTCCACTGCATTGTGAATGGCAGAAGACGTGGCCTGGAGTCCAGGAAACCTTGTCAAGGTAGCATCCAGAGTGCTCTTGGATGGAGCGACAAGCCAATCAGCGGAATTGATCAGAATTTCAAGTGCCTTTGGATACCGCTTTTCCGGCGCTCCCTTAGGAAAGAGATCACCACCATGCACCGAGATCACCAGCTTGAACCGGCAAAAATGGCGAAGCAATGAGAAGTAGACCCCGGACCCAATAGGGTAGTGAATATTTACGATATCGATATTGTGTCGAACCAGTAGTGTATGGAGTTGATGAAGGGTATGAAGGAGATAGAATGCAAATCCTAACACAGACTTGAAGGGAGATTCCGGAACGAAAGGATTTCGAAGATTCAGTTCGTACCCTGGAAAGTTCCACTTCGTAATGGTCGCCTTCAGCGAAGGCGCTTCCCCGGGATGAAGGAACCAGATATGGTGCCCGGCCTTCTGCAGCTGTCGCGCCACATTCCCCACGACCGAGGCCACCCCGCCGACCTCTTGATCCCATGGCACGACCAGCAGCACATTCATCGGCGCACTCCGCGCTGGAGCAGAAAAGACAGCGGCACTCTCACAATCATCATTTCCCAGCTCTGCTTCATCACGCTCAAACTGTATTTCTCATATCGGCTGCCTCACACGAATAGTCGAACTACCGAATGTTCATACCCTCTCCACTCAGCACATAGAGAACCGGGCCTGAGCATATCAACCAGTTCGAATCCTGCTACCCAACCCACATTGAAAAGCTCAGTGGAGCCTTGTTGGAACACCCGAGGTCATCAATCTCTCGACTTCTCGCAAATAGCAATCGACGGTTCTCCCCCACACCCATTCCCGCCTTACGTACTCGACGGCCTGCCGGCTCATGCGGTCCCGCAATTCCGGATCCCGCAATAGCCGCACAATAGCTTTGCCTGCGTCGTCAGGGTTTCGGTCGACAAGGATTCCTGTCATACCATCGATCACGGATTCCCGTATCCCTGCTTCCCGCACCCCAATGACAGGGGCCCCGCACGCCATGGCCTCCAATGCCACAAGACCGAACGGCTCCATGTTCGGCAGAAACACAAGCGCCGTGACCTCGTTGTACAATTGCACCAGTTCATGCTCGGGCGGCTTTCTCCGAATCTCCAAATTCACGTTCAAGTCTTTGGCCGTCTGCTCAAGCCGGTGCGCATAGCCTGGATCTTCTTGCCGTTCGATCGTTTCGGGAGTGGCAATAATAACGCAAGGGCGCTCCGACTCGGCAATGGTAGCCACAGCTTCTATCACCAGGTGATGCTGTTTTTTCTCCACGATGCGGCCGGCACTCAAGACGGCCCGCTTCCGCGGCAAATTCAATGATCTAAACGTATCGACATCGACGCCATATCTACAGACTGACGAATCCATCCGATTCCGCTGATACAACGCTTCCCTTGAATAGCATGAATTCGTAAGAATTTTCCCGGCTGCATAAAGTCCAGTCAGATCATGCGCGCGTCGAAGCTCGGCCACTTTGGCAATGGCACGGTTACATAATTCCAAGTATTTGCGCTTCAGCCACGGCAGGCCTTGAGGACAGTCGAACAGTCCCTGTCCTTGAAATCTGGCATCCGTGGCTTCATGGCTGTAGACAATTGACGGAAGCGACAAGTGTTCGGACAGCTGAACCGTGTAACTTGGAAAACAGTGATCAAGATGCACAAAATCATAACCCCGCGCCTTCAAAACGCTCCCCAGGTCATGGTACTGCCGGGCTAATGCGTTCATCTGCTGCCCTTCCTGCAGAAGTCCCATCCATAACGCCAGGAGATAGGGGCGATACCGATTCACCAAAGGTGGAACGGTCACGCGATAACTATTCCGAATAAACGGCGTCAACGGCCAGTGTTTGAGATTCGGCTCTCCGATACGCAGAATATATTCATCAATCACATGACCGCGCTTGGCTAGTTCACGCACCATCTCAAATGCCGCCCGCTTAGACCCTCCTGAATCAGCAGTGTGACACCAGGCAATGGTCCATCGGCGATCGGGCACACCGCTTCGCTCTTCCTGTTCGCCAAAGGCAGTCGAGGGGGAACTGGTATCGTGTGAACTCATACACTCCTCATAAGCCACGGCTGGGAGAACAA
>CXWL01105643.1_pt1 | contig 35703 bp, 36 predicted proteins | sample 590931 | NCBI WGS metagenome assembly CXWL01 (sample SAMEA3498368, study PRJEB10139) | groundwater metagenome | biome: water well; material: biofilm material | place: Germany | collected 2015-04-27
GGCTCATGTCAGCATCTCCATTGACTGCTCAATACCAGATCGTCCATACCAATACCCATCACATGGTGCATCAAACAGGAGTGGCGAAAGCGCGGCCTTCGCTTCGCTGCTACCCATCACACGGTCAATCGCAGCCCTAAATGCTGCGATTACTTCGCTGGTATGCTCAGGCTGTGGGCTGACACGTACAACGTCAACGCCAAGTTGTCGCATGTCATCGATCTCACCAATTAGATTATGGATACTGGCAGATTGGGTCTGTGTTCCATTTAAGGCAAGAAAAGACTGACCCTCACGCGTTCTTAGTGTCATGCCACACGGATGCTCCAGGCACTTAAAGTGGCAATCGTCCTTGGGCAGATTATGGCGCCGCGCGGTAAAGCACCGTGAAGAAAAAGCAAGTGGTAAGCGGCCATAAGAGAACACCTCGGTTTCCATACCTTGAGGTTTTTTCGTCAGCAGTTCAGCCAGCATATAGCGCGATAATTCTACTGGCATGACCCAGCGGATTGCGCCCTGTTCTGCCAGTATGTCGAGAGTCTCGCCGTTGTACGTGTTAATGTGCGTTCCAATGATGAAGGGCTTGCCTGCAGATAGTCGCACAGCACCCATATCATTAGCTTCGATACCAAACCGGCCATTTCCAGCAAGCCGGCGTAACACCTTGAGGTCAGATTCAGATTCAAGCAGCGCCTGTGTAGACAACACCACTTCTTTGCCTGCGGCTGTCAACTTGCCGGCCACATCCAACCAATCGTCGAGGCGCATCTCATGGCGGCGCGAGCATATCACCTCACCCAGATAGACGATATCTATCGGCCAGTTAGCAACCTGATCGTAGAAATTCTGCACGCTCTTACGAGTCCAGTAATAAAGAATAGGGCCCAGAGAGATTTTCATAATATTATTTCCATGGACGATAATAGGCACCCAACGTATGCTGCTGCCCCTCGGAAAGTTTACCTAACTGCGCCATCCAGTCTGGCGTAGCCGCATAATGCGTGGCATCTCGTTTGGCTGCATCGATGGCTGCGCGCCATACACGCGTCACCTGTTCAACATAGACCGGACTGCGCTGGCGGCCCTCAATTTTAATGGCACTGATTCCCATGCGGAGCATGTCTGGAATCAGTTCCAACGTATTGAGACTGGTTGGCTCCTCCAACGCATAATAGGTTTCGTCTTCGACTTCGAAACGACCTTTGCATAGCGTAGGATAACCTGCATTTTCATCGGCACTGTATCTGTCCAGCATTACTCCGTTCAGCCGAGATTCCAGCCCCTTGGACGTCTGTTGCCAGCGCACGGCCTTTGCTGGAGAGCATACGCCTGCGGTATTAGGTGATTCACCAGTAGCATAGGAAGAAAGTATGCAGCGCCCCTCCACCATCACGCATAAGCCGCCGAAGCCGAACAATTCGATTTCAACTGACGTGTTTTTGACGACGTTATCGACCTGAGCCAGTGAAAGCACGCGCGGCAGTACCGCACGCTGAATGCCAAAATGTTCCTGGTAAAAATTGATCGCCTCGTAATTGGTTGCCGAGCCTTGCACTGAGAGATGCAAACGTAAATCAGGGTAAGTGCGGCTAGCATAGCGCATCAAGCCAAGGTCAGCCAGAATCAGCGCATCGATACCTAGTTCAGCCGCATCATCTACCGCCTGCTTCCATGTGTGCCATTGTGCAGTTTGCGGAAAGGTATTAAGCACCAGCAGTACTTTACGCCCACGCTCATGGGCGTAAAGAATACCTTGCCTGGCGGTTTCGTTATCAAAATTCAAGCCGGCAAAGGCGCGTGCGTTGGTGCCGTTGCGAAAGCCCATATAAACGCAGTCGGCACCGTTATCGACAGCGGCCTTGAGCGCCGGCAGGTTACCGGCTGGGCAAACCAGCTCAAACGACATATTGCATAGCCTCTATAATGTGAGCTTCTCCGGCACGGCTACTCTGGCGGGTACCGCGTTGACGCAACTCCTTCTCAATGCCGTTTAGTATGTTCCACTTCTGTGAACACCATTCTGGTGCCAATAAAATATCTTTCGATGCTGTAGCAGTCACACGGTGGAATATGATGTGTTGCGGGGTGCGTTCAATCAGGTCTGCAGCAATGCGGATGTAATCGGCCTGCGCAAGTGGCTGATAGCCGCCCCGCCGCCACTGATAGGCTAGCATGGTGTGCTTCACCACGTGCAGTGGATGAAGTTTAAGACCGTCCACACCGATTTCAAGTACGGTGTCTAACGTGGTGTGGTAGTGGCGCTCGCCTTCGCCTGGCAAGCCTATGATCAAATGGGTGCAGAACGGAATGCCTCTTGCTCGCGCCGCCAGCGCAGTCTCGCGGTACTCCGCCAATGTATGTCCACGGTTGACGCGCACTAGCGTATCGTCGAACGCAGATTGAAGACCAAGCTCTAGCCATACTTCAAGCCCCTCATCGCGTAGAGTCTCAAGCAGATCAAGTACAGCTGGAGATACACAGTCTGGACGGGTGCCGACCGAAATGCCGATCACGTCTGGTTGTGCCAGCGCTTCGCGGTAGAGAGTTTCAAGTTCAGCGATGTCTGCGTAAGTATTAGTGTAGGCCTGAAAATAAGCGATAAATTTCGTGGCACGCGTGCGTTTAGCTATCACAGCTCTTGCCTTGGTAATTTGCCCCGGCACGTCAAGACGAGAGCCGGCGGTAGGGCTGAAAGAAACGTTGTTACAGAACGTACAGCCGCCGGTGCCCTTGGTGCCGTCGCGATTGGGACAAGTAAAGCCGGCATCAAGCGCGATTTTGTGCACGCGCATACCGTAACGTTTCAGCAGATCCTGTCCATAAGTATTTACTCTGTCCGATAGAATCATGCTGGGTTCATAAAAATATATTTGCAGATTTTATTGTCCTGCAATTCCCTCAGCAACGCGCTGGGAAACTGCACATCAGCTTGCCTACAATTATGCTTGACCAGATTGTCATTTGGCGCTTTCCGGGCAGCATGGAACTTCGCAAAATAAATACCGGGTTTATACGCAGGCCGATAACTCATCTCGATTTCAGTGATTAGTGAAATTAGATAGGCTAGTGCTGACGAATATGAATATACGCTCATATTATAAATTCGGTATCAGCCACCAGTATGGGACATAAAGCGTATCACAGCGGGTGCGGTGCGTTTCAAATCGAAATCGTGGCCTTTAGGCTTAGTCCGCATGCTGCCTATGATAGCCTCTATAATGGGCCTGTCGTCATGCGGAAACTCTTTTAGCAAAGGCATCAGATCGACTTTATTTTCCTGGCCCAGGCATAGATATAGCTCGCCTTTGCTGCTGATACGTACGCGATTGCAGGATTCACAAAAGTTATGGCTGTGTGGGGAGATAAAGCCGATTCTTGTATTAGTGTTCGGAATACGCCAGTAGCGCGCCGGGCCGCCGGTAGTCTCGGCGCTGCTAATTAAATCATAGCGCGCTCTTAGCAACTTTAAGGTATCTTCATTGCTCACATAACTTGAGTCGCGGCTATGATGTACTTCGCCGAGCGGCATTTCTTCAATAAATGAGATGTCTATGCCCTGCTCAACCGCAAATGCCGTTAATGGCAACGCCTCGTCATCATTCATACCACGCATCAGCAAGGTATTGAGCTTGATGTTATGAAAGCCTGCTTGCTTGGCAGCGGCAATGCCACGCAAGACTTTATCCAGCTCACCTACCCGCGTGATTTTGCGAAAACGCGCGGCATCCAGGCTGTCAAAGCTGATGTTGATGCGGCGCACACCAGCCTGTTTCAAGGCCTGCGCCTGATGTTCCAGTTGCGAACCGTTAGTAGTAATGACCAACTCGCGCAGGCCGGGTAGTTGCCCGATCTCCTCGAATAGCCAAAGTGAGTTTTTACGCACCAAAGGCTCACCACCGGTGATGCGTACCTTGCTAACGCCTAGCGAGACAAAGACTTTAACCAAACGTGCGCACTCTTCCAGTGACAACACTTCATCGCGCGGCAGAAAAGACATTTCTTCAGACATGCAATACACACAGCGAAAGTCGCATTTATCAGTTATCGACAGACGAATATAATCCACCTTGCGGCCAAAACCGTCGATTAATGCAGTAGGGTAAAGGCTGTTTTTGCGCATAAGCTAAATCTGCTTGGAAGTTTTTGAAACATCGCGCTTGTCGAATTTAATCACAAGTCTCTTTTCAAGAACTTACGTTTGCTGCGCACAATCTGATAGGGGCGTCCCAAATAGCCGAACGGAGCACTCCACACGTGTACCATACGGGTAAACGGGAATACCAGAAACACGGTCATACCGAAGAACAGGTGTACCTTGAAAACGGTATCTACGCTCTGTAGCAAGGCAGGATCTGGGCGCAGGTAGACAATACTTTGCACCCATTCTGCCAGCGCAATCATCACGCTAGGATTGCCGTGGTTAGCATGCCCGACAGATACGGGAATGGTCGATAATCCAAGTATGAGCGTGATAAGTAACCAAGTAAGAATAAACTTGTCAGAACCGCGGCTGGCGGACAATACTCGCGTGTTGAACATGCGGCGCACCCATAAAATTGCCCCCCCGATTAAACACATAATCCCGAAAATAGAACCCGCCCAAATCGCAACCATCTGATGCGCCATGTCCGATACGCCTAACCCAGTGAATACACCGTGAGGGGTTAATAAACCGACAGCATGTCCGCCAAAGATAGCCAGTATGCCGACATGAAACAGGTTACTTCCCAGCCGCATATTCGCCTTTGACAGCAACTGGCTGGAATCGCTCTTCCAAGTGTATTGCTCGCGGTCAAAGCGTAACAAGCTGCCTAGCAAAAACACGCTAAGCGCAATGTAGGGATACACGCCGTATAGAAAATTGTGTAGATTCATTTTGTTCTCCTTTAGTTACTCCATTCGTCATTCCCGCCTACGAGGGAATGACGGACTAAATATGTTAAGCCGCCAACTTGGTCAGCGTCGCCCTGCTCTCAATAATCGAGAGCAATGCGGCGTAAGGGCTGCCCGCTTTTTGTAGATTTTCTGTCAGCACACCCAACACTTTTTTAGCGTCCGATAGAAACACGGTCGCTTCGTTATCATCCAGATAAGCCGTAAATTCGAGAATCAGCGGCAGGTAATCAGGTAATTCATTGGTCACTACCTCTACGCCGTAATCTTTGTACAGTTCACCTAAATCAATCAAAGCTGGGCCACGGTTTTTATCATCGCCAAATAGATGATGCGTCAGGTGCAGACTGTGTTCAGCGGTCATATCAAAAGTTTTCACATAATCCGCTTGCAACTCGGTGATCGGCATACTTTGTAAGTGCGCCAAAAAACCTTGCAAAGCATCACGCTCAGCATGATCTATTTCCAAGTTTTGCACGACAAACTCTCGTAACTCTGGCAGATGTTCAATCAAGTCCTGATTCGGGTAATCTAGTAATGCTGATAATAATTTGTAAATTTGCATGATGATTCCTTATTTAGTTCGTCACACCGGCGAAAGTCGGTGTCCAGCGTTTTTAAGTCACTAGATTCCGACTTTCATCGGAATGACTGATTCTGTGTTAATTTCAGCCATTAGGTGCTTCTTCTTTAGGTTCTACCGTGTCTTTACGGCGGCGCGGGAACAGCGTGATTTTTGAAACGCCACGTGAGCTGTCATTACCAAAAGTAAAGCCGTTTTGACCTTGAAAGCCGAAAGAATCGTCCAGCGTTTCTTCAGTATGCCCAGTCGGAATCACAAAACGGTCTTCATAATTGGCAATAGCGAGGTAACGATACATTTCTTTTGCTTGATCTTCAGTAATGCCAGCTGCATCTATCGCACGCGTATCAACCTTGCCCTCTACGTGTATCGAACGTTGATAACTGCGCATGGCAATCAGCTTGTTCAAGGCACTTTCAATCGGCGCCTCTTTACCTGCCGTGAGTAAATTAGCAAGATACTGCACTGGCAAGCGCATCGCACCAGCTACTGGAATCGCACCATCCGGCCCAACGGGTAAGTTACCTTGATCAATTTGTGACTGCACTGGCGACAATGGAGGCACGTACCACACCATAGGCAAAGTACGGAATTCCGGGTGAATTGGGAATGCTATTTTCCAATCCATCACCATTTTCCAAATCGGTGATTTACGGGCGGCTTCAATCCAGTCATCGTTAATGCCTTCCGCACGGGCGGCTTTAATCACCTCAGGGTCATTCGGGTCTAAGAAAATGCTGCGCTGCGCTTCGTACAAATCTTGCGTATCTTCCATGCTCGCCAGTTCTTCAATGCGGTCTGCGTCATACAGCATAATGCCGTTATAGCGAATGCGGCCGACACAGGATTCAGAACATACCGTCGGCATACCAGATTCCACACGTGGATAACAGCCTATGCACTTCTCCGCCTTGCCTGACTCCCAGTTGTAAAACACTTTTTTGTACGGGCAGGAGCTGATACACATGCGCCAGCCACGACATTTATCTTGGTCAACCAGCACAATGCCATCTTCTTCGCGCTTATAAATTGAACCAGACGGGCAAGCGGCAACACAAGCTGCGTTCAAGCAGTGGTTGCAAATGCGTGGCAAATACATATGAAAAGTATTCTCAAATTGACCATACATTTCTTTTTGGATGTTATCCATATTTTTGTCTTTACTGCGCTTGTGGTACTCACCCGCCAGGTCATCTTCCCAGTTTGGCCCCCAAGTGATTTTTTCCATACTTTCACCTGTAATCTGTGAAATAGGTCGTGCGGTAGGCGTAGCCTCTGACAATGGCGCATTTTGCAGATGCGCGTAATTGTAAGTAAACGGCTCGTAATAGTCGTCAATTTCTGGCATATCCGGGTTGGCGAATATATTGAGTAACTTGTTCGTACGGCTACCGGATTTTAATTCCAGCTTGCCGTTTTTAAGCTCCCAGCCGCCATTCCAAATATCCTGGTTTTCCCATTGCTTTGGGTAACCCACGCCAGGCTTAGATTCCACGTTGTTAAACCAGGCGTATTCCACGCCTTTTCTGTTCGTCCACACGTTTTTACAGGTGACCGAGCAGGTGTGACAGCCGATACATTTGTCTAAGTTAAAGACAAAGGCGAATTGTGCGCGTACTTTCATAATGTTCTCCTTATGTCCTTTTATTTGGCACCAATGCCGACGGGGTTAAGTTGTGCTTCGCGTTCCGGCGTAAGCGGACGTTCCAGCCAATCTACATCCTTATCCGCAATTTTGTGTAATGCCACCATGGTGTCGCGCTGGCAACCTACCGTGCCGTAATAATTAAAGCCGTAAGAGAGCTGTGCGTAACCGCCTATCATATTGGTAGGCTTGATAATGACGCGCGTCACAGAATTTAAAATGCCGCCGCGCTTGCCTGTGGTAGGCGAGCCTGGCACATTCACGTTTTTCTCCTGTGCGTGGTACATCATCGCCATACCGCGCGGAACACGCTGCGAAACTACTGCACGTGCCACAGTTGCTCCATTGTGGTTTACAGCCTCAACCCAATCGTTGTCTTCAATGCCCACAGATTTAGCATCTTCCTCAGAGAGCCATACATAAGGCCCGCCACGGAACAAGGTCAGCATACGCAGATTGTCTTGATAAGAAGAATGGATTCCCCACTTGGAGTGCGGCGTAATCCAGTTCAGCGCAAGGTGTGGCTTGGCTGTGACAGATTTCGGTAATGAATTTAACTCGCCCAAATCTACCATCGGTTTGTAAGTGCAGAAGCCCTCGCCGAAGTCCAGCATCCATTCATGGTCTTGGTAGAAATGCGCCCGACCTGTGAGCGTGCGGAACGGAATATGCTCGTGGATATTGGTATAGCCCGCCGTGTAAGAGACATGCTCAGATTCAATGCCAGACCAAGTTGGCGCAGTAATAATTTTACGCGGCTGGGCTTGAATATCCTTGAAAGTAAATTTATCTTCATGGCGACCCGCATATAAGTGGTGATGATCCATGCCTGTTTTTTTCGATAATGCAGTCCAAGATTTATGTGCGACTTCACCATTGGTTTCTGGTGCTAAGCGCATCACGGAATCGCACACTTCTATATCTTCAGAAAGCGAAGGCATCCCGAAAGAAACACCTGGTTCGGTGACTGTGGAGTTATGCTTTTTAAGCTCTTCGTACTCTTGGTCGGTGTTCCAGTCAATGCCCTTGATATTATTGCCCAGCTTAGTCATCAGAGGGCCCAGTGCGATAAACTTACGATAAGTGTCACCATAAACACGCTCAACCAGCTTGATAATTGCCATGGTTTTGCCTGGAATTGGCTCGCAATCGCCCTCTTTCCAGTTTTTCACTTCGCCAAAAGGTTGCGCCAGTTCCGCCGCAGAATCATGCTGCATCGGCAATGCCACCACCTCTTTTTTAGTGCCAAGGTGCTTTTCAGCCAGCGGTGAAAACGTTTTGGCAAGCGACTTGAAAATCTGCCAATCAGATTTAGATTCCCAACCTGGCGATACCGCTTCTGACAGAGGGTGAATGAACGGGTGCATATCGGTAGTATTCAGGTCGTTCTTTTCATACCAAGTGGCCGTCGGCAGAATAATGTCGGAATATGCGCCTGTAGAATTAAGGCGGAAGTTAATGTCCACCATCAAATCCAGCTTACCAATCGGCGCATCTTCATGCCACTTCACCTCTTTATTTTCACTTCCTGCGCCTGACTCCTGCAACACACCATTTTGCGCACCAAGTAAATGTTTAAGGAAATATTCATGGCCCTTAGCAGAAGTGCCGATTAAGTTAGCACGCCATACAAACAGATTGCGCGGCCAATTCACAGGGTTATCTGGGTCGGCATAAGCCACATCCAGCTTACCTGCCTTCAACTGCCCAGCTACATATTTGGCAACAGAAGCTTCATCGGTAGCGCCGCTTTGTATGGCTTCTTCTGCCTGTTCAATCGGGTTGCGGTTGAAGTTAGGCATGGAGGGCAGCCAGCCCATACGGGTAGCCTTTACATTGTAATCTGCCAGTGAATTACCCTTGTTTTTACCTTTGCCCGCAGGTGATAACAAGGTGTCTGCATCAAGCGTTTCATAACGCCATTGGTCAGTGTGGAAATACCAGTAAGACGTAGAATTAGTGTGGCGTGGCGGACGCATCCAGTCCAGCGCAAAGGCAATAGGTGCCCAGCCCGCTTGCGGACGCAGCTTTTCTTGACCCACGTAGTGCGCCCAACCTCCACCTGATTGGCCTACACAACCGCACATGTGCAACAAGTTCATAATAGAACGATAAGCCAAATCGTTGTGATACCAGTGGTTGATGGCGGCCCCCATAATCACCATCGATTTACCTTTGGTTTTAGAGGCGTTATAAGCAAACTCACGACCAGTGCGCTCAATATCGGCAGCTTTCACACCTGTGACTTTTTCTGCCCAAGCAGGCGTGTAGGCTACGTTGGCATCGTTGTAATCTTTAGCGACATTATCGCCGCCCAAGCCACGGTCAATGCCATATTGGGCAATTTGTAAATCAAACACCGTGGCTACCAATGCTTCTTCACCGTTTGCCAGTTTCACTTTACGTACTGGCACATTACGGAATAACAAGTCCGCTTCATCGTGGTTAAAGTGTGGGAAACCTACTGAAACTACGTCATCACGAGCGTTAATGCAACTTAACTGCGCCTGCATTTTTTTCTGCGTCGCCGCATTTTTTTCTAGTAGGTTCCATTTACCTTCTTCGCCCCAGCGAAAACCAATTGACCCATTTGGCGCGACAAAGGCTTTGGTCTTTTCATCATAAACAATGGTTTTCCAATCTGGATTATTAGTTTCACCCAATGCCCCATCAAAATCTGAAGCGCGTAGAAAACGGTCTGACACATAGGCATCACCCTGCTTGCGTAACATCACCTGCATTGGCAAGTCGGTGTATTTGCGGGCATATTCTTGAAAGTACGGATCTTGATTTTCAATGTGAAACTCTTTCAGCGCAACATGTCCCATCGCTAAAAAAGCTGCAGCATCCGTACCCTGCCTGATTGGCATCCACAGGTCTGAAAATTTGCAAAACTCAGCATAATCTGGCGCCATGGCGACAATTTTGGCACCCTTGTAGCGCACTTCTGAAGCAAAGTGAGCATCTGGTGTACGCGTCATCGGCAAGTTAGCGCCCGTGATGATAATGTAAGTGGAGTTATACCAATCTGCCGCTTCCGGCACATCAGTCTGCTCACCCCAGGTTTGTGGACTAGCCGCTGGCAAGTCACAATACCAATCATAAAAAGAGCCGCAAGCCGCACCGATCAGGGATAGGTATCGGGAGCCTGCGGCATAGGAGATCATCGACATGGCAGGGATTGGTGAAAAACCGAAAATACGATCTGGCCCCCATTTTTTGATGGTATAAACATTGGCAGCCGCCATGATTTCATTCACCTCATCCCAAGAGGTGCGCACAAAACCGCCTAAGCCACGCACTGCGGTATAGGCTTTACGTTTTTTCTCATCAGCCTGAATTGCGCCCCAAGCTTCAACGGGGTCTTTACCTGTCATACGTTCAGTACGGTAGAGATCAAGCAAGCGACCGCGTATTAGCGGATGCTTAATCCGGTGCGGGCTATATAAATACCAAGAGAACGACGCACCGCGTTGGCAACCGCGCGGCTCGTGGTCTGGCAAATCATCACGGGTACGTGGGTAATCAGTTTGCTGCATTTCGAATGACACCAAGCCGTTTTTCACAAATATCTTCCATGAACAACCGCCCGTACAATTCACGCCATGGGTGGAACGCACCACTTTATCGTGTTGCCAGCGATGACGGTATGCATCTTCCCACTGGCGGTCCTCAGCAGTAACGATTCCGTGATTGTTAGAAAAAGTCTCTTTGACTTTGTCGAAAAATTTTAATCTATCCAGAAAGTGACTCATTTTTTAAACTCCTTACGTTTTTCGTAGATTCCGTTAGTCTTGCAGGTCTGGCTATGGATTTTTAATTTCGCTGCCAGCGCGTAAATAAAACCACCAATTTAATATCAGGCAAAGCGCATAGAAAATCGCAAAGCCGTACATCGCATTTTCAGGCGTACCCGCTTTAATTTGCCCTTTGATGACTTCTGGCGCAATAAAAGCACCGTAAGCAGCAACAGCAGACGTCCATCCCAGCACTGGGCCCGCTTGCACGCGGTCAAAAATCACACCCACAGTCCTAAAAGTAGAACCATTACCTACACCAGTGGCCGCAAACAGCACGACGAACACCACTAAAAACTGCATAAAGTAAACCTCTGGTGTGGCTGAATGGTACGCCTGCATCATGATGTAGCCCGCATAGGTTGATGCCGCCACCATCACAACAGAAATAATCTGGGTGACGATGGAACCGCCGACTTTGTCAGAAATCCAGCCACCGACCGGGCGAATAAGCGCACCAACAAAGGGGCCTATCCAAGCATAGGTGAGGGCAGAAGGTGCGGCTGGATTTTTCACATGCGTCCAAACACCTGTTGCCGCATCCAATAAATGTTTGTCACCAAAAATCACAGTAATAGATAACGGCAATGCCATTGAAAAACCAATGAATGAGCCGAAGGTAACCAGGTAAAGAGCGGTCATTGACCAAGTATGTTTATTCTTAAAAATGGCGAATTGTTTGGCGATGTTTTCTTTCATGGTGCCGAAGGCCGCCAGCTTCATCACTAGCAAAGTCGAGCCAATAATCAGTGGCATTGCCACCCACATATTTAGCAAACCTAAGCCTGTTGGTGCTGGTAAATATAGGTAAAGTCCGAGCATTGCTGGTATGAAAGCCAGTGTATAAAGCCAAGTAATTTTAATAAATGCGGCGATTGTTCCCTCGCTATCTGGCGAAATGGTCTTTAAGTTATTCATACCGAAATAACACAAAATCGACAGCGGAACGAGCGACAACACCCATGTAAAACCAGCATTTTGAATAAACGTAGGTGTACCTGCGGGAATTTTTCCAAAAATCCAGCCACTATCTTTGACCAATGCAGTAGGCTCACCACCCAGAGCACCAAATACGCCTACCGTCATCACCAATGGGATCAAAATCTGCATGGTCGTCACGCCAAAGTTGCCTATGCCAGCATTGATACCCAACGCCGTACCTTGCAGACGTTTTGGAAAAAACGTATTGATATTACTCATAGAACTTGCAAAATTTCCACCGCCCACACCAGACCATAGTGCCATAAGCTGGAACGCCCACAGCGGCCATTCAGGGTGTTGCAAGGCAATGCCAGTGCCGATGGCTGGGGTGAGTAACATCGCCGTAGTGAGAAAAATAGTATTGCGTCCGCCTGCCAAGCGTATAAAAAACGAAGCGGGGATACGCATAGTTGCCCCTGCCAGCCCAGAAATCGCGGTGAGTGTGAACAACTCTTCTTTACTGAACGGAAAGCCTAAATTGCTCATTTGCACCGTGATAATTCCCCACATGAGCCATACAGCAAAGCCGCACAGCAATGCCGGCACTGAAATCCACAAATTGCGATAGGCAATTTTTTTACCCGTAGATTCCCAAAAACTATCGTCCTCTACATTCCATACTTCGACATTCGTTGACATATTATTCTCCCTAGATTGGTGTAGCTTGTTTTGCAACTTGGCGTTCGTGATGGCGGCCAATTTTTACAGGACGCACTTCTGTCCAGTACATCCAGATAAGTGACACCCAAATAATGCCGAACATCAACATAAAGGCAGAAGAGCGCACACCTGTTAAATCGAGTAAGGCACCAAACATAATCGGTAGAAAAAATCCGCCCAGCCCGCCGGCCATCCCCACCACGCCAGAAATAACGCCTATGTTGTGCGGATAATCATCAGAAATATATTTAAAAACGGAGGCCTTGCCAATCGCAAAAGCAATGCCCATAGTGAACATAATGATGGTGAACAAGGTCGCGTTCAGCCCGATATGAAAAGCTTGCGGACCTTTTACCGTAATGATAGAAACATCGGTTTGTGGGTAAGAGAGAAAAAACAAGCAAACGAGCGAAACCCAAAGTACCCACCAAGTGACCGTGTGCGCACCAAATTTATCTGAGTAATACCCGCCAACCGCACGTAACACGCCGCCAGGAATACTAAATGCCGCTGCCATCAATGCGGCTGTTTTGAGGTCAAAACCGTATTCGCCGATGTAGTATTTGGTCATCCATAACGCCAGCGCCACGTAGCCGCCAAACACAATAGAATAATACTGGCTGTATTTCCACACTTTGGGGTCTTTTAGCACCACTAACTGCTCACGCATGGTGACTGCCTTGCTTGCCTTGTGCGCAGGATCAGAATAAGTAAAAACCCAGAACAGAATTGCCATCACCAGCATAAGTACTGCATACACTTGAGGCACCATCGTCCAACCGTAACCTACGACAATGAGCGGCGCAACTAGCTTGGTCACTGCCGCACCCGTATTGCCAGCACCGAAGATACCCATCGCCAGCCCTTGACGGGTTTTTGGAAACCAACGTGCGCAGTAGGCAATTCCAACCGTGAAAGATCCACCTGCGATGCCGACGAATAGACCCGTTACCAGAAATTGCCAGTATTCAGTACATTTTGAAATGAAGTAAATCGGGATCACGGTAGAAAGCATCAAGACAAAAAACACGATGCGCCCACCAAATTTGTCGGTCCACATACCAAGTGGAAGTCGGATAAGAGAACCTGTCAGCACTGGGGTCGCAATTAGAACGCCAAACTCGGTTTCATTAAGCCCCAAGGCTGCTTTGATTGGAATGCCGATAACTGCAAACATCATCCAAATCATGAAACACACCGTAAAGGACAAAGTACTCGCAACCACTACTGACCATGCTTTATATTGCTGTGTCGCCATCATTTTTCCCCTTCGCCTTATCTTGATAAACAGTCAGAAACTCTTACCGATTTCTTGCTGGGGCAGTCTACTCCCGCCATGAATGCAAGCTTTGATTTACATCAACATGTGCAAGATTAGGCTGTTAGCAATGGTGCGCCTATTCTCCTGAAGGATAGGGCGGGTGAAGGAAAAGAACTAGTTCTTTTGGGTAGGGTCGGGTCGGCTATTTTTTGTTGACTAGGCCATGCTCCACAGCATAGACCGCAGCCTGTACACGGCTGGCAAGATTAAGTTTACGCAGAATGCCCTGCACATGAATCTTGACGGTTGATTCAGCCAGACTCAAGGAGCGTGCGATTTCTTTATTGCTGGCTCCACTCGCCAGCATGATAATGATCTCACGTTCACGCGGAGAGAGTTTTTCCGGGCTGGTTTCTGCAGCAATCTTCTCTTTCTGTGGTGTGCGCATTGCATCTGCCAGCTTGCATGCCATTTGCGATGACATCACCGATTCGCCCCGTGCAGCACTACGGAGTGATTGCAGAAGGAAATCAGTCTCAATATTTTTCAACAGATAACCGCGCGCACCCGCTCGTAGTGCATCGAGCAAATCGTCTGCATCTTCCGACACGGTAAGCATGATGACCTGAGCCTGTGGCACTTCCTCACGCAATAATGGAATAGCCTCCAGACCACTAGTGCCAGGCATGTGCAGATCCAGCAGCACCACATCCGGCTTAAGTTGTTTAGCGCGCTTGACTCCTTCCAATCCATCGCCCGCTTCGCCTACAACTTCAAACCCCTCCTGACGCTGAAGCAATAATTTGATACCGCTTCGAAACAGAGTGTGGTCATCGACAATTAGGACACGTATTGCTTTCATCACATACTTTCCACGTTATTTATTTTTGCACTGTTATTGCCTAACGCCAAACAAACCCGCGTTCCTTTTTTTGGTGAGGACTCCAGAGACAACACAGCGCCAATGCGATGTGCCCGCTCACGCATGATATGTAACCCGACATGCGTTTCACTGGCATCCTGTGAGGCATCAAACCCAATACCATCATCTTGTATGCTAATCAAGCATGTTTCGTCATCCGAAAGTTTTACCTCAACAGAACCTGCCTTGGCATGTTTGCGCACGTTTGATAGTGATTCATGCACAATGTGCATGACCTGGAGTACGTGCTCAGGTGATACTTCTGGCACAACTCCATGTCGTTCAAAGTTGGTATGAATACCGGTTTGTCCCTCGAATTTTTCCAGCGCACTACGCATCGCGGTTTCAAGGTCGGCATTGCCGATGCGCGTGCGGAAATGCACCAATAGTTCACGCACATCGTCATAACTCTCCTGCACACCCTCACGAATTTGTTCCAACCCTTGCAGTGCAGTAACGGTATTCCCCTTTTGCAGGTCTTCATGCAGTAGCTGCACCTGAATGTTAAGGTAAGCGAGCGATTGAGCAATACTATCGTGCAACTCCTGTGCCAACAAGTTGCGCTCCTCAAAAACAGCCATTTCCCTGTCGAGCGCAGCTAGTTCTCTATTTTTCACTTCCACACTTCGAGTTTTCTCCTCTACCCTCTGCTCAAGCGTCGTATAAATATCCTGTAGTTCCCCCGCCATGCGATTGAAACCAGTGGCTAATTCACCTAGTTCATCCTGGCTGGCTACTGGAAGACGCACATCAAAATCACCCTTTCCCATGCGCTGAAGACCCTCTCGAAGACGGGTAACAGGACGCACTACCATCAGGGAAAACAAATGCACTAATAGCACAGTGCCGATAAACGCCAGACTTACAAGGCCAATCTGAAAGGTGCGTAGCAGCGTGGTAGCGCGGGCGTTGCTATGCTCCACCAACGTCACCAGATCATTCACCCCAGCTACATATCTTTCCACAACTGGTCGATATTCCTCCAGCAGCGCTTCCTGCTCAACTGGTTGTGCGGTGTTAAGTATAAGCGCTATGCGTGGCTTGATATCGGCTTGCCAGGCTTGTCGCAATCGGACCATTTGAGCGCGCACGTCTTCATTTTTAGGCAATGATAATGGACGATGAGAGTCACCCCGCTCAAGGTCCGCCAGAACTTTCTCGAACTGCGTGATTTCGGCTTGAATAGACAACTGCAGTTCGCTAGAGGGTTTATGCACCTGCTGAGCAAGCAGAAATGCAATGTGGTATGAACGCATGCGTTCACTCCCAGCATCGTTGATGGCCGCTGCGCCGCCTTCTAATTGCCATGAGACAAACAAGGTAGAACCAATTGCGATTAGCGCTACTACAAAATACAGGATCAGTAACCCGGTAATTTTGTGACGGATATTTAATGTTGATATAACTTTTAGGGCAGACATTTTGGTTGGTTGCTGTTTTTTTTACTAATCAGACACGCAATCATATCGCACAACCTTATCAATTCACTAAGAACTATTTTTTCAATACTGATAGAAAAAACAGTATCCGAGAAAAAACAAGCAAACTTTTTTCCAAGAATATTGTCACACGAGTGCGTAGGTGGCGGTTCGTGGCTGGCAGTTCGCACGTGTATGTACATACGCGACTCGCTAACACGCTGACTACCGCCTTAAAGTTAATGTGTGTAAACAGACCAGGAGGAATCTCAAATGAACCGTCGACTGTACTTCATGTTATCTGATGTCAAGAGCGCGCACGCGATGATGGACGAGTTACTACTCGCTCGCGTCGATGCTAAACACATCCATTTTCTTGCCAAGCATGGCACGCCGATGGGGGATTTGCCAGAAGCAACCATTTCCGAACGCACCGACCTGATTGAAGGCTGGGAAATCGGCATGGGTTTGGGGGCATTGCTGGGACTGATATTGGGGTTGATAGCACTATCAATACCAATCTGGTGGTACACCCAGCCATTGCCAACCGTCACCACACTTCTGATCTGCACCCTGATAGGGTTTCTGGGCGGGGGGTTTTGGACAGCAGTAGTTGCCACCACAATTCCCAATGCCAGGCTCAAACCGTTTGAAAATCAAATGGCCAAGGGTAAAGTGCTGATGATAGTGTTAGTGCCTTTCCATCGAATCAAGGAGATCCGCGAGCTGGTGGTAAAGAGGCATCATGAAACTGCCTACAGGGGTACTTGGCCTACTGACCATGTCATGTTTCCTTGATACGGAACGGAGCTATACCTGTTGACCAGTAGCGTTTTATTACCTTGTTTTTGATTGATTTGTGGGGAGTAGATACGCGCAGTGCGTGAATATTTAAACACTTGGTTGTTGATTGAATTTCTACGCGGCATGACCGCTGATTGAAGCGTAGCGCGAGTGTATGTCTCGCTACGCTAAGTTCCACTCTGCCTCGGCGTCTACCTCTACCCAGCCGTTAGTGACGCGAACCGGAAAGGTGCGCAGGTTCTCGTAGGCGGGCGGTCCCAGTACCGCGCCGGTAACCACCGAGAAGCGTGCGCCATGTAGCGGGCAGATAATCTCGTCGCCCTCCAGTGTACCATCTGATAATTCTGCATTCTCATGGGTGCAACGGTTCTCAATGGCGTAATAGCGCCCATCGAGATTGAAAACGACAATGGGAATATCGCCAGTTTCCACTACACGGCAAGTACTGGGCATAAAGTCTTCCACTGCCGCAACATCAATCCAGTTACTCATGATTCACCTCCTAAAGCATACCAAGTTGCAACCTCGCCGCCTCCGACATGCAATCACGGCTCCACGGCGGCTCCCACACCAGCTCCACCTTTACATCGCTGACTCCCGGCACGCACATCAATATTTCCTGCACATTCTGCGGAAAACTCTGCGCCACCGGGCAGTTGGGCGCGGTCAGGGTCATGCGGACGTTCACCTCGCCGGATGGCTGTACATCCAGGTTGTACACCAGACCGAGATCGTAAATGTTCACAGGCATCTCTGGGTCGTAAATAGTACGTAGCATTTCCACAACACGCGCCTGCAGTTCATCTTTGCTCGGCGGTTGTTTCTCTTGTTGCTGCTCGCCAAGTTTTTTCCAGTCAAACATATATACACCTACTCGGTAGTCACTGGCTCTTCTATATTCTGCAAAGCTGCTTTCATGGTGTGCCAAGCCAGTGTGGCGCACTTTACGCGCTGCGGAAACTCGCGCACTCCAGCCAAAACCGCAAGTTTTCCCAAGTCTTCATCTGTGGCAATGCCAGTCACCAGGTCGTGAAACTTGCCTAGCAGGTGCAACGCCTCTTCTTCACGTTTCCCCTTGAGGCTTTCTGTCATGAGCGAAGCGGAGGCAGTGGAAATGGCACAGCCGGAACCTTCAAAACTTGCATCCCTGATCACGCCGTCTTCCACCCGCAGATACAGCGTTACCTTGTCGCCGCACAGCGGGTTATAGCCTTCGGCGTGGCGATTTGCATCTTCCAGCCGGCCAAGATTGCGCGGTTGGCGGTAGTGGTCAAAGATGGTTTCCTGATAGAGTTCACGCAGGTCGTTCATCGCCCTAACACCTCCTTCACCTGATAAATTGCTGCTACCAATTTATCCACCTCGGCTCTCGTGTTGTACAGGGCAAACGAGGCGCGTGCCGTGGCCGATATGCCAAAACGCTCCATCAGCGGCATCGTGCAATGGTGTCCGGTGCGAATCGCCACGCCCTGGCGGTCCAGTATCGTGCCGATATCATGGGGATGTATACCCTCCAGCGCGAACGACAGGATGCCGGTTTTTTTCTGTGCATTACCAATGATGCGCAATCCCGGAATATCGATTACTGACTGTGTTGCATAGGTCAATAATGCCTGTTCATGCTCGATAAGCGCATCAAAGCCGATGTCGGTCAGGTAATCTGCTGCGGCACCTAGCCCAATGACCCCGGCAATATTGGGGGTGCCGGCCTCAAATTTATAGGGAAGCGTGTTGTAAGTGGTGCCCTCAAAGCTGACCGAACGAATCATGTCGCCACCACCTTGATATGGCGGCATGGCGTCAAGCAGGGCAGCCTTGCCGTATAACACGCCGATTCCCGTGGGGCCGTACAGCTTGTGTCCGGAAAACGCGTAGAAATCGCAATCCAGCGCCTGTACATCCACCGGCAAGTGAGCGATGGCTTGAGCTCCATCGAGCAGCACCGGTACATGGTGGGCATGCGCACGCTCAATAATCGCCTTGACCGGGTTGATCGTGCCCAGCGCATTGGAGGCATGGACAACCGCCACCAGTTTGGTGCGCGGGCCGAGCAACCGCTCGTAGGCTTCCAGTTCCAGCTCCCCGGCATCGTTGACCGGGATGATGCGCAAGTTGGCACCAGTCTGCTGGCATAATATCTGCCAGGGCACGATGTTAGAGTGGTGCTCCATCCTGCTTAGAATAATCTCGTCACCGGCCTTAAATCGGCTACGGCCGTAGCTTTGTGCCACCAGGTTGATAGCCTCAGTAGTGCCACGCACGAAAATGATTTCGTCGGGGCTGGCGGCGTTGACCAAGCGCTGTACCTTAACCCGTGCCGCTTCAAAGGCATCGGTAGCGCGCTGACTCAGGGTATGCACGCCGCGATGCACGTTAGCGTTGTTGCGGCGGTAGTAGTGGTTCTCGGCCTCAATCACACTCAGCGGCTTCTGCGTCGTAGCTGCGTTGTCCAGGTAAACCAGCGGCTTGCCATGGATATTCGTTTCCAGAATCGGAAAGTCCGTGCGCCAGCGCTGGGTTTGAAGTTCATCCGTCTTAAGTTCGTCTGCCTTAAGTTCGCCGGAATGAGTTTGTAATTCTGTCAAGTTCATAACAAATCCTTAACCTGCTCGCCTTGTGGCAGCCGATTCAGCACCAGTTGTTCAATTCGTGTGCGCATAGTCGGCATACCGACGCGTCCGATGATGTCATTGGCAAAACCATAAATCAGTACTGAACGTGCCAGATCAGCGTCAATTCCGCGCGAACGCAGGTAGAACAGGCTGTTGTCGTCCAGTTGGCCAACCGTCGCGCCGTGGGTGCACTTCACGTCGTCCGCGAAAATCTCCAGCTGCGGCTTGGTATCCGCTTCCGCCTGTCGCGATAGCAACAGATTATGGTTGACCTGATGTGCGTCGGTTTTGATAGCGCCCGGATGCACCACGACCTTGCCGTTGAACACGCCATGTGACGAGCCATCCAGCACGCCACGGTAATATTCGCGGCTGATACCTTCAGGCGCGAGATGATCAATACGCGTGTGGTGATCCATATGTTGCCGCTCATCAAGCAGATACAGCCCATTCAGCGTGCAATGACAACCGCGGCCCAGTAGCTGCGTTGTGATGTCGTTGCGCCCCAAATGCCCGCCCAGAGCGAATGAGTGCGAAACGAAATGACTGCCTGTCGCCTGCTCTGCATGGATGCCGGCAATGTGGGCGGCGGCCGGGCCTTCCTGCAACAGTTTGCAGTGTTCAATTTCGGCGCCGGCACCAAGGTTAAGTTGGGTCACCGCGTTGGTGAAGTTATGCGCGTCCAGCGTACCCATGTAATGCTCAATGATTTTAGCGTGGGCGCCTTCTCCGGCAATAATGATATTGCGCGGGTAGATCGCCACGCCATGCCCACTGGCGATAAATAAAAGATAAATCGGCTCCTCCAATACTACTTGAGGGGGCAGGAAAAGCACTGCGCCACCGGTAGCAAAAGCATTGTTAAGCGCGGAAAAAATAGTATGCTCATGCTGCTGGTCAAATAATGTTTCTGGCAACGTTTCTGGCAAGTCACCCGCATCATCCAGCAAATCGGCCAGACTCTCCAGCCGTACGCCGGGCGGCAAATCACCTACCGTGGATAGCGTGGGGTTATAGTGACCGTTGACAAACACCATCAGATGCATGCCATCGCTCGCCAGTGCCCACGCAAGCAGTTTGGCCTCCGATGACGGATCGGGCGGAATGTGATCCGGTGCCAGCGAGGTGCGCTTGCCGATCACCGACACATCGGTATACTTCCATTCTTCTTCACGCCGGGTAGGAAAACCGTGCGTCGCAAAACGTGCGAATGCCGACTGCCGAGCCGCCAGTACCCACGGCACATCACAGCCGGCCAGCGCATGCGGTACATGCTCCAGTTCCATGTTGTGCCAGGATTCCAGTTGCGTGCTCATGCGTACCTCCTATGCCACCTGCCTTGCCGCGCTTTCAGCCTCGACCCAGCTGTAGCCATGCTTTTCCAGTTCCCGCGCCAGATCGGGCCCACCGGATTTGACAATGCGCCCTTGTGACAATACATGCACAACATCCGGCACGATGTAGTCCAGCAGGCGTTGATAATGAGTGACCAGTACGATGGCGCGCTCCGGGCTGCGCATTTTATTGACGCTGTCCGCTACCAGTTTGAGCGCGTCAATGTCGAGACCGGAATCGGTTTCATCAAGAATCATCAATTTCGGCTCCAGTACAGCCATCTGCAAAATCTCGTTACGCTTCTTCTCTCCACCGGAGAAACCTTCGTTGATAGCACGTGTCAAGAAAGACTCGTCCATATCAAGCTGGCGCATTTTGTTGCGCACCAAACTTAGAAAATCCATGGCGTCGAGTTCAGGCAGTCCGCGCGCTTTGCGTATGGCATTAAGCGCGGTCTTGAGGAACAGCGCAATGCTCACGCCTGGAATCTCCACCGGATATTGAAAGGCCAGAAACACGCCTTCACGCGCCCGCTGTTCGGGTGTCATGGCGAGCAGGTCGAGCCCCTGATAGCGCACTGTTCCGGCGGTCACCTGATAGCCTTCGCGCCCGGCCAATGCCTGCGTTAGTGTGCTCTTGCCAGAGCCATTGGGCCCCATAATAGCATGCACTTCCCCGGCCCTTACCTCAAGGTCGAGACCACGCAGAATTTCCTTAGCGTCTATGACCACGTGCAAATTATTGATAGTAAGCATGTCTTTTCCTCCTAGCCGGTACTGCCTTCCAGGCTCACCCCTAGCAGCTTCTGTGCCTCCACGGCAAATTCCATCGGCAGTTCCTGAAACACCGCCTTACAAAAGCCACTGACAATCATCGACACCGCGTCTTCCGGGGCGATACCGCGCTGCGTACAGTAGAACAGCTGATCTTCGCCGATGCGCGAGGTGGAGGCCTCGTGCTCTACTTTGGCGCTGGGGTTTTTCACTTCGATATAAGGGAAGGTATGCGCGCCGCATTTGTCGCCAAGCAGCAGCGAATCGCACTGTGTATAGTTACGCGCATTCTCCGCGCCTGGCAGCACCTTGATCAGCCCGCGATATGAATTCTGGCCGTGACCAGCTGAGATACCCTTGGACAATACCGTACTCTTGGTATTGCGCCCGATATGGATCATCTTGGTGCCGGTATCGGCCTGCTGAAAATGGTTGGTAAGGGCGACCGAATAAAATTCGCCTCTGGAATCGTCACCGCGCAATATCACGCTAGGGTATTTCCAGGTAATCGCCGAACCGGTTTCCACCTGTGTCCAGGAAATGTGCGAATTGTCACCACGGCAATCACCGCGCTTGGTGACAAAATTGTAGATGCCGCCGCGCCCCTGCTTGTCACCCGGATACCAGTTCTGCACGGTGGCATACTTGATACGGGCGCCTTTCAGGGCAATCAATTCCACCACCGCCGCGTGCAGCTGATTCTCGTCGCGCATCGGCGCGGTGCAGCCTTCCAGATAACTGACGTAGGCGTTTTCATCAGCAATGATGAGCGTACGCTCGAACTGCCCGGTGTTTTTGGCATTGATGCGGAAATAGGTAGATAGCTCCATCGGGCAACGCACGCCGGGCGGAATATAGCAGAATGAACCATCGCTGAACACTGCCGAGTTGAGGCTGGCGAAGAAGTTGTCGGTATAGGGCACAACGCTGCCCAGATATTGCTGTACCAGATCCGGGTGCTGTTGCACAGCCTCAGAGAATGGGCAGAAAATGATACCGAGTTCGGCCAGTTTTTCCTTGAAAGTGGTCGCTACCGATACGCTGTCGAATACCGCGTCCACCGCCACGCCAGCCAGAATTTCCTGCTCTTTCAGCGGAATACCCAGCTTTTCGTAGGTGCGTAACAGTTCCGGGGCAATCTCCGCCAAACTACGCGGCCCGTCTTTGCCGGATTTCGGTGCGGAATAATAAAAGATGTTCTGGTAATCAATTGGCGGATGATGCACGTTCGCCCACTGCGGCTCAGTCATGGTCAGCCAATGCCGGTAAGCTTTCAGCCGCCANNCGCGGAATGGTGTCAACCTCAAGCTGGGTATAAAAGCCATGTTTGTACTCACGGCTGGTCAATTCATCCAATTGTTTAGTCGCAGTAGTCATATCTACTCCTAACCTCTCCTTGGTTTAGCCTTCCACAAGCACTTCTTGAAGCTCAGCAGGTCTTTGTCCATCAGTAACCCTGTGTCGAATCAAACTGGCATCAATATTTCGAGTATCTATAGTTTGCAGAATCGGACGGCTTAATTCTGCCAGCGCAATGTTGCTCAGAACATCACGTACTGCCAGACTAATCTGCTGCCAGTTGTCGCGCACGGCGCAGACAGATTCTCGCGTGCAAAGTCCAGGTACGCTGCTACATTCGGTCAACCCCATAGGATAACCCTCCATAATGTCGATAATCTCGGCTACCGAGATCTCCTCTGGAGTACGGGCCAATGTATAGCCACCCCTAGAGCCCCGCCGGGAGCGTAACAATCCCCCCTGCGTAAGTATCTTGAGTATCTTGCTGACTGTAGGCAACTTAAGGCCAATGGCCAACGCAACCTCCTGAGCACTCAGTACCAGCCCTGACTCACACGCCATATACGTCATAACCACCGTACCGTAATCAGCCAACCTTCCCATGCGTAACATCATCGCCCTCCACTCGCTTATGGGACTGATTCAGTACTATATTAGTTCCGATGCGGTTTATTTACGCAGGTATGATTTCAGGCAAACCTTTTTCTTTTAATATTGTCGTACTGAGGCAAGTCAATAAGGAGAATTATCATGAACGATATGAATCTAACCGCAAAGAAGTGTACGCCCTGCCAAGGTGGCGTACCGCCAATGAGTTGTGATATTGCCGAAAGATATATCACTGATGTTCCAGGCTGGGAATTGCTGGACAATGCTACAAAATTGAAACGCACTTATAAATTCAACAATTTTGTCGATGCGCTGTCATTTACACAGAAAGTTGGCGAGTTATGTGAAGCAGAAGGACATCATGCCGATATTGCCGTGGGATGGGGTTATGTCAAGGTAGTATTCCAGACTCACAAAATCAACGGCCTGCATGAGAATGACTTCATCATGGCAGCCAAGGTCAATGCGCTTTCCGCTTCTACACACTGAGGCACACTACGCCCGGCGAGGAAGCGTTCTTAATGTGCTTAATCCAACTCGATTACCCCGTCGAAGCTGGCATTAAGATGCGCGGGGCCAATGGTCAACGTCATTTTTACCGGCAATTTCTCATTGCCTTTAAGCCGCCCGCTCGCAATGGCTTGCGCCACTGCCTGCTCAATCTCACGCTGGGAGTTGACCCCCACCATTTTTAGAAACTGGCGGATGCTCATATTAAAAGTATCATCGTTCATGGCAGACTCCTTATATTAACAGTTCAGTAAGTATTTCAGCATACACCGATCAACTTCTCTAGATAAACTGATATTGAAACCACTTACATTACAACCTGGGGCATTAAAGCCCAAGTACGGCGGGTAAATCCATGATTGAATCGATAATCAAATCCGGCTTAACGGCTGAAGCTTCTGCATAGCTCTGCCGGTATTTGCCGGTTTTCACTAAAATCCCCTTTAAGCCGGCTTGCTGGCCGCCTCCTACGTCCGCATCAATGTCATCGCCTATGATTGCAACTTCGTAAGGACTAAGCCCCATATCATCCAGCGCAATCTGGAAGAAGTCAGGGGAAGGTTTACCGATAATCATTGCTCTAACGCCGCTCGCGTATTCCAGGCCATCAATAAATCCACCGATATCCATTTGCAAACCATGTTCCGTTTGCCAGAACCGGTTTTTATGAATGGCGATGAGCTTTGCGCCGTGCATCAGGCAATTAAAAACTTCATTCAACAATGAATAAGACCAGGCATCACCAATATCGCCAATCACGATGTAATCGGCTGCCGCATCCGATTGGTGAAGTTCCTTGAAATCTTTTTTTACATCATCCGCCAGTAGCAAACGGCAAACCGGGTTGTGCTGATTTTTAAGATAAAGTAAAGTAGCCTGAGGCGCGCTGATAATTTCATTGGCAGAAATCGAGAAGCCTAATGCATTGATTTTTTGTTGTAACGATGCCAATGACAAAGTACTGGTGTTAGTGACAAAACGGCACGGAATACCGCTGGCTCGAATTTCCCCTACAGCTTCGACTGCGCCTTTGATGGCATGCGACCCAACGTAGAGTACGCCATCCAAGTCGAACAAAATGCCTTTGATAGAAGATAGGGTACTCATATCTGTCCTCACATCCGGAACTAACTTAGCAAATGATACACAACTTCTAACACGGTACAACAATCACAAATGGCGCAAGTTACAGTAATTAATGCTGACTTTTATGTAAGAACACAAATGCATTATATTCCTGAATTAGGCTGGATCCGGTTTAGTGGGCAGGCAAGTCAACATCATTATGTTGCAATTTGGCTGCTAATGAAGGATTACACCCAGACTTACTTAACATCTGGGATATGAATAAGTTAAAATGAACGCTTTCTTGGGGTATAGGTGGCACCGTTAGACTCGATATGTCTAAAAGTGATGCGGCCGTTATTAATGTCATACGGCGATAACTCCAATGTAACTTTGTCGCCTGCAAGAATGCGGATGTGATTTTTCTTCATCTTTCCGCCTGTATACGCTATTAGTTTATGCCCGTTATCAAGCGTCACGCGATAGCGCGAGTCTGGCAATATTTCCATCACCACACCACTCATTTCGATAAGTTCTTCTTTAGCCAAGGCAACTACTCCAATAATAATTTGAGACCCATATGAAGCGACAATCTCATGGAGTTTGAAGCACTCGTAAAACTTGGGAATAGTGAGGTAATAAATAAAAAGTCAAATTGCGAATGCACCACCAATCGCAGGCGCGACTATAGTCCCGCAGACGAGATTAAGCAAGCAATCCGCTTGAATAAATTCATTTTTTTTCGAATTAAACGACGTTTTTATAAAACAATATGAAAATAGTGCTTGACATGGCAATTATTTACCCGTAAAAAGTAATTTAGGCGTTTGGATGTTTAATTTTGTTAAGTTCTCAAGACTAATTATTTTAAAAAACCCAATCATTTAGGGTGCCTCCCTTTTTTAAAGTATGGAATAAGATATATGGCTACAGGTTTAGTTAAATGGTTTAATGATTCAAAAGGTTTTGGTTTCATTACTCCTGATGCAGGCGGCGACGATTTGTTCGCTCATTTTTCAGCAATCGTTGATAGCGGCTACAAAAGCTTAAAAGAAAATGATCGTGTAAGTTTTGATGTAACAGACGGACCTAAAGGTAAACAAGCTTCTAATATTCAGAAAGCTTAGTAACTAAGAATCCAAAAAAATGGCCCTTAATTGGGCCATTTTTTTGTTCATATATTTGCATCTATGTACTGAGCGCTTATACTCAAATAAAAATCACCAATTGTTTGCAAAAAATTAAACCGCTTTGTGCGGCTTTTAAATTTTCTATCTTGGTAATTCACTGGTTATAATCCAGTCACAAAAAATTTACTCAATCAGGAAGTTTCAATATGGCGGGTGCTAGCCTTTTAACGCTCATCGATGATGTTGCTACTATTTTGGATGATGTTTCTGTTATGACCAAAGTAGCTGCAAAAAAAACCGCAGGAGTGCTAGGCGACGATTTAGCCCTCAATGCACAACAAGTAACAGGTGTTAACGCAGACAGAGAACTACCCGTTATTTGGGCAGTTGCAAAGGGTTCTGCAATCAACAAGTTAATTCTCGTGCCTACAGCACTTGTGATTAGCGCTTTAGCACCTTGGGCGGTGATGCCATTGTTAATGCTGGGCGGTTTATTTTTATGTTATGAAGGTGTTGAAAAGCTCTTTCATAAGTTTTTAGGTCATTTTGAAGCTGAGCATCACGAATCAAAAAAACTGATAGGTCAAGATGAAAGCACCTCGGTTGAAACTTCAGAAAAAGAGAAAATTGCAGGTGCAGTGCGCACTGACTTTGTATTATCTGCAGAAATTATTGTCATTACACTAGGCACTGTTGCCACAGCAGCCTTTGGTAAGCAAGTTATCGTACTTACAGGCATTGCCGTCATCATGACCATAGGCGTGTATGGCTTAGTGGCAGGCATTGTTAAGCTGGATGATGGCGGACTTTATTTAGCAAAATGTAAAGGTAAGGGTTTGATACCCGCGCTTAAACGCAAACTGGGCTTTGGTATTTTAAGCTTTGCGCCACACATGATGAAAACTTTATCTGTGGTAGGCACCGCTGCAATGTTTTTAGTGGGCGGCGCCATTCTTACCCATGGCATTCCAGGCGTGCATCACTGGATTGAGCATTTTGCTGGCGCTTTAAACAATGGCTTTTTACACGCAACTGTTCCAGCATTGCTAAATGCAGCATTTGGAATTACGGCAGGTGCAGTTACATTGGTTGCGCTAACAATGATTAAAAATTTATTTACTCGTAAAAAATAACCCGACACGTAAAAAATCAGACTAAATGAAAACACAAAAAATAAGTAGTTTTGAACGACACCTTACCTGGTGGGTATTGTGCTGCATTGTAGTTGGCATATCGCTCGGCAAGCTCATACCTGTGCTTTTTCAGACGATTGGCAATATGCAACTGGCACGGGTGAACCTACCCGTAGCTTTCCTGATTTGGCTCATGATTATCCCCATGCTGCTCAAGATTGATTTAAGTAAAATAATGGAAGTAGCGCAACACAGCAAAGGCTTCGCCATCACGTTGGCGGTCAACTGGCTGGTCAAACCCTTCTCTATGGCCATACTTGCTTGGCTGTTTATTCGCCACTGGTTTGCGCCGTATTTACCAGCCGATCAGATTGATAACTATATTGCGGGGCTAATTTTACTAGCCGCGGCACCATGCACAGCAATGGTATTCGTTTGGAGCAACTTGTGTGATGGCGATGCCAAATTCACACTATCACAAGTTGCGATGAATGATGTGATCATGCTGTTTGCTTTTGCACCCCTGGTTGCGTTGCTTCTGGGCTTATCCAGCATTGTCGTGCCGTGGGATACTTTAGCATTATCGGTAGTGTTGTTTATTGTGGTGCCAGTGATTATCAGTCAGATCTGGCGTAGACGGCTACTAAGCCAAGGCGGAGAAACTGCCTTGCAAGCGATGCTAAAAAAATTACATCCCTTATCGCTAGCCGCACTGCTTGTAACTTTAGTATTGTTGTTTGCTTTTCAGGGTGAGCAGATTCTTGCGCAGCCAATTGTGATTGCTTTGCTAGCCGTGCCCATCCTAATTCAGGTATATTTCAATTCAATGCTAGCTTATTGGCTCAACAAAAAATTCAAAGTGGCACATTGTGTTGCCGGGCCATCCGCACTGATTGGCGCTTCCAACTTTTTTGAACTCGCCGTCGCCACTGCAATCGCATTATTTGGCTTTAATTCAGGTGCAGCACTTGCTACGGTGGTTGGTGTACTGATTGAAGTGCCGGTTATGTTGTCTGTGGTGGCTATCGTCAACAATAGCCGTCACTGGTATGAAAAATAATTGACGCAACATAATTTGAGTTAACAAAACATGAATACGACAGATCTAATTGGCTATTTTTCGGCATTTTTAACCACACTTGCCTTTGTACCACAGGCCCATCATTCTTGGAAAACACGCGATTTATCAGGGGTTTCGTTACCTATGTACAGCTTGTTTAGCCTAGGGGTGGTAGGTTGGTTGGTCTATGGCATCATGATTACAAGCTGGCCCATTATCGTGGCCAATAGCATCACATTACTATTGGCTTGTGTAGTGCTGTGCCTGAAAATGAAACATAGCAACTAAAAACCATCCTGTTTACTTCCCAATTAAAAAACCCAACTTGATAAACGATTTACGCAAATAGTCTTCTACCATACGGTAACCTTCTGCATTGGGATGTATATGGTCGGCTTTCAGTCCATTGTTAGCCAGCACGTCTGAAAACACGTCTTCAATTAAAGGGGTGCCAGTCTCCCTCGCCAGCCTTTCGTAAAGAGGATGATCGGACAGGCTACCAAATGCAGCGCCAATCGGGCTGAATTCTGGAATTGCCAGCAATACCGTTTGAATACCATTAGATTTAGCATGCGCCAATATTGCTTTCAGATTTTTAACTGTTTCTTCTTCTGGTATATGCCTAAGAAAGTCATTGCCACCAAGTTCTACGATAAGCAAAGTAATTTTATGCTCATTTAGAATATCTGGCATACGCTCAAGGCCATCTAATGAAGTATTCCCTGGCACACCGGCATTGATAATCGTCCAACCAGTATTGCTCGCAAGCATACTGGCATAATCCTCGCCTATACCTGCGCCCGTGCCATAGGTCAGGCTATCTCCCAAAATTACTACAGTGGATTTGGCAGGGACGGCAGGATACTGCCGCTCACTGCTACAAGCCGTGATGAAGATTGAAAGCACGGCACTCAATAACAGGTTTTTCAACATATTCATTCTTGGTGATTCCGCTATTATTTGATGACAACCCAGCCGAATGGATGGGAAAACTTACTTGCCAAGCGCATATACAACGACATTATCGCCTGCGGTGTAACCAAAAATAGCATTGCCGCCTGCGGCTACCGCAACGTATTGCACGCCGTCAATTTCATAACTGATCGGTGGCGCATTCACACCTGCATCTACTTTGGTTTGCCACAATAAATCACCCGTATTGCTGTTGTAAGCATTGAAATTACCACTGCCCTCGCCCATAAATAGCAAGCCGCTACGTGTGGCAAGTAAACCACCTGTTAGCGGTTGTTCAGTTTTAACTTGCCATTGCATTTTGCCAGATGCCAAATCAATGGCCGACAATACGCCCCAGCGAGGGTCTTTTGTCGGCTCTGATGATGCATAGCGAATCGCAGGCAAACCGTCTTTAGCAGCTTCTTCAACTAACGTATATTTAATAGGTGCATGAATGGCCGCCACAAAGCTGGTTTGATGATATTCATCTAACGCACTCGGCCCCCAGTTAGCGCCGCCTAAAATACCTGGATATAGCACCGTACCTTCTTTAGTTGCTTTGGCAAACAGGTTCTTTTGCGGCACAAAAGCATCTGACTTCATCAGCAGTTTTCCTGTGGTCCTATCGTTCACGTAATACCAACCAGTTTTACCCGCCTGTCCAACAGCAGCAATACTTTTTCCGCCTGTTTTATATTCAAATAAAACAGGCGGACTGGCTAAATCATAACCCCACACGTCGTGCGGCACTTGCTGATAATGCCATTTGAGTTTGCCCGTTTCAGTATCTAAAGCCACTAATGAAACGGTGTATAAATTATCACCCGGACGTGAAATGTCGTTCATTTGCGGAGAGGGATTACCCGTGCCGAAGAACAGCGTATCGGCTTTAGTGTCAATCGCCGGTGTGCTCCAAGCCGAGCCGCCTCCATAACGCCAGGCTTCTTTGTTATTTTGCATATTGGCTTTTTCAGCCGCAATATCTCGATTCAGTGTAATGCCATCTGAAGTAGTTTCTACAAACGCACCCTCCCAGCCTTGCGCAGGAATCGTATCAAACTGCCAAATACGTTTTCCATTGTTCACATCATAAGCAGCTAAAAAACCAGGACGGCCATATCGACCATCTACCCCAATCACAGCACCTAATGGCGCATCCACTCTAGGCGTGTTCACGTGCAAACCATAGCCAACGCCGGTGACACCCACAATCACCTTGCCGTGATACACCACCGGTGCCATGGCAATCCCTACACCGGTGCCCCCATAAACATCTTTTTGACTTTTAGTATCTGATTTACTCAGCGAGCTTGTATTTTCGGTGAGCGCTGTGTCATCTGCTACATCAATATCCCAGATTTTTGCACCGCTTTTAGCATCTAGCGCAACCAATCTCGCATCTACGGTACCAATGAATACCTTGCCATCACTCACTGCTACGCCCCTGTTTGCAGGGCCGCAACACATTTTCCAGTTTGCTCTGCGCTCATGCCTATAGCGCCATAGCTCGCTACCCGTTTTTGCATCCAAGGCAACCACATGATTATAAGGTAAAGCCACGTACATCACGCCACTAACCACAATCGGCGTTGCTTGAAAACTAGCCACTACGCCACTTTTGAATTGCCAAGCCAGTTTCAACTCTTTAACGTTTTGTTGATTGATTTGTGTAAGTGGCGATAAATGCTGGTTGGTGAAGTCGCGACCAAAACTCGGCCAATCCTTATTTGATGTGCCTGACTGAAAACCAGGTTGGCTACTGGATTGTTTATTTGCAAAGCCCGTACATGCTGAGAATGCAAGGCAACTGAGCAACACAACACTTTTCAAACTGATACGTTTTAACTGCTGACTTTTTAATGGATTATGCATAATAATCTTCATTTCTGACTCAACAAAAAATATATGATTATCGAAGTATACAGATATGTATAGTTTATGCAATTTTTACGCGCAGCAATGGTCACGGTCATTAGCAAGCCCTAAAAAACACCCCACCACAAGCAGCGGGAATTGAACCTGCAAAGATTGATGGCCTCCATACGGCTATTTAGAACAGTTCAACGTCGCCTTCTTTTTTATTTTCCTGCAAGGCTCCGTCTGAAATGAGTTGCTCATAATGACAAGAGCGATTGCGTCCATTATTTTTTGCAAAGTAAAGCGCCGTATCTGCGCGGTCTATTAACTGGCTGGAAGCGTCATAGGCAGTAACCTGCGTACTTCCAGAACTTACTGTTACTTTCCCGACCTGCGGGAACTCAAAATTGCCAATTTTTTCCCTGAAGCGGTTGAGAATACGCGGAATATCAGCAACACTCGCGCATTCAAACACGCCTACAAACTCCTCGCCACCGAAGCGAAATAGCAGATCTTTATCGCGGAAAGTCTGTGTCATCAACTGTGAGAACAAAAGCAGCACTTCATCACCAATCAGGTGACCAAATTCATCGTTCACTCTCTTAAAATGATCGATATCAAAAATTGCCAGAAAATGTATCTGGTTAGGCTTATCATCCATGCGTTTGCTTGTTTTATGCATATGCGCTAAAACTTTGTTGATTTTGTACTCAAAGGTTTTTCGATTAAGCAAACCAGTCAGTGTATCGCGCTCATTATCGTTGATAAGACCAGTAAAATTTTGATATATCTGCAGCAACATAGTGATAGTTTCATGCAGTTGCGTGTCGCATATTTGCGCAATTATGGCGATGATTGCTGTAGTATGGCCTGTAGAGTTCCTTAAAGGATACAGGGCGGCATGGGCTTCTCCCTCCTGCACATAGGCAGAATACTCACCAGTATTGAAGCAGTCGGCAAGCGCCTGTTTCAAATGAGAAGAAAGACCGCCTTCCAGCCCGTTGCCAATAACAACGTTTGAGAAAAGCTGTTTTTTGATATCCTTGACGCGATAAATCACGACTGAACTGTTGCTGCCTTCATTAGCGGGCAAGATCAAATCAAACAACGCCTGCGCCAGCAATAACTCTAGCGCCAAGTCATCACGCTCACTAGTGAGGGTGATGAGTTTGTTTAGTACAAAATGCGTGCTGGGTGGATGCAACATTTTAGTTAGTAGCTATGTCTTAAGCTGATTTAAAGATGTTAAATTTAAAGACATAATTATGCCATGTATCTCTCACATTTGTTATTACATGCTTGTAGCAAGCATAGTATATGCAAATGATGTATATTTAAACATTAATATACCTGCAAAATAATAAATTAATATTGGAATCTTGATGAACGACCGCATTCAGCAACTGCTTGACCAGATTACCGCACTTGAAGACGACCTACGTACTGCGCTTAGCGAACAACCCTCCAGCATGTTTTTCCAAATTAAAGGAAAGCGCGTCGAGTTTGAGCAATCCATCAAGGAAACACACCGTCGGCTCAAGAGGAATTTTTTTCGCTGGCTCGTTACCGACCGACCACAAAACCTGATTACTGGCCCAATTATTTATGCGATGATTATTCCGTTACTCGTTACTGATTTGTTCGTCAGTTTTTATCAAATGGCCTGCTTCCCTATTTACGGCATCAAAAAAGTGCGCCGTGCCGATTACATCATATTTGATCGGCAACAGCTTAATTACCTCAATTTTATCGAAAAATTTCACTGTACTTATTGCGCTTACGGGAGTGGCATGATTGCTTATATCAGTGAGATTGTAGCGAGAACCGAGCAATATTTCTGTCCTATCAAACATGCAAGAAAAATACTGGGTACTCATGCCCGCTATTCTCGCTTTTTGGATTTTGGTGAAGCTGAAAACTACGAAGCCAAACTTGAGGAGTACCGTCGCGCGCTATCGAAAGACAAATGAGCCCATATACGCAATGACCGCAAGGCATCGCGTCGTATAAATAACTCACATTTCGGCATAATGCGCATCGCTTATTCAAGTATCTGCGAACTGCTCACTTTTCGCATTCTCACAACACCATGATATTCTGTCACCCTTTCTCCAAGAGCTTCAGTTATGACCACCACAGAAACCTTTATCGCTCCTCAATCTGGGATAAATGAAACATTTATCCCCAGCAAAGATGCATCGCTCGAATCATCCATCAGCACCTTGCAAGGCAAGCTGTTAGCGCTTGGCATTCATGTAGAAGAAAAATCCTGGCTCAATGAAATTGAGGGTATTTGGTCGGTGCATGTAATAGATAAAGATTGCACGCGCTTATTTACCAATGGTAAAGGTGCTTCGCAACTGGCAGCCCGCGCGAGTGCGCTGGGTGAGTATTTTGAACGTTTAAGCACCAATTACTTTTGGACGCATTTTTACTTGGGCGAAACCATCGCCAACAAAGATTTTGTGCATTATCCGAATGAGCAATGGTTTAAAGTAAAAAATGACAAGTGGCCTGAAGAGCTACTCACACCTGAGCTGCAACAGTTCTATAACCCGGAAGGTGGTGCGCTTGCTAGCCAGCTAATCGATTTGAATTCTGGCAATGCAGAACGTGGCATCTGTGCGATTCCTTACACGCGCTTACGTGATGAAAAGACCGTGTTGTTTCCAGTCAACCTCATCGGCAACTTGTATGTAAGTAACGGCATGAGCGCCGGTAATACTATGATGGAAGCGCGTACGCAGGCACTAGCTGAAATTTTTGAGCGTGACATTAAATTTAAAATTATCCGTGAAGGCATTTGTTTGCCAGATGTCCCTGAAGAAGTCATCAATCGCTACCCGCGCATTGCTGCCGGCATTAAAGGCTTACGTGCTGCGGGTTATGGTATTTTGGTGAAAGATGCCTCGCTCGGTGGCCAATATCCCGTAATGAATGTCACACTTTTACACCCTGAAGATCAAGGTTGTTTTGCCAGTTTTGGCGCACATCCGCGCTTTGAAGTGGCGCTAGAACGCGCATTGACCGAACTGCTGCAAGGTCGCGCCATTGGCGGTTTAGGCGGCTTCGTCGCGCCGGGTTTTGACATGGAAGAAATCGCTGATTCACAAAACCTGGAAATCCATTTTGTAGATTCCAGTGGCGTGATTAGCTGGGACTTCTTACGTAGCACGCCAGATTACGAGTTTGTAGATTGGAACTTTGGTACCACTACGCAGGAAGATTATGACTGGTGCGTAAACACCATACACGCCAGCGGCCACGATATGTACATCGCCGACTTCACACATTTAGGCGTGTACGCCTGCCGAATTTTTGTGCCGGGCATGTCTGAAATTTACCCGGTTGAAGAACTTCAATGGGAAAACAACACAGTTGGTAACCTCGTACGCCCTTTTGCAATAAGACTGCAAGAGTTAAACCAAGCGGAATCCGCCGAATTACTTGAAACTCTGCTAGACCTTGATTTAGCGGACGAACTACCAGTAACCACACTAATCGGCCTGTGCGCTGACCCTAACACTACTTGGGTTGACCTGCGCGTAGGTGAACTTAAAACACTGGCCGCATTGGCCTGCAACAGCATTGACGATATTTTGGATGGCTGCGCCTGGATTGCGCAATTTAACGAACTTAACGCTGAACGCTCAAGGGTTTATCGCTGCATTGCCAACTTAGTGCAAATTCAAGAAGAACTAGAAAATAGTGATGCCGCCATATTTGAAGCCAACCTGCAACTCATGTATGGCACTGAAACACTGCAACAAGCACAGCGCTTAATCAACCAAATAGAACAATATTTCGGTTTAGGTAATTTAGGAAAAAACATGGAAGGCAGCAAAATGCATCAACAATTGCTGGCGGCTTATGGCAAGGTTTGGAAATAGCCCAAGGATTTTCTTTGCATGATTCTTGACACGATAACAAACACAGAGCGCTACGCCGCGTTGCATCCGCTATTTCCACAAGTGTTTGCGTTTATGCGTAATACTGACTTGCTGGCACTTGCCTCTGGTCGACATTCCATTATAGGCGATGATGTATTTGCAATTGTTGAACGCGTATCTGGGCGCTCACGCGAGATGGCGCAATTGGAATGCCACCGCAAATACATTGATATTCAGTTGGTATTGGATGGAAAAGATGAAATGGGGTGGAAGCCGCTTGCAGATTGCCACGAGCCTGTGAGCGATTATAGTGAATCGGCAGATATTCAATTTTTCCATGACGCACCAGCCTTTTGGGTCGCCACGCCAGCGGGTGCATTCTGCATCTTTTTTCCTGAAGATACGCATGCGCCGCTGGTTGCCACGCAGCCTATTCACAAAATAGTGTTTAAGGTCGCTCTGAATGCGAGCCATAAATAACGCTCAAATAGAATGGCGTGACGGGCAGCCGT
>CXWL01003946.1_pt1 | contig 35682 bp, 24 predicted proteins | sample 590931 | NCBI WGS metagenome assembly CXWL01 (sample SAMEA3498368, study PRJEB10139) | groundwater metagenome | biome: water well; material: biofilm material | place: Germany | collected 2015-04-27
TGGCACTGCCAATAAACCGGCTATGAGCCCCATCAATCCGGTTTCGCTGATGATCAGAACGGTCAGCTGCGAGGACGTTATGCCGATTGCCCGCAAAATTCCCAACTGGCGTGTTCGTTCAAACTGCAAGGCCATCAGGGCACTGAAAACACCAACAAAGGCAATGGCTGCTGACAGCCAGCGCAAGGTTTCAGTGATGGTAAAGGTTTGCTCAAAGATGTCCATGGACGCTTTATAAATGTCCTGGTTGGATTTGACAGACTGCTGTGCGGTGAGCAATTGACTGATTTGACTTTCCAGTTGTCTTAAATCGGTACCTTGTTTGCTGTAAACACCAATACCGGAATAACCCAAATCGGGCCAATATTGTTGATAATTTTGCCGGCTCATCGCCAGATGACCTTGATCGCCGCTGTATTCTGCATAAATAGCGATAACTTCAAACGCTGCCTCACCCTGAGCGGTTCTCAACAGAATTTTTTGACCTAATTTCACGCCATGATGATAGGCATAAGGCTCCGTTACTATCACTGTCGGCTGGTTTACAAATCTTTCCCACAAATCAGCACTGACTTCATGTTTAAAAATAAAGCCCGACTTGGACTTTTCTGTTAATTCATAAACAGATACCTTAGTGAGCTGATTATTCGTTATCACCTTGGTCTGTAATACACTACTGACCATTTCAACCTCGTTAAGTCCAGCTATTTTTTCTTTCAAGCGATGATCTTGCAGCGCCGTATCAACTTTCATCTTGTCGCCGGGCAATGACACATACAGTTCGGCAGGTAAGGTTGAATGCAGCCACTGCGCAACCGTCTGACGAAAGCTGCCTATCATCAAATCCATGCCTATGGTTGCAGAGACGGCAATCATCAACGCCGCGATGGCGATGCCTGTTCTGCTGATTTCGGCGGAAACCATACGAACCGGCAGACGGCCCAGAATGCCTAAAAACCGGCCCAGCAAGCGTTCAATCAACTTCATGCACAACAGCGTAAGCACAGGTGTCAGTAAGCCAAAACCCAGCAAAATCAGAAAAATACTGGCCAAACCAAAATTGATACTTTTACCGGAAAAGAAAGCCAAAGCCAGGCCGCCGGCAATCAATACGAAACTGACAAATCCAACCGTTTTAAGCAACCGGATTATTCCCGATTCCAACTGAGACCTTGTCAATACCTTGATAGCGGACAATCGTGTTGCTTCGAAAGCGGGCGGCAAGACCGCCAGCAGCGTAGCACCGATACCCAGCAATACACCTTTGCCGATCTGCAGTGGCGTAATCATTAAAGAAACCCCGTCAATACGAAAATAAAGGGTATTGATCGTTGCTGAAATCAAAGTTAACAAACCCTGTCCGAGCGCTATGCCGAGTGCAATTCCGGCTACGGTACCGATGATTGCCAATAAAAAAGCTTCACCGATAATCAGCTTGAAAATCTGCTGCCGGGTTACGCCCAATAGCCGCAAACTGCCGATCAGGCGGCGTCGTTGCACCACCAGAAAGGTCATCGTGTTATAGATTAAAAACATGCCCACCAGCAATGAAAGCAGGCCAAGCGCCTTTAAATTAATGGAAAACGCATGAGTCATTTCCCTGATCGATTCCATTTGATTATCGATTGCCAGTAACAGTACATTGCCTGGTAAAGCCTGTTGCATGGCTGCCAGATTTTCAGGCTCATTATCATCAATTAACACATCAATCGAGCTAAGCCAGCCAACCAATCCCAGAACCTCCTGAGCGGTGGCAATATCGGTTATGATCAGACTGGACATCACCTGTTCAGAAATTGCATCGTCGCCTGACAGAAAGCCGATCAGCAGCACTCGATGTGTGCCTTGATCATTAACAAGTGTGAGCGGCTCATTCAACTTCATATTCCATCGCCGTGCCGTTTTCTCAGTCATCAGAACCGTATTCGGTTCGGCGATCAAGCGAGTTAAAAGGTCCTGCTGACCATTTTTTGGGTTGTTGTTTTGCCAGCCGGAATCAAATGTTTTTTCAATGAGCGGATCGATGCCAATCAACTTAAAACTCGCGTCTTTACGATCTGCCGGCTTGACGTAGCCACTGACTACGGGTGATAAATTTCTGATCCCCTGCTCAACTCTTAGCCGGGTATATAAAGTTTCATCCAGACCGCCATCACTGGCCAGGATTCGATGCGTCGCTTTGCCCGAAAATGCCTTGCCGGCTACACTAAATGAGTTCAGCGAGCTTTCCATCGCTAGATCAATGGCAATCACTACGGCCACACCCAGCGCAATCCCGATAATAGCCAGCACCAGTTGCCACGGATGCTGCCACAAAAAATTCCGGCTGGCACGGGCAAGCAATGAATTCATCAGGGCTGCAATGCGTGGTTTCGGATGGAAAAAACCCGGTCGGCCTTACCGATGACTTCCTGGCTGTGAGTCGCCATAATCATGGTTTTACCGGCTTTTCTGACCAGAATATCCAGCAACTCCAGAACCTGTTCTGCGGTATCCAGATCCAGGTTGCCGGTAGGTTCATCGGCAAGTATCAGATCCGGGTCATGAATCAGCGCGCGAGCAATGGCAACACGTTGCTGCTCTCCGCCGGACAAGCGATCCGGATAACTGTCCAGCCGGTCGGATAATTTCAGCTTGTTCAATAAGTCGGCAACCTGATCGCGCTCCCGGCGGGTCACTGGTTGTATCAGTTCCAATGGCAGCAACAGATTTTCTGCAACGGTCAAGGTAGGAATCAAATTGTAGGACTGGAATACAAAACCGATGTGATGGCGGCGAAACAAGGTGCGGTCCTGTTCGGAAAGACCGGTAATATCAATCCCGTTAATGACTATCTTGCCACTGTCAGGTGGATCAATCCCGCTGATGAGATTTAAAAAAGTAGACTTGCCCGAGCCGCTTCGCCCCAGCAGAACAATAAACTCACCCTGATTGATCTGCAGGGATAAATCGCTGAAAATCACATGCTGCTGATCAGATTCCTGATAGCTTTTAGTCAACTTTTCTATCGTTAGTGCAGTTTTGGGAATCATCTCGATGTTAATACAACAATGCCAAACCTAAAGAATACCGCAAGTTGAATGATTGAAGAGCAATAAGATTTCGAAAGCCCGAAAATATAGCCGGATTTCAGCTAAACGGCTTTTTTGAACTGCTTGATCAAGTTCCGTCAGGGAGGGATGATTCGTGTTTGGGTCAGCTAGTAAAGACTTACAACCAATGCGAAAGGCTCAGTACCTTTATCTCAAACAGATCAACCGTCATCAAGCCTACATAAATACAAACCAGCCCGAACGACGCATAACCATATTTGAGGGCTTCCGTTTTGTTTTTTGCGATTAAATCTGGCGAGGATTTCAAGGACACGCTTCCCAAAATCGGCAGGCCAATTAACTGTTTGATTTGCGAAGTCGACATAATCGTCGGCCTGACAAAATACAGCAACAAAGCAGTGGCAAAACCTAAGAAAATACCGACTGCAAAAACAACAGAAAATAACAGTTTTCTGTTTGGTTTGGCACTCGGCTTGGCAATTAAATAGGTTGGTCAATAGCTGTCAAACAACCCTGTCTTCCGGTTCTTTGCCAGCAAAAAACTTGGCAATATTAGCCAACACACGATTACCCATAGCCACGCGCGTTTCTTCGGTTGCACTGCCCAGGTGAGGTAATAAAGCCACATTATCCAACTCCAAAAAACCCGGATTGATATTAGGCTCGCCTTCAAATACATCAAGACCCGCACCGGCAATCCAGCCTTCTGTTAATGCCTTGATCAAGGCATTGCTGTCGACCACATCACCTCTGGCCGTATTGATCAAATGTGCCGTTGGACGCATCAGTTTCAGGCGTTGCTCATTGATCAAGTGGCGAGTGGCTTCTCCACCCGGGCAATGCAACGAAACGAAGTGGGCTTCTGTCAGTAGTTCCTCGACAGTTTCACAACGGACGGCCTGCAACTCGTCAATGATGCTTTGTGGCGGTTGGGACGGATTGCAAAACAGGATCTTCATGCCGAAGCCATGATGCGCCTTTCTGGCCATGGCTTGCGCAATCCGGCCGAAACCGATCAAACCCAGTGTTTTACCGCTTACTTTTTGCCCGAGCATGTGCGTCGGCCGCCAACCGGTCCACTGTTGATGTCGCACCAGACGATCACCTTCCGAAGCCCGGCGTGCCGACATTAACAACAGCAACATGGCAATATCGGCGGTGCAGTCGGTTAAAACGTGCGGCGTATTGGTAACAACCAGCCCCTGCGCCTTGGCTGCGCTGATGTCGATATTGTTATAACCGACACCAAAATTGCCAATGATTTTGGTGCGCTTACCGGCAACACTGAGAATATCGGCTGTAATCGGATCGGTTACCGTAGGCAACAGTGCATCCGCTGTCTGTAAGGCTTCCTTCAGTTGATCCGCTGTCATCGGAACATCGCTGTCATTCAAGCGAACATCATACAATGCCGTTAATTTTGCTTCGACCTCAGCAGGCCATTTTCGGGTGACGATGACTTTAGGCTTGTCCATGGGCTTTCTCTATTACGAATTTCGTGAGGTTTTTAAAAGCAAACGAAGGCGCAAAATTAAAAATTTACTCATCTTGCGCCTCCGATTATCAACCTTTCGCTGTAGTACGATAATACTCGATGGCTGCAGCTACGCCGCTGCCCGGCTTGATGTTAAAACCATTGTCCAATAACGCCATCTCGACGCCTGCTATGGCACCCAGCATGGACACATCATTCATGTCGCCAACATGGCCAATCCGGAAAACTTTGCCGGACAATTCGGATAAACCTGCACCCAGCGAAATATTGTATTTGCTGAAAGCCGTGCTGATCACGGCGCGGGCATCTTTGTCTTCGGGTACAACCACCGCAGATACGGTGTTGGATTCAAAACCGGGTTGAGCGCATAATTTCATACCCCAGGCAGCGATCGCCTTACGGGTGCCTTCCGCCAGACGGAAATGTCTTGCATAAACATTTTCCAGGCCTTCTTCCAGCAGCATGTCCAACGCTTTACGTAAGCCGTACAGAATAGGCAATGCCGGTGTATAAGGTGTATAACCGTCTTTGTTCGAGTTTACCTGATCTCTCAAATCCAGAAAACAGCGAGGATAGGTTGATGTTTCTGTGGCTTTCAAGGCTTTTTGACTAAACGCTAAGAATGCACCACCGGCAGGCAACATAAAGCCCTTCTGAGAACCGCTGATTGCACCGTCAACTGCCCATTCGTCCATGCGAAAATCGATACTGGCGATCGAACTGACACCATCAACGAATAACAAGGCCGGGTGACTGGCCGCATCCAATGCATTTCTAACGCCGCCAATATCACTGGTTACGCCGGTAGCGGTTTCATTATGCGTGGCCAGAACCGCTTTGATTTCGTGATTGGTATCTTCTTTCAAGCGCTGTTCGAGCCGGTCCAGAGGAATTCCCTTGCCCCAGGTTTCCTGATGGATTTCGACATCAAATCCCAGCCTTTTGCCCATTTCAGCCCAAAGATGACTAAATTGGCCAAATCGATAAATGAGCACTTTGTCACCCGGATTCAGAGTATTAGTCAGCGCAATCTCCCAGCCGGCCGTTCCGGTTGCCGGAAATACAAACGCCTGCCCTGCTTCCGTTTTGAATATCTTCTTCAGATCGCTAAGCAATGGCTTCAATAAGTTAGGAAATATCGGAGAACGATGATCTTCCATCGGAATATGCATCGCATTCAGAATTTCATTGGGTACGTTCGTTGGGCCCGGTATATAAAGGTGGTTACGGCCAGCCATGTGTTTGCCTCGTTGATTGATAGTTGGAAAAGAATGCTATTCGGGATAAAAACATAATATCGAAAAATCGGCCATAATGACATAGCCATAATTAATCGGCAAGCATTGGTTCACCCGACTATTCGAAGAACCAGTGCTTTAAAAATTGACTTTAGCGGTACTGAAAGTACAATTGTCCGTTTATTTGTTTCCAGCTTAAGAATAAGGTAAAAAAATAACTTCCTTATATTGTAGGATGCGCCGACGATAGGAGGCGCATCGCTCGCGACATACGCATTCAATAATGATGCGCTTCGTGCCTCAGCACATCCTACAGTCTAATTTCGCGGAGTTATTTTTGCCAAGACCTCAAGCTGGCTTAATCATTTCGGTACTTCAGTACCAAAAAATAAAGTAGGTAGTTAGCAATGAGCCACACTCTGTACACAGCGTCGATTCAACGGGTTCAACGTTGTGAATTAGCGGTTCCGGGATCCAATCCGGATATGTTTGAAAAAGCTATGAAGAGTGGTGCCGACTTTATTTTTCTGGATCTTGAGGATGCGGTCGCTCCGGACGATAAACTGCAGGCCAGAAAAAATATTATTGAAGCCATCAACGACCTGGACTGGCAAGGCCACGGCGTTACGGTTTCTGTGCGTATTAATGGCCTGGATACACAATATATGGTCCGCGACGTCGTCGATTTGGTCGAACAGGCCGGTGCCAAAATCGATACCATCCTGATCCCCAAAGTGGGCGTTTATTCCGATGTCTATATGGTGGAAGCCATGCTGAATCAATTGGAAATGCAGCAAGGCCTGAAAAATAAAATTGGTATCGAAGCGTTGATTGAAACGGCCTTGGGCATGGCTAATGTCGAAGACATCGCACGCAATGGTGCCTGCGGCCGGCTTGAAGCCTTACATTTCGGCGTCGCCGATTATGCCGCCAGCAATCGCGCCAGAACAACCAATATCGGCGGTCTAAATCCCGATTATCCGGGCGATCAGTGGCATGCCGCCATCAGCCGCATGACCGTTGCATGCCGCGCCTTTGGTTTGCGTCCTATTGACGGGCCTTTCGGTGATTTTAAAGATCCCGAAGGTTACACGATGGCAGCAAAACGAGCAGCTGCACTGGGCTGCGAAGGCAAATGGGCGATTCATCCCAGTCAGGTTGCGCTGGCCAATGACGTGTTTACTCCACCTGCTGCTGAAATTGAAAAAGCCAAACGTATTTTGGCCGCGTTACAGGAAGCCGCAGCGCAAGGCAAAGGTGCAGCCGCACTGGATGGTCGCCTGATAGACGCGGCCTCGGAAAAAATGGCCAACAATGTCGTTAAAGCGGCTGAAGCGATCGCCGCTAAAACCAAATAATAACAGTCATAAATAAGAGGGAAATGCTGTGGATATTCATGAATATCAGGCGAAAGACATTTTAAGCAGCTACGGCGTCAAGATTGCTGAAGGCGGTTTGGCCTACAGCCCGGAAGATGCCGTGCAGCGTGCCAGAGAAATCGGCGGCCATGTCTGGGCCGTTAAAGCACAAATTCATTCAGGCGCCCGCGGCAAAGCCGGTGGCATTAAAATTTGCAAAACTCACGATGAAGTAGCCGCTGCTGCCGATTATTTATTGGGAAAAAGACTGGTTACGCATCAAACCGGTGCTGCCGGAAAAGTCTGTGGCAGACTCTATGTTGAAGCCGGTACTGAAATCGAAAAGGAATTGTATTTCTGCTTTCTGGTTGACAGAAGCTCCGAGCGTATCGTCATGGTGGGCTCTGCACAAGGCGGCATGGAAATCGAAGAGCTGGCCATTAACAATCCCAGCGCAATTACCAAAATATATATCGAACCGGCTGTAGGACTGCAAGACTATCAGGCCCGTGAAATGGCCTTTGCTTTGGGTCTTGATTCAGAAATATTAAGTCACGCCGTTAAAACCATTAAGGGCTGTTACCGCGCCTTGCGTGCACTGGATGTCAGCATGCTGGAAATCAACCCGCTGGTGGTCACCAAAAGTGGTGAACTGGTCGCGTTGGATGCAAAAATGGGCTTTGATGACAATGCCTTGTTCCGCCAACAAAAAATCTCTGAATTGCGTGATAAAACGCAGGAAGACCCGCGTGAAATGGCTGCGGCAGACCGCGGCTTAAGCTATGTCGGACTGGATGGCGACATCGGCTGCATGATTAACGGCGCAGGTTTGGCGATGGCAACCATGGACATGATTAAGCTGGCCGGCGGCGAGCCTGCCAATTTTCTGGATGTCGGTGGTGGCGCCTCGGCCGAACGCACCGAAAAAGCATTCCGTCTGGTGTTGGCCGACAAAAACGTTAAAGCCATGCTGGTGAATATTTTTGCCGGTATCAACCGCTGCGACTGGATTGCTGAAGGTGTTGTTCATGCGGTAAGAAAAATTGACATGACCATACCGTTAATCGTCAGGCTGTCAGGAACCAACGTTGAAGAAGGACGCAAAATTATCGCCGAAAGCGGATTGCCCATCATTACTGCTGAAACCCTGGCTGAAGCCGCTGAAAAAGCAGTCAAAGCACGTAACGAAGCTGTTGCCAAAGAAAGTTAAGGAAATAAAATGGCTATTTTGATCAATGAAACCACGCGCATTGTCGTCCAGGGCTTTACCGGGAAAATCGGTACTTTTCATGCTCAGGACATGATTAATTACGGCACCAAAGTGGTCGGCGGTATAACGCCCGGCAAAGGCGGTCAAACTCACCTCGGACTGCCGGTTTTTAATACCGTAAAAGAAGCGGTACTTCAAGCCGGTGCCGAAGCCAGCATTATCTTCGTACCACCGGCTTTTGCAGCAGACTCCATCATGGAAGCCGCCGATGCCGGTATTAAATATTGCGTGGCAATTACTGACGGTATTCCTACGCAGGACATGATGACGGTTAAAAATTTCCTGCGTCGTTTTCCGAAAGAACAACGCATGATTTTAACCGGCCCTAACTGCGCAGGTACAATTAGCCCCGGACGCGCGATGCTCGGAATTATGCCTGGCCATATCTACATGCAGGGTAATGTCGGTATTGTTGGCCGTTCAGGAACGCTGGGTTATGAAGCGGCCGATCAAATGAAAAGACTGGGCATTGGCGTCAGCACTTCCGTCGGTATCGGCGGCGATCCCATCAACGGCAGTTCACACCGGGATATTCTGGAAAAGTTTGAGCAGGATCCTGAAACCAAAGCCGTCGTCATGATCGGCGAAATTGGCGGGCCTCAGGAAGTGGAAGCCGGTTTGTTTGCCAAAGAACACATGAGCAAACCATTAATTGCCTATATCGCCGGTTTGACAGCTCCGGAAGGCCGCCGCATGGGACATGCAGGGGCCATTATTTCATCCGCCGGGGAAAGCGCCGCCGAAAAAGTGGCCATTCTGAAGGAACTGGGCGTAACCATTTGCCAGACACCAGCGGCGATGGGCGCTACGGTAGCCGAGGTTTTGGCGAAACTGTAATTATCCTTTGCTGCTGTTTTTAATAGGAGCATTGCATCTAACGCCATGATTTATCATATTTTGAATGGTGATGAATTGGCCAATCGCTTCGATATTGACGGACAAACCATCGTTTGCCGGGAAATTTTTATTGAAGGCGAATGCCAGGCAGACAGCTTGCAGGACTTTTGGCAATGCAGGGCTACATTTATCAAAAAAACCTATGCTGAAGATACTTATCTGGAAAATGTCAAAAGTGAGTTTGACAAGTTAAGCCTCATCCAGGCAAGCGATGAAGTCAATTTCTGGTTTGGCAACGAGGCCTTTTGCCAGGTAAATTTATGGTTTTGCATCAACCTTTGCTTGACAAAAAACGCAACTCTTTATCGAGTGTTCCCTGATTCAGATGATTGGCACTGTCATTTTACTGATCTGCAAAACCAATATAAATCCCGGCAAAAATTGGCCGCAGCCGATTTACAATTGGCAGCCAATCTATGGCAGGCATTCGCCACCAAAGACTCAGAACTTATGCATCATTTAGGAAAAACAACGTCTGCGAGTGTTATTGGTCTGAATGAAGTTTGCCACGCCTTAATCGAAAAAGACTGGAAGCCGAAAGAGATACTGAACGAAATCACCCAAAATGGCGAAAGCGATTTTAACAACATAGTTAGCCAATTCCAGCAAAAAGCCGGTATTTACGGTTTTGGTGATTTACAAATCAAACGCTTATTGGAAGCTGGCTCGCAGTGAAGCAAACCGCGTCTCAGGTTTTCATTGACTTGCTTTCGGGTTAAACCGTTTCCAATTCCATGCCGCGCTGCTGATCCGTATTCGCTGACGCGGTGAAACAAAAGCGCCAGTCAATCCTGTCAAACAAAGGCAGATCATCCAGATTTTCATAATCTATATCGTCTATGCACTGATCAAACATGGGGGTTCTCCAAAGATATTTATCAATAGTATAGTTGACCCGAATCAATGACGCTTTTTCGGTCATGTGCCATAGCCGGCTCATCCTCGATACAATAATGGGCTTAGTACATTTGGGCCAAAGTTTCACTATCAATATCGCTTGATAGTGTGAGTTAGTTTAACGAATAAATATGTCATTTCAGTTACAGCAAACCGTTTCATCGATTCTGAACTGGCCTGCCTTGTTGACAACAGCAAGTTATTAGCCGAACTTATAGACATTGTTTTTAACCCGGGCGTTCCCGCCTTAGAAAAAATGAGCGACACACCTTTCACTTTCGACCAAATTCATATAGAAGTAGCGCGCAACGCCTCTGATGACTTTAACTTGTTCCATGACAAGCATAAATGGTTACAGATCAAGCATAACCCGTTCAAAGGCCCTATTGTGCTTGGTTACCAGCTCAATACGCTGATTGAATATCAAATGCGGCTGTACCGGGAAGCGCATCATGAAAACCAGATCATAGACGAAAACAATCTGCGCTTCAGTAATTACCAGATTACCTTTGTAAACGCAGTGCGCCCCCGGATACCGGTTTATCTGGATATTAAAAAAACGCTGATTACCACGATTCCCGACCTGACGCTCGGTAATCGCATTGCCATGAAATCAGACAGTAAAACGGTGTTACTGGGCTTTAAAAAGGAAACCCGGACGCCACAATTTTTAGCGGACACCGTGCTTGACAAGTTGCCCGATCTTAACGAAATTCCTGACCGGACCATCGTGCCTGACACTGATTATTTTCTGAAACGAAAATATATGAATAACGGCTCTGTTAAAAATTTCCTATCCGGCTCTTTAGCGGAACAATCCGATTATTTCGACGAACTGGCCCATGTTGCGCATTATCCGGAAATATTTCCCTGCAGCCTGGCCTCCGGCGCCTTGCTGGAAAAAGCGCAGTTGGAAAACCATGACTTTAAACTCAATCCCATGGTTTACACGTCTCATGAAATATCGGTTGACCGGCATTATGTCCAGCAACTTAGAAGCAACGACCGGCTGCATATTCTGGTCAGGCAATTGCCCGAATCATCGAAAAACAGATTAAACCAGACCAACATTCTGCTGAGAACCTATCAATGTTACGGATTATTACAAAATAACGAAGTGTTATTCAGAATGACAATGAATCTGGTGCCTTTAAAAGAAATCCTGAAAAGCCTGGGACAAAAATAATGAGAAAATGCATAGGGCAAGTCGTTCGTGAACTTCGTTGCTAAATGCTTTCTCCAGGTTTACCGGTCAATTATTTTTCGAGGGCTTCATTAGTAAATTATATTCACGTATCAGATCATTGGCATTGGCGAGCCCTTCAATTCGTACCCAGGAACCGCTAGTGGAGGCTTTCATAAGCGTTAATGAAACATGGTTCATTTTGTCACCACGATAAGCATCAAAGGCTCTTTGCACAAGCTGTAAGTCGGTAAGAGCACCCGTCAGGAATTGCCAATTGGGGCCAGCTTTAAATTTTCTGGCATACTCAACAAGCTGTTCGGAGGTATCATGTTCGGGATCAATGGAAATGGATACAAATCGGAGATCCGGCGATGTGGCGCCAATGGTTGTATAAACTTTTGACAGTATTGCTGTCATCATTGGACAAATAGTATTACAGGAAGTAAAAATAAAATTCAAAATCACTGGGCCGCCATGGTCCAACACTGTTGAAAGTTTGGTTTTATGTCCGTCTTGTGTCACTACGTTGACATTCGGAACCGCATAACTGTGAATAGAACGCGAATAACTCTGCTCAGGACTGGTCTCCGCTCTAATGGACGTACTTGTTATTACCAATACTAAAAAAATTGCGAGCGAACTTAAACAAGTTTTATAAACACTAGGCATGATATCAACTTCCTTTTTTACAGTGTAAGCAAATAAAAAAAATGGCTATTAACAAACTGCAGGCTACTTTAATTTGAGGATTGTGTCCGGTTTAGTGTAGCCACATCAGTTTTCAAAACTGTCGACAGCAACGATGCTGTCGTCAAGGCTACATGGATGTATTCACGCCGTGTTTTGAAGGCCGGTCAGGAAACAACCTGCAACAAGTTAATAGCCATTTAAAAAAATTACGGGCTTTATGGGACTATCCATTCTTCCAGGGGCGACAGATGCCCATCCGGATTTACCTTGACAATATAGCACCCCTTCGACGCAAATCGTTGACCTGCTCCGAGGCTAAGATGCGGATATACACCTTTGTTAGCAAAGCTCGATATCATGCCTTCAACCCGTTCAATGATATAGGGTGATGAGAAATTATCGAGCAGATGCATAATTGTTTCACCCAATGCCTGTACTGTAAAAAAAGTATTGGCTTGTAGGCGTTCGTCCTCAAATGGAATGTGTTTTGATTTTAACCAGGATTTGGCACGCATAAGCTGTGCATCTCTGGCATCAGGCAATTCCCAGGGGTAAATAAGAAATAACTTTTTTCTTGCTGCATCAGTAAGCTTGGGCAATTGTTCACCCATAAGGCTGACTGATCCATAAATAGCAGTGATTCCCGCCGGAAGCTCCTTAAAATCCCCCAAGGTCTCAATGTCCTTTTGGTTAAGCCAAAGCACTAAAATGTCACTACCCGGTTTCTTGAACAAATCATGCCAAAATGCGGGCACAAGTTTTTGAGAACCCGTTATTGAAATATCTTGCAAGTGCGTATTATTGCTTTTCAGAAGCGCATCATGTAAGGCTGCCGCTGCTACCTTACCTTCCCCGCTATCTCTAAATATCTGGGTGATCGATCGATTTTTGCTTTTGTCTTTTACATTACGCAGGCGATAGGCCAATACTTCAGCCTCCAAAGTTACACCCTTCGAAAAATAGGTGGTATAAAAATCGTTTCCAGAAATAACGGGAACACTTGTATTGGGAAACAGACACGCCACTTCAAATTGTTCGCAAAATTGGTGAATAGGTTGCCAGCCAGAGGCGCTAAGTCCACCAACCATAGCCAGAACAGGTTGGGTTTGATAGTAATTTTCTAATTGCTTAGACCAGCTGGATTCTTCTCCTTTTAATTCCCAGACATGCAGTTCCCATTTGCGATAAACCTGGTACATCTTGTAAGCGCTAAATTTGGCCCGCTTCGTGTTGTGCCGGGTGTTGGCGTTTTTGTCCTGAAAATAGCCTGTCAAAATATCCAGCATGGCTTTACGTTTGGCTGGATCGACCCCTTCGGTGACTACCGTGGCAAAGTGCAGCGTGGAATCGTCTACGCCGGGTGTTGCCGTTGATTCCTTTTTGAGATACGCAGTAAGCGCAGCGATAGCTTCATCATCCAGCACGTAACGTGGCATAAGCGGATCAAGTTTACGTCCGGATGGATCGACCCCGTCCCTAATGGCTTTGGCCAGCGTTTCATCCGTATAAGGTATGCGGGAACTTCCCACATGTTTAAATGCTTTCGGCAATACACCGCGCGTCACAGATACCTCGGCCGGCCTGAACAACGCCGTGGCTGTTAATGGCGGCACCTGTTTACCCCCTTCACTGGAACCCAGCCGGCTCCGGCGATGGCAACTGACGCAAGTAAACTGATCTCCGCTGACCGGCGAATCCCCCGCCGCGATAGCTTGAATGACCTTTCCAGAAGGTAATTGCCCATTAAGATAGATTTGCTTGCCGATTTCTAGCTTTTTGGTATCAGCGGCTGATTCTTCAGTTTTAACCGGCTGATCGGCTATTGCCGTGGAGTAGTACCACAGACTCAACGCAGTAATCAGCAAGACTTTGCCGCAACTACTGATTAATTTACTACTAAACCTAATCATTCTTAGCTGTTCTTTTGTTGGTTATTTTTTGTTTCGGCGGAGCATTGAGAATATCGCCTACAGTAATATGTTCTACAGAAAAATCACCAATACGCACCGTCAGCTTTTGTCCTGCCGCCACCATTTTTCCTGGATTGGCAAATAAAATGGTGAACTTCATGCCCTGCTTGACCTGTTTTGAGGTTTGACGTAACGAGCCGATGCGGGGAACGTTGGGTACTTCAAGTTTGGCGCCTGTGTCTTCGATGATTGCGGTCGCTTTATTTCTTTTATCCAAAAGAGAGGCCGCTTTAGTTGTATCTGTAACCCAAAAGCGAAAATCCAGCATGTGCCCTGCTGCAGAAAGCTGAATACCTTGTAATTTCACCCCCAACGCTCTTCTATGCCTGAGGCTTCGCCTGCATCGATAGCGTTCTTATCAGGGATTATGGGGTCATTTCCAAGCTTTGCGGGAGCATGAACGGCCTTGTCAGCAGAAACACAGGCTTGTTCAAACAAGCCTGCAAAAATGACAAACCCCATGCACACTATCAGGCGCCATCCTCGGGGAGATTTATCGGTAAATGGGATCATCGTCAATTCCTTCGAATAATAAATATAGAATCATAGATGATTTTGTGTATTTTGGTATAGTGATTATGCACCATTACCGGCTTATAAACATGCACACCCAAACTTTCATGAGGAAGTTTTCATTATTTCAGAAAGTAAAAGATACGTAGGATGCGCCAATGAAGGGGGCACATCCTGCGAAATATTAATGAAATGTGGTGCAAATAATTTGCTTAAGGCTGCACACTCAGCGTGACCGAACGAGCACTCGATTGCGCACCCAAATCGTCACTCACTTTATAACTGTAAGCGATCGCATTCACATTATTGCCAATGGCCACTGTAACTGTTACCGTACCATCGCAGTTATTGATGATAGTACCTCGAGCACCGGGCGCTGTACCTCGTGCAACCTGACCACATTGTGCGTTGGCCAGTACGTTAACGCCGGATCCAACAGCTGTAATAACGGCTGAATTGACAACAACCGTTTTCCCTATTCCATCGCTAGGTATATTGGTAACCGTATTGGAATCGGTATCATTTAACGCAACCTTCATCTTGATGATCTTATTGGCGAGAACTATACAACGAGCCGGCACCGTTGCAGTATTGCTACTGATGGTATACAAACAGTTGTCAGCCACGGTTGTAGGCGCCGCATCGGCACGTAAATTGACCGTGGTACCCGTTGCAGGCAGGCTCAGCAAAATCCCGTCATTAGCAAGGTAACGAAAACTGGAGCTTGCCGTCGTGGTCTTGGTATAGGTAAAAGAACCGTTGGTATTGAAATTTAACGTGCCACCACCAGACAAACTTGCAGCTACATATTGCGCCGTCAAGGCGTTGTTTTCTGCATCCGTATCATTCATCAATACGCCCGACCCCAGGGGTCCCGCTACATTAACAGTACGTAATACATTAGGACGGAATAGAAAAGTATCGCCGTTTGCTGTTGGAGCCGTATTCGCAATAACCGTGATGGTCGCCGTTGCGCTATTACTCAGATTATTCGCCGCCATACCGTCATTGGCCATATAGCTGAAGGAATAAGTGCCTGCAGCCACACCGGTCGCATTGAAACTAAACGATCCATCCGCATTCAGCGTCAGCGATCCTGCGGAAGGTGATGATGCCAGTACTGCGCCCAACGTATTGTTTTCAATATCGCTGTCATTTATCAGCACACCAGAAGCAGCCGCAACATTCAAAACCTGTCCGGCGTTAATCGTATAGACACCATCATTGACAGCAACCGGCGCATCGTTGACCGGATCGACAGTAATCGTCACTGTGGTGTTATCGGTCAGAGCAGCACCATCCGACGCTTTGTAAATAAAACTGTCGGTACCGCCGAAATCAGCAACGGGCGTATAGCTAAAACTGCCGTCAGCATTGGCCGAGAAAGAAGCAGCATGAGCAGGACCCGAAACAAGCTGCATACTGAGTCCTGTGCTTGGGCTATCGTTGCTTAGCACGCCAGGAGCTGGTACATTCAATGCATTGTCTTCTGCAATGTTATAGCTGTCCGGCAAGGCACCCAGAGTCACCGGCGTAACAGTCAAATCAACCGTCACGGTATTACTGCTCAAATCGCCATCGGTGACATGATAAGTGAAGCTATCCGACACCGTTTGGCTACCGTTATGAGTGTAAAGAATGGTACCGTCCAGATTGACACTGACTGTGCCATTGACCGGAATGCTGTCTATAACGGGTGTCAACGGTGAATTTTCCGGATCGGAATCATTCACCAGTACCGGAATGGCAGTCGATGCACTTATGCTGACCGTAGCCGTATCAGCTTGCGCCACAGGCGCATCGTTGATTGGGTTAATGGTTAAAACAACCGTAACAGCCCCGCTCAAATTTGTGCCGTCCGTTGCCTTATAGGTAAAGCTATCGTTACCGTGATAATTGTTGTCCGGTGTGTAGGATAAAGAACCATCGGCATTCAAGACAAGCGTACCATGGGTAACATTGGTATCCGGCAGAGCGGTTAAAGGATTGTTTTGCGGATCACTGTCATTACCCAGAACACCCGATACCGGTACTGTCAGTGTTGTATCTTCATCCAGCATATAGCTGTCACCAACACCAACCGGATTTTGCCCGCCAGCGGCCAGAATATTGTATGCGGCCAGCACGTTCAACATGCCGTATCCATACTCATTATCGGGACCCGCTGCGCCCAGATCAGTGGCCGAATCAACCAGGGCAGATTCCAGCGCGGTGACTTCAACCGTTGGGAAGGAGCCTTTCAAAAGCGCCATACCGCCGGCAACATGTGGGGCAGCAAACGATGTACCGCTAACAAATGCATAAGAAGCCATGCCGGCAAAGGTAAGATCGGAGGTAATAACATCCACGCCTGGTGCGACAATATTGGGGAATAAACCGCCGCCACAGGCAAGCGGTGCAGGACCACGCGCACTAAAATAGGCAATGGCGGATAAATTATCGACAGCACCGGCTGCAAAACTGCCGGGATTGTTGGCCGGACTACTGCTGGACGACATGCCGGGCCCGGAATTTCCCGCTGCAAACACCACCGAAATTCCGGCGGTCTTCAAAGCTTGTATATCAGCCTGAAAGCGGGTATCGCAAACACCGGATAACGCTGTTTGAAAAGAGCCGTTGACTACATCAGGCGCGTCATCAGTCAAAGGATTGTTATCCGGATCAAGTAGCCACTGAAAACTAAGATGGAAATGACTTTCCTGAGCCGTTCCCTGGTTATTGAATATTTTGGCGGCTATCCATTGTGCGCCAGGAGCAGTACCGATGGTTGTGCCACCGGTATCGCCACCGAGTATCAAGCCCATGGTTTGAGTGCCATGACCGCTGACTGCCCCGGCTAAATCCGTTGGCGTGGTGTTTTGTCCATGAGGGTCAAACCAGCTGTTGGCGCCACCCCGGTAACGAGTAGCCAGATCCGGATGCAGAATATCCACACCGGTATCCATATTGGCTACAACCACACCTTGAGCACTTTGTCCCTGAGCCCATAAATCCGGTGCGTGAATTGCTGTCAGGTTCCATTCGGGCACGGCATAAGTCGTGGCGCCGGAGAGAGGCACACTTAGCGTGGCATCCAAATAGACACCAGCAACACCCGGTCTTTTAGCAAGCTTGCGAATCAATTTAGCAGGTATTTTGGCTGCTATGCTGTTATTGATCCATAAGGGCTTGATATCAGTTGCACCATTGGCCTTTAAGAAAGTCAGCAATGCCGGATGTTTAAGATTGGAATGATTGCGCATCGCCTGAATCATTTTTCGCCTGCGTACCGAACTGTCCTTATCGATAATCGCATTGGTATTGGCTCGCGATTTTAAAGTAATAATGACAGAGACCAGCTGAACAGGCTTTACGGTTTTTAACTGTGCTTCCAGTTCCGAATCAACAACCCCGGCCTGCAATGGACTGATGAAAGAAAGGCCCAATACGGTCCCTATAATAAAATGATTGATAATTTGTTTCATAGCACAACACCCATTAAAAAATTAGATCCAGAAATTCTGGCTCTTAAAATCAGCAATCCGGTGAGCCAAAAGCTCTGGCTGGATTAACTGATGAACACCGTCAAACACACTAAACGATAAAAACACCCTTTGATGTAACCTGAATAAACTCAAACACCCCTTCACCCTGGATACTTAAGGATATGGCTAAAAATAACTTACCGACCTCGTATCGAGAGAATTTTTCCGTTCGTCCTGAGCTTGTCGAAGGATGGACGGAAAAATTCCACCCCGCAGCGGCAAACCGTTTATGCTTCGACAAGCTCAGCACGAACGGCTTGCCGGGTGATATTGCGGCTTCGGAAAGTTATTTTTTACGGAATCCTAACAAAGGTAAAAAAATAAGCTAATCCTTAAAAATACAACAATAAACATGCCAAACTGCTGCAGGCATCATTCCCCGCTCTTTGCACTTTAAACCAACAAATAAAACTGCCAAGATTGTCAAATAAGTTGACAGTTATGACAGCTTGCATGACAAAGCTGTCAGGGTTCGTGGCCCGTAGTTCGTAGGTTGGGCTGAATGCAATGAAGCCCAACACATCAGAACAATACCTGTTGGCTTCACCTTGTTCAGCCCAACCTACCCACTATTTTCCCCTCACGGATTTATCCAGTCGCTGACAGGTATAAGCTTTCCATCAGAATTAAATTTCAACACACGTGCCGATTTCGCTGCGAAGCGCTGCCCGGGTCCGAGGCTCAAATGCGGATAAATCGACATGATGCCCACGTCTTCAGTCATATCTTCAATGCGTTCAATCAGATAGGCCGGCGAAAAATTTCCGCCAAGGTGTTTGGCAACATCGGTCACGGTCAGCAGGGTCCAGAACGTATCAGATTGCAGAAGCTCATGAGTAAAAGGCACGTGCCGCGTTTGCAACCAGACCCGAGTGCGGGCCACGCGCGGTTCCCTCATTTCCGCTGTGTCCCAATTAGCAACCAGATAAACGTGTTCGCGAAGCGTTTGTAACGGCTTTGGAAACGTTTCCCCAATCAGGCTTGACGACAAATAAATATTTTCAGTATTCAAAGCGGCTGAATCAATTCCGTCAAGATCGTCAATGCCTAGCCACAATATCAGAGCAGCGGGGTGTTCGGATTTGACCAGCTCGGACCAGAATGCAGCGTCGAGCTTTTCACCCTGACCCACTTTGCGATCCTTAAGCAACGTTTGTCCACCCGCTGCCAGTGACGTCCGGAACCGGGCCGCAGCTGTCATACCTTTGGGTGACTCGCGGAATATCTGAACAATGGGGCCGGATGGCGATTGAGAACCGAGATAGCTGGCGAGCACATCCGCTTCGAGTGATAGCCCCCGGGAAAAATAAACAGTGAAAAAATCATTAACCGAAATTACCGGAATAGCCGTTTTGGGGAATAAACAGGGTACTTCGTTATGTTCACAAAAAGCATGGACCGGCTCCCAGTGATTGCCGGCAAGACCACTGACCAGCGCAAACACCGGTTGCTTATGGTATTTCTCCTGCAATTGCGCCTCCCATGTTTCCGGCGCTCCCTGTAACTCCCAGATTGTAATATCGAGCTTCCGGTACGAAGTGTACATGATCTCTTTGGATGTCTGACGACGCCGGGTTTCACGCCGGGTCTCGGTATTTTTGTCTTTCAGGTAAGCTTCAATCACGTCCAGCATCGCCTTGCGCTCCGCAACATCGGCATCCGGCGTAATAACCGTTGCCAAATGCATCGTCGTTTCGTCAACGCCGGGTGCTGGCGAATTGGACAGCGTCTTAAGATAAGCAATGAGCGCCTGCATTTCAGAGTCATTAAGCTTATACCGTGGCATCGGTGCGCGCAAAACACGTCCAGTCGGTGTCACACCATCAACAATGGCCTTGCTTAAAGTGGCGTCCGTATAAGCCGGGCGAAAAAAATCATTGCCCTTGGTTTTAAAACCAAATTTCTGCCACAATCCAGCGGGGCCGGGTTGATAAAGAGAAGTACCGGTAACCGGCAATACATTGCTGCCGCCTTCAATTGTGCCGAGCCCACTTCTACGGTGGCACTTTGTGCAGGCGGCCTGATCGCCGGAGAAACTCACGCCACCCGGCAACTCCCCTTGCAAAGGCTGCCCCGAAGGCAGCAGCCCATCACGGTAAATGTGTTGACCCATTTCGACAAGCGGGTCATTTGACTTTTGTGAAGATTCTGCAGCAAAAGTCGTCTGAGCAGCCAGGAGGCCAGCAATTATAAAGATTCCACAGAGTTTGTTGAAATTCATGATCTGTATCATTTCCAAGCTATACAAAAATATTGTGCTATGTAAAATGGATTGTAAACAAACAAATCCACGCTTTTTAATCAGCATCTCTTTATGGAAGCGCTGAACAAATCGATTTCGCTCATGGTTCGACAAGCTCACCACAAACGAAATCAGTAAGTTACCGTTCATCCTGAGCCTGTCGAAGGATTTAATCAGCGCTTCCTTAGGGAGCCTCTAAAAAATGCACTTCGACAAGGCCTTTAGTCCTGAGCGCAGCCGAACAAGGGCATGCGCGAAATCTAGTTACCGTTCATCCTGAGCTTGTCGAAGGATTTAATCAGCAGCGCTTCCTTAGGGAGCCTCTAAAAAATGCACTTCGACAAGGCCTTTAGTCCTGAGCTCAGCCGAAGGGTCAGTGCGAACGGCTGTTTAGTTAAATCAGCATTTACTCCGTTCGTCCTGAGCCTGTCGAAGGATGAATGGATTTACTTTGGGCCAAACGTGATACTTCCGCCCAATCACCACACATCATGGCCTCCTTCTTTTTACGGCTCCAGCCCTTGATCTGCCTCTCGGCTGACAAGGCTTCTTCTCGAGTGGCACAATCTTGCGACCAGACAAGCTCCAATGGACGACGCGTTGTAGTATAACCAACGCATTCTCCCGCCTGATGCATCCCGATGCGCATTTCAAGGTTGTCGGTGTGTCCAGTATAATAGCTACCATCAGCACATCGAAGAATATAAACCCAAAACATATTGTCACCATTTTTGAACCCTTCAACTTCAACCAGGATCACTTGCCATCTTTCTCCGTTCGTCCTGAGCTTGTCGAAGGATGAACGGTAACTTACTAATTTCGTTCGTGGTGAGCCTGTCGAACCACAGTTCACAGTCTACTGCACCTCAACATTGTCCAGCCTTAGATCGCCGACCACCAAAGTCACTTTCATGCCGGGCTTAATGCGCTTGCCGGGGTTGGCGAAGACGATGGAATACACTCTGTCAGCAATCAGTTTGCGTCCACGTTCCCGCAACTGGCCGGCGGTGGGTGTTTCTGCAACGTTGTGCTTCACCTGCGTGAGCGGATCCAGCACATAAGCGGATTTCTTTGCATCAGCAAGCGATTGGGCCTTATCCGCATCCAGTACGCGATAACGCAAATCAAGAAAAAGCCCCGCTGCGGTAATACGCAGACTCAGTATGTCCACACCCCACTGCTCAAGAACCCGGCCTGTCTGTCTGGCAGGATGGTGTATTTGAACCGGGGTAGGCGTCCCGGTAGTCGCGCAGCCACCCAGCATCAAGGCAAATGCGCAAATCAAAACAATGGCTTTAAATAAATCCACATACGAATTCAGTTTCACAGTTTTCGTCTCCTCTAAGATTGACGAATTATAACTATTCAACGCGTATCCCCTCTGTCCCTTCTCCCTGGGGGATAAGGTCAGGATGAGGGCTTAAAGTATCACTCGCTGAATAGTTACGACGGATTAATGGACATTGGTCACGGTGAATACCGGACCATTTGCAATCATAACCGGCATAATGAAATAACGTAGGGTGGGCAACGCTATTCTACCCACCTTTACCTCTAATAGAGCCGACTCTATAAGTATAGCAATCCCGATACAATAAGTTAGTTATTAACGGCTGGAACTGATGCTCGATAATTCAGACCTAGGTTGGGCTGAATGCAATGAAGCCCAACACATCGGGTGTGATTAAAAGTGCGGTTTTTATTCTAGTCTCTTCGCTCGCTTAATAGTTTGTGTGACAGGTTAAGCCGTTCGTGGTGAGCTTGTCGAACCATGGACGGCTTAACCGATCATCCTTCGACGAGCTCAGGACGAACGGTTAAGCCTTACTGGTTATTAAACCGCACTTTTAATCGCAGCCCAACACATCAGATCGATACTTGTTGGGCTTCACGTTGTTTAGCCCAACCTACCTTCTTACTGTGCCTTCCTTTGGATTATGATGTCAGTAACATCGCAATCCAAAAGAAGGAGTGGACCGGGTTCACCGGTCCACCAATTGAATCCCTCTTTATGTGCTCCGACAGGGTACTTGTGATCCCTGTGGTTATAAAGGAGAGAGTTGGAGTGATCGTAGGTTGGGCTGAATACAATGAAGCCCAACACATTAGAACGATACTTGTTGGGCTTCACCTTGTTTAGCCCAACCTACCCACTCAACCCATGGTGGGCAAACGATACAGCTGTTTGCCCACCCTACCCTACTACTTGCTAAGGAACCGTAACAGTCACGGTCACTGGTGAGCTGGTACCGCCACCAGCCGTCAAACGATACTGGAAGGTATAGGTTCCAGGTCTGTTTGCGGCATTGGTGGGCAGATTGAGCCTAAAAGCGCCATTCGCACAGATCTTGGTAGTATTTGTGCTGGAACCAGGATTCGGCGTCGGACATCTCAAGGTGGTGCCCAACAAGGTTGTCGTTCCGTTCCTGCGCAAAGTGCCGGATACGAAAGCCGATGTCCCAGTGGCTGGAATGTCATTCGCCAATACACCCGGTGCAACCACATCAAAGGATGCAGGTGAGCCAGTTGGTGCCGTGTAGCTATCAGCATTCGGACACGCTGTGCCACCAAGGCCTGGACATACCGACACTACAGCATCGTTGGAAACGACCCCCACCTTATCTGTAACATGATAGGTAAAGCTGTCAGTACCTACGTAGTTCAAAGCTGGTGTATAGGTGATAGTGCCATTGGCATTCACCACCGCATTGCCATGAAGTGCCTGTGTGACCCGTGTTACTGCAGCCGTGTTGATGTTGTTTTCTGTATCGCTGTCATTGAGCAGTACACCGATTACCAGTGAGCGATTGTACCTAACGGCCAGCGGTGCTGCGGCTGAACCATCATTAACCGCCACGGGCGCAGTATTGACCACATCGAATCTCACCGTCGCAGGGATACTGTCGGCAATGCCGTCATTAACCTTGTAGGTAAAGCTGTCTACACCAACATAGGTGATAACCGGCGTGTAGGTGAAACCACCGTTGGCATTCAGCGTTACCGTGCCGTGAGCCGGGTTGGTCAACTTGGTCAGCGTCAGCACTTGCCCTTGGTTGTCTGAATCGCTGTCGTTAGCCAAAACACCTGGTGCGTCGAGCACAAAGTTACCGCTGGCATTGACAGTGTATAGGCCGTCATCAACCGCTGTAGGCGCTGTATTAGGCGTTACAGTGATGGTTGCCGTTGCCGCTGTGCTGGCTGTACCGGTGCTATCTACCGCCTGGTAGGTAAAGCTGTCGCTACCCGAGAAGCCTGCATTCGGCGTATAGGTGAAGCCACCGTTGGCATTGAGTGCCAGCGTACCGTTCGCCGTAGTTGCCACCACGCGGGCTGTCAGGCCACCATTTGGTGCCGGCACATTGGAGGTATCGTTGCCGAGTACACCGGGAGCCGCTACGTTCAAAGGCTTACCTTGGAAGGTTGTACCAATTGCCAGATCATCAGTAGCGACCGGTACGGGAGCCTGTACGTTGACCGTAAAGCTTGTGGTCGCTATATTGGCTAGCGCCGCCGAATCGGCTATCTGTACCGTGACCGGGTTAGAAGAACCGGCAGGTGTCGATACCGGCCAGCTAATCAAGCCGTTCGCGTCCATAGTCAACAATGCAGGCCCTGAGATCAGCGTGTAAGTTACCGCCGCGCCGCCTGCAGAGTCGCTTCCTGTGACTTGGCAGCTAAACGCGGCATTCAGGCTTGTTGTTTGAGGCCCAGGCAGACAACCTGTTTGAGCGAAGGTCGGTGCTATGCCGTCTACGTTGATCGTGAAGCTCGCCGTCGTGGCGTTGGTAGGATTAGCCGTATCCGCAGCTTTCACTGTGACAGCTTGGGATGAGCCGGCTGGTGTCGCTATCGTCCAGGTCACAGCACCTGTGATGCCATCGATGCCAAGACCCGCAGGTCCTGAGACCAGCGAGTAAGTCACTGCTGTGCCGCCTGCAGAATCTGCCGCAGTTACCGTACAGTTAAATGCTGTATTGAAGGTAGCCGTTTGTGGGCCGGGTAAGCAACCGCTCAATGCAAATGTCGGATTTGCGACCGCACCCACATTCAAAAATGCCAACATGCCGCCTGGGCCTGCACCATTGTTGGAGAGGTTGAGCATGCTGTCCATGATTGACAGTTTAGCATTGGATTGCGGTTCGATGATCGCATCCATTGTCTTCATTGCCGGCAGGAAGGCTGAATACTGAGTTTTGGCGTGCGGATAAAGATTGCCGTCTTCGGCCAATAAGGTCATGTCCAGGCCGTTAATGACAGGGACATGCGATTTCAAACCGGCGTTGAGGAAACGCAGCAGAGTCTTTTGTCCAACACCGGCAGCGTTAAATTCATTAGTGCCGGTACCGTTGTAGGCTTGACCGTTAATCAGGAAATACTTCGGGGCATAATTGACCGTGCTGCAAACCCAATCCGATGGCATGCTTGGATCGCGTGGTTTGCTGACCGGAAGCGTACATTGGTCGATACCCGCTACTGGATAGGGGCCAAAGTTACCAGCAGCAACCGCTGCATGGATAACCGGATCAATCTCGGAGTAAAGCAGAGTCACATCCTTATCAAAGGTAGACCCAACACCATAGGCCTGGCCGGGTACTGCCGGAGTCGTACCAGCCGCTGCGACAGGATTAAGCGTGTTCTTGATTACCGCACCATACAAACCCATCTGATCCTGCACCTGCATGTGTGTACCGCTGCGGTAGAGGAAAGTGCCGGGTTTGACATCAGCAGCTGGCCAGCTATAGGTAGCTGATCCAGTCAGCGGATCCGCTTCAGTAGTCAGTGAACGCACACGCTGAGATGGTAAGGTACGGCTTCCCGTTGAGTTATCATCCCAGACAGGCGCACTGCCCGTCGGCATCTTCAATCCGTCAATGACAATTGACGTCGGTTCCGGCAAGGTATTGGATAAATGCACGGTTAAACCCGTGGTATCCGTAGCCGGTATGTTAATTGCCGGCCCTGGTACCGAAATGGCGCCGCATGTCATAAAAGTGCTGTCACAGCTCTGGTATCCCCACATCGTTATTGGAGCAGACGCGCCCGGGGGTGTAATGGTAGTCGTACCGGTCTTCAAGTACACATCCAGAGCATAGCCTGGACTGGCCACCGCAGCCAGCAAGGGCAGGCTTAACAGCGCACCCCGCCGCGCGGCGGTTGATTTTAATCTAAATTTGGTTTTCATCATTCATTCTCCGCAGAGTCATTCATTCAATGGGCTATGCCCGCCATAGTTCGATTCACCTTCCCCAAAAAGGAAAGGCTTAAGGCAACAAGTTAATCGATCGGCGCGCTGGGTGGCTGTACAACCATAAAGGTCATCATGCCGCCGGGAAATATGTCGCCGTTGGTCAATTCACGTTCGGTATGACTATGCCACATGAAGAACAGACCATTGTAAATATTCAAGGTCGACTCGCCAGGAGGAAGTGCACCGGGCGTACCCAGGAACGGTCCACCACTGAAACCCTGACCTGCAGTCAAAGAACCCGGATTGGGTAAACTGACTTTAAGTGCCTTGCAGCGATCGGTCTCATTTTGTGTCATCTTGTCGGCCGGATAAGGGCTTGGGCAGTTGCTCGGTGTATAACCATAAATATCCCAGCCCAGGCCTTTGCCGGTCCATGTCCAAAGCGCATCATAGGTTTCGCCCGGGATGGCTTTCAACGTAAAATCAGACGTGGCCAAGTTGGCACTGGTGCCTGATGTACTCAGCAAGCGTCCGTCACGCGCGATCTGCGTAAAGTTATTGCCGTGGGTGTGGAACGGATGCAAGTCGGCCCCGGCCTGTACCACACGGAGCAAAGTTTTGTCACCCGGATGGGTTTGTGCCAATGCGCCGTAAGGCTGGGTTGGGAACCAGGGTAAACCATCGCCAAGTATTGTGTCAGTACCATTACGGCCATTGATGAACCAATATTCAGCAACCCGATTGGTCATGTCAGGATTAAGGTTGCCCGCTTCGACCGCCAGATGGGTTTGGACATCGACTTCGGAAAGCGCAAACAAATACTCATGACCGTACTGCGTGTCAGCGCTGTTATATGCCTGGTTTGCCGTTGCCGGACGTACAATCAACGTGCCAAACAGACCCATTTCGGTTTGCAGGTCAGTGCGAGTGCCGCTTTGATACAGATAAGTACCGGGCTGTGAAGCGGTAAAACTGTAAGCAACCGTATCTGCGCATCCTGCAGGAATTTCCTTGGTCAACAGGCCGTCAACTGCACAAGCAGTAGCCCCTGCAGGCGTGACAGTTGCGGTAACACCGCTCTGTCCAGGAAAGATGATGGATGTCGCAGGGCCGCCGGATGTGAACGGAATACCGTTCGCATCATTCAGGGCATTGGTCAGATTAACGGTAACCATGGCTCCCTGATTCACGATCAAAGTAGGGCCTGGGTACTGCATGGTGGCGCCGTTGGCGTAACCCCACATCCAGATACCCTGACCATCACCGGCACTGATGTAATCCGCACGTGCGGTAAGGTTGAAAGTAGGCCCGCTGATTCCATTGACGGCGGCATGGGTCTCGGCGGCACCGAGAGCCAACAGCACAGCCGCCGTGGCGGCCGCTAGTGGCTTTTTATACTTGCCTGTTCTGTTATGCATAATATTTCTCCAAATCATTCATTTCGTTAAATGCGCTTGCATTTGCCGGCACCTGTTTCAGGTAGCAACACGTCCATCTTTTTGAAAGCAAGGCAGGGTGTACACGACACCGAATTGCCTGACCGTTAAGTATAGACGAGCGCTCACGTTATATTCCGGATTTATTGGGTTGGTGCGCGTTAAGGGTAGATGTAGGATGGGTTAGGCGTGCTGTTCGCCGTAACCCACCGTGCCAACTCTCTCGCCTTGAGGAGTGGAAAACGGCGGGTTACGCTATCGCTAACCCACCCTACATTTAATAAAAGCTCATCCATTTTGCGCACCTAACCCAACCTACCTGTCTTACAATAATATCTCGATCTCAGTCATCATGCCGCCGTTATCCTCATTACCGTTACTCAAATGATTGAGATTGGTGGTGTAGAGGAAATAGGTGCCTGGAGCAATGCCGTCCGTATTAACCAATACCTCGTTAGCTTCGCCACCGCCCAAAGTCACAGAGCCGGTGTTAAAGTAAAGGTTTGCCCCTGACACTTCTCCACCAACGCGTAAAATCCGGGCACCCTGGCCAACGACCTGCATTGGCAAACCTTGAGCCGTCACGGTATAGAACTCGGTGATACTGACATTGGATAAGCGCAGCAGAATCTTGTCACCTACGTTTGCGGTCACTTTCGAGCCCATCTTTTGCGATTGGTAGGTGATGTCATCCGGTGCCGGAGCGGCATCAGGTAGTTTGGTCACATCAGGAATCATGCCGGCATTGCTGCCATCATCGATCGCCGCGACAGAATCAGGATAACCACGACCATTAATCATCGCATAGTCGTCCTTCATGCCGGCAAATCGATTGACGCCCGGAGCCAGCTGAACCTTCAGGTTGGCTTCGTGGAACGCGGAGTCAAACGAAGACAACTGCAGCGGGAATTCCTTGCCAGCCGTGTAGCCGGTCGTACCATCGCCGTCATTGAAGACGAATTTCGTGTAGCCTCCGATAGGTACAAGTGTTTTGTCCTGCACAGGATGTACATACAGATTACCCAACATGCCCATTTGCATGTGCTCGGCTGCTTCTACGTGGCAATGGTAAAGATAGGTGCCGGGTTCCTTGACGTCATAAAAGTAAGTAACGCTGCCGCCCATGTTGACGCCAAAGGTACTTTCCGGCTCGCCGTCGAAGAATGCCGAGGCATTGGGAAAGCCGTGAAAGTGCACACTGTGCGGGTCAAACAGGTCAGGCCGCATGGTCATGCCGATATTGGAAAGCGTCAGATAAAACTCGTCGCCCTCATCCAGCATGATGGTCGGTGCCGGCCAGGCCGCGTGAAACAGGCCGTTGACCTGGATCGCATTGGAGGCCGGTACGGTTGGTATCTTGGTCAGGTCGGCAAAGCCGAAAGTATACATGGTGGTGCCGTCTGCCATTTTGGTAAAACCGTCGCCGCCAGTCAAATGCATGCATTTGGTGTGGGGGTTGGCTGCAGCGTTATCCAGTACGGCATCGCCGTTAGCGTCCAGGTTGGCGCCTTGCGGGCCGCATTGAACGTTGAACACGGCATGCGCCGGGTTCGCTGCGATGCCCAGTGCCATCAGCACCGCGCACCGCAACAGAATATTGGTCTTGTCTGTTTTCATAATTTTCTCCAGTCTTGATTCTGTAAAGTCCGCCGGACGGGAAGACCCGCCCGGCGGTACCAGCAGTGCGTCTTAACGTTCGTCAGCACCCATGTCACGTCGTGTTGCAGTACGTGTCTGGCCGTCGAAGTCGGTCCGTGGGGACAGCCCGAACAATGACAAGTCCATTAACAAGCCATTGACTGCGGTCGTACCGCCATTGTTGGCCGTGTTGAGGACATCTACACCGGTTGGTTGCGCCTTGATGTGGTAGTCGCCAAGCCGTGTGCAAGCCGCACTGCCCACTTTGCAACCTGCCGGATCCCAAGGAGTCAGCGGGTTGTAGCGAACGTCGATCTGGTTGCCACCCTCATCCAACGCCACACCGACCGCGAAGATCGCATACGGTGGTTCGTTGACCTTGTTGACGACATAGTCCGGTGAATGGTTGAAGTATTCACTGGTAAAGGTTGGCGAAGTACCGATTCCAACGACATAGCTGCTCAATGCCAAGCGATTGTTGGCGCTGATATTGTAAGGTACGCAAGCCGGAGCAAATGGCGAAGCAGGAGCCAGCAACGAAGCGCTACAGCCATTTCCATCCGTCAACAGGCTGAAGGTCGGACTCAAAGCCCTGCCCGGTGCAGCCGGCAATACCGCCATATCCCACGTATCGAACGCTGATGCCTGTACAGCATTAGGATCCAGGTCCGGCAGCAGCTTGAAGACATTGGTGCCATCTAAAGCAGTGACCGTACCGAAATGGAACGAACGGTTGTGCAGGATGATGTTGTCCACCAGTTGCGGGTTGGCAAATACATGGTAGTTTGCCACTGTTGCAGCCGTTCCAATCGCATCATCCAGTACCGTGCTGTGTTCATAGCTGACAATACCGGCCGGCTGATTGAATGAATCCGACACGCTGTTGGGCGGGAATGCGCCCATCGCAGTAGCCGTACTGTCGTTGTTGGCGATGGTGTTGTAGTCGATGGCAGAGAAGGCCACATCCTGCAACGATACCGCACCGGCCTGACCGGCCACGTTGTTGACGATCATATTGTTGACCAATGTCAGCTTGTTCCAAAGCGGTAAGCCAAGCAATGGTACTTCAGCAAGGTCAGGGCTAGTCAAAACATCCTGGCCGTTGACGAACTGGGCACGAATAGCGCCACCGTCACCTGCACCCGCCTGGTTACCCTGAATCCGGTTGGCTGCAATGCGCACCGAACCTGAACCTTCTGTCAGGGCACCCAGCAGCGGAGTTTCGCCACCGATGAAGATACCGCCACCGTGAACCGGGTTGGCCTGGTTGAAGCTCTGGTTGAAGATGATCGTGTTGCCTTCTATCACACCGTTACGGCTTAAACCCTGATGTCCGATTCCGCCGCCATGACTGATGGAGAAGTTACCGCAGATCTGGTTGTTGCTGACACGGTAGTTGTCGGCACCCTTATAGATGGCAATACCGCCGCCCACTGCATCAGGTACCGCATTACCGTTCTGGTTCACGTCATTGTGATGGATACTGATACTGTCATTCAAGCCATCCACCGGCACACCGGCCACTTCCAGGTTGGCATGACCGACACGCACACCGCCGCCGTAATCACCGATATTGCCGTTGATCAGGTTGTTGCCAACCTCAAGATACTGCGCATAACCGTTAACAAACACACCGCCGCCCTGATCGGAACTGGTCAGGTTGAAGCCGTCGATGCGGGCATTGGCTAGTGAACCGACACCTGCGCCTGAATCGCCATTGAACACATTGGTCAGATAGGCACCATTCGGATCGCTGGCCAAAACTGTCACTGCAGCACCTTCTTCGGTGCCAAACAGGGTCGGTTCGTTATTGGGGCCATTGAATGCACCAATGACTTGTCCTGGCAGCAAGTCCCACTCAGGTATACAGGCATCAGTTGGATAGGCGCCTGTTAATGGATCAAGACACAGACTGCTGTTGACGCGATACCGCCAGGCTTCGAGTTTTTCAGCGCCTTGTCCTTTGTTGGCATTGATAATGGTTGAACCCGCGCCCTGTCCTTGCAGACGGACTCGTTTCGACATGACCACCATCTCGTTGTAGGTACCGGATGGTACGGCGATGAGTGCACCTTCCGGGGCCGCATCAATGACCGACTGGATCGTCTGACCAGCACCCACCACGATTGGCGCAGAACCGCCGACAGTAACCATGACACCGGTTTTGCTGACCTTGCCGCTGCGTACTACCTCAAGCTGATATTCACCAATCGGCATAGTTGCAGTGGTAGGTAGTTGAGCCACGATCTGGTCATTAGTCCAAGTCAGGGTCTGTTGAGCAGTCGTTAGGTTAACGACTACTGCCGGTACAGACGGCTGACCATTGAAATAACGAGTCAGTCTGACAGTGCCGCGAGTACTACCGAAGCCATAATCACGCTGGATGGTCTTCACATTGGTTGCACTGGGCAGTGCCAATTGGTCGAAGGCCGGGTTAATGATGGTCTGAGTACCTTGCGAAACGATACGCAGTTGCCTAGCAGCAACAGTCGCAGCCACTCCAGCCGGTATATAAGGGCCATTGTTGGTGTTCGAAACACTAGCCACTGAGTAAATGCCGGGCGTTGCATTCTCCACTGCACAATCCACCGGGTTTTTGCTTGGGCCCGCGAAAGCGGCAACAGGCAATACCGGGGTATCCAGATGTGTCGTGGAACCCGGCATGTACTGGAAGGTGTAGCAGAACTGGCTGTAGCGACGATCGAAATACGGATCGGTGGTTGCCGGAATAGTTGCACCCGTAGCCGGATCTTTGGTAACCGGGCCCGGATCGTTCATGCAGGCCGTCATCATATTCGGCGAAAAGCCCGATGGATTGGGTACGTTGGCCGAAAAGGTCGATGGCAACAAGGCATTGTAAGTACCGTTCTGATCTGAATAGACACGCACAATCTCTTTACCCGTCCAGTCGCGGAACGATACCGGCAGATGCGGTACTGCATATTTTTCGCCGAAGGCCGGAGAGCTTGCCGAGATCGTGTTAGCCAGGTCATCGAGGATGATACCGGTGACGTTGGCAGCTGCAGGAACTTCAGTGAACATATAGAAGTCAGCTGCTGCGTTTAATCCGGCAATGCCGTTTCTCACTACAACCTGTTTACGATCGCACAGATGAGTTTGAACACCGGCTGTAAAGGGGTCTATATCCGACGCAATGACACTAGGATCGAATGCTGTGCCGGGAAACAGAGCCAGTTCAAGGCCTACTTCATGGCTATCGCCAATACATGCGAGGTTATTGGCCGCTGGCGCCGGATTAAAAGCATCCCCGAATGTGACGTTTTTATCTTCTTCCATCTGGATCTGGTAACCCGCGGGTGTAGAAGACTCGACGATGTAGGTGCCGGCTGGTAGCGTCGTTTCCACGCTGCCAGCACTCCCCATGCCGCCGGGGAAGTAGGTGAAGAAGCCATAGCCGCCGTCAAACACGCCATCGCGGGTTTGCTGATAGGTGCGTAAGCCGTCGAAACATTGGTTGCTGGCCGGCAGTCCGGGAATCAGCGTGGGCGGTTGCATAACCAGGCCGGTGACCGGATCGCGCTGATAGAAAGAGTTGTCGCCCGCACAACCGGTCGGCAGATTATCATCCCAAGCGTCTGTAGTGACGACATTAATGGCGTCGCCGGCGTCGAAGATAGTGTCGCCATTGCGGTCTACGTCTTCGTTCCCTTTTAAACCGGTACCATCAGCCCAGCCGAGCGGATAGTTGTCGACATCAGCCAACGTCAGCACACCGTCCCCATTCACGTCATCGATCTGCTTGTCGGGGAGGCCTGTAGCGCCAATGCCTGTAAACTTGTCCTGATACAAAGCCACCTGAACGTGCGGAATGCCCGGCTCCCAGTTATCGGGTGCCGCGTTCAATGCCAAATCTTCGGCGCGGGTTAGTGCATAATGAACGATACCGGAGATACCGCCGTTTTCTGCGTTGGTGTAATTTGTTTTACCCCATTGCAGTTCCGTGGTCAGGCCCATGTGCGCCTGGAAGGATTGCAGCAAAGGCGGTGCGCCGCCTTCAGCCTGTACGCAAGGCGATACCGGGCCGAGCGGAGCGCCAGGCAATACTGTGCGGCAGGGAGCAGTGGTGATTAAAGGGTCGTTCCAAAGAGCTAGAACGCCGGCACTACTCTCATTTGCGGAAGTCTGCGGCTGTGGCTCCAGCACGCCGCCGAAGGTAAAGTCAAAGCCACTGAGGGTATGCACACCGCTGGTGTCGATGATGCCGCCGTTGTCGGTCACGCTGGTGATGCCGGTGGCCTTCCTGCGGGCGAAATCAACCTCGGCGATCTGCCAGGAGAAGAACGGGAAGACTTCAGGGAATTCAACTCGGCCACTGTTGTCTGTAACATTACTCTGATAAATGCGGCCGTCGCGGAAACGATGGTTAATGGCCTGACCTGGAATCCCTGCTTCCCCGGCGTCTTTGAAGCCATTCTGGTTGGTGTCAAAGAATACCGTATGATTTAAGTGCGAAAACCAGTCGAACACCGGTATCTGACCGAGGTCGAGCACGCCGCCGGCAGAAGTGGTGAATTGGCGCAACGCAAACAGGCGATCAAGATTCTGATCCCAGATCGCTAATTGGTACAGGTGATTAGGTTCCAGCCCGCTGATATTGAAATTGCTGCTGCCATCACAAGGCCCGGCGTAAACACCACGTAAGGTTGCCAGGTCGTTAATGCCGACCCAGCAACCATCGACCGGCGCACCGGTGCCAAAACCCTGATCCGGCGGGCGTGGCACGTGGTTGTTGACAATCTGCCCTGTTACTGTTGCTGGACCTGTTAAAGCAGCATTGCCAGGGTTTACCCCGGCGCCTGAACCTTTCTGCACAAAGCCTATGAAGACATGATGACCCGGAGGACCGAATTCTGCAAAGAAAGAAGGTTCGTTAGCCTTGACCCAGGCATCGACACCTTTGGTGCCTTCAATCGTAGCGGTCTGTGACCAGCAACCGTCCGCCGGATTGATCGAGCATTCCAAACCCGCCGGTGGATCAACGAAGATCGTGTATTTGCCGGGGGCCAGGTTCTTGATCAGCAGCGTGCCGTCGGGCTTGACCGTCAGGGAACCTGAGCCGAGCTTTGGATCTCCATTCGCGTCTAACGGAACACTGCCGTCTGGATTGTATTCAGTACCCAGCGGATTACCGAACGCATCAGTGGACATCTGCCCACCGACCGCACCGTAGCCGCCGCCCGCATCATACACCTTGACCGTGAAGCCAACCGGCAGACAAGAGCCCGGAACCGCTGAACAAGCTTCGGCAGGCAGATCCGGCGTATTGTTGATCGGCGCGTTATCGACATGCAGGAACAACGAGATTTGTGCAGTCGGAATCGGTTGCGGCTGCACGATGACATCCGCAGTGCCGGCAGTATCCAGCTCATTGTGCGCTACCGGGTTAGCCACCAGGTGTGTCGGCAATTTAGCGGCGCCCATCGCGAAATCTGCATCCGGCAGGATGGAGATGTAGTAGCGTTTGGTCGTATCCAGCACGACATCTTTGGCGATCGGATCGCCCTCGAGCTGGACCGTCGGATTAGTTAAATCCAACGGACCACCCGCACTGTGACCATTGGCCACTACCGGCGACTGGCTGGAATGGAAGCCGTAGGACAGGTTGCTGCCTGTGGCAGACAAACCCGGCACGGAATCCTTGGTTTGATCTTCCTGTATCATCCAGCGGTATCCGCCGCTGAAAGCAACATTGGACGGGTTAAGCGGATCGCCGGTGCCGGCGACCACGTTAACGGTTAGCGCCTGCGCATCGGTCATCGCGGCGCCCAACAGGAACGGGGTTATGCACAGACAGCGTCTGATCGCAATCGCCAGGCTGTCCTTGGGGTTTCGGGTGAATTTCTTCATAGCCATTGTCTCCGGTTTCTTTCGATAAAATTCAATTGGTTCATGGTTTCCTTCTCTCTTCATTGTTTACTTTTCTATCACGCTATATTCATTGATCTCCTGGTGCCGTAGGCAGCAAATCAAAAACTTTCTTGACTACATCCCACCTTAACTAATCCGTTTTTCTGTTGTCCTGGTTGCCTTAACACCGAGATTCCCTTGTCCTTGGCACTTCATTCCAACAATCCGCCATTACCGGACTCTGCTTTCTTCACTTCATCCGCTATGGCTTCAGGAAGGGCCATAAAATCAAACGGGTTATCTGATCCTTGAGTTTCAGCAACAGCTCCTGAATCCGCTCCCAAAGTTGATCCAGTCCAACAGAGTTTTGCACCTGCCCTGCTCTTCTACTGGAAGTCATCAAGTTATTTGTTACCTGGACTACATTCCTCGTCATTGTTAAACCTCTCATCATCTAGCTCACTCCTGTACTTTTCGTTATGGAATGATTCCGGCATGACGCAACACCGGAACTTTTGTTAAGTGAAAACCTCTAAAAATATGAAAAATCACCCTCTACCGTCCCGAGAGGGTATTTTTTGAGGTTCGCTTCTATTTATATAAAAGCATCCGAGGCCTGAACCACGATCACCGGCCGTTTAAACTGCATTCGCTAAGCCGGTGTTACATAAGCATCGAATGTGGATAGACCAATCCCTGCACTATCATAAGAAGGACATAAGCAATTGACATGCCAGTACTTCAGTAGACTGTTTTATAAAGGTTTTTTGTGATGACTCTGAAAAAGAGAAGATTAATCGGACGGCGACTGTAACCTGGCTGTTACAGTAATATTGTGATATTTCGATTTACCCAGCAATGTAGGGCTTGAAGGCGTTTTTCTGTCTGTAACCTGATTGTTACACTTTTGCAGAGGAATATTTACAAGCTATTGTTTATAAATACTTATTCTATTAATATAAATTTGTATACTTCGATTTACCCGGTGTAACTTTTTTAATACACTTTTGGTGGTATTGAATGGTTTCGAGAAGAAATCACTGCAGCAAGGCGCGTGTCAGTTATGTCAGCTCATCTGACAAGGCTGGCAGAGCTGACAATTTAGATTTCAAATTTTGGAAGTGGTCATCGGCAAAATTGGCTTTTTATTCTATGACCGGGCATTAAATAGTTTATGACTGATGATTGAATTTGATTTGTATCAAATTTAATCATCTCA
>CXWL01001971.1_pt1 | contig 35664 bp, 41 predicted proteins | sample 590931 | NCBI WGS metagenome assembly CXWL01 (sample SAMEA3498368, study PRJEB10139) | groundwater metagenome | biome: water well; material: biofilm material | place: Germany | collected 2015-04-27
GATCCGCCCATGCTGCCGGTACACGCGCCGCAGATCGGCGACGATCGCCGCCTCCTCCACGGTGCCGCCCGGCTGGCTGGTCTGCGCCAAGAGCCCCGCCGCCGCCAAGGCCGCACGCCAGGACCCAAAATGCCGCACGCAGGATTGGGCCGAAAACCGCCCATGCGCCTGGTAGACGGGGTGCGTCACGACGGCCACCGTCGTCGCCACGCGGCGCAGATCCGCCACCAAATCCGCCTGGGTAATCGCCCGTCGTCCCATCGTCGTCAGCGTCCCGTCCCCGAGTGCTCCCGCCAGCATTGCGCCACCACAGGGCTGGCCTCTTGCTGGCACTCCATCCGATCCACCACCTGCCCCTGCCGCACAATCCGATACCGAAAGCTCAACGGCTCCGTCAGATCCGGCCGCTCGAACTCCACCACCTCCAACGGCCGGTCTGGCTCATGGATCAACAACGTCGCCTGTCGCGGCAGATCCGCGCAGGCCGACAGCATCACACACCCCAGCACCACCGCCCCCATCAGCATCTTCTCCATCACACGCCTCCTCAGTGGTTACCGCCACACATCCCGCTCAACACCCGAATCGCCCACCCCGTCACCGCCACCAGCACGCTCAACCCACAAGCCACGGCGACCGCCGCCATCCCCAACCCACAGATCGCGCCGATCCGCTCCACCGTCTCTTTCCTCACGCGGGCCTCGTCGGGGTCGCCGCCGTCTCCGGCGCATGCGCCACTTTCCACACGTCCCACTCGCGCCGGATCGCGCCCAGCTCCCGCGTCAGCCGCGCGATCGACCCCGCGTCCGGATGCGTCCGATAGCCCAGACTCCGCAAATAGGTCGAGGATTTGGTCGTCACCAGCGCCATCCACACCTGCTGCCGGGGCACATCCCGCGACAGGCTAATGAGCCACATCGTCGTCCGCAGCCAGTCGGCCTCCAACTCCACCGGCAACCCCGCCAGATTCACCGCCAACAGCTCGATCACTAACACCGACAAGCTATCCGGCCCGTCGCCACGTTCACGCGCCATCGCCATCATCGATACACCTCAATCTGTTCGATCAGCGAGCCGTCCGCCTGCGGCACATAGGTCACAAACGCTTCCCCCGCCCACGAGCGCGGGCAGGCCGTCGCCTCATGCCGAATCCGGCCACAGGCCGGGCACACACAGGCGCAGAACGCCGCCACATCCAAGCCCCGCCCCGCAGCCTTCCGCGTCACCTGCTCCAGCTCGCGCGCCAACAGTTTCGGAATCGTCATCTGGTCCTCACGCATGGCCCACCACCGCCCCCGCCTTCGCGCGCAACCGCGCCGCCAGCTCCGCGTTCAACTGCACCACCCGCGACTGGGTGATCTGCTCCAGCTCCGCCGCGTTCGCCGACCGCGTCCCGTCAGCCTCCACCACATACACTTCCTCGCAGCGCACGCACCACACCAGGGTGCCCACGCCAACATCATGCGAGATGTGTACGGCCGACCGACAAAACGGGCAGGCCACGAGCCGATCTGCCTGAGGCTGAGTCATGCGCGGCTCCCCTCCAACAACTCCAACCGAATCTGCCCGAGCACCTCGTCCGGCGTGTTCCGCCGCAAATGCGCCAGCCGTTGCGCCGTGTGCATAATGCGATGCGTCAACTGCCGATCGGCCATCTCCAGGTCCTCCCGCGTCACGATCAAAAAATACCCATGCACCCCCGCATCCCCGCCGGTGATCGAGCCAATGGCCGCATGATGCGACTCGATTAAATGCTTGACGATCTGCTGCACCACGCGGGGAGTGATCCGCACCGTCTCGGCGAGCTCCCGCAAGGGGATGGCCGACTGCCAGCCCAACCGCGTCGCAATCACAAACAGCACCCGCTGCTGTTCGAGCGAGAGCGCCGGCGGCATGAGCGGCATGAGATGGGCCTCCGTCACGCCACCTCCTGGTCCAGCTCCACATCCACCGCATCTTTCAACAGGGCGTTCACCAGTTTTTCCACCGCGCTATCGACCGGCTTGCACACCACCACATCGCCGGTCTCCTCGACCGTCACGCCCAGCCGTCGCAGCTCGGCCACATCCAGGGTATTCAACCCCTGTTTACTGGGTGTTTCCTTGGTGTTGATGAGCTGATCCACCTGTGAGCCCATCAGCTTCTTAATCTTCGCCAGCAGCACGGCATCATCCTCCCACTCCAGCTTCCCCTTGCCCTTCTGGTACCCGATCTTCACGCCGTGGAAAATCACCGTGCGCGGTTTCGCGAACAGCTCCGGCGATTCCGCAATCGCCGCGCGCAGCGTGGCTTCCGCCTCCGCCGCTCGGCCCAACGCCTTTTTAATGCCCGGCAACTTCGCCCGCTTCAGCGCATCCATTTCGACTTCTAACGCATCCACCTTGGTCGAGAGAATCCCCCGCATCTCATCGTAGGTGCGGCAGAGCCGCTCCAGCAGCTCCATCGTCATGGTCGAACTCCTTCCCCCGCCGCCTTCGGCAACCGCGCATTCCAGAACTGCGTCCGCACGGACCGCGCGTCGAGCGCCTCAAAATAGTGCCGCACGCAGGCGTGGCGCTTCTCCGCGCAGTCGCCGCACATCTGCGCCCAGCCCCACGGCGCATGCACCAGATACAGCGGCCCTTTTCGCTCACACAAATCGCAGCGGCACGGCAGCACCAACGCTTTCAAGACCTGTTTCGCCATCTGGATCATGTCGCCCTCCTGGTATCGCCCGTGTAGGCCTGTACGAGCGGGATCAACGCCTCGACCGTCACGCCCAGCGCCCCCAATTGTGCGCACCACAACTCCGTGAACCGATGCCCGAGCAACTTGATCCGCACGAGCCGCAGCGCTGGGGCCAGTTCTTGCCGCCGCGCCGGATCAGAATTGATCTGCCAGGCCTCGCCGCCGAGCGCCACGAACGCCCAATAGCAGAGCGGCAACGAGGTTTTCTCCAGCGGCGAGCCCACGAGATCCGAAAAGCTGTAATCGCAGGCCGCGCAGCGGTAGACCTTCAACGCCTTGTGTCGCAGCAACGGCTTGGTGCCAGGCACAAGATCGGCCCCATCGTGGCAGCGCGGGCATTCCACCGCGCCCTGCGTGCGGGGCCAATGGGCGTGCCGATAAGCGATGCGCACCAGCTCGTCCACGGCCATCTGTGTTGAGGCGAGTCCCATGGGGTCCTCCTACGCCGCCAGCTTCATGGCTTTGCGGATGTGATCCAACGTGATCGAGCCGTTCGTCGTCGTCGCAAACTTGCCCGCGATTTCCAAAAAATTATTCACGCGCCGCGCACTGCTCAGCAGCTGGGGATCGGCCGCCAGCACGCGCATGGCCTCGTCCAGCAGGTCTTCCTCCAGGATACCGGAGAGAATCAGCCGCACGTCCTCCCGCGTCAGCTCCGGCAGCGTCCAGACGCGGCCGCTCACGCGCGAGGCCAATTGCTCCAGCTCTGGCGTGTGCCCCACCAGATACCGCTGCAACGTGCTGATCCCCACTAAGAGCAGCCCCACCCCCGTGGTGTCGTACACATGGCGCAGCACATCGAGCGCGCTGTAATCCAGCGTGTGCGCATCGTCCACAATGATCGTCCGTCCGCTGCCCTCCAGCCGCGATTTAATCCGCTTCATCAATCCACGCAGTAACCCACGATCGCTTTCTTTGATCGCGTCGCACAGCTCCTGCAACACGCCAGACCCGCGTAACCCTTTCCAGGCATGTACGACGATCATCCCCGGATCTTCCTTGTGCAGCTCTTTGATCGTGCGCGTCTTGCCGTACCCTGAGACGCCGATCACCACGCCTAGGCGGTTATATTTCGACACGAAACCATAGGCCTGCTGAAACATCTTCGCCTGCCGGGTCTCGGCAAACGGGATCTGCAACAACCCGCCGTCGTTTTTCGCCTCTTCGCGTTCGACAAAGGCCCGCAGGCGCTTGGTGAACGACACGATATCGCCGTCATATTTCCGGTTGAGCGCATAGCTCACTTGGCTGGTGCTCACGCCCAAACTTTTCGCCAGATCAGCCAGCGAAATCGGGCGGCCCTGCTGCTCGCGCCCATCCATCAGGCGGCGCAGGCGCTCCAGCGTCAGTTCGGTCTGTTGGTCGTAGAGTGGCATCGTGATTAGTCCCTCAACAGTTCGTCCATCAGTCGTGATTTCTCATCCGCCTCGGCGTTCGGCCGAGGTCGCGCTCCGCGATCCTGTAACAGGTCGTCCCAACTGGGTTCGCCGCTCGACACACTCGGCTCCGGCGTGGTCAGCTCCGGAGGCCGAGTGCTGGGACCCGCGCTAGCTGAGCCAGCGGGAGCCGTCGAGGAGCGGCCGGCAAGACGCCGCCGTGAGGCGGTCGCAGGAAGAGAGGGTTCCCGCAAGGGAGTCGTCTGGCCGGACGGTCCAGGAGTGGAGGACGGTCGCACGCCGCGCGCCAATTGCGCCGCGGCAAAATCCATGGTGGTGGGATGCGCGACGACCGATCCGCCCGCCATCGGCGTCACCGGCGCAGGCCGATCCGCCGACACGAAGCGCCGTTCCGTCGCCACCGCATCCAAATTCACCACCTTTTTCATCTGCACGGTTTCCCGCTGCTGGGCGAGATCCGCCAAGGCGCGTTCTTCGTTCAACAGCACATACCGATGGCTCGCGTAGTCCTTCGCCGCGCGCTTCGCGGTCTTCTTCCGCGTAGCCAGCGTGCGCATATCCTCATGGCTCGCGTGCATCGTGTAGGCCTGTTGATTGATCGCCTCGCACAGAAAGCGCCCCTGCATGTCGAACACGTAGAGCAGGCCCAGCTGGTTGTCGTCGTATCGCACATCCACCGTGTGGCCCATCTCCATGGCCAAGGCGTCATGCCAGTAGTAGCGCCCGAAGAGTTTGAGCCCCTGCGTAAACACCTTGGCGGCCCGGTGCCGCATCAACAGCAGATCTAACGAGCGGGCATCGGGGATGGCTTTCGTCACGCCCTGCCATTGCGACCGTGGCGTCGCGCCATCCAGCGCCGCCGTGGGCACATCGAGCAGCCCATCGATGTAGTCGTCGAGTTTCGCCGACAGCTCGGCCATCGTCAGCAGGGCCGTCCCAGATTTCAGCTCGGCGGCCAACTTCTCCGGGCGCGCCGCAGGCGACGGCCCACACCACCCCGGTAACTGCTTTTCCCATTCCGGGAACACGCGCCCGAACCAGGATTCAATCGGTTTCGCCCAGGGCGTGTAGGGCGTCGCACTGATCGCGCCAATCCCCAACGCCGACAGCACGCCCGGCTTCATCAACAATTCAGCGTCCGCCGACAGTTTCACGTCCCGGCTCACCGTCGTTTTGCCGTTGAGGTAATGGCAGCGGTAGTCTTTGCCGTTATCCTGATACACGCGCACCGGCACGCCGTAGCGCAACATCCCATCCCGCAGCGCCAGCGCAATCGTGGTGCTGTTCGGCACCACGCCCAGGTGCCGCCCCACACAGGTATAGGTCCGCAGATCCAGCCACGCCGTGAGCCACGGGCGGAAGATCGTCGCGCCGGGCGCATCCGACTCGCGCACGAACACATCCAGCTCACGATGATCGCCACACCACACGTCGTTCGGGGCGAGGTCTGAAAAGTCCCGGTGAATCTTCGGCTCTGATTTCGCCCGCCACGCATCCGGCCCTTCGCGTGACAAAATCACCGCCGGAGCGGGGAGCGTCCGCAGATAGCGCAACACCGTCGTCTTCGACGGCACCGCCTGCCGCACATGCTGGCAAAAGGCTTCGAGTCGCCGGTAGACGGTGGTCGGACTCGGCCGTTTCGGCGACAGATATTCCGATTTAATGACATCTTCAAGCACCGGTGACAGGGCCGTGAACCGCCCTTTCGTCCGGCCATATTTCGGCACCAGCCCCAGCTGCCCATGCAGCTGATAGGCCCGCCGCCAGCCGTACACCGTACTGGCCGCCAACCCCCGCGCCTCCGCCCAGGCCGCCAACGCCACGCTCCGCAACCCCTCACAGTCCATCAGCCACGCATGCCGCTTCAACGCCGTCGCCCGCGCCGATGCGCTCACGGCTAAGAGCGCCCGCGCATCCGGGGCCCCAGGCCCCGGCGTCACCGTCGGCGCAGGCAACGTCTGCTGCCAATACCCAAACTGCGCCTCCGGCGGCAGACTCGCCACCTGCACCAACAACGCAGGCTTGCCATTCGCCCCCGTCTCGGCCGACGGCCGCACGATGTACAGGCCATCTTCAATCTTGAGATACACAGACCGCTCCGTGCAGCCAATCAGCTCCGCCGCCTGCATCACGCTGATATACGGATCGCGGTCCAGATCGTTCATCGTCGCTACTCTCCCACTGGCCAACAGCAATCAATCGCCACACACCCGGCTTTGCCATTGACCCACACCACTGCCGTGTGCCCGCCCAGCACGGACGCCTCGGTCCGAGTGACGACGGCCTCCAGCGGCGCGCCAGGGAACGGCTCGAACTCCACGAGGTCCCCAACACGCACCTTCCGGTTCCATTTGTCGGCTAACCTCTGTGGGTCTTTTCTGCCGTTCATCGTCGCGACTCGATCTGCCACGTACCGGGACGCGGCAGCCTTTATCTCCAACTTCCGTCGCCGCAGCTCGCGCATATCGTCGTGAGTCACAGCAGAACCGTTCTGGGAGTGATCCATACGGCCTCCATTGTTGGTCATCGTCGTCACGCTCCGAAGTTCACCCGCGTGAACTGCACCACATTGAATCGCCCGAATTGCGGGCGAAAGTCGCCCAATCCGTTATAGCGCCCAGCGGTCGCAAGCAGGTCGTAGACAAGCGGCTCATCCACATAGGCCGAATCCACCACCGTCACCTCAAAGGACAGGGTCCAGCCCTCGCGCATCGCGGGCCGCACGCGCGTCACGCCGTTGCGTTGCACCACCACGCGCCGCCGATCTTCGTAATCCCACGTGGTTGCGCCAAACGAGGCCACCGTCGGCGTGACCAACAATGCCGCTTTCACCAGTTCGTAGGCTGATTTGCGCGGAGAGCGGGGGTCCGCCTTGGATTTCCCCGCTTGCGCCAGCGCCATGTGCAAGTTCATCCCTGGCAACCCCAACGTGCCGTCTGCGCAGCGATAGACGTAGGACTCAAGGTTGTCCTCCTTCTTCTCGCGCGAGTTTTTCTTTGCTTTGCTCTTGGCCTCCACCGCGGCGCAGTCCCAGCGGTGGAATAAGATCGGCGCAATCCCCGAGATCGTCACCGCCATGGTAAACGGGGCGCGCTCCACCCCCATGGCAAACTCCCCCTTGCCGTTCACAGCATCGTGCAACCCCAACGCAATTCCACTTGTCATAACGCCTCCCTTACAATGAGGCTCGTAAAAGAGCCTCGCCACGCCTTGCCTAGCCGCACCGTGCCGCACCACGCCGTGCCATGCCCGACCGGGGCCAGCCACACAGCGCCTTGCCACACACATTCCACCCTCGCCTTGCCACACCTTGCCAAGCCGTGCCGCACCAAACCGTGCCATGCCCGACCGGGCCTTGCCACACCAAACCTCAATCCCTCTAACATCGCCGTCATCTCCCGCACTCCAACCGCCGAAGGCGAACCGCAATCCGCTCCTGCTCTTGCCGCAGCCGCGCAATCTCCACAAACCGCTGTTCCTCTGGCCCCAGCACTAACAGACCAGCCGCGCCCGCCAGCACCGCCAATGGAGCCGCCGATCGCGTCACGACACAAAACGCAGGGAGCAGTTCCGCCGGGAACCGATGCGACTCGGCAGACTCTGCCGTCCATTTATCGATCGAATCTTTGCCGATATCCCTGGCCATCAGCTCAGAAAGGCGGCTGGCAATCTCCCAGCGAGACGCCGGGCTCTTTTTAATCGCCGACACCAACGCGGCGCGTAGCGCCATCGACACGTCGGCAAACCGCCCTTCCGTCACCGCTTCTTCAGGCAGCAGCGAGAGCTGGTCCTGACTGCCCCCTGTCCGATCTTTTCGAGAAATTGACATTGCGTCCTTGTCCTGGATTCGTTACGCTCAAGCTGCATTCAATGGTTGAATCTGAGACCGCTTCTTAGATGATGCTGGGAACACGTCTCGATGCGGCATGCCGATAAGCTTGCAGATGTGGCGCTCGATACGTTGCGAACGTGATTGGTGCCGCACAACACGCGTCACAGCAGATGGAGTGACACTTAGCTTTCTGGCAATATCGCTCAACGAGAACCCTCTTGATAGAAGAGCAGCACGGAGTTGTAACGAGTAGAAAGTCACAGAAATTGACTCCATAATTTAACTAACGGCAAGTTATAGTAACTAAGTTACCATGTCAAGTAAAAAAGTTACCGACACGAATAAATCTAAGACCATAGAGGAAATACGTAAATCTTTAGGGCTAACGAGGGCGGAGTTTGCCAAGAAGATTGGCGTGACGGATAAATACGTTTACATGTTAGAGGCAGGCCTTAAAACTCCATCGAATCGATTGCTAGACTTGATAGAATTGAGGTTTAGCAGTACGGTCTTCGAGTCCAACAAAGAAATGCCCCGATACAAATTCATGACGGCATGTGCATTGAAAGACACCGATGCTAATAATTTCTTGCTGCTCTTGAAGGAATTAGGGGAAAGCGATCGCCAATCACTATGGAACTTTGCGCTTTCCCTGCGCGGCAGAGAAGAGCCGATGCTACTGATTCGACATAGAAACGTCAGAGACTGGAATATGCTTGCCGATGCACTCGTAGACCATCCCAGTTTGGTCTCGAACGACAAGCAAAAAGATGTCACGGTTGCATTGCCTGGTAAACCTCTTCGAAGAATTCCAATTCTCTCACCCGTCGCCGCGGGCCGTTGGCGGCCGATGCAAGACCCCTATCCAGTGGGGCAGGGGTTCGACGAGATAGAAACTTCGGAGCCGGGGCAACACCTCTATGGATTGCGTGTCGATGGCGACAGCATGGAGCCCGCCTACCACGATGGGGAAACGATCTTGGTTAACCCCGAGTTACCCTGCGACGAGCCGGGCGTGCTGGTGATCGTGCGGCGCGACGACGAGGACGCCGTAGTCTTTAAACAATTCAAGCTTGGCAAAAAACGCGAGCCCTTGCTGCACTCGCTCAACCCCAAATACGCCGACATCCCTATGCTGCCAGGCGACCAGTGCCGAGGCCGCGTGGTCTGGCCCAAACGCAAACACAAATAAGGGGGGAAGCATGCGACGACTCGCCGAGATCACCACCATATATATAGCGCTCCTCCTGACCGCCTGCGCCACGGTCGGCAATGAGGCTCTCAGAGATGTCCCGTCAGACTGGCCGAGGCCCGGCACCCCACGCACCGAGATTTATGGCCGATTGGGCGCGCCCACCGCGACCACCACCACGATGGTGGACGATACAATCCACGAAACCGCCGCCTACACCTATGCCCACGTCGAAACGAGCCCCTTCCTCTGGGTGCCCATTATCGGCCTTTTCGTCGCACTCAGCGGGGAGGGGGTCCAAACTGAGACCAAGTCCCTGATCCTCGAATTCGACCCCACAGGCAAACTCGTCAAACGCAGCACCAGCACCACCTATTCCCACCCCCGATGACCAGCAACTCTGGCACGATTCTTGGCGCAAGCTTTTGCGAGTTATCCACAGGGAAAAATCGTTTCACTTGGATTTGGGCTATTTAGGGGTCGTTCAAAACTACTTGAACCACAGTGGGATAGGCCACCAGAGCGGCAAGCAATGCGTTTCTACCTAGTCGAAAAAAGCCACTTCACTAGGATTTCACTTGGATTTGGGCAAACCATGCGCCAAGTAGTTTCAGAAAAGCCCTATTTCCCCTGAATTCAACAGCACTTAGAGCAGTTCACCCCCACCGGAGCACGAGCAGAACTACTTGACCCAAACCCCCTAATCCACAGGGGTACGAGCAAAACTAAATGACCCTCTCCCACCAACCTCCCACGACCTAACCCATTGATCCACCGCCACAATTCGAATTTTCCCCGCTAATCCCGAATTCCAGAACTACTTGGTCTTCTTCAGGGGGCGGTGCATACGTGTCGTTCCCGCTCCCCCCTAGCTTTTCAGGGATCTCATATCACGTGCAGAACAACGGTGGCGGACGTTTTCGCCATCCTGCTAGAATGCCGCCATGAGACTATTTCAAAATGGCGACCGTGTGCATCTGGTGGACAAAAAAAGCCGTCAGTATGCCTTTACCCTCAAGGCGGGGGAAACCTTTCAACTGAGTGGGGACAAGATTGCCCACGATGACCTCATCGGCCAGGCCGATGGGTCGCTCATCACTCTCACGCGTGGCAAGCGCATGCTGGCGATCATTCCCACCCTGGGCGAGTACATCCTGAAAATGCCGCGCGGCGCGCAGGTGCTGTATCCCAAGGATTTGGCCCTCATTCCCATGTGGGCGGACGTCTACCCCGGTGCGCGAGTTTTTGAGGCGGGAACAGGGTCGGGTGCGCTCACCTTAGCCTTATTGCGTGCCGTGGGCGACCGAGGCCACGTGGTGAGCTACGACATGCGGGAAGATTTTTCCCGCACGGCCGCGAAGAACATTGAACGGTATATGGGCATCGTTCCCGGCTTAACCCTGCGCCGCCAAGACGCTGCTGAGGGTATTGAGCCAGATGAGCCGCCGGGACAGTTCGACCGTGTCGTGCTCGATCTTCCCGAACCGTGGCGTGTGGTCCCGCATGCCGTTCGTGCCTTGCGGTCCGGAGGGATCTACCTCAGTTTCGTGCCGACCGTGCCTCAAGTGATGCAAACCGTGGAAGCTTTGGAGCGCGCCAACTGTTTTGGCCCGATCGAAAATTTCGAGACGCTGCTGAGGACCTGGAATATTCAAGGCCGTAGCGTTCGGCCCGATCACCGCATGATTGCGCATTCGGGGTTTCTCACCGTGGCTAGGAAAGTGGAGATGGGCCTATGGGGCACCGGGTTGCCGACTCGGGAGGAGTCTGGCGAGTCGGAGGAGCACGCTGACGCAGGGCCAGACCGTTCCGAATCGGCCGAACAATCCCAGCCAGGAAGCGACACACCATGAGATTGTCAGGGAAGGTGGCGATCATTACGGGGGCCAATGCCGGGATCGGCGAGGCGATTGCCCTGGACTTCGCTCGTGAAGGGGCGACCGTGGTGATCACCGGACGGCGTAAGGATCTATTAGATCAGGCCGCACAGGCGATTGAACGGACCATCCCTGCGGCCAAGGGGCGGGTGGTGGCGGTGTCTGGCACGGTGACGGATGACGCGCATGTCCGCTCGACGGTCGACCAGGCTGTCCGCGCGTTCGGCAAGATCGATATCCTTGTGAACAACGCGGCCATCGGCGCTTTTGGGAAACTGCTGCACGAAATCGATGACGCCACCTGGGAAGAGGTCTTGGCGATTAATCTTACCGGGGTGTTTCAGTTCACTCGCGCCGTGGTGCCCGAGATGCTAAAGCTTGGAGGCGGGTCGATCATCAATATCTCTTCAGTCGGCGGGTTAGTCGGCTTTCCCATGTCCGCGGCCTACGGGACGAGCAAAGGCGGGTTGAATGCCTTCACTCGCTGTGTGGCCCTGGATTATGGCAAGAACAAGATCCGCTGTAACGCGATCTGCCCCGGTCTGGTCGATACCCCAATGGCAGCGGGACTCCTCAGCGACCCGCAGAGCCGCGAGCAAGCCTTGTCGGCTTACGCGATTCGGCGCGTGGGGACGCCCAAGGAAATTGCGTCCATGGCCGTGTATCTGGCGTCGGATGAGTCACAGTGGGTGACGGGAAGTACTATGACGATTGACGGTGGGCTCACCGCGCAATAGTCGGATGGTGAAACTGTCGGCCAGCGGCGTGCTCGACGTCCGTGAAGCGTCTCTCGTGAGACGATTGACGATTGATCCACTGCACCATTGAATCAATGGTCCGATGACACAATGAATCAATTGAGGGCCTCGACCGACGAGGACGGACTGTGTGACTATCCTTTGGCCCCCTTTCTTGGAATCTCAGCCTGTCCGATTGGCGACGGTTACCGTGTAGGAAAGGTTTTTACCACCCTGTGTAGAGAAGGGAATCGCTATGACACCACCACGGATGCGTGATTCAAGCAGGTCCTGGGTACCAATCCTGTTCGCGACCCTGTGGCTGGTGATGGGGCTCGTGGTGGCCAGCCAGGCGGCTGACCAGGTGACGGAGTTTCACGGCTCGGTTCTGACCGTCGATGTGGCGGCCAAGAAACTCGCGGTTAAGAAGGACAGCGGCGGCACGCGTTTTACCTTCGTGACCAGCGACAAGACCGTCTACGAGGGGGTTAAAACCTTTGGCGATCTGAAGAAGGACGACCACGTGGCAGTGACGTTTGTGGTGACCGGTAGCCAGTATCTCGCGCACAAGGTGGTGAAGAAGTAATGGAGATCAATGCGCATACGCAGCTCTGCGGCATCCTCGGCAATCCCGTCGAACATTCCCTTTCTCCGGCCATTCACAACGCGGCCTTTCAGATGTTGGGGCTGAATTTCGTCTACCTGGCGTTTCGTGTGGAAGACTTGCCTGGCGCAGTCAAGGGCCTGCGGGCGCTGGGCAACCTGCGCGGGTTTAGCGTGACGATTCCGCATAAGGTCGCGGCGATGTCCTTGCTGGATGAGGTGGAGCCGACGGCGCTGAAGATCGGCTCGATCAACACGATCGTGATCGAGCAGGGTCGGCTCAAGGGTTACAACACCGATGCCTCAGGTGCGATGCGAGCCATGAAGGAGGCCGGGGTTTCGCTGAGCGGACAACGGGTGGTGTTGCTGGGGTCCGGGGGAGCCGCTCGAGCGATTGCTTTTGCCTTGGCCGGTGAGGGTGTCGGTGGCCTGACGATGTTGGGGATCGACGACAAGGAACGACAAGGACTCGCTCGTGATGTGCAGGAGAAAACGGGGCTTCGTGTTGAGGAGGGGCCACCAACCGAGGAACGACTCGCCCAGGTTCTCCCATCTGCCCAGGTGCTGCTCCATTGTACGCCCATCGGGATGCACCCCAAGGTAGATGCCACCACAGTCCCTGCGCAGCTCCTGGGCTCGCATCTCACCGTCATGGACATCGTCTACAACCCATTGGAGACCCGCTTGCTGCGTGAGGCGAAGGCTGCCGGGTGTCGCACCATTCGTGGGGTGGAGATGTTCGTGCATCAGGCTGTTGCGCAGTTCGAACTCTGGACAGGCAAGCCAGCGCCGGTGGAGGTTATGCGGCACGTGCTGGAGTCGCATTTCCGATGAACATCGTCCTGATTGGCTACCGCGGGACCGGCAAGAGCACCGTGGGGAAAATCCTGGCCAAACGCTTGGGCCGGATCGTCGTCTCGACCGATGCTGAAGTGGTGCGGCAAGCCGGCTGCCCAATTCCCGACATCGTCAAAGCGCATGGTTGGGAGCATTTCCGTGATCTTGAGTCTGCCGTCTGCGAGCAGGTGGGTGCGCAGGACCATCTGATTATCGACACGGGGGGCGGCGCTATGTTGCGTTCCCAGAATCTACAGGCGCTCAAGCGGCAGGGAACTGTCGTCTGGCTGACGGCGTCAGTGTCCACGATCGCGCACCGTATCGGCAGCGGGACTCAACGGCCGTCGCTCACAGGCACACAATCCTTCGTTGAGGAAATCGAAGCGGTGCTCGCAGAACGGCGCCCTCTCTATCAGGCTGCCGCCGACCATGTCATCGAGACGGATCGGCGGTCCTCCAAAGGCGTGGCAGAGGCCATCCTCCACATCCTTCAGCCCCTCAGCTAGCAGGAGGCTCACACAGGCCGGCCCAGCGGCGTGCTCGCTGCGCAAAGCGACTCCACGTACCGCCGGTACGTCTCGTCGCTTCGCTGGTTGCGGCCTTGCTGGACAGCCTGTGTGAGCCTCCTGCGAGATGGCGTTCTCTCGAAGTCTTACTTGGGCTGAAGGGTTGCTCCACCGCCGGTTAAGGTTTCTTGAACAGATTTTCGTCCCATGCTAGGTTGCTTTGGTCGCCGGGAGGAGGGCCCACCGGCGGCACTTTAAAGGTGTAGGCCCTATGTGTTGTCTTGCGAGGGGCGTCGACTGTATGTGCGAGCGATTCTGTGGTGCAGTGACGCCGTGGTTGCTCTCCTGCTGCCGTTCCACCTCTCGTCATAAGACAGCCTGTCCAGTCAGCAAGGAGGGTGCCGTGAGTTCCAAACTGTATGTCGGGGTCTTCCGTATTCCACCACAGAACAACACCTGAGTGATCTCTTTGTCCCCTATGGCAGCGTTCATCAGTCGGCAAAGGTCATCACGGATACACTCACGGGCCAATCGCGGGGCTTTGCCTTCGTCGAAATGGCCGCGGCAGATGAGGCGCAGAAAGCCATTACGGCGCTCAATGGTACGGAGTTCGGCGGACGCAGCCTGGTTGTCAATGAGGCCTGTCCACAGGAAAATCGTGCTTTTGGCGGTGATGGGGGTGGCGGTCGATCCGGCGGCGGCGATCAGCGAGGTCGCTGGTAAGTCGGCCCTCGGAGTGCATTCTACAAAGGGCCGCAACGTCGGTTGCGGCCCTTTGTGTGTCTAGGCGGTGTGCGTGTCTGCCGATTGCCTTGACAACCTCCCTCACGGAGTGTTTCTAATAGCTCCCTGTGCGCCCGTAGCTCAATGGATAGAGCATCGGACTTCGGATCCGAGGGTTGGGGGTTCAAGTCCCTCCGGGCGCACCAGATTGTTCTCCCGACGGCCTTCTCCAAAAACCCAGACCCTCCATTCGTCTCTCCTAATCCTCCTTCACCATGGTCGCCAGTCTCTTTGGGGGCTAGATCGAGGTGAGGGGGAGGTCTAGAGTAATACGGATGATCCACAGGCAGGGACCTTTCGACGAATCAAGGAGGGGAATATGGTCAGAGCACGACACAGAGGGGAACGTTCGACGTCGATCCGCTGGATGGGCGGACTTGCGCTTTTGGCGGGCGTGAGCCTCGCCGGATGCAGCAGCGTCCTGATTGTGCAACCCAGCGACGGCGCGGTGCTGCCGGCTGGGCAACCCATTCAGTTTGAAGGCCAAGTCACCCGATCGTGGGAGACCGGCGGGGAAGATCGCTCCAACGATCTGGAGTGGGAGTCCAGCCAAGACGGGCTCCTGGCGACCGGCCAACGGTTCACCAGTAGCGCGTTGAACACCGGCTCGCACCGGATTACGGCCTCATGGCCAGGGCATGATCGGCGCACGAGTATTGTCATCTCTATTGTGCCGTAGCAGGATGCTGAAAATGGTTGCCAGCGTTGTTCTTTCGGCGCTTGGAGACTCCACGTACCGCCAGGGTACGAGGAGTCTCCGAGCTTGCTGCGGCCGCGCTGGACGACCATTTTGAGTATCCTGAGAGCTGTTCCGGTAGTAATGGGGAGTATGACGTGACGCCGGCTTGATGAGCAAGAAGCGAGGGTGTCAGCCGCCTGCTCTGCGTTACCCGGCGGTGCGGATGGCGGTGGGAATCGCGTGGAGGGGAAGCTCTTGTTGCACGGCCCCTCGTTTTACGGCTTCTTTTGGCATCCCATAGACTACACAGGTCGCTTCGTCTTGACCGATGGTTCGGGCTCCGGCCTGGCGCATCTCAAGGAGGCCGGCGGCCCCATCGTCGCCCATTCCGGTCATGATGATACCGAGGGCGCTCTTGCCGGCGAACTTGGCGGTCGAGCGGAACAGCACGTCGACTGAGGGCCGATGCCGATGCCGATTGACGAGAGGACCATCAACCACGTCCACATGATGCTGCGCCCCGCTCCGCTTGAGCAGCATGTGGCGGCCACCTGGCGCAATGAGCGCCCGGCCAGGTATGACGCGATCCTTGGCCTCGACGACGTCGATTTGGCAAAGGCTATTGAGTCGTTCGGCAAAGGCCGCGGTGAATTTCTCCGGCATGTGCTGCACGATCACGATGCCTGGGCAGACACGAGGCAGCGCCGTTGAATCTGAAGTATGTCGTCGCAGACCCTACCTTTGCGGGTGCAGGGTTCTGACCCGCGGAGCCACGTCTGTATCATCTGATATCAGTCGGTGTGCAGTGTGATCGGTACCTTGCGTGTCTGTTATGGTTGCACCGGTCTAACGACCGGGAGTCGGGCCNNCCCTTTCTTCGTCGTATTCACGAGGTCGGGGGGAAACGGTATCTCCGTGATTGGTTGGATGCCCCGGCACATGTCCATCATGTGGCCCATCGCATGGCCAATCCGCCGGTGGAACGTCCGCAAAGCCGCAAGGAGTTCCTGCAACTGCTCGCCTGTTTGGAGATGCCGGATGAGAGTTGCGAGGTTCAGGAGAAGTTCGGGTATGGCGTTCGGACGGCGGCGAACGGAGATCGGCTCATTGCGGTCTGGGAGGCCCACACGGAGTATTACGCCTACCAGGTCTGGCATATCCCCCAGGACAAGCAGACCCCGCTGACGTTCGGTCCACTCGCCTTTCCTGGATATGCATTTCCCTTGTGCCCGCTTGGGATTCGGGTGAATGCGCTGGAGTTGTTGATCGTGCAGGCGTCCTACATCTCTCCTGACGAATTGCGCGAGTGTCTTCCTGGGGCGCATCTCTATGCGAGCCGTGTCTTCGGGGGCGACCTCGTCGTGGCCACGAGTTTTACGCCCGATGAACACGACCGCGAACGCTACCTGATTTTCTCCGAGTCGCTAGAGGGATTGCAGCAGCAGGTGTCGAAAGTCGTCGACACCATTGTGGCCCTGGAGAATTACTATCACTTAGTGATGTTCCCTTTTCAGGCGTTCTCGCGTGCCGTCGATCAAGTGCACGACTACGAACAGCGGCATCTCTACCAGCGGGCGGTGATCATGGAGCAGATGCCTACCTCCACCCATCAGACGCTGCAACGATGGCTGAATACCCTGACACAGGATTTTCTACAGGTCAGTCGGCTGGCCGGGTCCATGCGCTATCGTTTGTCTGCGTCCGTGCCCTACGACAGCATTGTGCGCGGCAATCTGCACGCGTTGGAGGAGCGGCCCTATTCGCCGGTCCACCAGCTTTCGGAGTACATCTATTGGAAGATCACCGGGGTGACGGATGGGTACCAGCAGCTGGTGCGACGGATCGATGCCATGGAGAACGATTTCGAAACGACCATCTCGGTGATCCGCACGCGGGTCGACCTGTTGTTGCAGGAGCAAAACCTGGCGTTGCAGGGTCAAAACAGCACGTTGTTGGCCAGCGTCGATACCACCACACGTGGGCAGGCCATTCTCCAACGGACCGTCGAAAGCCTTTCCATCATTGTCATCGCGTACTACCTAACCGGCCTGGCAGGCTATTTATTTAAAGCGTTCCAAGACCTCGGCTGGATCGGAAAGGCGTCGTATCCCACGGCCCTCTTCGTGCCCATCGCGTTCGGCCTATCCTTTGGCTTTATGACAATCGGTCGCAGGCTTATTGTGAAGCGTATGGGGCTGGCCAAGAATCCTCCCCTTTAAGAGCGGAGGCTGACCGAGGCCGCCAGCGTGTGCTCGCGGTGCCTTTTCACTTGCTGCGGCCTTGCCGGACAGTCTGTTTGAGCTTCCTGCGAGTGCGCCTCTTATCTTCTTGTTTGGCAACGACGTCTTCCACGTACCGGGCGACTGGTCTGGGATCTACGAATTCACAAATAGCTTTCAGGACTCGACGCTAAAGACCAAAGCTACAGTTTTTGATGTGCGTCTACGCACAGGCGTGCGCCCGTGCACGAGCCAGTACCTCGTCATTCCTCAGTATGGATTTGTCTCTATCCCTTGGTTGACAAATTGTAGAGAAGTTTCAATATCTTCTGCCGTGCCACCGCCACTGTCCGATGTCGGTACTGTTCTTGCTTATCCTTTCGTATGTCCGACTTCATCTGACCGGAAGGCCCCATGCATTCAATCCCTGCGCTCATTGCGATTCTGTCACCACTTCTTGCCAGTGGTCTCATTGCGTTGCTCGGACCCACATTTGGCGAGCGAACCGCTAAGATCGGGATCTGGGCACTGGCGATTTCGGCGGGCGCCGCCCTGCTTTCTCTCTACCAGGCAGTTCAGCACGGACCCACATTCCTGAGCCTCCCAGGGCTGCCGCACCCATTTACTATGACCGTGCTCGTGGATCGGCTCGCCGCAGTGATGATGGTATTGATTGCCGGGGTCAGTCTCGTGATCCACGTGTATTCACAGCGGTATATGCAGGACGATCCGGGCTATATCAGATTTTTCGGTTTACTGAGCCTGTTGACGAGTGTTCTTCTGGCTCTCGTCACCAATGGAAACTTGTTCTGGCTATTCGTCTGTTGGCACGTTGTCACCTGGTTGCTGAGGGCGTTGGTCTCCTTTCATGCGGCGAGTCCCACAGCACGGAAGGCAGGACGCACGACGTTGCTGGTGCAGGGGATTGGCGATGCCGCGCTGTTGATCGCGATCATCCTGACCTACACGACATTCGGAACGCTCGATCTCACTGAATTATTTCAGGTTGTCGATAGCGCGTCCTCTATACCCCTGTTCTGGAAAGGAACGTGGTGGGAGATAAATTCGATCACCGTCATCACGTTGGTGCTGGTGATCACGATCATGACCAAATCTGCTCAGTTTCCGTTTCACGTGTGGCTGCCCGGGACAATCGAGGCGCCTACGCCCGTGTCCGCCATGCTTCACGCTGGAATTGTGAACGCCGGGGGATTTCTCATCAACCGATTGGCCCCGCTGTACGGCATGGCCCCCACGACGCTCCACATCCTGTTCGTCATCGGAGCCCTCACCGTCTTGACTGGAGCCACAACGATGCTGACGCAGTCCAGCATCAAGCGAACGCTCGTATATTCGACCATGGGACAGATGGGCTACATGGTCATGGAATGCGGCCTCGGGGCGTTCGCACTTGGGATCTTTCACCTCTGCGCCCACGGACTGTTCAAAGCCACGTTATTCCTCAATTCGGGGACCACTATCCATAGAGCGAGAACCGAGTTCAAGCTCCCCGGCCCCCCCCTCGTTCGAGCAACGGCAAGTTTTTCGTTTATGACATGGGCCACGGGATTAGCTATCACGCTCTTGCTTCCCCTTGTCATCTTGCTGATCGCCCACGGCCTGGTGAACATCCCCCTCTTCGAAGCACAAGGGACCGTCATTTTTCTCTTCTTTGCGTGGGTGACATCGGCCCAGGCGATCTTTAGTCTCTACCGGCTCGATGCCGTCGCTTCGTGGAAAGTGTCCGTCACCATGATCGCGGCCTTGACCGTCATTGGACTGACGTACTTATGGGCCGGCGAGTCCTTCACTCATTTTCTCTATCCCACGTCGGGACAGGCGGCAGCGTATTTTCAAGCGGCGGCCTGGCCTCAGGGGTTGTTCGACACATTCGTAGTCCTCTCCGCGCTCCTCATCGTTGCGGTGTGGGTGATCTTGTACGGCAAGGCCCACGGTCTACGGCTGTTGATCCCAGACTGGCTGGGCACGGTCCGTACTCGCGTGTATGTCGCCTTTCTCAATGGCCTATACGTGGAAGATGTGCTTCTGGCCCTCAGAGGCGGCCCTGGTCGCAGGCAGGTGCGGCCGCATCGGACCATGCAACCCTGATGGCTACCACCGTCACGACCCAGGACTCTTCCCGATTCACCGAAACACAGCGGATGGAGCTGCGGTCCTACGTCCAGCTGGCCGGCGAGATCATTTCGCAGTATTGGCCGATGCGGACCTTCATCCATCACAACCCACTCCATGGGTTAGAATCTTTACCCTTCGATCAAGCTGTGAAGCGAGGCACGCAATTATTCGGTGGGCGGGGGTACCTGAACAACGACACCTTCCGCGGCCACTTGCAGAGCGGGCGCATTCATCCAGAGGATCTGCAAGCCGCGCTGGAACCGCTTGTGGTAGACAAACAGGTCGCTTTCGCGGGACGGCCCATCTCCCATCTCGACGTCCTCAGTGCCTCCATGATCCATGGCATTACTGAACGGCCTAGGCATGGAAAAGATGCCGTTGACGACGGAGATGCAGACACCGTCTCACGCCTTGCGTCCTGGCTCCGAGCAACACTGAACACCCAGGTCAACGTCTCACCTATGCCGTTCGTGCCATGGGACTCTAGCGAGCTGCCGATCCGTGAAACGCTCGCCACCTGGTGCGATCGCACAGTTGGAACCACGATAGTGGAGACCGTCAATCGGGAGATGGTGAAGTGGTGCAGTGCATTTTTGGATGAAGGCGAAGCGAGCTGGTCCATGCCCCACCGGGACCAGACGTTTTATCGAGCCTGGAAATCTCTCGCCCAACATGATGCGACCTTTCGTTTCATTGGCATTCAGGACGCAGCCAAGAAAATTCGTGCGCTGTCGGATCGACCCGAGGATCTGGTCCTGGAGAGTATGACGAGGCTGAAGATTCCTAAGTCGGCATGGGAAGAATATCTGTCCCTGCACTTGGCCGCCATGCCTGGATGGACCGGCTATATCAAATGGCGCGCAAATCAGAGCGGTTATCCCTGGCAACAACAATTCCCCATCGACCTGGTGAAATACCTGGCGGTCCGTCTCTTCTACGAGCGAGAGCTGGTGGAACGGAGTTGCCGAGAGCGTCTTGGTATGGCAGGCCATTACGATGAGATTCGGGAATATATGGACGGACACCCTCATGGGTATTGGGTGCGACGTGAATGGGTGGCCGGACGCCTCCCAAAGCCAGCAGCCAAGCTGGCCGATCGACTTTCACACTCCAAGCGTTGTCCTGATCTCTTGGCGTGGGACGAATTAGGCCGTGATCAGTACCAGTTTCGTATCGATCAGGATGTCCGGCATTCCCTTCAGAGGTCGGCACAATACCTTGTTCGTCTCGCGCGGACCTTCTCGATTGACCCCGCCACCATCGAGTCGACCGCTCCGTCCGATATCCGGACGCTGCTCAATTGGCTCGAAGGATTCCCGGCCTCACAGCACGGGCCTCGGTGGCTCGAAGCATTTGAGGCGAGCCATCGGCGGCAGGTGCTGGACGATCTGGCAGCCGGCTCCCGCCTGGCCGCAGCCGAGAGACACTCGGCGGACGGGGAGGCGCAGTCGAGACCACTCGCCCAGATCGTGTTTTGTATCGACATCCGGTCAGAAGTCTTTCGCCGGCATATCGAGCATCGTGGAGGATACGAGACGTTGGGACTCGCTGGGTTTTTCGGGGTGCCGCTGGATTATCGGCCATTTAACGCTCACCACGCTGTTTCGCACTGTCCGGTGCTGCTGAAACCAAGAAATCAAATCCGTGAAATTCCTCGCAGCTATCATGGAGCGCTGGCTGAGCGGCATAAGACGGTCGCGCAGCTCAGCCACGCAGCGCACATGCTCCTGCACGACGTGAAGGAAAACGTTGTGACGCCCTATGTCATGGTGGAGGCTCTCGGCTGGTTTTTCAGCCTGCCCTTGTTGGGAAAGACGTTGCTCCCCCTCTGGTATCACAACGCCGGTCGATGGCTGAAGCAGCGATTGATGCCGTCCGTCGCGACCACCTTGACGGTCGATAAGATCTCACGTGAAGAAGGCGAGGAAATGATCGCAGCCGAGCAGCAGGCGCAGATAAGAGAAATCGTCCGTGATCGATTCAGTGTACATGGCACGGCTCTCTCCTCCACGCTCCTGGAGAAAATTCGCAAGAAGGCCATCGGAATGGGAGACGGCATCAACGGTGAAGTGGCCAGAGCGCTCACGCTCTCTCCGCAGCAAGAAGAGACATTCTACCAAGAACTCCGCGAGCAGCACCGCATCAGCCCACGCGGAATCTCGGAACGGCTCCAGCGTATTACCCAGACGGGCTTCTCGGCCACCGAGCAGGCCTATTTCGTGGAAGCCGCGCTTCGCCTCATGGGCCTGACATCAACCTTTGCGCGCGTGGTCGTCTTCTGCGCCCACGGCAGCACCTCCCAGAACAATCCCTACGAATCAGCGCTCGATTGCGGCGCCTGCGGAGGCAATCATGGTTTGCCCAACGCCCGGGCCATTGCCGCCATGGCGAACAAACCGGCGGTGCGGGATCTGTTGCACGCGCGCGGCATCAAGATTCCACACCACACCCACTTCTTTGCCGCGCAACATGACACGACGGGAGATCGAGTCGAGATTGTCGATCTGGAGGATGTTCCCGCCACCCATCGGAAGGACTTGCAGCGTTTGACCGCGGATTTAGCGGAAGCTGCCTCACAGACCGCGTTAGAACGAGGCGCCAACCTAGACCCCCTTAGGGAGCCTGTTGGGCGCTTGATGGCGCAGCAACGCGCCAAACGACGAAGTGCAGATTGGGCACAGGTCAGACCGGAGTGGGGACTCTCCAATAATAGCCTTCTCGTGATCGGGCACCGCGAGATCACCCAGACGGTCAACCTACAAGGCAGAGCGTTTCTTCATTCGTACGACCATCGGCAGGATGCTTCAGGTAAGCTTCTAGAAACGATCATGACCGCTCCTCTTGTGGTTGCACAGTGGATCAACATGGAGCACTATTTCTCCGCCGTCGACAACGAAGTGTACGGCAGCGGCAGCAAGGTCTATCACAATGTGGTCGGGCGAATCGGCGTGATGACCGGAGCGTGGAGCGATCTGCGTATGGGTCTTCCTGCCCAAACGGTATTGAAAGGGCGGGAGGCCTATCATGAACCGATGCGGTTATTGGCTGTGATCGAAGCGCCACGGGACCAGATCAGCGCGATCATCGGACGGCAACCGTTGCTGGAACAGTTGTTCCAACAGGGATGGATGGCCCTAGTGGCCTTGGAGCCTCACGATGGTCGGTTCTATCGCTACGACACGATGAGGGGGTGGATATTGGAAGGAGGAGGACAACCGTATGATCAGCTTGACGTTGCATCCTATGAAAGAAATTAAGATTGTCGTGCAAGGCGATCAATTAAAGTTCGTCACGGATTTGTTGGATCGAGTCGGCGCGACGGGCTATACGATCATTAACAATGTTTCCGGCAAAGGCCACCACGGCCTTCACGAAGGCCATCTCATGTTCAACGACACCAGCAGCCAGGTGATTGTGTTCACGGTCGTGCCTGACGACAAGGTGGAGCCGATTCTGGCCGGTCTGGGGCCGCTCTTCAACAAACACTCCGGCACCATGTTCGTCACTGACGTTGCGGTGAGCCGTCGTGACCACTTCGTGGCTAAATGACGCGGCCATCTGCTCGCGTGGCCAGGCCGGGGCGGTCTCTCTCGACGGCCTTGCTCCGGCGCCGGTATACTTCTGGCGCAGGCGCCAGGCCTGCGCCGTCAACCTCCATCGCCTGACCGAGCATGGCACACATGTCGCCTTCTAGACGCTCACATCCCAAACCGATCATCTCGACACAGTCGGAAGTCGCCGCCGCCGAGGTGCTCGCGTGGGTCAGCGATTGCATTGAGGGTGGCCTCTGTTTCGTTTCCCAGGGCATCCTCATCTTCGAGAACGCGCACTTCGGCGAACTCGTCGAAGCTCCTGCTGTGGGTGGAGGTGCGCTGCTCCTATCGTCGCCGGAACAGGGGGGTACAGACCAGTCTCTTAGGAAGGTCCTGTTTGCCGAGGCCATGGTGTGGAATCACGAACCGCTTGGCGCTCGCGGCACAAAGGACTATCGCTTGACTCATCGCCAAGGCCAGCCGCTCATATACGAATGTCGATTCAACGTCGTCCCCTATCACGGCGGAACGGGCGTGCTCTTGGTTCTTCAGGACGTTAGCGAACAAACGATGTTCGCGTACGAGGCGTCGCAAGTCGCCCGATTCCAATCGGTGCTCGCGCGGATCGGCACGCTGGCCGTCAGCGACGCGCCTGCCCAAGAGCTGATGAACGAAGCCGTTCGACACACGGCCGTGGCGCTCGACGTCGAACTGTGTAAGATGTTGACCCCCCGAGAGTCGGACGATCAGCTCTACGTCATGGCCGGGGTCGGGCTTGAGGAGGAACTCATCGGCAAATTGACGATCGAAGGTGGGACGCATTCCCAAGCCGGGTATGCCATTCGAGAACGCCTCCCCGTGGTCGTGCGTGATCTTCGCAAAGAAACCCGGTTTACTCCATCGAAACTCCTGACCGAGCACGGCGGCCTCGCCGGCATGTGTGTGCCGATGCTGGTCGAGGACAGGGTCTACGGCGTCATGACGGCCCATACGAAGCAGGTCCGGGACTTTACCGAGAAGGAGCAGGAGTTCCTGTGCACCGTCGCCAATACGGTCGCGACGGTCTTGGAGCGGCGGCGACGGGCCGACACGCAGATGGATTTCTACCACCGTCTCTTCATGTCCGCTCAAGACGGGATCATGCTGACCGATACCAACGGCCTGATCCTGGAATGGAACCCCGCTCTCGAACGTATGACGGGTTGGACTCGTGAGGAGGCGTTAGGCCAACGGCCAGTCATTCTCAAATCGGGCAAACATTCGCCGGAATTCTATGGCCGCCTCTGGCAAGCGATTCGCTCGGGACAGCCGTTTGTCGACCGATTCGTGAATCGCCGCAAGGATGGGTCTGAATTTCTGGTATGGGAAAGCGTCAGCCCCGTCAAGGACCCGGACGGGACCATTCAATGCTACATGGCCATCCTTACCGACATGAGCGAGCGGGAGCAGATGCTAGAAGCCCTGCGTCACACGGAGCAAGTGAAATTGGTCGGGCAGCTTGCCGGGGGCATTCTGCATGAAATCCGCAATCCTCTGATCGGTCTCGGGAGTCTCGCCACACATCTGGCGGAACAGGACACGCTCCCTCAGGCTGCACGGGACCGCTGCCGGTTGATTGCACGCGAGGCGGCGCGGATCGACGAACTCCTGGAGTCCCATCTGGGACAGTTACGGCCGCGCCCCTTCGATATCCAACCGTGCGACCTCCCGTCTCTGCTCGACGACACCCTGACTCTCCTCCGGCCCAATCTGCTCAAGAACCGAGTCGCCGTGAAGAAGGCGCTGGCGGGAGATCTCCCAGCGGTAGAGGCGTCGCGCGCGCACCTTCAACAAGTCTGCCTGAACATTGCCATGAATGCGATTGAAGCCATGCCGAACGGCGGAGAGCTTGCCATTACCATGAGGCGGGAGACCAAGCGAACCGCCGGAGTGCTCCTCACCTTCGCGGACACGGGGAAGGGCATCCCTCCAGAAGACCTGAAACGTATTTACGAGCCATTTTTCACGAATGGCAAAGCCAAGGGCGTCGGCCTCGGCCTGACCATTACCCATGATATCGTGGAGCGACACGGCGGCCAATTGGCCATTCACTGTCCGCCCTTGAGTGGGGCCGTCGTCGAGGTGTGGCTGCCATTGAAACGCGAGGACTAGCATATGGCATGGCAAATCTTGCTTGTTGAGGATGAAGAGTCCATTCGCGTCGCTTTCGCCCTGCGGCTGACCGGCCAAGGATACTTCGTCCAAACTGCCGGGTCGGGCGAGGATGCCCTCGCCCTGCTCGGTTCGTACGAGCCCGATATTTTGGTCCTGGATCTCGTCATGCCGAACCTCTCAGGCCTGGATGTCCTCGCCCGGGTGAAACAGGTCATGCCGAATCTTCCCGTCATCGTGCTGACCGCTAGAGGCACCGTGAAAGACGCGGTCGAAGCGATGCGGCTTGGCGCGTTCGATTTTGTGGCGAAGTCCATCGACATGGAGGATCTTCACCACACGCTACGCCGTGCAACGGATCTGCTCGCGTTGCGCCGACAGGTCCAACTGCACAGCGGGCAGGACACGGATCGTTATGCCCTCGATCGCGTCATCGCGAACAGTTCCGTCACCAAGACTTTCATGCAGCAGATCCGGGCACTCGCCGCCAACGACCGGGTGACGGTTCTTCTGCAGGGTGAGACCGGCACTGGGAAGCAGTACATGGGCCGCGTCATCCACTTCAACAGCTCCAGGGCCGACAAACTCTGCATGGAAGTCGATTGCCCATCGATCCCCCGGGAGCTGTTCGAAAGCGAGTTGTTCGGGCACGAAAAGGGCTCGTTCACGGGCGCGGCCGGCAGAAAATGCGGCTTGATCGAAATGGCCGAGGGAGGAACCGTGCTGTTCGACGAGATTGGCGACCTGCCCCTCCCGCTGCAAGCCAAACTCTTACGAGTGCTCGAAGAACGGACACTGCGTCGGGTTGGAGGATCGGCCACCATCCCCGTCGACGTGCGGTTCATGGCTGCGACGAATCGCAATCTCAAAGAGGCGGTAGCCAAAGGAGAATTTCGTGAGGACCTCTATTTCAGGCTCAATGTGGTCACATTGACCGTCCCACCGCTTCGGGATCGGCGTGAAGATCTCATTCCGCTTGCCGAACAATTCCTGGCTCGGTCCGCCATCGCCCTCAAGAAACCGGTTCGTACATTGGGAGACAGTGCAAAGGCCATCTTGCGCCAGTACCTCTTCCCCGGCAACGTTCGTGAATTGAGCAATCTGATAGAGCGCGCCGTCTTGTTCTGCGCTGGGGCCTCGCTCGAGGCGGCCCATTTCCCGTCCGATATCCAGGGCGTCCCCCCTCCGTCCGTCGCAAAGGCCGCGGGCGACCTGCCCCCCGCATTGGACCCCAGCGATCCAAGAACCGTGCAGATCGCCTTCCGAGTTGGGGAACAGTCCCTCGCGGATTTGGAGGACCGGATCATCGCCGAAGTGCTGCAGAGGGCGGAAGGAAATAAGACGCTTGCCGCCAAACATCTCGGCATTACCCGCTGGATGCTGGACCGCCGGAGAAAGAGTTAGCAGGATACTCAACACGCTTGAAGTGGAAAGTGTATCTCGCAAGACGATAGACGATTGTTCCACTGCACCATTGAATCAATGATCCGATGACACCATGAATCAATCGAGGGCCTTGAAAGACGAGGATGGTCTGTTTGTCCATCCTGCTGGCCCTTTCTCTCGGCGTCAGAGTCTGCCAGATTTGGTGAGGCGACAACCAGGAAAATAGTTTTTCAACACCTGCTAGGTCCGAAACTTCCTCTCATAGAAAACAGCCCCTCATTTTCCCGCACGTTGTTTTGACGGCGAGTGCTTTCCTCAATCGGTGCGTGGGTGCACCGAAGGCCGTAGGTTGCGTGTGCCATCGCACCCTGTTTCGCACGCATGAGAAATTGGTCATCGTTCCAGTACGAACCAAGCACGGCGACGTTAGGCATAATCCCTTGAATATCCGAAGCCCTTCCGCAGCATGGTCGTACGCTCTCCCTCGTCACCTCGTGGAACATGATTTGCAAGTCATCCGCTTCGAGGGGAGCGGATAGTGATCGATGCCTGCCCCTCACCCGGGTCTGCCCCGACTGGACCTGCAACACAGGGAGCCAGTCACAAATTTCCTTGAAGGAGCATTCATGATGACTACACAACTGATCAGGAATAAAGCAGATGTCGAATATTCGGTCATGTTGGCAGTGTTGAACTTTCAGACCGAGTTCATGAAGTCCAGCTACACTCGCGCCCAGGTTCACATCATTGGCGATGTCATCGAAGTGACGTTGGCAAGAAGCGCGTCAACTCCGGCAGAAGTGCGACTGGCTCAATCCCCAGAAGGCCGAGCACTCCTACAACAGGTACACGTAGCATTGTTTAAACCAGGCGAGTCGTTACTGCGAGAGGATCTTGAACGCGCCCTTGGGGCGAAGATTCAACACATCTTCACAGGCCTTGATACGATTTCCGGAACGAACACCATGATCATCCGGCTGGCAGAACCTCTCGAGACGGTATCTCTAGATGCGTCGCCCGATAGATATTCGGCAGAACCTTGCACCTGAAAGGTCAGAAGAGAGCCTGATACTGCTGGTATGAGCCTTATCCTTCCCCGAAGGGCCAATCAGCTGTTCCGAATAGATGTGGATTCTGCGAATGGAACGACGTATGGAATTAGAGATGGGGAAAAGTCTAAAGGCTATTCATCACAACGTCGTTCCAACTCTATCCATTCCGCTGGTTTATTCTTTAAGCCTATCTCTGCTCTGCATGGTCATCAGTACAACCAAAGTTGACTGCCGCACGATCATAAAGTCAGCGAGTTCTCCCACTCACATTTCGAATTTGTTCCAATAGCCATGGCTAATCGATTGCTTGTATGGCTGGCACACGACGGCTTTTTACAAGCGGCAGCTTTCTGCCCCGAGTATCACACCGTCCTGTGATACCATGGGCGCATGTTGGACTATGACGCAAATAGGTCGGTCATCGTTGCTGCACGTGAGGTGGCTATTCAGGCGGCGCGTACGGCGGGGGAGGTGCTGTTGTACCATACCCGCCATGGCTTTCGTATCGAACACAAGAATCCGATCAACCTGGTGACGGATGCTGACCGTGCGGCAGAAGCCAGCATCATTGCCACCATCCGCGAGACCTTTCCGACCCACCGCGTGCTGGCCGAGGAAGGTGGAGGACAGGAAATTGGACAGGAAACCGGCCAGTCGCCGTTTCGATGGGTGATCGACCCGCTTGACGGGACCACGAACTTCGCTCACGGATTTCCGGCCTACTGTGTCTCGATCGGTCTGGAGCATGACGGGCAGGTCGTGCTTGGGGTGGTCTGGGATCCCACACGGTCCGAACTATTCGAGGGGGAACGGGGGCGTGGCGCCACGTTGAATGGCATTCCGATAGGCGTCTCCAAAACAGAGACACTCCTTGCGGCCCTGCTCGTGACAGGTTTTGCCTACGACATTCGTGAGAATGCCGACAACAACCTCGATCACTTCACCCACTTCGCGCTCAAAGCCCAGGGAATACGGCGAACGGGGACGGCGGCGCTGGATCTGTGTTACGTGGCCTGTGGGCGGTTTGACGGATTCTGGGAGCTGAAACTCCATCCGTGGGACTCGGCTGCCGGCTCCGTGATTGTGCAGGAAGCCGGAGGACGGATCTCGGACTTTTCCGGACATCCCTACTCCATCTATGGTGAGGCAATCCTGGCCAGCAACGGCCTGATCCATGAACAGATGCGAGCCGTGCTGACCGGCGAATGAAGTGGTCTGCCGGATACCTCGAGGGACTATGTGTCAGTCGATTACTCCTGAGCCTCATGGTACGTAGGCAGGGCTATGGTGGATGGAGTACAATGCCCAGTCGTTGCAACGAAGGAGATTCCTATGGCTAACAAAACGCCCCCATCCCCGCCTTCAACAGGAGGCGCGAGTGCCCCATCCCCGGGAGAGTCCGAAACGGTCCGCGAGGTTGAGCTCCTGAAAGTCGTCGTGACGCGCGAGGGTCAACAGGTCTCGGCGCAATGGGCGATCCACCCGCAAATGAAACAGGATCTCTTGCCCCAGGAATGGAAGGAACTGTCGGACCTCATGGGACAGGTGTCCAGCATTGTGGGGACACGGTTTTCCCAGGTCCTGAAACACGCGCAGCAGGACCCGCCTCAAGGCACGGCCTAACGGACGGCATCGGCTGGTGACGGTCACGAAGTCGTGTGCCAGCCATCAGGTCAGGAACCACGAAGGAGGCAGCGATGGAGACCTATTACCATCCACACGATCTTGGCAAATTCGGCGAGATGGGGAAGGGTAATCCGGACCTTTGGCAGAAGTTTATGAGCTACTACTCGGCGGTCTTTGCTGAAGGCGCGTTGACTGAGCGAGAAAAGGCCCTCATTGCCCTGGGCGTCGCCCACGCCGTGCAGTGCCCCTACTGCATCGACGCCTACACGCAAGCCTGCCTCGAAAAAGGTTCCAATGTGGAGGAGATGACCGAAGCCGTCCATGTCTCCTGCGCCATCCGCGGGGGCGCCTCACTGGTGCATGGTGTCCAAATGAGGAACGTGGTCGAAAAGCTGTCGATGTGATCATCGACCGGCGGTTCGACGGGGATCAGCCTATGTGATCCCGAACGCTTGAAATGCCCGGTCTGCCTTCGCCGCTAGGAAGAAATCACTTTCCGTGAGTCCATTAATTTTGTGAGTCCAAATCTCGACCGTGCATTTCCCCCACGCCAAGTGTAAATCGGGATGATGGCCTTCCGCTTCCGCCACGGCTCCCACCTTGTTGACGAAGTCCAAGGCCTGCGCGAAATCTTTGAATGTATACAGCCGTTCGAGATGCCCATTGGCATTCAGCTGCCAGCCTGACTCAAGTTGGGTGAGTAACGTCTGCACGCGGTCGGCGGGAAGGGGCGGCACACCACCACGACAGGGGACACAGGTATTGTCAGCTAATCCCATTGAATCCTCCTCGGTGTAGAACTAACATGTCATATAACTTTTCATTCTAGAAGCCACACCCAAGTGGGGGCAAGCCGCTCGGTGGTAGGTCCTGCCGGTTTCGGTGTCTTGTCTACCTTGACGGTGTATGGTTGGGCAGAAAAGATCATCAAGAATATCCTTAAGCCACTGAAGGGCTGAGGGTGGGATGCGGGCCATGATTCGAATCGGACATCGCGGCGCTGCTGGATTAGCGCCAGAAAATACGGTGCAGGGCATCGAAACTGTGATTCGCCTCGGGGTGGATTGTGTCGAGGTCGATCTTCGCCTCACCGCGGATGGGCAGGTAGTGCTGCTCCATGACGACACGGTCGATCGTACGACCAACGGACAGGGAGCGGTCGAGACCTTCAGCCTGGCGTACCTGCGGCGGTTCGATGCCGGAGGGGGAGTCCGAATTCCCACATTGGAAGAGGCCTTGCAAGTGGCTGCAGGACGGGTGGGGTTGATTCTGGAATGCAAGGTCTCGGGGATGGTGCCGCAGGTAGCCCGGACGATTCAGCGCACACCGTTCACCGGCCAGATTGTCCTGGCGTCGTTCGAGGCCGGTGATCTTCAGCAGGCGCTCTTGGCCATCCCGCGGTTGCCTCGCCTGCTGCTCGTTGACGAGCCCGATGCCACGGTCATCCAGCAGGCCCGTACCGTGCAGGCCTCTCATGTGGGTTTCCGGTGGGACACGGTCACGCCCAGGATAATCGAGACCTGCCACGGGGAAGGTCTGGTGATCTTCGTCTACACGGTCAATGAGCCAGCCGACATCCAACGCCTGTCGAGGCTCGGTGTGGATGGGATCATTTCGGATTACCCCGATCGGCTGTGATCGGTGCTGCGTCGTCTATAGACTCACAGAACAGCTATGAACCTGCTAGGATACTCTGCAAGAGGTGTGAGGGCATGAGCCCACAACCGAACGTCTGACGGTCTTGTATGTCGGGAGGGAAGGGTAGTTGCAACCATTCAGCACTAAGGGGGAAATGATGATGAGAGGGACAGTACTGATTTCAGTGGTTGGGTTGGTCGGGATGTTGGCCTTGAGCGGCTGCGGCCATCACCAGGGCCACGGGTATGGGCACGGGCATGGAGATATGGAAGCGGCTGCCAAGCGGGGCGTGCACGAGATGGAAGAGCTCGTGGACAAGACCGTGTCGGACCCGGCGAAGGCCGCTACGGTGAAAGGTTTGGTTGGCGANNAAGATCCTTGATTCGTCGCACAATGAGGTCATGCGCTCAGCCATGAAGATCGTGGGGCTTCGCTTTAAGATCAAGGAGCAACTCACGGCGGAGGAGTGGAAGGCATTCACCGACGGTATGGACCGTTACGGGAAGCGGTACGACAAAGAGTAGCGCGAGACGGTCTCTGTTTTCCTCACGCACTGGGTGGGCACTGATCCTTGCAGTGCCCACCCGGTAGACCCACCGCCGTCTGTGTGCGGCAGATCCATCACCAGGGCGGTCACCCTACCAAGAGCCACATTTCGGTAGAGCGAGAACCCCCACCCGAGCGCAGAGGTCATCAGACAATTTTGAGTGAGTTGAAATCCACGCCGGGGGGCACCGGTGGGCTTTTGAGCTTCATCGCTTCCAATGTCTGTACCACGATATTCGCGACGACCAGATTTCGATACCACTTGTGGTTGGCCGGTACGATGTACCACGGGGCCTGGGCGGTGCTGGTGGCGGCGATGACGTGCTCGAAGGCCTTTATATAGTCGTCCCAATACGTTCGTTCCTCCAGGTCCCCAGCGTTCCATTTCCACCGCTTTTCCGGATCTCGCACGCGGGCTTCGAGTCGTTCACGTTGCTCGTCTTTTGAGATGTGCAGGAAGCACTTCACGATGGCGGTGCCGCTCTCGGTGAGTAGTTCTTCGAATTCCTTGATTTGATTGTGCCGTTGCGTGGCGGTCTTCGCGGAGATGAGGTCGTGGACGAGGGTGATCAGCACGTCTTCATAGTGCGATCGGTTGAAGATGCCGATGTACCCCTTGGGCGGCGCTTCTTGATGGACCCGCCAGAGAAAGTCGTGCGAGAGTTCTTTGGAGGAGGGGGTCTTGAACGAGACGACCCTGCAGCCTTGTGGATTCACTCCGGACATCACGCTCTTAATGGTGCCGTCCTTCCCGCTGGTGTCCATGCCTTGCAGGACGATGAGCAGGGCGCGAGTGCCATGAGCGTACAGGCGCTCTTGGAGACGGTCGAGCTTTTCGGTCAAGACCGTGGTGGCGGTTTTCGCTTTGTCTTTGTCGCGGTCGGTTTTCTTGTAGTCGCCGGTGTCGTCCGGATCGAATGCCCCGAGTTTAACCGGTGTGCCGGGTTTGATGCGGTAGGCGTGCATGGCAGGACCCTCCTTTATCTCTGACTGCCGATGTGACGTTTCTATTGTACGCCATCCTCTGTCACTTGACAGATGCGACCGTCTCACTCAGAGTAGTGGCCTCGTCGAGAGAGAAGCCACGTGCAACCAGGAGGTGCGTCCATGGCATTGGATCAAGATCAATTACAGGCGTTTCTTGGCAAAGCCGTCGGCGACATCGGTGCGGCGATGAGCGCCAATCTGGTGTTGATCGGGGACCGGCTGGGGCTGTACAAGGCGATGGCGAAGTTGGGGGCGGTGACACCAACGGAACTCGCCAAGGCGACGAAGACCCACGAGCGGTATGTCCGTGAGTGGCTCTCCAACCAAGCCGCTGGCGGCTATGTGACGTATGACGCCAAGACCAGCCGTTTCACCTTGCCGCCCGAGCAGGCCTTGGCCCTGGCAGATGAGACGAGTCCGTATTTTCTGCCTGGGGCGTTTCAGGTGGTTGCCGCTGCGTTCGCGGCCGAGCCAAAGATCGAGGAGCGATTTCGCTCAGGCAAGGGCCTGGATTGGTGCGAGCACGACCATCGCTTATTTGAAGGGACTGAACGGTTTTTCCGTCCGAGCTACGTCGGCCATCTCGTCACCTCCTGGATTCCATCGCTCCATCAGGTAGAGGATAAACTGAAACGAGGTGCAACAGTCGCGGATGTCGGCTGCGGGTTCGGTGCCTCGACGATTCTCATGGCCCAGGCCTACCCGAAGTCCACCTTCGTGGGGTTCGATTACCACAAACCCTCAATCCTGACGGCGCGTAAACGCGCCAAGCAGGCAGGGGTCTCAAATGTCACCTTCAAGGTGGCCGCCTCCACAGACTTTCCCGGCAAGACGTACGATCTGGTCGCCTGCTTCGATTGCCTGCATGATATGGGCGATCCGGTGGGTGCCGCGCGTCATGTGCGGCAATCCTTGGCTGAAGACGGGACTTGGATGATTGTGGAACCGTTCGCGGGCGACAAGGTCGAAGACAACCTGACCCCAATCGGTCGTGTGTTCTATGCCGCGTCGACGATGATCTGCGTGCCGGCATCTTTGGCTCATCGAGGTCCGGCGTTGGGAGCGCAAGCTGGAGAGGGGCAGCTTCGGGATATGGTCACCAAGGGAGGATTTAGTCACTTTCGCCGCGCGACCCAGACGCCATTCAACTTGGTGTTAGAGGCACGCCTGTAAATCGCAGCGCGTCATGGTGTGGTGCTCCGGAATAAGAGGTGAGCAGCTGTTTCTCGTAAATGTTGGGGTGGAGCAAGCGTGTGATTTTGAGTTCGCGAGGCCTTTGTGCAGCAGCGTCACCGCTTTAACCTTGGGAATGAACACACCAAGGAACTGATCCCCCCTTCCCCGTACTCTCCCCCCTTTGCCTCTTTTGAAGAACCAGCATGAGTCCTTCCTCTGCGCGGGATTGGTTGGGCCTGTAAGGACTGCGAGTTTGCACGGCAGCGGGAACGGTTCTTACGGGCCTCGTTCCAGAGAATTGTAATCGTCCCTGTGTAGAGGCAAGAAAATATCCTGCATTGATCACCTTTTAGGAGTTGACGGGCTTGCAAATCGGCCCTATCTCTTTAGAAAAAGGCCTGTCGTCAACTTTTGTGTGGAAGGAGAGTCCCTATCATGGTCATCGAAGTGAGTGGAGACATTTTACTGTCGCAGGCAGGCGCCATTGCCCACGGAATTTCACCGAACGACGATTTTAAGCAAGGGCTCGCGTTGGCGCTGCGCGAGCAGTGGCCGGCCATGTACAAGGACTTTCGCCGTTATTGCCAAACCTACCATCCCAAGCTGGGCACCCTATGGAGTTGGAAGGGGCCCAATTCCCCCATCATCATCAATTTGTTCACGCAGGATTCAGCTCCTGCGCATGAGAGTCGCCCAGGGAAAGCGACGTTGCCGCATGTGAACCATGCCTTGCAAGCGTTGAAAAAAGAGGCCCAGGCTCAGGGTGTCACGAGTGTTGCGATCACACGCGTGGCCACCGGGGTCGGCGGACTCGACTGGGACGAGGTCAAGCCCCTAATTCAGAACACGCTAAAGGATCTCGGCATGCCGGTCTACGTGTATGCGAACTACAAGAAAGGCGTGACGGCTCAGGAAGGGTAACCGCACGGACCTGTGGTCTACTATGACTTTTCGGTGACGGTTTTCTAGAACAACACAGGCCGCTTGGAGCTGGGAGTTCCAAGCGGCCTGTGTATTTGGTGGAGGCGAGGGGAGTTGAACCCCTGTCCGAAAACCTTCGGCGAACCGGTTCTACATGTGTAGCCGATGATTTAAATTTCGCAGCTGCCCACGCCTATCGGCCAGCTTAGAACAGCCGCTAGCCCAGAATTTTCTCGTCCGTAGCCGCTGAGCACCAGCTTTGGACCATCCCGCTGCATCGCGCTCCTTCCACCCCCGCGGGCATCAGGTGGAGGAACGTCGCAGTCAGTTAAGCTGCGAGTGCCAGTTCAGTGTTGGCAGTTGCTTGTTTCCCGGAAGTTTAACGAGATCCCGAGAGCTCGACATGCCCCGATGGCCTCTTGATCCCCGTCGATACCGGTCGCCCCCTTTCTTGCAAGATGTTGAAAAAAGTCTCCGCCTGCGTTCTCGTTTCGCTCACGTCCTCGACGTATCGGAGTACGCCTCGGACCTTCGCTCACTGCGGCCTTGTCAGACGACCTTTTTGAACATCCTGCCAAAGCCGCAATATCTATAGATACTCATGATACCGCACAAATCAAGGGGACGCCAATCTTAGCCTCTTCCAATACAAAATGAGTCTGAACGCGGATCGTATTTCCAACGAGCAATGAGTCTGAGCGGCTGCCGTTCTGAATCGGTCATGATGCCCGGCATGGTGATCGACATGGAAGACGCACGGCTACACACCTTGGCGCAGGTCAGGGCGTTTCTGGACGGGACCTCGGAGGGGGCCTTCCGAGTCCCCAAGGCAGAACGACATCGGTTTATCGCGCGGGTGCTCACGCGATTTGGCTCTGCCCGCCACGGGCGGGCAGACAAAGGCGTGGTCCTCCGCTATCTGGCGCGCATGACCGGGCTCTCACGCCAGCAGGTGACTCGGCTCGTGCGACCGTACCGCCAGGACGGGACGCTGTCGTCACGGCACGGCGCACCCCGGCACGCGTTCTCCCGTCGCTTCACCGCCACGGACGTGGCCGTGCTGGCCGACATGGATGCGCTGCATGGCACCGTGTCCGGCCCGGCCACCAAGAAGCTGATGGAA
>CXWL01030578.1_pt1 | contig 35628 bp, 16 predicted proteins | sample 590931 | NCBI WGS metagenome assembly CXWL01 (sample SAMEA3498368, study PRJEB10139) | groundwater metagenome | biome: water well; material: biofilm material | place: Germany | collected 2015-04-27
ACACGATTGAGGATTTCAGCCCGCGCGAGGCCGACCGGCTGGACCTGGGCCCGGTGCTGCGGCAATTCACACACCTGGCGGCGCTCGCCAACCCGTTTGATACCGGGCACCTGTCGCTGGTGCAGGCCGATCAAGACACCTGGCTGCTGGCTGACCTGGATGGCGCCAGCGCCCCGGCCACGCCGCATGCCTTGGCGCGCCTGTTAAACACCCCTGCCCAGACCCTCACGGCGGACAGCTTTGCGCAAGCGTTCACGCCCAACGCGATTGCCGCCAGCCCGGCCGGGTTCGTCATCACCGGCTTCCTCATCATTGGCACCGCCGGCAATGACGTGCTGCAGGGCGGACCGCTGAATGACTCGATTCAGGCCAAGGACGGCAACGATCTACTGTATGGCGAAGGCGGTGACGACCTGCTCAATGGTGGCAACGGCGCCGACGAGGTATTTGGTGGCGGCGGCTCCGACACGGCGGTCTTTTCGGGCTTGTCGACTGACTACACCGTGAGTTCAAGCGTCTCCTCCACCACCGTCACCAAGATCGTCGGTGGCGAGGTGGACATATTGCGCGATGTGGAGTTCATCGAGTTCTCCAACACCACGGTGTCCGTTACGCCTTCAGCGGGCATCACTTTGTCGGGCTTTGGCGGCGACGACATCATGGGTGGGACTGAGTTCGACGATCAGTTGTTCGGCTTGGCGGGCAACGACTCGCTGACTGGTCTCGGAGGCGATGACTATCTTGACGGTGGCAGCGGCATCGACACCCTGACGGGAGGTATTGGCAACGACACCTACGTGATTGACAGTGTCCTGGATGCCATCGTCGAGCTAAGTGGTAGCGGCAGTGGCGACAAGGTGATCGTGCGCTTTGACAACTACGTTTTGCCCGCCGAGCTGGAGTACCTCGACCTGTCGCAAGGGGCGTTTGTCGCAACCGGGAACGCCAAGAACAACATCATCCGTGGCAACGACAACAGCAATCGCATCGACGGTGGACTCGGATCGGATCGCATGGAGGGTGGCCGCGGCGCGGACACCTACTACGTGGACAGCTCGGGTGACGTGGTGGTGGAAACCGATAACACCCCCAGCAGCGTGGGCGTGGGGCCGTTGCTGACGCTCGACCTGGGCAGCACTATCGACAAGGTGATCTCCAGCGTTAGCACCGGACTCGGGCAGTTTGTGGAGCAACTCGAACTGGTCGCTGGTGCTGGCCACATCAGTGGCACCGGCAATGAGTTGGATAACCTGCTCACTGGCAACTCGGAGAACAACCAACTGACTGGCCTGGGCGGTAACGATACCCTCAACGGCGGTGATGGCGACGACACGCTGAACGGCGGCAGCGGCAACGACACCATGGACGGTGGCGACCGCCTCGACACGGTGGTGTATTCGGGCGCGCGGGCCAACTATGTGGTCACGCTCAACGAAGCCACGGCGACCTACACCGTGGTGTCGGCGGCCGAAGGCACCGACGCGGTCAAGAATGTCGAGCGTTTTCAGTTCTCTGACGGGGTGGTGCTGGCGACCAATGTGCTGATTCCGACCACGCCGCCGAGTCCGCCAACCGGTACCGTCACCCTCACCGGCAGCGCCACGCAGGGTCAGACCCTGAGCGCCAACACGCAGACCTTGGCTGATGCCAACGGCCTGGGCACGCTCGGCTACCAGTGGCTGCGCGCCGGTGCCGCCATTGCCAGCGCAACGGCCAGTAGCTACACCCTGGCGCAGGCCGACGTGGGGGCGGTGCTCAGTGTTCGCGTCAGTTACGTGGATGGTGGCGGCACGGCCGAGAGNNCGGTGATTCTGTTTGGCAACGCCAGCCAGGGCTCCACGCTTGGCGCCTCGGTCACCACGCTGGCTGACCCGGACGGTCTGGGCACCTTGTCTTACCAGTGGCTGCGCGCCGGGGCCGCCATCGCCAGCGCCACGGGCAGCGCCTATGTGGTGACCCAGGCCGACGTGGGCGCGCTGTTGTCGCTGCGAGTCAGCTACACCGACGGTTTCGGCGCGGCTGAGTCGGTGCTGTCCAGCGCGGTGGTGGCGCAAGCCGATGTCACCGCGCCGGTGGTCATCGGCCTCGCGCCAGCGGACGAGGCCACCGCCGTGCCCACTGGTGCCAACCTGGTGGTGACCTATGGCGAAACCGTTCAGCGTGGCACCGGCTCCTTGGTGCTGAAAACCGCCGCCGGGGTGGTGGTCGAGACGTTTGCGGCAGGCAGCAGCCGTGTCAGCATGGACGGCAACACGCTCACGGTCGATCCCAGCGCCGAGCTGGCTTTCGGCACCGCGTACCTGCTGGACTTGTCCGCCGACGTGGTCAAAGACCTGGTGGGCATTGCGTCGGTGGCCCTCAGCAGCTACAACTTCACAACTGGCAGCAGCGGCAGCACGAGTTCGGGTGGCAGCGCCAACGACACCCTGAATGGCGGCGCCGGCAACGACGCCTTGTTTGGCCTGGCTGGCAACGACCTGCTGGTCGGTGGCGCAGGCAACGACAGCCTCGACGGTGGCGCGGGCGTGGACACGGCCAGCTTCACCGGTCTGCGCGCCACCTACGGTTTATCCAGCGCGGCGGGAGTGGTCTCGGTCAACAACGGCTCCGGCGCGGACGGGCTCGATACCTTGGTGGCGGTGGAACGCCTGCGGTTCTCGGACGCCCAGGTTGCCATGGATTTGGGCGTTACCCAGTCGGGTGGCGGCACCGCCCTGCTGATCGGAGCAGTGCTGGGCCAGGCCGCGCTTGCCGCCAAGAAGCCCTTGGTGGGCGCGGTGCTCGATCTGTTCGACCAGGGTTACAGCTTGCAAATTTTGTCAGGCGCGGTGATGCGCCTGGATATCTGGGGCCTGCTGGCCAACGGGGGTGCGGCCAGCGCCAGCAACACCCAGATTGCCAGCTACCTGCTCAGCACCGTCAACGGCAGCACCCCGGATAGCGCCACCTTGAACGCCGCCGTGACCGCGTTGGATACCGAAATCGGCGCGGCTCAGGGCGCCTTCCTGTGGCACTTGGCCGAGTCGGCGCAGAACCAACTCCAGGTCAACCTGGTCGGGCTGGCGCAGGTTGGCTTGGAATACAGCGTGTAGCGGCTGGTCAGCAGCACGCAAGGGGGGAGTGGTGATATGGCAGTAATCAACGGAACGTCTGGCAATGACACGCTGGTGGGGGGCGACGCCAGCGATTTCATGTACGGGATGGACGGTGACGACGTTCTGAACGGCAACGCCGGCAACGACGCGCTCAACGGTGGGCCTGGCAACGACACGCTCAATGGTGGCGACGGCAAGGACTACATCGCCTATAGCGATGCCACGGCCGGGGTGACGGTTAGCCTGGTCAACGGCACGGCCAGTGGCGGTGGTGGCAGCGATACGCTGATCAGCATCGAGACTGTGTTTGGCAGCCCGTTTGCCGACAGCATCACCGGCGACGGCGGCGCCAATTCGCTGTTTGGCCGTGCCGGTGATGACATCCTCGACGGCGGCGCCGGTGACGATATTCTCTCAGGCGACGAAGGCAACGACACCTTGATTGGCGGGCTGGGCCAGGACACCGCCGTGTTATACAGCGCCACCTCGGGTGTCAGCATCAATTTGGTGTTGGGCACGGTCAGCGGCGGTGGCCTGGGTAGCGACACGCTCAGCGGCATTGAGCGGGTGGAGGGCAGCAGCTACGCGGACACGATCATCGGCAGCGCCGGCGACGATGCGCTGGCCGGCTGGGGTGGCGACGACAGCATCGACGGCGGCGAGGGTAACGACAGCACCTTCTTTTCCGGCAACTTTGCCGACTACAGCGTGGTGTATGACGGTGAAGCGGGGCGTTTCACCATCACCGACCAGAATGCCACGCGGGATGGCGTCAATACCTTTCGCAACGTCGAGAGCTTTCAGTTCAATGATGTGAACAAGACCGCGGCGCAACTCGCGGGCGCGCCGCTGCCGGATACCACGCCTCCGAGACTGACCGATCTGACCCCCGCCAACGGGGCCACCGGCGTAGGCGTGGCTGCCAACTTCGTCGGGATCAGCTCCGAGCCCATTGTGAGAGGTTCCGGCACGATAAACCTGCGGCGTTCCGATGGCACGGTGGTCGAGAGCTACGACGTGGCGACCAGCATCAACGTCACGATTGTCGGCAACACGCTCACCCTCAACCCGACGCTCAATCTCTTGCCGGGCACTGGCTACACGGTGGAGATACCCGTCGGCGCTTTCAAGGACCTGGCGGGCAACAGCGCGCCGGAGAACCCGCAGGTCATCACGTTTACCACCGGTGGCACGTCACAAACCGGCACACCGGACAACGACACCCTCAACGGCACGGTAGGCGATGATCAGATTGACGGTGCCGCCGGCGACGATGTGATCGATGGCGGCGCTGGCAACGACACCTTGCTGGGCGGCGCGGGAACCGACACGCTGATGGGCGGCACGGGCGACGACATCCTCAACGGCGGCAGCGGCGCCGACCGCATGGAAGGCGGCAAGGGGGCTGACCTTTATCACGTGGACAACCTGGGCGACCTGGTGGTTGAAGTCGACAACGCCATCGCCTTGGCACCAACACTGCGCCCAGGTCTGGATCTGGGTAGCACCATCGACAAGGTGGTCAGCAGCATCACTTACAGCCTGACCAGCTTTGTCGAAAACCTCGACCTGGCGGCCGGTAGCGGCAATTTGTCTGGCGTGGGCAACAACCTGGACAACACGTTGACCGGCAACGAGGGCAACAACACGTTCACTGGAGCTGGCGGCAACGACCTGATCGACGGCCAAGCCGGGCTCGACAGCGCCTTGTTTGCCGGCCCCCGCACCGACTACACGGTCAGCTACGGTCCCAGCGCGTTCACGGTCAAGGCCAATGCCGGCAGTGATGGCGCCGACACCGTGAGCAACATCGAGCGGCTCAAGTTCGCCGACCTGGGCATTGCGCTCGATACCGGGGCCAGCCAGTCGGGTGGCGGTACCGCCCTGTTGATTGGCGCGGTGCTGGGCCAGGCCGCGCTGGCCGCCAAAAAACCCCTGGTGGGTGCGGTGCTCGATCTGTTCGACCAGGGCTACACCCTACCAATTTTGTCGGGCGCGGTGATGCGCCTGGACATCTGGGGCCTGCTCGCCAACGGCGGCGCGGCCAGCGCCAGCAACACGCAGATAGCCAACTACCTGCTGACCACCGTCAATGGCACCGCCCCCGATGCCGTCACGCTCAACGCGGCCGTGAGCGCGCTGGACAGCGAAACCGGCGCGGCCCAAGGCGGCTTTCTTTGGCACTTGGCCGAGTCAGCGCAGAACCAGCTCCAGGTCAACCTGGTGGGGCTGGCGCAGAGCGGGCTGGAGTTCGTTTAGCGGATCCGGCCTGCCGCTGCCACGCTGTTCCGGTGCAGTCGACGGGTGTGACAGGAGCATGAGTTTGGCTCTATCATCCCTGGCGCTGCGGCCAGTACGTGTCAATCGTGCGCCGGGTGCAGAACACAATCCATTGGAGGCGATCCATGGCGAATATTCTGGGAACAGGAGACAACGACGCACTCATCGGCACCACCGATGACGACACGCTCACGGGTCTGGACGGCAATGACAACCTCTCTGGCGGCGCAGGCAACGACCGCCTGGACGGGGGAGGCGGCTACGATTACGCGACCTACTCGTCCGCCCCAGCCGGTGTTACCTTGAGCCTGGCGTTAGGCACGTCAAGTGGCGGAGATGGCAACGACACCTTGATTGGCATTGAAGGCGCTTACGGCAGTGGGTTTGCCGACACACTGATCGGCGACGACGCAAGCAACAACCTGCTGGGCAATGGTGGCGATGATTCACTGCGTGGTGGCGCGGGCGTTGACTACCTGGTAGGCAATACCGGGAACGACACCCTGGACGGTGGGGCCGACAATGACTACGCCACTTACTATCTGGCCCCTGCGGCAGTAGTGGTCAACCTGGCACTGGGAACCGCGACCGGTGGTGATGGCAATGACGTGCTCATTGGTATTGAAAACGTGGGCGGCAGCAATGAATTTGGCGACGCGCTGATAGGCGATACCGGGCCGAATGATTTGAGAGGCGAAGGCGGCGACGACTCTTTGAGTGGTGGCGATGGCGGCGACTTCTTGGTTGGCGGTGCAGGCAATGACACGCTTGACGGTGGAAGTGGCGACGATTACACCTCCTACTCATCCGCCCCTGCCGGTGTTACCTTGAGCCTGGCGTTAGGCACGTCCAGTGGCGGCGACGGCAACGACACCTTGATTGGCATTGAGGGCGCTTACGGCAGTGGGTTCGCCGACACACTGATCGGCAACGACGCAAGCAACAATCTGCTGGGCAATGCAGGCGATGATTCACTGCGTGGCGGTGCGGGCGTTGACTACCTGGTAGGCAATACCGGGAACGATACCTTGGACGGCGGTGCCGACAGCGACGACGCCACCTACTTCCTGGCCGGCGGGCCGGTCACCGTGAATCTGACCCTCGGAACAGCGACCGGTGCCGACGGCAACGATGTGCTGATCGACATAGAAAACGTCGGCGGCAGCAACGGTTATGGCGACACGCTGATCGGCAACGCGGCGGCCAACATATTGAACGGTGAAGGCGGCGATGACGTGATCGACGGCAATGGTGGACAAGACACCGTCACCGGCGGCGGTGGCCGTGATCTGTTCAGGCTTTCACCGCTGGCTGGTGCACTGCTGACCATCACTGACTTTTCCACCGGAGTCAATCGCGACGCGCTCGATGTCTCGGTTCTGCTGGCCTACAGCGCTGCCAGCGGCGGCTACGACATCTACACTGATCCGTTTGCCAAGGGCTACCTGCGGGTGCAACAGTTGGCGGGCGACACGCTGGTTCAATGGGACGCTGACGGGCAGTCTGAACCAGACCCCTACAGCGGCAGCGAGCCACGCAGTTGGCAGACCGTCGCCATTTTGCAGAACGTGAACGTGGCCACACTGGTGCGCCAGAACTACAGCGGCATCGCCATCGTCGGTACCGACCGGGATGACGCCCTGGTGGGCGACATCTGGACCGACGTCATCGTGGCCGGGCTGGGCAATGACACGCTGGACGGCGGCGCCGGCGCCGACCGCATGGAAGGCGGACGCGGCGCGGACACCTACTACGTGGACAACACGACCGACCTGGTGGTGGAGGCTGACAATGCATTGGGCATCACAGCGGACCCCCGCCCCGGCCTGGACCTGGGCGGCGCCGTCGACAAGGTGATCGCCAGCGTCAGCTTCAGCCTGGCGGCGTATGTGGAGAACCTCACACTCGCTGCGACCGCTGGCAACTTGAGCGGCACCGGCAACGGTTTGGACAACGTGTTGGTCGGCAACGAAGGCAAGAACAGATTCACCGGAGCGGGCGGCAACGACAGCATTGATGGCGGCGCAGGCGCCGATACGGCCGTCTACAGCGGCAAGCGCGCCGACTTCACCGTGAGCAAGACCAGCACCGGCCTGAGCGTGGCGGACGGTCGTGGCAGCGATGGCACCGACACCTTGACGAACATTGAACGCCTTCAGTTCGCCGACGCTCGCGTGGCGATCGATACCGGTGCAGCCCAGGCCGGCGGTGGCAGCGCCCTGTTGATTGGCGCGGTGCTGGGCCGGGCCGCGCTGGCCGCCAAAAAACCCCTGGTGGGTGCGGTGCTCGATCTGTTCGACCAGGGCTACACCCTACCAATATTGTCGGGCGCGGTGATGCGCCTGGACATCTGGGGCCTGCTCGCCAACGGCGGCGCGGCCAGCGCCAGCAACACGCAGATAGCCAACTATCTGCTGACCACCGTCAATGGCACCGCCCCCGATGCCGTCACGCTCAACGCGGCCGTGAGCGCGCTGGACAGCGAAACCGGCGCGGCCCAAGGCGGCTTTCTTTGGCACTTGGCCGAGTCAGCGCAGAACCAGCTCCAGGTCAACCTGGTGGGGCTGGCGCAGAGCGGGCTGGAGTATGGCCCCTGAATCCATGCGGGTTGTGGCATCGAAACCAGCCACGAGCCGCGCTCAGAGCCAACTTCGACGCTGCGGCCGTCGTCCTGGCAGTGTTGGCATGGCACTTGACAACGCCGTGCCAGGCAAGATACTTTGCCATCAACAGTTGACTTCTCACGCTCCCCAGCGCTTGGCGTTGGCCGCATGTGGTGAATCAGACATGACTATGACCAAGAAGGGCGGTTTGTAATGGCGGCGAACTGGACACTGGACCAAGTACTACAGCAGATCAATTCGGGCCGTAGCTGGACCGCATCAACCATCACCTACGCCTTTCCAAGCTCAGCCTCGGGCCTGTATTCGGACGGCGAGGCGGCGGCCTTTCGGGCGCTCAATAGCACCCAGCAAGCCACGTTCGTGCAGGCCCTTCAGACCTGGGACGACCTGATTGCCCCCAACTTTCAGCAAACTGCATCCGCGTCATCGAACGTCGAGGTCGGCTTCACCACCTCCAACATCGGCTACGCGCACGCCTACTATCCGAACAACGGCAGCATCTGGTTTCTGACCGGCTCCGACGTGGCCACCGCCAGCATCGGCTCCTACGGCTTCACGACCATCATGCACGAGCTGGGCCACGCGCTCGGGCTTAACCACATGGGCAACTACAACGGCGAGGGCACCTGGACACCGTCTTCGTTCCAGGACTCGCGGGTGTTGTCCATCATGTCCTACTTTGGGCCCAGTGGCGGTATCCGGTCCAACGAAGTCATGGGCGCGGACTGGACCGCGGCCAACGGCACTTACTACTCGCCGCAGACCCCGATGCTCAACGACGTGATGGCGATTCAGGCCATCTACGGCGCCTCCAGCACCACCCGCACTGGCGACACGGTGTATGGCTTTGGCAGCAACGTCACCGGCACGGCGGCCAACCTGTACGACTTCACCAAGAACCTCAATCCGGTCCTCACCCTGTTCGATTCCAGCGGCACCGACACGCTGAACCTGAGTGGCTGGAACACCGCGTCGTTTGTCTACCTGGAGGCGGGGGTCTACTCGTCGGCCAACGACATGACGAACAACATCGTGATCGCCTATGGCAGCGTGATCGAAAACGCCATCGGCGGCGGCGGCAACGATGTGCTCACCGGCAACTCAGCGGCGAACCGGCTCGAAGGTGGTTCCGGCAACGACCAGCTCGACGGCGGCAGCGGCAACGATACCCTGGTTGGTGGGCCCGGCAGCGATACCCTCACCGGTGGGGCGGGGGAGGACACGGCCGTGTTCAGTGGCAGCTTCGCCAGCTACAGCATCTCTTACAACGCGGCCAACATCAGCTATTCGATCTCGGGCGCCGCAACGGGCAGCGACGTGATCTTCGGCGTGGAGTTTTTCCAGTTCAGTGACCTGTTGCGCCCGGCCAGCCAACTGTTATCGGTCGACGCGGTGGCGCCCACGCTGCTCAGCTCTTCACCGGCCGACAACGCCAGCGGCGTGGCCATCAACAGCAACCTGACTTTGAGCTTCAGCGAAACCGTGCAAGCCGGCAGCGGCAGCATCACGCTCTTCAATGCCAATGGCACGGTGGCGCGCACCATCGCCGTCACCGATGCCTCGCAAGTCAGCATCGCGGGCAGCACCGTTACCGTTAACCCATCGGCCGACTTGACGGCGGGTGCGAGTTACTACGTCAACGTGGCGGCAGGCGCCTTCAAAGACCTGGCCGGCAATGCGTTCGCCGGCTTGACCGGCAGCACCACGCTCAACTTCAGCACCTCGTCGGCGGCCGACACGTCCGCACCCAGCCTGACCACGCTGAGCCCGGCCGACAATGCCACCAGCGTGGCGCCGGGCGCCAACCTGGTGTTGACCTTCAGCGAAGCAGTGCGCGCGGGTAGCGGCAACATCACCTTGTTCAACGCCAATGGCACGGTGGCACGCACCATTGTGGCCACCGACACCACGCAGCTCAGCTTTTCTGGCAGCACACTCACGCTGAACCCAAGCACCGACCTGACGGCGGGTGCCAGTTACTACCTCAACATCGCGGCCGGCGCCGTCACCGATTTGTCGGGCAACAGCTTCGCCGGGTTGAGCGGCAGCACGGCCTACAACTTCACGGTGGCCAGCACCGCCACGGTCGACGACTACCCGTGGAACACCGGTACCACTGGCCTGGTGCTGGTCAATGGTGCCAGCGGCAGTGGCGTGATAGGCGAAGTCGGCGACGCCGACTTGTTCAAGGTCACGCTGGTGGCCGACACCTTCTATTCGTTCACCTTGACGAGCACCGCCAGCGGTGGCCTGGCCGATCCCTATCTGTATCTCTACAGTCCCGCTGTTGAGTTGCTGGACCAGAACGACGAAAGCGCCGGTGGCCACAACGCCCGCATCACCCTGATCGCCAAGGAGACCGGCACCTACTACCTGGGCGCCGCCGATTTTGGCAGCGGCACCGGCGCCTACACGCTGTCGGCGGCGACCGTCGCCGACGACTACCCGTGGTCCACCTCCACCAGCGGCGTGGTCAACGTCAATGGGGCGCCGGCCAGCGGGGCGGTCGACGTCAATGGCGATCTCGATTTGCTCAAGGTCACGCTGACGGCGGGCACGCAATACATCTTCACCCTGACGCGCACCACTGGTGGCTTGGACAACCCCTATCTGGAGCTGTACGACCCCTCTGTCGTCTTCGTGACCTACGACAACTCCAGCGCCGGCGACGGCAATGCGCGCATCACTTTTACCGCCAGCACCTCTGGCATCTATTACCTCGGCGCAAGTGACTTTGAACGCGGCATGGGCGGCTATACCCTGAGCGCCGCGGCAGCCGACACCACCGCGCCGACATTGTTGAGCTCGTCGCCGCTTGACGGCGCCAGCAGCGTGGCGGCGGGCGCCAATCTGGTGCTGACCTTCAGCGAAACGGTGGTGGCGGGCAGTGGCAACATCGTTATTTACAACGCCGCGGGCACGGTGGCGCGCAACATCGCCGTGACCGATGCTTCACAAGTCAGCATCAGTGGCGGCGTCGTCACGATCAATCCCAGCGCTGATCTGGCGGTGGGCAGCAGCTACTACGTCAACATCACGGCGGGCGCCTTCAAGGACCTGGCAGGCAACAACTTTGCGGGCCTGTCAGGCAGCACGGTATTGAACTTCAGTACGGCATCGCCGAGCGCGGCCGACGACTATCCGCTCTCGATCAACACCCCCGGCGTGGTGCAGGTCAATGGCGCCGGTGCCACGGGGGTGATCAACAGCGCCGATGACGGTGACCTGTTCAAGGTCAGCCTCACGGCCGGCACCATCTACCAGTTCGACTTGCGCCAGGCGGCCGGCTCGACACTGGACGCCTTCCTGCAACTCTATGCACCCACCAGCGAGGAAGTCGCCTTGCTGGAGTTCGATGACGACAGCGGCGGCGGCACCAACTCCCAAATCACCTACATGCCCAGCGTCTCGGGTGTCTTCTACCTGGCGGCCTGGGATTTCGACGTGGGCACCGGCGCCTACACCTTGTCGGCTACCAGTTTGAGCGACGACTTTCCGTGGGCCACCGATACCTCGGGCGTGGTTACCGTCAACGCGGCGCCGACCTCGGGTGTGATCAACACCGCCAACGACATGGACCTGTTCAAGGTGAGTTTGATCGCTGGCACGAGTTACGTGTTTGACGCCGTGCGCCAGAACGGCGGGCTGGCCGACCCTTACCTCTATTTGTACAGCCCCGACATTGATCTGTTGGCGCAGGACGACGAAAGCGGCGGTGCCGGCAACGCGCGCATCAGCTTCACGCCCAGCGTCTCCGGCACCTACTACCTGGGGGTGTTTGACTATGACACCGGCACCGGTGCCTACAGCGTGTCGGCCAGCATCCAGACCAACACCGGTTTGACCTTGGTCGGCACCAGCGCCAACGACACCTTGGCTGGCGGCGCAGGCAACGACAGCATCAACGGCGCGGGCGGCATCGACGCCGCCCTGTACAGCGGCACGCGCGCCAATTACACCTTCACCAAGACCAGCACCGGCTTCACCGTGACCGACAAGACCGGCGCCAGCGGCACCGACACGCTGCAGAACATGGAGCGCCTCAAGTTTGCCGACCAGGGCGTGGCACTGGACCTGGGCACCACCCAGTCCGGCGGCGCGGCCGCCTTGCTGATTGGCGCCGTGCTGGGCCACGCCAGCCTGAGCGCCAAGCCAGACCTGGTGGGCGCGGTGATCGATCTGTTCGACCAGGGCTTCACGCTGCAGCAACTCAGCGGCGCCGTGATGCGGCTCGATATCTGGGGCATTTTGGCTGGCGGCAACACCAACACCCAAATCGCCAACTACCTGCTGACCACTGTCAACGGCACCGCCCCCGACCAGCCCACCTGGTCCGCCGCTGTCATCGCCCTCAACGCCGAGACCAGCAGCGCCAGCCAGGGCAACTTCCTGGCGCAACTGGCCGAGTCCAGCGCCAACCAGACGCAGGTCAACCTGGTGGGGCTGGCGCAGAGTGGGTTGGACTACTTGGGCTGACGCACCGATCAGTGCCAGTTGGCAGTGATCACCGAAGACAGCGCGGTCCAGTAGTCCGTTGGTAGCGTCAGTTGCCCTTCTGCCGGTGGCGCATAACCGGCCATCGCCGTAACCAGGTTTTGCACATCCGTATCGGCCAAGGTCTTGCCGTCTGAAGTCTTGAACTGCTCCACGTGGTATTGACTGCCCAGGTACCAATTGGTAAAGGTCACCTTGTCGGTGGTACCGATGATGCTCACCTCCAGGTCGTTGGAGACCTTTCGCAACCACACCTGCGCAATCGCCACCCCGCTGAGGAACTGGAGCAAGTCGGTGTTGCCGACCGTCGCATCGTTCTCCTGCACCAGATCAGCACCCATGCCGCGCCCAAAGACGTACTGGTCGTTGCCGGCCAGTCCCTTCAGCGTGTCGCTGCCAAGACCGCCGGTCAGAACATTGGCCGCGCTGTTGCCGGTCAGCACGTTGTTCAATTCATTGCCGGTGGCATTGATGAGTGTGCTGCCAGTCAGGGTCAGGTTTTCCAAATTGGCGCCCAGAGTCCAACTGCGGTTGGCGCTGACTGTGTCCGTTCCCTCGCCAGGATTCTCGGTTGTCATGTCCGCCGCGTTGTCCACCGTGTAGCCGTCATTGCCCAAGCCGCCGATCAGCGTGTCCGCTCCAGCGGCACCATTCAGCGCGTCGTTGCCAGCGCCGCCGGTCAGCACATTGGCGGCGCTGTTGCCGGTCAAGGTGTTGGCCAATTCGTTGCCGGTGCCATTGATGGCGGCGGTGCCGGTCAGGGTCAGCTTCTCCACATTGGCACTCAAGGTCCAGCTCAAGCTGGCATTGACGAGGTCGGTGCCTTCGCTGAGGTTCTCCGTGGTTACATCGGCCGCATCGTCGACCACAAAGGTGTCATTGCCCACGCCGCCAATCAGCGTGTCCGCCCCGGCCCCGCCGTTCAGGGTGTTGTTGGCGGTATTGCCGACCAGCGTGTTAGCCAAACCGTTGCCGGTGCCGTTGATCGCGCCGCCTGCCTCCAACAGTTCCAGCCGCTCCAGGTTGGCGCCCAGCGTGTAGGCCACGCTGGTGCGAACCGTGTCGTTGCCTTCACCGGCATTCTCCGTGACTACATCGGTGGTGGCGTCCACCACGTAGCTGTCGTCACCCATTCCCCCCAGCAAAGTATCCGTGCCGGTGCCGCCATTCAACACGTCATTGCCCGCGCCGCCGCTTAGTGCGTCGTTGCCCTCATTGCCCATGAGTTGGTCATCTCCGCCCAAGCCATTTACGGTGTCGTTGCCGGTGGTTCCCCAATAGAAGTCGGCCGCTTCGGTCGCCGTGGTGGTCTTGGCATTCAGGTTGGCAACCGTCCAATTGGTGCCACCGGCGAAGCTGACCTGCTCTACCCGGTAGGCGGCATCGGCATACCAGTTCTGGATCGTTATTTTGTCGGTCGTGCCCAGAATGCTCAGGTAAAGATGGGAGGCATCGCGTGACACCAACACATCGGTGGGAGCCGTGTTGGCGTCGAATTGAATCAGGTCGGTGCTGCCAGACGTTTCCGCCACCGTGTCCAGCCCGTAGCCGCGCCCAAACTTGTAGGTGTCGTTGCCCGCGCCGCCATCCAGCATGTCGTCACCCGTGCCGCCATCGAGCACGTCGTTGCCTGCATCCGCGTAAATGGAGTCGTTGCCACCAAAGCCGTAGAGCGTGTTGTTCCCGGTGGTGCCATAGATCGAATCGGCGCCGGGTGTACCGCCAAAGGCTGCGGCCGCCAGCGCGGTGGCATTCCAGATGGTGCCGTCGGCAAACTGGACGCTCTCGACCCGATTGGTCGTGGCATCAAACCAGCCTTGCACTGTGAGAACGTCCGCGCTGCCGGTGATGCCCAGGTACAGGGCGGAGGTATCGCGCCAAAGCTGCACGTTGGCGGTGGTGAGGCCCGCGCCGAGCTTGATGACATCGGTGCCCGACGCATCAGTGATCGAGTCCTGCCCATAACCCATGCCAAACAGGTAGCCATCGTTGCCCGCACCACCATCCAAGGTGTCGCTACCGGTGCCGCCGTCAAGCGTGTCGTTGCCTGTGTCGCCCGTGATGGAATCGTCGCCGCCAAAACCCAGCAGGGTGTCGTTGCCGGTGGTGCCATAGATGGAATCAGGCCCCGGCGTGCCGCCAAAAGCCGCCGCCGCCAGCGCCGCCGAGTTCCAGATCGTGCCATCGGCAAACTGGACGCTTTCCACGCGGTTGGTGGTCAGATCGAACCAGCCTTGCACCGTGAGTACGTCGGTGCTGTTGGTCAGCCCCAAGTAGAGGTTGGAGGTGTCGCGCCACATCTGAACATTCGCGGCGGCAACGCCAACGCCGAGCTTGATGACATCGGTGCCCGCGGCGTCGGTGATCGTGTCTTGGCCGTAACCGAGGCCGAACAGGTAGCTGTCGTTGCCAGCGGCGCCATCCAGGCTGTCCACGCCCGTGCCGCCATCGAGCGTGTCGTCACCCGCATCGGCGGCCAGCGTGTCATCGCCGCCGCGACCTTCAAGGACGTCATTGCTGGTTGTGCCGGATAGATAGTCCATGCCCGCTGTGCCGACAAACTTGGCTGCCGCCAGCGTGGCAGCATTCCAAACTGTGCCGTCGGCAAACTGGACGCTTTCCACGCGGTTGGCGGTCAGGTCGAACCAGCCTTGCACCGTCAGCAGGTCCGTGCTGTTTGCAATGCCCAGGTACAGATTGGAGGCGTCGCGCCACAGTTCCACGCCTGGCGTGGCAACGCCCGCGCCGAGCTTGATGACGTCGACACCATCCGCATCGCTGATAGTGTCCTGGCCATAGCCAAGACCGAACAGGTAGCTGTCGTTGCCGGTGCCGCCGTCGAGCGAATCATTGCCGGTGCCGCCATCTAGAGTGTCGTCGCCGGCGTCGGTGGTCAGCGTGTCGTTGCCGCCACGGCCTTCGAGGGCGTCATTTCCCGCGCTGCCCGACAGGTAGTCGGGGCCTTCGGTCCCGCTCAATTTGGCGGCAGCCATGACGGCGGCTTCCCAGACCGTTCCGTCCGCGAATTCGATACGCTCCACTCGATTGGCAGTGTCGTCGTACCAGCCCGATACCGTGATCTTGTCGGTGGTGCCGCTGATGGCCAAGTAGAGGTTGGATGCATCCCGGCTCAGGGTAACGTCTGACACGGCAATACCTTGCGTGAGCACGATTGTGTCCGAGTTGCCAGCCGTCGAGTCAGTCTCGTGAATGGTGTCCTGGCCATCGCCTCGGGCGAACAGGTAGCGGTCATTGCCGGTGCCGCCGTCGAGAGTGTCACTGTCAGTGCCACCCGTCAGGACATCGTCTCCGGCGCCGCCATCCATGACATCGCTTCCGGCGCCGCCATTGAGCGTGTCGTTGCCGGCGTCCCCGTTCAGCGAATCGTCACCGCCAAACCCCAGCAGTGTGTCGTTGCCGGTGGTGCCATAGAGCGCGTCAGCGCCAGCGGTTCCGCCAAAGGCCGCAGCCGCCAAGGTTGCGGCATCCCACACGGTACCGTCCGAAAATTCAATCCGCTCGATTCGGTTTGCAGCATCGTCGTACCAACCCGTAATCGTGATTTTGTCTTCCGTGCCGTTGATGGCCAAGTAGAGGTTGGAGGCATCGCGCGACAGGGTCACATCCCCGACCGCTACGCCGGACTTCAAAACGACGGTGTCCAGATTGCCTGCTGTGGCATCGGTATCGAGTATGGTGTCTTGGCCGTAGCCACGCCCAAAGATGTAGCGGTCATTGCCAACGCCGCCGTCCAAACCATCGCGTCCCGTTCCACCATCCAGCGTGTCAGCTCCAGCATCGCCCATCAGTGAATCGTCACCACCACGTCCTTCAAGCACATCGCTCCCACTGCCGCCGGTCATGTAGTCGGGGCCTTCAGTGCCCACGAACTTGGCGGCCTCCAACACCGCAGTGCCCCAAATCGTGCTGTCAGAAAATTGGATGCTTTCAACCCGATTGCTGGTCGCGACAAACCAGCCCTGCACCGAAAGCACATCCGTGCTGTTGGCGATGCCAACGTACAGGTTCGATGCGTCGCGCCAGAGCGCGACGTTTGCTGTACTCAGTCCTGGGCCGAGTTTGATGACATCGGCGCCTTCCACATCCGTCACAGTGTCCTGACCATAGCCAACCCCAAACACGTAGCAGTCGTTGCCGGTGCCACCGTCCAGCGTGTCATTGCCTGCTCCACCGTCCATGAGGTCATCACCTGAGTCGTCCCAGAGATGATCATCACCGCCAAAACCGTACAGCACACTGTCTCCTACGCTGCCGTATATCGTGTCGGGGCCAGCCGTGCCATCAAACGTCGCCGCCGCCAGCGCGGTTGCGTTCCAGACCAAGCCGTCCGAGAACTGCACGCTTTCGACTCGATTGATCGTCATACTGTCGAACCAGCCGCGCACGGTCAAAACGTCGGCGCCCGTGGTAGCGTTAATGTAGAGGTTTGACGCGTCACGCCATGCGTGCATGTTCGCCGCCGTGAGACCCGGGCCGAACTTGATGACGTCGGTGCCGTCAACGTCCGTCACCACATCCCGCCCGTAACCAAGGCCGAACACGTAGGTGTCATCGCCGTAGCCCCCAATCAGGAAATCGTCGCCGGTGCCACCGTCCAGCGTGTCGTTGCCGGTGCCTCCGTCCAAACTGTCATCGTGCGCGCCGCCGATTAGCCAGTCGTCGCCACCCTCGCCCTTTATCATGTCATTGCCTGCCAGACCGTTGATGACCTCATTGGACTCGTCGCCAATCAAATCATCCGAACCCTCCGTCGGCATGGCCAAACGCGACCAAATGCTGTGCGCGTCCAACACGACACCGTTGGCAAAAGACAGATAGGTGGTCGTCAACTGTGTGTAAGTGGCCGCTTTGGCTGGGGTCCACCCAGCGGCAAACCAGGAGACCAGATTCAATTTGTCTGCAGTTCCTTGGATGCTAATTTCCAAGTCATTTCCAGCGCGCGAGATCTCGGCCTCAGCGATGGTGACCGCGGTCAAGTCAATGTTTAGGATGTTGGTCGACCCCGCAAGGTAGACCGTATCGAGACCAGCGCCCCGCGCGAACACGACCGTGTCCGCACCGGTGCCGGCAAGAATCGTGTCGTCCCCCACACCACCGATCAACGTGTCATTGCCAACACCTCCGTCCAGCGTGTCGGTCCCGGCGCCACCGGTCAAGACATCGTTGCCGACGCCGCCTTCCAAGCGGTCATTTCCAGAGCCACCCAGCAAGACATCGTCGCCGCCCATGCCCTGAAGCCAATCCGATGTGTTGGCCGTCTGGGCGGATGAGCCAACCATGTGATCGGCGACTTCCGTGCCGGCAGCGGGCAACCCTGGGCTGGCGCCGCTTGAAACAATGTGCTGTTGAATGTCGTTGGCATTCCAGACCGTGCCATCCGCGAAACGCAGTTGTTCAATTCGGTTGCGCGCGGTGAAGTCGAACCACCATGGCAAGGTCATCGAATCCGCCGTGCCAATGATGGCGATCTTCAGCGCGTCGCCCGCATTCAGATCGCGGGTGATCAGCAAATCCTGCGGCGCAATCCCCGCGCCGACCGCAACCTGATCCACCGATACATCGGTGTTGTACCAGCTCTCCGTCGCCGTGTCGGAGCCGGCGCCACGGTACAGGCGGTAGGTGTCCGCGCCATTGCCGCCGTCCAGAAAGTCGTTGCCAGCACCACCGTCCAGCAGGTCATCGCCATCGTTACCGAAGAGGCTATCTCGCCCTGCGCCGCCCTGCATTTGGTTGGCCTGATCGTTTCCCCAAAGCGTGTCATCGCCAGCGGAGCCCTCATACGACAAGTGGTTCAGCATGTCAGCGGCATTCCACGTCGTGCCGCTTGCCAACATCACTTGTTGCAAGGGATGCGTGGAAATCTCGAACCAGCTACGAACCAACACGTTGTCGGCGGTGCCGCGCACGCCAACCATCAAGTCACCACCGCGATAGCCCGTTCGTGTCAACACAACATCGGTATCGGCAACGCCGGTCAACAATTGCAGGCGGTCCATCTCCGAAGTTCCGCTGTACAAGCTGTTCTCGATGCTGTCTTGGCCAGACCCCCGGCCAAAGCGATAGGTGTCGTTGCCAGCGCCGCCGCTCAAGACGTCTTGGCCCGCGCCACCGTCCAACATGTCATCACCGGCGCCGCCGTTCAGCACGTCATTGCCCGCGCCGCCCTGCAACGCGTCGCTGCCGCCTTCTCCGTGCAGTTGATCGTCGCCACCGAGGCCCGCAATGGTGTCGTTCCGATCCGTTCCCCAAACGTGGTCTGCGCCAGAGGTAGCGGCCAGGGACAGCCGCGACTCAATCGCGGCCCGATCCCACGCCGTGCCGTCGACAAATCGCACACCGCCAACCGGGTTTGGATTCAACCCAAACCAGTCCGCAATCTCCAGTTGATCGGTCGTGCCTCTGATTTGAACAATCAATCCCGTGCCGTATTGACCCCCGTATGCGTCGCCCCGCATGAGGATCAGGTCCGCTGGGACGACGCCAGTCTTGAAGTCAATCCAGTCGCTGCCGGCCGTCAAGTCACGGTAATCGGGCTGAACTACATCTTTGCCGTCACCACGTCCGAAGCGGTAGATGTCACTGCCGGCGCCCCCGCTCAGGATGTCATCGCCAGTGCCACCGTCCAGGATGTCGCTGCCGTTGCCCCCATTGAGCGAGTCGGCATCCGCTCCACCGAGCAAAGTGTCGTTGCCACCTTCCCCGTTCAGGTTATCGTCACCGCCCAAGCCGGAAATCGTCTCATCGCCATCTGCGCCCCACACACGGTCTGCCGCCTCGGTGGCGGCAAGCGACAGTCGGGACTCAATTGCCGGGCGGTCCCAAACGGTGCCATCAGCAAAGCGCAAACCCTGCACCGGGCTCGTAGCCGACCCGAACCAACTGGCGATTTCCAGTTGATCGCTGGTACCCTGGATTCGCACCATCAAGCTCGTGCCGGCGTAGCCCCCGTTGGCGTCACTTCGTACCAGGGTCACGTCGCCAGGAGCAACCCCGGCCTTGAGTTCCACCCACTCAAGCTCCGGTGTTGCACCGTACTGCCACGAACTCACCACGTCGTTGCCGCTATCGCGGCCAAATCGGTACGTGTCGCTACCCGCGCCGCCGTCAAGCGTATCGGTCCCCGACCCACCGTCCAGAACATCGCTTCCTGCCCCGCCGTACAACTTATCGTCACCATTGCCGCCACTGAGCGTATCGTTACCTTCCTCGCCATGCAACTGGTCGTCACCAGCCAGACCGGAAATGCTGTCGTCACCATCCAAACCCCACAAATGCTCTGGCCCATTTGTGCCAGCCAGTGAGAGTCGTGACACGATGGCCGCCTGGTTCCATATGGTGCCGTCGGCAAAGCGTACACCTTGCACGGCGCTGCCATTCGGTCCAAACCACTCGGCAATCTCCAATTGGTCGGGCGTGCCCTTGATCAGCAGCACCAAGCTCCTTCCGAAGTCGCTGCCGTCCGCCATGCCGCGGACCAAAGCCACATCAGCCGGGACCACGCCAGCTTTGAGTTCCACCCAGGCGCTGTCAAGAGCTGGATCGTGATGCGCAAACCGAACCACGTCTTTCCCGTCACCCCGTCCAAACCGATAGATGTCGTTGCCGGTGCCACCGCTCAGGGTGTCGTCGCCAGCACCACCGTCCAACACGTCATTGCCACCATCACCGTCCAGCGAGTCGGCGTCGGCGCCCCCGTACAACGTATCATTGCCCGCGCCGCCGCTCAGCCAGTCGGACCCGACGCCACCGCTGAGCGTGTCGTTGCCATTGTCTCCATGGAGTTGATCGTCACCCCCCAAACCGGAAATGGTGTCGTCGCCACCCGCGCCCCACGCGACATCACTATCCTCTGTCGTCGGCGTGGACAGCCGGGACTCGATCACCGCCCGGTCCCAGACCGTGCCGTCAACAAACACGATTTGCTTAACGTCGTGGGTCGCGCCGCCATACCAGCCTTTTACTATCAGGTGATCGGTGGTGCCCCGGATCGCGATGCGCAAGCCGTTGCCGTCGTAGCCGTCTCGACTCAGCGTCACGTCTGATGGACTGACGCCACTCTTGAGCAAGAGCTTGTCGTTGTCCAGGCCACCACCGCCGTAGTTGGCTGCGATCACGTCCTGCCCATCGCCATGGCCAAACAGATAGGTGTCATTGCCGGCGCCCCCGGACAGCGTGTCATTCCCAACGCCACCCGACATGCGGTCGTCGCCGGCCGTTCCAACAATCCGGTCCCCATACACGCTATTGGTGGTGATGGTGGCCTGCGCCGAAAGATCAGCCGCCGTCCACACCTGACCACCTGCAAAATTGACCGAGGCCACCGATACCCTGTCTTGCGCATACCAGTCCGACAAACGCAAACTGTCCGCGCCGTTGGGCAACATCAATCGCAAGTCGTCACCCTCGCGCAAGACTTTGACATCGGTTGGTGTCAAACCCGGTTTGATGGCGATCTTGTCGGCGTCGTCTCCGACACGCCAGCGAACCGTTCCGTACCCTGTCCCGACTCCCAAGTGATAGGTGTCGGTGCCACGTCCGCCATCTAAAGTGTCATCACCGGTGCCGCCATCCAGCGTATCGTCACCGGCTTCACCCATCAGCACATCGTTGCCAGAGCCAGTCGTTACGGTGTCGCTGCCGACCCCAGCGTATACCAGTACGCCGGTTGCACCGTTGACAGTGATGGTCTCCGCCTGCCCGGTGCCAGACAAGATTTGCGCTACGCCGTAGAGATTCTCCAGCTCAGCGCGCCTGACCACCATCGACCAATCCCAGGTGGTGCCATCGTCAAACACGACCTTCAACGCTTGCGCATCCGTGTAGCCCTGGTTGATTTGCAAGGTAAGGGTCGCGTTGCTGTCGCGAATCTTCAATACCAGTTGTCGAAAGGGGTTGGTTTCCACGCGAACGCTGTCGGGCAGCACACCGGTGATGTGCACCGTATCGAGCGCCGTACTGCCGTCGGCCAAAGTGTCCCGACCACTGCCGGCGTCAAACGTCACTGTGCTGGGGGCGCTCATCACGATGCGCTGGTCAGGTGGCGTGTTCCGAAACAAATTGTCAACGCTGTCGGTCAACGTCAGCTCGTAACCCGAAGCATAGAAGATATGGGTGGCATCCAGGGTGGGCATGGCACGCGCCAGCGCCAAAGGCAGGTTCAAGCCTTCCCAGCCGTCAAGGCTTACCAGGGCGCGCATGAACGCGCCAGCCTTGGCGTCGAAGGCCGCTGCATCGTGGGCGCGCTCGGTCGCGGCTTGCGTTAGCCAGCGTGTCATGTCGGCAGATACCTGATTGCCCTGTAGTTTGTAGTCGATCAGGCCGTACCAATCTTTGTACACTGACTCCAGCAACAGAGAGCCCTCCACCCATTCGCGGAGCTTCAAGTATTGGTTCTCCCAATCGACAATGAACTCTCGCGCATTCAGAGTGCGCCCGGTCCAGGCCAACGTCGCATTCATACGACCATTGCCTGAGTCAGCCTCATCCGCCGCCGTACCCATCCAGACCAGCACAATCTGGTCGGCCAAAGCGGTGCGCTGTGCCGCGCTGTCGCTGCCAAGAAACTGTTGCACAAGGCTCTTAAGTGTTGCGCCGCCAGCGCTGCGCATCGCGGTATGCAAACTCGCAACATCGCCACTGCCGCCCAAATTGGGCAGCTCGGCAATGTCGTCTTCCTCCCCGGATATGTTGCTGATGAGCCCGCTCGACGTGGTGGCAAACAGAATGTCACCGGTCGCTGCGGTGGTGTCATCCGTCTTGGTAAACGTTCCGTGCTTGAAAATCAGGTTGCCCTCGTCGATGTCAGTGCGTTCCACTAAGTGCCCGACATCGATCGACTTCACGCCAGCCACCACCATGCTCATCAGCTCGCCGGCATCAGTCAAGCCATTGGTGTTGGCGTCTCTCCATACCTGCAAGCTGTCCCAAATGCTGCCGTCTTGCACGTCAATTCTGAGATCGTTGTTGGTGTCATACTCGGCCAGCGCGACAAAGCCATCTGGGGCGATCTGCCCGTTCTTGAGCAGGGTTCCGTCGCCAAACAACTCGGTCCCGTTGTCGATCTTCTGGTTGTTGTTGAGGTCCAGTACCAAGAAGCCATCGCCCCCGCTGAGCCAACCAGTGCGCTCCAACAGGCCATTGTGGTCATTGTCAAAAAGGACATTACTGCTGGTCATGTTTAGGGTCTGCAGGCCGTTGCCGTCCAAATCCAATGCCAACGGGTCACCGCCGCCGGTCCTCACCGGCACTCGCCGGCGGTCCTCCCTGGTTTCCTCCGAGATCAGAACGATTCCCAAAGGGCATTGCGAGGGGTCCCCTTCCATCCGAAAGCTCGTTCCAGAATAGACGTCATTGATGTAGTGCTTGGTGTAGATGTGCCTGACAGTAAAGCGGCCAGTCTCGCTGCTCGCCGTAAACGTCTGCCCATCGGTGCCCAGGATACGCACGCTGTGGTTGTTGCCCGCAAGCATGTAACGCGTGCCATCAGTGCCCAGGTAGAAGCTGCTACCCGATTTCTTAAGGCCACCAGTAAGGGTACTGTCGTTGAGCTGAACACTGCCCTGGCCGTCAACGTCCTTAATGGCGTCGCCATTGCCCGCAATGTAGGTGTCATAGCCCTTGCCCCCTTGCACGGAGTCCGGCCCGGCGCCACCAACCAATATGTCGTCACCGTCACCACCAATCAGGGTGTCGCTGTCCGCGCCGCCTTCAAGGCGGTCGTCACCGCCCAGACCCTTGAGCGTGTCGTTGCCGGCGCCACCGTACAGGTGGTCACCCAGCGAATTGCTCGTGCCGGTCAGAATGTCAACCCGGTCGCCACCGAATGCGATGAACTGCTCTGGCAGCATCAGGGTGCCCGGTTGTTGGGTGGTGACTGTGACGGTGGATGTCGGTGCGGTTGGATCGACGAATTCGATGCGTGTCACCTGACCCGCATGCGCGGCCGGATCCTCGACCGAGGCCGAGCTGAGGTCGGTGGTGTTGCGAAACACAATTGCCTGCAGCAATGCTGCCCGGTCCGCAATCCACTCGTTGGTAAAGGTTGCGGGCGTTGTGGTGCCTTTGTCGGCGGCCCAGGCGTTGTAATCCAATGGTCGGATCGCCTTCAACGCGGCGGTGAGGACAGCGTCGGCATCTGGATTGATGGCACTGAGATAGACCGGGCTTAGGTCTTGCAACGCAACCAACGCAGAGAAATTGTTCCGCGCGTTGCTCGCGAGTGCGCCACCAGCGGGATGGATCAGGACTTTGCCGACCAGGGAGTTGAATACCGGGCTGTCGGTGAGCTGTTTCAGGGCTTGGTGGTATTGCACACGCGTGAGGTCGCTGCCGCTTACGTCACCGGCCGGCGTGGCAGGGGAAGTAGGACCCAGCAACATCCGGCGCACGCCGTCGAGCAGGCCTTCAATCGAGGCGTCAACCTTGTTGCTGCCGACTTCCAACAAACGGATCAGTCGGCTGTTGTCGAGCGTGGTATCGAGCTTCTCCAGCGCGGCGCCCAACGCCAAGGCGTCGGTCATTTTGTACATGTAGTGATTGGGCAGCGTGATGCCCTCTTCATTGAACAACTCAACCCGCGTGCCATATTGGCTGAACCAAAAGCTGTTGGTGGTGACGTTGATGCCGTACTTGGCGAAATAGTTCGACTGCTCCAATCCGTTGGGGAAGCGGCCCAGGCCGTAGCTCAGCCCCACCAAACCCTCGAGCTCTTGGAAGACCGACTCGCTGCCCGGTGCAAAGCCTGCGCTATTGAAGGTGCTGGTGTGCGACACGTGAGCCTGCACGCCAAACAGTCGGGTGAATGCGGAAGCCAGATAGCCGCCCAAGCTGTGGCCGTTGACTTCGATTCCGCCAGCAAGGGCCGCACCCGTTATCTGCCCTGTTCCAGGCGCGTCACTCGCGCCAAAAAACGCTCCGCCGATTACTACAATCTGGCGGGCGGTTTCGCCCACCGGCGTGGTGATTCTTAGCCACCAGTTGACCATGTCTGCGAGTTGGTTTCGCGCGTTGCTATTCAGGGCCAGGTCAATGTCGGCATCGAGCAGGTCCATACCTGGTTCAGTGCCTCGCATCGATACAAGCAACTTTCCGTCCTTTTGTCGCCATACTGTGGCATCAAATCCCGAGCCAAGATAGTCGCCACTCTGTTCCTGAACTACTACAGTGAAGTTCTTCGAGATGTACTCAGCAAGTGCGGGTGTCATGCGATCCGACAGCTTGCTTTTCAGATCGGAATCTATGATCTGTGGGTCGATGTCGTGGACGTACGTGGCATCCGCCAAGATGGCGTTGATGAAGGTGTTGTTTATGGTTGTCATTTCGTTTCTTTCGTGACATTGTTCTCAGGTTGATAGGTAAATCCGTACATCCGCGATACCTTAAGAATGGCTGGACCTGGACAGGTGGAGGCGTTTCGTAAAGTCATGGGTATTAGGGGTGGTATATGCGTGTTCATTCCTAGCGTTCGTATGAGCCAACCACCCTCTGCCACATAGCTGTTCACTGTGGCTAGTTCTTCGTCTGTGGCCACGTCTCGGTAACTAACTCGCGAGTAGTAGATTCGGATGGGGGTGTTCGTGACTTCCTGATTCAAACTGTCACTCTGGACACGAATGGTCTTTCCTCGAATCCTTTCCGCGTCGATCTTCAGTACGGAGTTTTCTTGACAGAGCGATCTAAACTGAAAACCGCCGACGATTTCGTCTGCAAGCGGGAGTGCTACCAGAGAGGCTGCTAGCAATAGCGTCAGTGCTAGGCGAATCGACCTATTGCTGGGCGCCAGTCTCGCTGCAATTTGTGCTGCGAACCGCAGTGCAAACGCCGAGATCACAGCAAGGAGAACAAGAAATATCAAACCGATCATGTGGCGCTCGCGCAGCCGCAACCGTTGACTGCGAGCTTGGGGTTGTATTGCGGCCATCGTCGAACTCGCTTTGAGCTTGCTGACCTTGGCTTTCCATACGCGAACATCGCTTGTGGAAAGCGGGCGCGATCGGCGAACTGATGTTCAGAGCCTTTTCCAAGGTGCCGCATGTTTCGGTTAACCGGGCTCAGGTCTTGCAATGCGAACAGCGCAGAAAAATTTCCGCGCGCGTTGCCCGCCAGTGCGTCGCCGGCTGGGTGGATAAGGACTTTGCCGACCAGGGCGCCAAATACTGGGCTGTCGGTGAGTTGCTTCAGGGCTTCGTGGTATTGCACACGCGTGAGGTCGCTGCCGCTTACGTCACCGGCCGGCGTGGCAGGGGAAGTAGGACCCAGCAACATCCGGCGCACGCCGTCGAGCAGGCCTTCGTACGACCCCTCCATGACGTTGCTGCCGGCGCGCAGCAAGTTGTTGAGCCGGTCCACCGTGATGGTTGGGTCAAGCTTCTCCAGTGCAAAGCCCAGTGCCATGGCATCGGTCAGCTTGTACATGAAGTGGTTGCTCATTCCGCCCTCGGCCGGGTACACCCGATCCTCTTGAAACAGACTGACGCGCTGGCCGTATTGGTTGAAGCCGAAAGTGGTCCAGTCGTTGGTGGTGAAGTTGATGCCGTTTTCTGCATAGAAGTTGGTTTGCTCGGTGGCGTCGGCGAAACGCCCCATTCCGACACTGGCACCCAAAATGCCCGCAATCTGATTGAACCCGCTTGCGATGTTGCTGGATGCCACATCGCTGAAGCCCGCGCCATTGAAGGTACTGAAGTGCGCTACCGGCCAGTGGCCGCCAAACAGCCGCACGAAACTGGCCGACAAATACCCGCCCAAGCTGTGGCCATTGACCGACTCGATGGCGGTGATGCCGGCCAGCTTGCCCGCTGGGCGGTCGAATAGCGAACCGGCCAGCACGAAATCCTCTTGAACCACCACCGAACCTGGGATCAGGGTTCCCTGAACGGCGATCTGTTGCACAACCTGGCCTGCCGGGGCGGTTTCGCGCAGCCACCAATTGACCATGTCACGCAGTTGCTTGTGTGCCAGGCCGGAGGTGGCGAGATCAAAATCGTCCAGCAGGTCTTGGGGGCCTTGCGTGCCGCGCATTGAGACAAAGACCTTGCCCGCGTAGTCGCTGCCCGCTTTGCCTCGCCAGACGACGGCGTCAAAGCCAGTGCTACCCAAGACGCCAGCGCTCTCCACACTGTCGAGGACTTCGAAGTTGGCGGCGATGAAGGTGGCTTGGGTGGGGGTCATTCTCGATTTCAAGGCGTCAGACAAGTGCTCCGCATCCATGCTTGAGGATAGAGAGACGACATAGGCACCGTCGGCTAGCAACGCGTTGATATATGCTGATTCAAAAGTTTTCATGATCATTTCCCTTGTTCCAATAGTTCGTGAGTTTTCAAGCGCTTTGAGATTTCTATGTAGTCTTTTGGCCAACATGATTTGGTCCCGCCCATCAAGGCAAGCCCAGCAATTCGGCCACCGTTTGTATGAAGTGCCTCGTAAGTTAGAAAGGGCTTCATGGTGTCGGCGTCGATGTACGCAATCGGTTGCGATTCGATCAATATCCAGTTGCCAGGGAGAGCAACGACTGGGAGGTCAGGCTTTCTTGCTCGCTTCACCTGTCCCGCCTCAGGGCTAACGTGAACCACAGCACGCTCTTTGCAGAGTCGCTCGAATTGCCGCATGCCAACCACCTCATCAATCACCGGCGCCACAAGCAGCACCGGAAAAACCAGCAGGCCCACCATCCAGCCCAGCCGCCGGATGCCAAGCCATCCCGGAATCTTGAACGCCAGATAGACGCATAGGGCGAACCAAAGCGCTATTGCCAACAGAAAGACTAGGCCAGCCATGCCAGCTCCGTTGTGCTGAAGGCTCGATTCCCAGCATCCATGCGCATCCCAGGCTCTTTCAAGCCAGCAACCCGCATGAAATGGTCGTTTCGGCCTTTGGAATTCACGCCAGCCGACCCACCAAACCCGCAGACGTGTCGGGTGGCCGTGCCGGAGCGCCGGAGCCCATTCGCGGATGCCACAGAGTTGGCGTGCAAGCCACGGTGTTGATGCAAGGCAGGTTGCGCGCCACAAGCGCCCAGCCCGCGAGCGCGCAGGCGAGCCGGCACGCACAATCGGCGCGTTCGCCAACACGCTTGGGTGAGCTTGTCTTGGTGATTGGTCTTGGTAGTCATGCGTTGGGTCCGTAAACAAGGCAGCGGATAGCGTAGCAGGCCATCCGCGCCGCACAAGGTAAATAAGTCACACACGGCATGCATCAAACCAACAATTGGTTGGTAGCCCTTGCCACCCTGCACGGAGCCCGGCCCGGCGCCACCGTACAGGTGGTCACCCCTCTCATTGTTGGTGCCCGTAACAGCGTCAACCCGGTGACACATGTCGTGCTAAACTGGGACATGTGTCCAACATTGGAGTGAGCATGACTGTAGCCACCGCACCTAGCGCGCGACGGGTAAGCGCACCCAAGTCCGGGTCCTTGCGGGAGACGGCACTCAGGACAGTAGCCGCCGGCAATGCGCGCGTTGGCCGTCGGACCGCAAGCAGCACTGGGAAAGCCGCGTTGCCCATCGAGCGCACCTTGGGAAAGCTGGTGTTCATAAGGGATCTATCCGGTGTAGAGCGGCATCAGCTTGTGAAAGGCGGGTTGAGTACCCAGGCTTTTAGGGAGGCACTCGAAGCCTACATTGTGGTTTCCGAGAGCGAACTGCTTCATGCCGTCGGGCTGAGCACCAAGACACTTGGCCGCAGAGAAGACACCAAGCTTGGCCCGCGGCACTCCGATGCCGCGCTGGCGTTGTTGGAAGTAACCGACATTGCCGTGAGAGTGCTGGGCAACCGCAAGTTGGCGGAGCAGTGGCTGAAAGAACCATCGCTTGCCTTGGACGGCGGGGCGCCACTTGACTTGATTTCCACCGCTCCAGGCATCGAGACCGTCAAAGATCTGTTAACCCGCATGGAGTACGGGGTGTACGCTTGACGCCACTGCCGGCCGCGCTTCTCAAGGGGCCCAATGCCAAGACGTTTGTTGCCTGGCGGCTGGAACGATCCGACTTCGCCGCGACCTGGTCCGGTGGCTTTGGGGCTCAGAAGGTGGGCGGCCGATGGAGCCCACGGGGTCGTGCCGTGATTTACACGTCGCTCGACCCGGCGACGGCCATACTTGAAGTCGCGGTACACAAGGGCTTCCCCGCCTTGGACGCCGTGCCGCACCAGTTGTTGGCCATCGAAGCCCTGAAGCCCGCCAAGGTGCATGTCGTCAAGGCATCGGATGTTCCCAATCCGAGGTGGCTACAGCCGGGCAGTATCAGTGCCGGACAACAGGCGTTTGGGGCCGATCTGCTCGACCAGCATCCGTTCATGCTGGTTCCAAGCGTCGTCAGCGTGCATTCCTGGAACTTGATCATCGATGTTCGTTCGGCAACTGGCCTCTTCAAGCTGCATGCCAGCGAGGACTTTGGCCTGGACACTCGCCTCAACCCACTCTGACTCGATAAACAGGACACGGGTGTTGATTGCCGGTCCGAGCGTGTCTCTAAAATCCCCCCAACGATTCGAATTTCGTAATTACCGAGGGCCGTATGGTTCCACATCTTGTTACCGCGCTAAACGGACCTATCAACGAGCTTGAGCAACGGGTGCTGGACGCGATGTCGTCCATCGAACGCTGGTTCCGGCTGGAGTGGATGGAGCACACGCCGCCGTTCTACAGCTCGGTCGACGTGCGCAATGCTGGCTTCAAGCTCGCGCCGATCGACACCAACCTGTACCCCGGTGGCTGGCAGTACCTGACGCACCAGATGCTGCCGCTGGCGGTGCAGGCGGCGATGGCGGCGATCGAGAAGATTTGCCCGGAAGCCAAGAATTTGCTGGTGATCCCCGAGAACCGCTCGCGCGACGCCGCCTACCTGGCCAATCTGGCGCAGATGCGCCGTATTTTCCAGATGGCCGGACTCAATGTGCGGCTGGGTTCGATCGACCCGGAGATCAAGAAGGCCACCCGCTTTGATTTGCCCACCGGCGAGATCGTGATCCTGGAGCCGGTGGTGCGCACCCGGCGCCGTCTTGGGTTGAAAGACTTCGACCCGTGCACCATTCTGGTCAACAACGACCTGAGCGCTGGCGTGCCCGGCATTCTGGAAGACGTGCACGAGCAGTATCTGCTGCCGCCCCTGCATGCGGGCTGGTCGACGCGGCGCAAGAGCAAACACGCTCAGCTTTACGAGGAAGTGTCCAAGCGGTTTGGCAAGTTGATTGGCGTGGACCCGTGGCTGATCAACCCGATGTTTGGCAAGTGTGGTGCGCTGGATCTGACGCAGCCCGGTGCCGTCGATGAACTCAGCGCCCACGTGGACCTGTTGCTGACCAAGATCCGGCGCAAGTACAAGGAATACGGCATCAAGGAGAAGCCCTTTGTGGTGGTCAAGGCCGACAACAGTTCGCAAGGCATGGGCATCGTCTCGGTGCGCGACGCCAAGGACCTGCCGGCGCAGATCGTGCAGGCCGGTCAATACGCGGCGCAGACCGCCACCAAGGGCAGGGCAAAGGGTGGACCGGCGCCACTGGAGTTGTTGATTCAAGAGGGCGTGCTGACCCAGGAACGCGTCAACAATGCCGTGGCCGAGCCGGTGGTGTACATGATGGACCGCTACGTGGTCGGCGGCTTCTACCGTGTGCACGCCGAGCGCGGCGTCGATCAAAACCTCAACGCGCCAGGCGCCACCTTTGTGCCCCTGGCGTTCTCGGAGAGCATGCACTTGCCGCAACCCGGCATGAAGCCCGGCGCCAGCGTGCCCAATCGTTTTTACATGTATGGCGTGGTCGGCCGCCTGGCGATGCTGTCGGCCAGTTACGAGCTCGAAGCCACCGACCCCGACGCCGAGGTTTACAAGTGAGGTACCGCGCAGCCCTGGCTCTCGTTGATGTCGTGGACACCAAGGGCGCAAACCGGGCAAATTCACCGCCTACTTGAAGATCTGAGGGTACTGGTGCTGATACCAGTCGACTACCGCTTCGTGCCCCAAGCTGAAAAACTCCTTCAGGCGCGGAACCGACAAAAAGCCCAGCACGCTGGTCGCCATGAGCAAGCCAAAGGCGGTGTAGACGGCGTTGACGCTCCAGTGCGCCAGGGCCAGGCCGGCCAGCGCTGGGCCCAAGGCGCCTGCCACTTGGGTGCTCATCGACGAAGCAGCGAACATCCGCACGCGGTAGGTCTGCGGAATGGCCAGTGCGCGGTGGGTGGCACCCACCAGCGCCATGGAAGCGTTGCAAAAGCCGGTCAAGGCCAGGCCCGCAACCACCATGTGAGCAGACGTTGTAAACCCCACCACGGCGAGCGCAATACCCTCGCAAAAACCCAAGCCCAGGCGCACCCGGTAGCGCCCGAAATGCCGCACCAAGAAATCGGAACCGAAGGCGCTGCCCACCAAGACGCCTAGCGACAATGCGCCCAGACACACGCCCAACCAGTGGCCGGCTAGGCCGAGCGCGTGCACCTTGATGGGAATCAGAATGCCGACGGCTGGCCCCTGAAATATCCAGACAACGAAGTTGACCGCCGTCCAGCCGCGCTCCATGGGCATGCGCCACTTTGCCGCCATGCCAGACTGTAGTCCGCGCCACCATTGGTTCAGGACGACACTCTGGGGCGTTGGGGTAGGGCGGGTGGTCAGCCGCGTGGCGGACACGACGGCCAGCAGAAGCAACGCGGCATAAACGCCTAGCGCGCCCGTCACGTTCCCCAAGCCCAGTGCCAAGCCCGCCAACAGCGGACCACCAATGCCGCTGAGGGACTGGCAGGTCTTGCGCAGGCGGATCGCGCCTGGCAGTTGATCGGGCGGCAGTAACTCGGCCAAAATAGTCGCGCGCGCCTGGTCCACAAACGCGGCGGCCAGGGCCTGTGCCGCGGCCAGTGCAATCAATAGCGGTAGACCAAACAGACCCAGCGCGGCAATCAGTGCCAGCGCCAGCGCGATGGCGAGCATGGCGGCCAAACCCAGCCGAATTTGTCGGGCTTTGCAGATGCGTTCTCCGAACGGCGACGCCACCGGCGCCGATAGCAGCATGGCGATGGCCAGCGAAGCCCCGTAGATCGCGACGCCACGCACACCCGCGTTGCTAGCGATCCACCACGGTACGATGACCAGCGCGCAGAGCTCGGCCAGAAGTACCAGTGCATCGGTTAGCAGAAAGCGGAGCAAGCCCGCAGGGAATGCGCAAGGTTTCAGGATTGCTGTCTCAATAACTTGACCAAGTGGTTGCTGGTGTTGCGCAGGCGTTGCGCCATCAGTTGGGTGAGTTTGACCATCAACTTGGCGCCGATGGCGGGGTGGTGCTGGATCAGTTGGGCAATCAACTGGCGGGTCAGCACACCGGCGCGCACTTCTTCCAGTGCCACGCAACTGGCGTAACGCGGCGCGGCGTCGAACATCGACATCTCGCCCACGGCGGCGCCTTGTCGCACCACCGCCAGGCGCGAGGCGCGCCCGTCCTGCCCGCGCTTGAACACGTCCACCGTGCCGTGCAACAGCAGCAGCATCCAGTCGCCCGTGTCGCCTTCCGCAATCAGGGTTTGGCCAGCGCGTGCGCCGACCTTGGGCATCAGAATGCCCAGGGCATCGATTTCGACCGGGGTCAGGTCTTCGAGCAGCGGCGCGGGTGAAGTCCATTGCGGAATGTGTTGCGAGAGCTGCACGCAGTTGCCCAACATCTCCAGCCCGGCGGCCAGCAATTGCGCATCAAAGTCGGCGTCAGGGCGCATGTCAGTTGGGGGCGGAGTGGGGCAGTTGTTGCAGCCACTGGTCCAGTTCTCGTATGGCGGCGTCGCTGGCCAAGGTGAGGGCCTGCACGCCCCCGGCGGCATCGGCACTCGGGGCGGGGCGTTGCAGGCTGAACACGTGCTGGGCCAACAGCTTCTCGCCCGCCGGGGTGGGCTGCACCACGGTGGCGCGCAGTCGTACCAGGCCAGCGCTGCGGCCGGCCGACTCAAATACCTGGCTGAACTCTTCCAATTCCACCCGCAACAGTCGCATGCCGGTGTCGGCGCCGACCGTTTGGCCGGGGGCCACCACCCCTTCGCCGGGGTTCAGCACGGCGCGGCGCAGTCCCAGATGGGCGCGCAGGCGCTGGCGCAGCAGTTGGGCTGGCGGCATGCTCCAGCGTGTCTGGGCATAGGGGCGCAGTTGCTGCACGTTGTCGTAGGCCAGGCGGTAAACCAGGGCGGTGCTGTCCAGCGCGGGGTTGGACTCCACCTCGGCCAACGCCAGCGGCGCCAGCGCCTTGGCCGGCGGGTTGGTGGTGCGCGGCGCGAGCGAGTCTCCGGGGCCAAAGTCGTAGACCGCCGCGCGCAGCGGTTTGTCGGCCAGGGCGCAGCCGCCTAGCACCACCACGCTGCCCAGCAGCAGGGCGAGCAGCGCCGGGCGGCCGCGGCGTGTCGCGGCCGATTGTGGGGTGATCAAAGTCTGGCGATGGCTCATGGCGTGGCTCCGGGTGAGGCATGTCCGGCTTCGCCGGGACCAGGTGGAATGGGGCCGTTGCCAAATAGCAGGGAATTGGGTTGCTCGGCCACATCGTTGGCGGCGCGGCCGACCTGGCGCACCGCGTGGGCGGTTGCATCCATGGTGCGGTTGAGGCGCGGCAGCGTCAGCGCGTTGAGGTTCTGGCTGGTGGCGCTCAGGGCGTCCACGCCTTGTGCGATCTTGTCCAGCGTGCCACCGGGCTGGTTCATGCGCTCGGACATGCGCTTGAATTCGGCGGCGGAAGCCTTGGCTTCGTCGGCGCTGCTGGCGACCCGCTCCGAGCTGTCCTTGAGCGTGGCCAGGGCGTCATTGGCGTTGGCCACGAATTGCGGCAGGTTGAGTCGCTCGGGTCCCAATTGCGCGTCCAGGACGCGGTTGGCGTTGAGGCTGAACTGCTCGATGCCGCTGGCGGCCTTGCCCAGGTTGTCGATCGATCCCATCAGCTTCTTCTGGTTTTCCGGCGCCAGCAACAGGTTGACACGGCGGCTGGTCTCTTCGAGTTGCACCAGGATGTTGGAGCCTTGGTCGGTCAGCCGGCTCAGCAGGCCCGGGCGCATGGGAATGCGTGGCGGGTTGTCGTCCGGGCTGGTCAGTTTTTCCTGCGATTCACCCGAGTCGTCGAGTTGCACAAAGGCCAGGCCGGTGACGCCCTGAAAGCCCAGTGAGCCATAGGTGGAGCGCGACACCGGGGCGCGATCATCCACCGAGATGCGCACCAGCACGTTGCCGGGGGCGAGGGGATCAAAACCGATGTTGATCACCTTGCCGACCAGCACGCCACGAAAGCGCACCGGCGCTTGTGGCTGCAGACCGTTGACCGCATCGCGCGTGGACAGCTCGAACACGCGCTGCACCCCGGTGTCGCGCGTCAGCCAGGCCGCCAGCGCGACCAGCAGGGCCGAGACGATCAGTACGAAGGCGCCCGCCGCGATGGCATGGGCTTTGTTTTCCATGGGTCTCCTAATCAGTTGGGGTCAGAGCACATTTGCTTCGCAAAGTGGTCTGACCCACAAGGTTTCAGGTTATACGGCAAACGGATACTCGCGCAACAATTCCATGGCGCGTTGGCCGCGTTCGCCCAGAAAGAAGTCATGAATGAACGGGTGCGGGTAGGCGATGACGTTTTGCGGCGAGTCGCACACCACCACATGCCGGTCCGCCAGCACCGCCACTTTGGTGCTGAGTTCAAACAAAGTGTCCAGGTCATGCGTCACCATCACCACCGTCAGGCCCAACTCGCGGTGCAGCGAGCGCAACAAGGCGCAAAAGGCATCGGCGCTGTCGGGGTCCAGCCCGGCGGTGGGTTCGTCCAGCAACAGCAGGGGCGGGTCCATGATCAGGGCGCGCGCCAAGGCGACGCGTTTGATCATGCCACCCGACAAGTCGGCCGGCATTTTGTGCGCATGGGCTGGAGTCAGTCCCACCATTTGCAGCTTGACCAGCGCCGCATCACGCACCAGGGCGTCGGGCAGGGTTTTGAGTTCGCGCAAGGGGAAGGCAATGTTCTCCAGTACCGTAAAGGCGGAGAACAAGGCGCCATGTTGGAACAACATGCCCACCCGGCTGGCGGCGCCTTTGTCACCCAGCCGTGCCGCCGGTTTGCCCAGTACCGTGACCTCGCCGCGCGCCGGCTGCTCCAGCCCCAACATCTGGCGCAACAGCACCGTCTTGCCACTGCCAGAGCCGCCGACGATGGACAACAGATCGCCGGACTCGATGGTCAAATCCAGGTCCTTGTGAATGATGGCAATGCGCCCGGCGGTCTTGAAGGCGGACCAGAGCTTGCTGACCTGCACCACCGGCACGCTGGACCGCTCGGGGAAGATCGTGCTGGGCGCCACCATTTGGTTCATATACCGACGCTCTTGAACACCACCGCAAACAGCGCGTCGACCAGTATCACCACGGTGATCGAGGTGACCACCGAGGCGGTGGTGCCTTGTCCCAGGCTTTCGGTATTGGGCTTGACGCGCAGCCCATAGTGGCAGCCAATCAAGGCGATCAACACCCCAAATACCACCGACTTGCTCACCGCCAGCGTCAGGTTGGCCACCTGCACCACCTTGGGCAGCGTCTCGATAAAAAACGCCGGGGTCACGCCAATCGACAGGTCGGCCGCCAGCATGCCGCCCAGTAGCGCGGCCAGGGTGGTCCAGACACTGATGAGCGGCATTGCCAGCGCCATCGCCATGGCGCGTGGCAGCACCAGGCGAAAACCGTGAGCGATGCCCATCACCCGCATGGCATCGAGCTCCTCGGTGACCCGCATCACGCCGATCTGGGCGGTGATGGACGAGCCGGAGCGCCCGGCAATCAGGATGGCGGCCAGCATCGGGCCCAACTCGCGGATCAGCGAGATGCCCAGGATGTTGACGATGAAGGCATCGGCGCCGAACTGACGCAGTTGTTGCGACATCAGGTAAGCCAGCACCACGCCAATCAGGAAGCCGACCAGCGCGGTGATGGGCAGGGCGCGTGCGCCAATATTGAAGAGGTGGCCCGAGATATCGCGCCACGGGCCGTCGCGCGGGGCTTTGGCCAAGCGACGTGCGTCAAGCAGCAACTGCCCCAGCAGGCGGGTGAGATCAACCAAGTGGTCGGTAACCAGCAACACCACGTTGCCCAACATGAGGTAGCGCGCCCAAAGGCTGCGCGGCTGCGGCAC
>CXWL01104191.1_pt1 | contig 35617 bp, 35 predicted proteins | sample 590931 | NCBI WGS metagenome assembly CXWL01 (sample SAMEA3498368, study PRJEB10139) | groundwater metagenome | biome: water well; material: biofilm material | place: Germany | collected 2015-04-27
GGGGGTATTGTAGCGGCAAGCGGGGTAGTTGGGAATTGCGTACCCGCCGTTCTTGCCGCTACCGGGCAGGAAACAGGGTGAAACAATGATGCAAAAAGCTTAAACGCGCAGCTTGTCGATCGATTTGCCGCCCTCGACCCATTCTTTAACCCATTTCGGCTGGCGGCCGCGGCCGGTCCACTGCTGCGACGAATTGTCCGGATGACGGAAGCGTACCGCCACCGTTCCGGTTTTAGCGCGCACACCGGTGCCGATCAGGTCTTTCAATGGCACGCCGACGCTCTGGGCAATCGCCAGGATCTGCTCGCGCGCTTTTGCCACTTCCTGGTGTTCCCGCTTTTTCATCTCCTGCTTGATCTGGTCCTGCAAATTACGTAAATCGCCTACCGACATATTTGACAGATCCATCATCGTTCCTTAAAAGTGGGTTGAAGCTGCAATAAGTGAAATCTCACCAATTGTCGCAATATACTACATCCGTATTTAAATGCTAGTCTTTCTTGCGCCAGATTAGCCAGCGTGGCGACTTGAATCGAACGATACGCGCATACAACCACACGTAACTGACAATAAACAATAAACAGAAGAATATCAGAATGCCGGTATTCCGCCAAAATACGGTGGCCGGAATCACCGCCGTCAGCGAAAACATCCACAAATACGGCGAGGTCAGCGCGTTGCGCCGCATCAATGCGCGCGCCTCCTTGCGGCCGATCGCCCATTGCACGATGCGGCGGAAAATCAGGCTGTGCAAATGAATACCGTCGGGCATAGCCGGGGATTTGCCGCGCACGAACATGCGGCGATAAGCGGAGAATATCGTCTCGAACGTGGGATAAATCAGCAGCAGCGCGGCGTACCAGGTCGATACCTGCGGATTGCGCACCACCAGCAGCAGCGCCAGCTCGCCCAGCATGAAGCCGAGAAAGTAGGCGCCGCCATCGCCCAGGAAGATCAGTCCGACCGGGTAATTCCAGATCAGGAAACCGGCCGCCGCGCCCGCCACAATCAGCGCCGTGACGACGACGAATACATCGCCGACCTGGGCCGCCACATAACCGAGCGAAATGAGCATGCAAATGCATACCACGCTGGCCAGCCCATTAAAGCCGTCGATGATATTGACGGCGTTGGCGATCCCGGCCACCGCCAGCACCGTCAGCGGCAGCATCAGCCAGGCGAATTGCAGCGGCCAGCTGCCATACGGGAAATCAATCCGGTCGAGCCGGGCATCGATCAGAAAGTAGCCGAGCAGCGCCGCCGCCATGGTTAATAGCAGGCGCTGCGCCGCGCTAACCTTGCCGGTATAGTCTTCGAGGATTCCGCCGATAAAAGCGATCGAGGCACACAGCAGCAGCGCCGCCAGCCAGGCGCTCATTGCCGGCACCCGCCACACCGAAATTGCCGCGCCAATTACCACCGCCAGGAAAATCGGCAGCCCGCCAATCCGCGCCACCCTGTGCACATGGACTTTCTGTACCGCGTCGTAATCCATATCGAGCGCGGGTCCGTGCAAAGCGACCCGCTTGATGACCAGCAAAGTCAGCAAGGCGGCTGAAACGAAACTGACGAGAAATGAAAACATGAATGTTTTATATACGCAGAGTCGCAGGCCGGCCGATTCCCGGGACTGATTACCGGCGCCGCGCCTTATCACCGCGGCGGTGATGCATATTGTTACAACTAATGGAACGGTTATATGCGCGGCATTTCAGTGTAGCGCGCCACAGGTATTTTCGATTGAGCGAAATCGCAATGGCGGCGGGCGCTCCGCCGAATCACCAAACCATCATGCGAGGCACAGTCGCAGCGCCTCTTGCCATTCCGGGATGGTGCAAAAGCGCTCGCGCAGCTTGCTGGTATCGAGCAGCGAATTGCGCGGACGCGGCGCCGGCGTCGGCCAGGCATCGCTGGCGATCGGCGTCAGCTTGCACTCGAGCCCGGCAGCGGCCACGATCGCTTCGGTAAAGCCATACCAGCTGGTCTGGCCCTGGCTGCTGAGGTGGTAGACGCCGCTGTTGCGCTGCCACCATGCCTGCTCCTCGCCGCGCGACTGGGCCAGGATCAGCGCGGTGCTGTCGGCCAACGTGCGGCACCAGGTCGGTGCGCCGATCTGGTCGCTGACGACGTTCAGGGCGTCGCGCTCTTTGGCGAGTCGCAACATCGTCAACAGGAAATTACTGCCGCGCATCCCGTACACCCAGCTGGTGCGCAGGATCAGGTGCGGCACGCCGGCGGCGGCGATGGCCTGCTCGCCGGCCAGCTTCGACTTGCCGTACACGTTCAGCGGGCCGGTGGCGTCGGTCTCGACATACGCGCCAACCTTGCTGCCGTCGAACACGTAGTCGGTCGAGTAATGCACCATCGCCGCGCCCAGCGCCCTGGCCTCGCGCGCCATCACCTCGGGCGCTTCGGCGTTGATGCGGAACGCCAGGGCGCTCTCCGATTCGGCGCGGTCGACCGCGGTGTAGGCGGCCGGATTGACGATCAGCCCCGGGCGCACCGCGCGGATCACGTCGCGCACCTGGTCGAGGTTCGACAGGTCCATCCGCGCGCGATCGAGCGCGATCACCTCGCCGAGGCCTTGCAGGCTGCGCTCGAGCTCATAGCCGACCTGGCCGCTGGCGCCAGTCAGCAGGATCTTCATGCGAACACCTCGGCATCGGCCAGCAGCGCGCCGCGGCTGTCCTTGGCCGAGACGATCGGCGCGCCGCTGATCGGCCAGTCGATCGCCAGCGCCGGGTCGCTCCACAGGATCGAGCGCTCATGCTCGGGCGCCCAGTAATCGGTGGTCTTGTAGAGGCATTCGGCGCTGTCGCTGGTGACCACGAAGCCGTGCGCGAAGCCGGGCGGCACCCAGATCTGGCGGCGGTTTTCGGCCGACAGTTCGACCCCGACCCAGCGGCCGAAAAACGGCGAGGCGGCGCGCAGGTCGACCACGACGTCGAAGATCGTGCCGGCGATCGCGCGCACCAGTTTGCCTTGCGGCTGGCTGATCTGGTAATGCAGGCCGCGCAGGACGTTCTTGGCCGATTTCGAATGATTATCCTGGACGAAATTGGCGCGCTGGCCGGTCAGTTCTTCAAACCGGCGCGCGTTGAAACTTTCAAAAAAGAAACCGCGTTCGTCGCCATACACTTGCGGTTCGAACACCAGGACTTCGGGAATGGCGGTGGGAGTGACTTTCATTGAGATACCTTGCGGGGAAGTGGGTCTTGCAGCGGATGACGGCCCCTTGCCGTTCCGCGCTATATGGTCTAAACCTCAATTCTATGTGAAACTTGCGACCCGCCTACTAATTAAACGCGCCGGCCCATGAAAACTTACGCCATCGGCGACTTGCAGGGATGCATCCACGAAGCCCAGCTGCTGCTCAACCGGATCGCCGAGGATGCCGGCGGCGCGGCCGCGATCGTGTTCGTCGGCGACCTCGTCAACCGCGGTCCGGATTCGCTCGAGGCGCTGCGCCGGGTGCAGGCGCTGTGCGACGCCAGCGGGGGGCGCACCGAAGCGCTGCTCGGCAACCACGACCTGCACCTGCTGGCGGTGGCCTGCGGCGCCCAGCAGGCCTCGAAGTCGGACACCTTCGACGAGATCCTCGCCGCGCCCGACCGCGAGCGCCTGATGGACTGGCTGCGCCGCCGTCCGCTGGCCAAGCTGGTCGCCGGCCACCTGCTGGTGCACGCCGGCGTGTTCCCGCAATGGAGCGCGGAGCAGGCCATCGCGCTGGCGGCGGAAGTCGAAGCGGTGCTGCGCGGGCCGGACTGGGTCGCCTTCCTCGCCCAGATGTACGGCAACCAGCCGGACCGCTGGGACGATGGCCTCGAAGGCATCGCGCGCCTGCGCTGCATCGTCAATGCGTTCACCCGCATGCGCTTCTGCACGCCGGAAGGGGTGATGGAGTTCGGCCAGAAGGAAAGCGGCGACGCGCCGGCAGGCTCCGGCTTGCTGCCGTGGTTCGACCTGCCGGGGCGCCGCACCGCCGACGTGACGGTGGTGTTCGGCCATTGGTCCTCGCTCGGGCTGCTGCTGCGCGATAAGGTGGTGGGACTCGACAGCGGCTGCGTGTGGGGCGGCCAGCTGAGCGCCGTCTGCCTCGACGACCGCTCGCTGCTGCAGGTCGACTGCCCCGAGTACAAGCGCCACTCGGGCAAGAAGCGCTAGCGCGCCAGCGCCGCGCCGATCGCGTGCTGGGCCGCGGCGGCCAGTTCGCGCCGGTGCGCGCCGCTGGCGTCGAACGGCGCCAGGCAGGCCAGCCGCGCGCGCACCGCGCCGCCCGACAGGATCGCCACCATGCTGGCGGCGAAGCTGATGTCGCCGGTGAAGTCGACCGTCAGGTGATGCGCGCCGTCCGCGTCGAGGTACTCGATCGCGTACGGCTGCACCATCACCTTGGCGTCGATCGCCGCTTCGAACAGGTTGGCGTGGAACGGCAGCAGGCTGCCCTGGGCGGCGGTGGTCCCTTCCGGGAAAAACGCCACCCGCTCGCCTTCGTGCAGGCTGGCGACGATGCCCTTGAAGGTATGGCGCAGGTCACGCCGGCTGCCGCGCGCGATGAACACGGTGCCGGCCTGCGCCACCAGCCAGCCGAGCACCGGCCAGGCGCGGATCTCGGACTTGGCGACGAAGCGGCATGGATGCAGCGAATTGATGACGAAGATGTCGAGCCAGGAGACGTGGTTGGCGACCACCAGCGCATGCGCCAGCGCCTCGCCCTGCTGCTCGAGGCTGACCCCACAGATGGCCAGCAATTGGCGCGACCAGCGCCGCACACGGGCCTGGCGGCGCTGCGTGCCGATCCAGGGGAACACCAGCGCGCACGTGGCCAGCCCGGCAAACAGGTGAAGGAATACGCGGGACAGGCGAACGGCGAGCTTGATTTTCAAATGGCACCAAAAGAGACGGCTGGTGCAGTCATCGCGCTGCGCAGCAGCAGGATTCTACCGTCATGCGCGGCGCCGCGCGACCCCAATCGACCGCGCGGCGCCGCATCTGTGGTGTTTAGCGCAGCGCTGCCTTGCGTTCGAAGGCGACGTGGCCGGCGACGATGGTGGCCATCACCTGCCCTTGCAGCTCGTAGCCGACGAACGGCGTGTGCTTGCCCTGGCTGGCCAGCGCCGCGGCGTCGACCTTCCAGCGCGCGGCCGGATCGAACAGCACGATGTCGGCCGTGGCGCCCGGCGCCAGCTGGCCGGCCGCCAGGCCCGCCACGCGCGCCGCTTCGAAGGTGACCTTGCCGAGCGCGCGCGACAGCGGGCTGCCCGCGCCTTGCTGGCCGGCGGCATAGTCGTCGGCCCACTTCAGCGCCAGCGACAGCAGCAGTTCGAGGCCGGTGGCGCCGGGCGAAGCTTCGCCGAACGGCAGCAGTTTCTCGTCGTCGTCGACCGGCGTGTGGTCGGAGCAGATCGCGTCGATCGCGCCGTCGTACAGGCCGGCGCGGATGGCATCGCGGTCGCGCTGGCTGCGGAACGGCGGCGTGACGCGCGCATTCGAATCGAAGAAGCCGATGTCGGCGTCGGTCAGGTGGATGTGGTGCACGCCGACGTCGCAGGTGACCGGCAGCCCTTCCTTCTTGGCCGCGCGGATCAGGTCGATGCCGGCGGCCGACGAGATGCGGCACAGGTGGACGCGGGCGCCGGTGGCGCGCACCAGTTCAAAAATCGTGTGCAGCGCGATGGTCTCGGACATCACCGGCACGCCGGCCAGGCCGAGGCGCGAAGCCAGCGGGCCGCTGTGGGCGATGCCGCCGCGGCCGATGTGCGCATCCTGCGGGCGCAGCCAGACGGTGTATTCGAACGTCTTGGCGTATTGCAGCGCACGCAGCAGCACGGTGGTGTCCTCGATCGGCTCCTCGGCCTGCGCGAAGCCGATGCAGCCGGCCTCGGTCAGCTCGGCCATTTCGGTGAGCGCCTTGCCTTTCAGGCCCATGGTCAGCGCGCCGAGCGGATGCACGTGGGCCTGGTTCAGGCCGCGCGCGCGGTGCTTGAGCATCTCGACCAGGCCCGGCTCGTCGAGCACCGGGTCGGTGTCGGGCGGGCACACCAGGCTGGTCACGCCGCCCTGCATCGCCGCCTGCATTTCGGACTCCAGCGTGGCCTTGTATTCGTAGCCAGGCTCGCGCAGGCGGGCCGACAGGTCGACCAGTCCGGGCGCGACCACCAGGCCGCTGGCGTCGATCACGCGGTCGGCGACGAAGCCTTGCGGCGCGGCGCCCACCGCTGCGACCTTGCCGCCGTCGATGAACAGGTCCTGCAGCGCGTCGATGTTGTTTGCCGGGTCGACCAGGCGCCCGTTCTTGATATGTAGTTTCATCCGTGGGTTCCCGCCAAAATGCTCATCACCGCCATGCGGACCGCAATCCCGAACGTCACCTGCGGCAGGATCACCGCCTGGCTGCCGTCGGCCACCGCCGAGTCGATCTCGACGCCGCGGTTCATCGGCCCCGGGTGCATCACGATCGCGTCCGGCTTGGCCAGCGCCAGGCGCTCGGGCGTCAGGCCGTAGCTCTTGAAGTATTCCTGCGCCGACGGCAGCAGCGCGCCGCTCATGCGCTCGCTCTGCAGGCGCAGCATGATGATCACGTCGACGCCCTTCAGGCCCTCGTCCATGTTGGTAAACACCCGCACGCCCATCTGTTCGAGGCCGCCCGGCAGCAGCGTGTGCGGGCCGATCGCCCGTACTTCCGGCACGCCCAGCGTGGTCAGGGCGTGGATGTCGGAGCGCGCCACCCGGCTGTGCAGGATGTCGCCGACGATCGCCACCGTCAGGTTGGTGAAGTCCTTCTTGTAGTGGCGGATGGTGTACATGTCGAGCAGGCCCTGGGTCGGGTGCGCGTGGCGGCCGTCGCCGGCGTTGACCACGTGGACGTGCGACTGCTTCGTGTCGATCAGGTGCTTGGCGATCAGGTAGGGCGCGCCGGACTGCGCGTGGCGCACCACGAACATGTCGGCGTGCATGGCGGCCAGGTTGTCGATCGTGTCGAGCAGCGACTCGCCCTTGCTGGCCGACGAGGCCTGGATGTTCAGGTTGATGACGTCGGCCGACAGCCGCTTCGAGGCGATCTCGAAGGTGGTGCGGGTGCGCGTCGAATTTTCGAAGAACAGGTTGAACACGCTCTTGCCGCGCATGAGCGGCACCTTCTTCACTTCGCGGTCGGAGATGCCGACGAACGAGGAAGCGGTATCGAGGATGTGGTTGACGATCGCCTTCGGCAGCCCTTCGATGGTGAGCAGGTGCTGCAGCTCGCCGTTTTTATTCAGTTGCGGATTAAGCATGGTCGTCTTCAATGGTAAGCGAAAGAATGCCGTCGGCGCCGCGCTGGAGCACCAGCGCCTGCTGCGCCGCGAGCGGGACGTGGGCGGCGACGAAATCGGCCGCCACCGGCAGCTCGCGCCCGCCGCGGTCGGCCAGCGCGGCGAGCATGATGCGCGCCGGGCGGCCGAAGTCGAACAGCACGTTGATTGCCGCGCGCGTGGTGCGCCCGGTGTAGAGCACGTCGTCGACCAGCAGGATGGTGGCGCGGTCGACGTCGAAGCCGATCTGGGTCGGCTTGACGTCCGGGTGCAGGCCCTTCTTGGCGTAGTCGTCGCGGTAGAACGAGACGTCGATGAAGCCGAGCCGGCCGCGCAAATCGAGGTCGGCGGCGAGGCGTTCGGCCAGCCAGGCGCCGCCCGAGTGGATGCCGACGATGGCGACGTCGGCGGCGCCGGCCAGGCCATCGCGCACCTGGCGCAGCAGGTCCTGGTACAGCGCTTCGGCGTCGAACTGTTTAGTTGGAGTTGGCATGGTCGTCAAAGTATTGTTGCAAAATGATGGCGGCGGCTTTCGCGTCGATGACTTCGCCCCGCTTGGCCTGGATCACCGCCGACGAATAGCGTTCGTCGACCAGCTCGACCGGCAAATTGTAACGGCCGTGCAGCTGGTTGGCGAAGCGCCGGCAGCGCAGCGTCATCTCGTGCTCGGCGCCGTCCGGGTGGCGCGGCTCGCCGACGATCAGGCGGGTCGGCGTCCACTCGGCGATCAGCGCGCCGATCTGGGCGAAGCGGGCGGCGTTGTCGATCGCCTTGACCACCGCCAGCGGCTGCGCCTGGCCCGTCAGGGTGTTGCCCATGGCGATACCGATGCGCTTGATGCCGAAGTCGAAGCCGAGAACAATTTCGACCATCAGGCGTGGCCGGCCTCGAGCGCGAGCATCATCGGATCGATGCCCAGCAGTTTGATGGCGGCGTTGTAGCGTTCCTCGATCGGCAAGTCGAACAGCACGTGGGCGTCGGCGCCCACCGTAAGCCAGCCGTTGCGGCCGATTTCGTCTTCCAGCTGGCCCGGGCTCCAGCCCGAGTAGCCGATCGATACCAGCATGCGCTGCGGGCCGTCGCCGGCGGCGACCGCCTCGAGCACGTCGATCGAGGTGGTGAAGGCGACTTCGGGGGTGACCGTCAGCGACGACGAATAGGGCGCGCCCGGCGTGTGCAGCACGAAGCCGCGGTCGTCCTGCACCGGGCCGCCGAACATGATCGGCTCGTTGACGACGGTGGTGCGCAGCCCTTCCGACAGTTTCAGGTCGATCCGCTCGAACAGGATCTCCATCGTCATGTCGGTCGGCTTGTTGATCACCACGCCCAGCACGCCGTTGTCGTTGTGCTCGCAGACGTACACCACGGCGCCGCCGAACACCGGGTCCTGCATCGATGGCATTGCTATCAGGAAGTGGTTGGCCAGGTTGAACGAGGAAGAAGTAGACGCGATGCTGCTGCCCGGTTCGCCATTGTCATCGTGTGGCAGCCCGGGCATCGATAGAGTTTTGTCGACCTTGCTCTTCTTCATACGCGTCACTCTCTCTCTGCTCGCTCTCTTGCACTTACTGCTAATATCCATCTAACAACGTGGCGCTTTTCGATAGTTTACACTGATTTGACGCCGCCACCATTGGAAGCGCCGTTGCGCGCGCAGCTAAACCGATGGTAGACAGTAAAATCCCCCCTGTTTTGACCTTGCACACGAGAATGACACAGAGAAAATCCCTGGTCTGGTTCCGCCGCGACCTGCGCGCCTTCGACCATGCCGCCCTGCATCACGCGCTAACGTCGTCGAACGTGGTGTATTGCGCGTTTATTTACGCCACTGATATCCTGGCGCCGCTGCCGCGCGCCGACCGCCGTGTCGAATTCATCCACGCCAGCCTCGCCGAGCTCGACGCCGAACTGCGCCAGCTGGGCGGCCACCTGATCGCGCGCCATGGCGCCGCCGCGGACGACATCGTGCGCCTGGCGGCCGAGCTGGACGTCGACGCGGTGTTCGCCAACGGCGACTACGAGCCGCAGGCGATCGCGCGCGACGCCGTCGTTGCGGCGCGGCTGGAGCAGGACGGGCGCCGGTTTTTCAGCTTCAAGGACCAGGTCATCTTCGAAAAGAGCGAGGTGCTGACCCTGGCCGGCCAGACCTTTTCGGTGTTCACGCCCTACAAGAACGCCTGGCTCAAGCGCATGGCGGCCGAGCCGGCGTGCCTGGCGCCGTGGCCGGTCGAACCGCACGCGGCCAAGCTGGCGCCGGCGCCGCCCGGCCACCGGCTACCCGACCTCGCGGACATCGGCTTCGAGCCGGCCAGCGTCGGGATCCCTGCGGGGATGTCGGGCGCCGCCGCCCTGTTCGAGGACTTCATCGCCCGCATCGGCGCCTACGACGAGGCGCGCAACTACCCGGCCGTGAAGGGCCCGTCCTACCTGTCGATGCACCTGCGCTTCGGCACCCTGTCGGTGCGCCACCTGGTGCGCACGGTGAACCAGCTGATCGCCAGCGGCGCGGGCGGGGCCGGCGCGCCGGTGTGGCTGTCGGAACTGATCTGGCGCGAGTTCTACGCGATGATCCTGTTCCACCATCCGCGCGTGACGGAGCACGCCTTCAAGCCGGCCTACGATGCGATCGAATGGGAGTCCGGCGGCGCCGCCGAGGACGCGTTCGCCGCCTGGTGCGATGGCCGCACCGGCTATCCGCTGGTCGACGCGGCGATGGCGCAGCTGAACCAGACCGGCTACATGCACAACCGCCTGCGCATGGTCACCGCCTGCTTCCTGGTCAAGGACCTCGGCATCGACTGGCGATGGGGCGAACGCTATTTCGCGCTGCACCTGAACGACTTCGACCTGGCCTCCAACAACGGCGGCTGGCAATGGGCGGCGTCGACCGGCTGCGATGCGCAGCCCTACTTCCGCATCTTCAACCCAGTGACGCAGTCGGAAAAATTCGACGCGCAGGGACGCTTCATCAAGCGCTACCTGCCGCAACTGGCGCCGCTGGGCGACAAGGAGATCCACGCGCCGTGGCTGGCGCCGCGCATGCTGCTGGAGGAAAAAGGGATCCGGCTCGGGCGCGACTACCCGGAGCCGATCGTCGACCATGCCGAGGCGCGCGTGCTCACGCTGGCTCGTTATGCGGTGGTGAAAACGCCCGGCGCCTGAACGGCGCCGGGCGGTCGGTCAGGCCGGCATCTCGCGATGCAGCAGGCCGGCGATCGCGGCGAGCAGCATGTCTTCCTGGAACGGCTTGCCGAAGTAGGCATTCACGCCCAGGTCGAGCGCGTAGTTGCGGTGCTTGTCGGCGGTGCGCGACGTGATCATGATGATCGGCACCGACGCGGTGCTGTCGTTGCCGCGGATATTGCGCGTCAGGTCGAAGCCGTCCATGCGCGGCATCTCGATATCGACCAGCATCAGGTCGGGAATCGTCTCCTGCAGGTGCTCGAGCGCGTCGACCCCGTCCTTGGCCAGGATCACCCGGTAGCCTTCGCGTTCGAGCAGGCGCTGCGTCACCTTGCGCACGGTGAGCGAATCGTCGACCACCATGATCACCGCATCGCGGCCGGCCGGCTGGGCCGGGGCGGCCGCATCCGGCGCCGGCTGCGCAGCCGGATGGTGCGCCAGGTGCAGCGACAAGGCGACCGGATTGAGGATCAGGACGATTTCGCCGGAACCGAGCACGGTGGCGCCGGAAATGCCGATCATGCGCGACAGCTGCGGTCCGATGTTCTTGATGACCACCTCGCGGTTGCCCTGGACGTCGTCGACCTGTACTGCCAGCCGGTCGACGCCGCTTTTCAGGATCATCACCGGCGACGAACGCTGCGACGGCGCACGCGCATCGCGCTCGCCGAGCAGGGTCGGCAAGTAATGCAGCGCCACCTTCTGGCCCTGGAACTGCACGAAGCCGGCCGCTTGTGCTTCCACCAGCGCCGCCTCTTTCATCTGCAGCACCTGTTCGACCAGGATCGACGGCAGCGCATAGGTCTTGCTGGCGCTGGCCGTCAGCACCACCTGGGTCACCGCCAGCGTGAGCGGCAAGTGGATGGTGAAGCGCGCGCCCTTGCCCGGCTCGGAGGCGATTGCCACCCGGCCGCCGAGCGCCTGCGCCTCGGAGCGCACCACGTCCATGCCGAACCCGCGGCCGGCCAGTTCGGTCAGCGCATCCGCGGTCGAGAAGCCGGGTTCGAAAATCAGGTCGGCCGCTTCGTGGTCGGAGATCTCGACGCCGTCGGCAAGCAGGCCGACCGAGCGCGCCTTGGCGCGGATCTTGGGCAGGTCGAGGCCGGCGCCGTCGTCGTTGAACTGGATGACCACTTCGTTACCCTGCTGGCTGACCTGCACCAGCAGCTCGCCGGTTTCGGCCTTGCCGGAGGCGCCGCGCCGATCGCGCGACTCGATGCCGTGCACGATGGCGTTGCGCAGCAGGTGTTCGAACGGCGCCGCCATCTGTTCCAGCACGCTGCGGTCGATTTCGACCGCGCTGCCGCGGATGTCGAGGTTGACGCGCTTGTCGAGTTCTTTCGCGCTCTGGCGGGCGACCCGGAACAGCCGCTCGGACAGGCTCGAGAACGGCACCATCCGCACGCGCATCAGGTCGCGCTGCAAATCGCGCGTCAGGCGCGACTGCTGCACCAGGTCGGCGCTGGCCGCATCGACCGTGCGGCTCAGGCTTTCGTGGAACGAGGCGACGTCGTTGACGCTTTCGGCCATCATGCGCGTCAGTTCCTGCAGGCGCGTGAAGCGGTCAAATTCGAGCGGATCGAATTCGCGTTCGCTGGAAATCGACATGCGCGAGGCGATCTGCGATTCGGCCTGCATCTCGACTTCGCGCAGCTGGCGCGACAAGCGCGCCAGGTTGTCGGAGAAATCGTGCAGCGACGACTTCAGCGTGCCGACCTGGTTTTCCAGCTTGGAGCGGGTGATCGACACCTCGCCGGCCTGGTTGACCAGGCGGTCGAGGATGTCGGCGCGCACGCGCACCAGCGCGGTGCGGGCCGGCGCGGCGGCAGCCGCTTCGGCCACCGGCGCCGGTTCGCCAGGAGCGGCGGCGGCCGCGGCGACAGGCGCCGGCCGCTGCAACTGCTCGAGCAGCAGCAGCGCATGGTCGTAGTTGGCCAGCAGGTCGTCGAAGGCGGCCGGAGTCGAGGTCCCGGCGTGCACCATGTTCTCGATCTGGGTTTCGATCTCGTGGGTATGCTGGCCGAGGCGCATCGCGCCGGCCATGCGCGCGCTGCCCTTGACCGTGTGCAGGGTGCGCAGCAGGTTCTGGGCCGGGCCGGTGTCGGCCGGATTCTGCTGCCATTGGCGCAGGCCGTTGCCGATGGCCGGCAGCAGGTCGATCGCCTCTTCGAGGAACACCGGCAGCAGGTCGGCGTCGAGATCGTCGGTGTAGACGGTATCGATCGTTGCCGACGCGGTGTCGAGCAGGCGCTCCGGCGCAGGTTCAGGTTCAGGTTCGGGCTCCGGCACCGATGCGGCGATCAGCTCGGGCGCCAGTTCCGGCTCGGGCTCGGGTGCTGCCTGGAGCAGCAGCGGCTCGTCGAAACCGTCGTCGAAGCCCGGATCGAACAAGTGGTCGACCGCTTCGATCGCGGGGTCGGCCTGCTTCGGCTCGTCGGCCGGCATGGCGTCCTCGAACGCGGCGTCGAACGGGTCGGCCGCCTCGGTGCGGGCGCCGAGCTGCTCGCGCAATTCGACCAGCTGCGCCACCAGCGCCGGCTGGGCCGGCGGCAGTTCGCCAAGCGCGAAACGGCTCAGCATCTGGCGCGCGCATTCGAGTGCATCGTCGAGCAGGTCGCGCTGTTCATCGCCCAGTTGCGGCGCCGGCGCCACCAGCGTCAGCAAGGCCATTTCGAGCGCGTACGCGACTTCGCGTAGCGCCTTGAAGCCGACCGTGGCCGAAGTGCCGGCCAGCGTATGCGCCGCCTTCAGCGCGGCCGGCGACACCGCGCGGAACGGCTCGTGGCGCCATTCGCCGAAGTCTTGCGTCAGCACGCGCATCAGCTCGTCGGTTTCGGCCAGGTAGATGTTATACAGCGGCAGCGGGATCTCGAGGTCGCCAAAGCGGCGGATGTTGTCGTCGGCCGGCACGTGGCGCGGCGCGGCGCCAGGGAATTCGATTACCTGGCCGCCGGTGGCGGCGGCCGGCTCCGGTGCCGGCTCGGCGATGTCGAGCGGCGCCTCCTCCTCCGGCATCGTCATGTCGATGACTTCGGGCTCGTCGTGTTCCTGCTCCGGGTGCTCGGCGGTTTCGGCCGTCAGCGCGAAGGCGCCGCCGTCCTGGACGACAGCGGCAGCGGCGACCAGGGCGTCGCTGCTGCGCGCGGAGGCGCCCGTCGATGCGAGTTCTTCCACCCACGCGGCCATGTCGGCAGCGGCGTGGCCGAGCAGCGCCAGCAAGTCGGGCGTGGCGGCGCGCGATTCGGCCAGCCAGGTGTTCATGACGCGTTCGACCGCGGCGCCGCCTTCGGCGAACTGGTTCAGGCCGACCATCCGGCCGCTGCCCTTGAGCGTGTGGAAGGAGCGCCGCAGCATCGTCAGCGTCTCCTGGTTGGACGGCTCTGCATTCGCGGCCGGCAGCGTGGCGGCAACGAAGGCCAGCACTTCCTGGGCTTCGGAGATGAAAATTTCGAGCAGCTCCGCTTCGATCGCGTCTTCGCCTTCGGCCATCGGCGGCGCCGCGACCGGCGCGGCAACCGGCGCCTGCATTTCCGGCTCGGCCGGCGCGGCGGCCGGTTCGACGTCAAACGGCGTATCGCCGGCGACCGCCTTTTCGAACGGCACCTCGCGGAACATGCCGTCGGCCTGGTCGAACGTGAAGCGGTTCTTGGCGGCGTCGAAATTCTGGCCCAGCATGTCGATGAAGAAGCCGAGCGCGCCGACGTTCTGCGCGATGTTCTGCAGCGCCGCGGCATCCGCCCCGGGTTCACCCGCGCCCGCAGCCAGCTTGCGCACTTCTTCCTTGACGTGCTGCGCGGCGCGCATTGCCTGGTCCTGGTCGAGGATCGCCAGCGCTCCCTGCAACTGGTGCAGCACCGTGTCGATCTGGGCCAGTGCCGGGCGCCGGCTGGCGTCCGCATAGTAATCGTCGAGCACCTTCTCGACCTGGCGCAGGCCGGACTTCATTTCGCCCGCCAGCACGGCCACGGTCTGGCCCTGCTGGATCTGGCGCGACAGGTCGCCCTGCCACTGCGGTGCGTCGGGCGGCGTCTCGCCGGCGGCCAGCGCCAGCAAGCGCGCGCCGACCACTTCGGCGTGCTCTTCGAAATCGGCCGGTAACTGGCGCACCTGGTCGAGGCCATGCTCGACGAACAGCATCGCGGTGGCCATCTCCATGCTGAACTGGTCGCTGCGGCCGGAGGCGATCGAGTCGCTCGCCGCGCGTCCCAGCTCGCGCAGCAATTGCGCCAGCGCCGGGGCGCCCAGCTGGTCGCTGGCGCCGGCCAATGTGGCCAGCGCCTGGTTGAAGCCGTCTTCGAGCCTGACGTCGGTGTTCGACGCCATCCGGTCCCAGCCGGTCTTGGTCTGGGCCAGCGCGTCTTTCGCCGTCTTCAGCGCAGCGGCGTCGATGCGGCCGTAGCGGCGGCTGTCGTAATCGGCCGGCACCACGCCGGCCAGCCCGTAGGCGCGCCGCAACAGCTGCGCGCCGGCGTTCGGCGCGGAGGCGGCGGCGATGAAGAACAGGGCGTCGCGCAGCATCGGCTCGGGCAGCCCGCCCTGCCCTTGCGACAGGCGGCGGATCTGCAGGTTGATCAGGCCGAACAGCTGCTTGACATACAGGTCGCTGGCCAGCTGGCCGCTGGCGACCAGTTCGGCGAAGCAGCGCATCGCCAGCCAGAAGGTGCGGGCGGGCGGTTCCTGCTGCGCCTGTTCGACCAGCGCGATCGCTTCGACCAGCGCCTGAGCGTGGGTGCGCTGCGCTTCGGGCTCGGCGCTTTTCAGGAACGGCAGCAGGGATTTTTCGAACCGCGCGCGGCAGGCCGCGTAATCGGGCGCCGCCGGCGCCTCGTGCGGCGGCAGGCCGACCTTGACCGACAGGTCGACGAACAGCAGGTCGGACGGGTGGATGCGCTCGGCGCCGAGCAGCTCCTGCAGCGCGCGGTAATACGGGAACAGGCGGGCCGGCTGCGGCGCGGCGCCGGCGACCAGTTCATCGAGGTATTCGATGACGGCCTGGTAGCCGTCGGCCACTGCGGCGCAATTGGCGGCGCTGCATTCGAGGCTGCCGTCGCGCATGCGCTCGAGCGCCTGCTCGGCGGCCTGGGTCATCAGGCCGACGCCTTCGACGTCGACCATCTGCAGGGCGCCGTGGGCCTGGTGCAGGTGGGTCTTCGCATGCTGCAGCGACGTCGCGCGGGCGTCGGCGCCGCGTTCGACGGCTTCGTCGAGGGCGCTGCGGGAGCGGCCCAGCGCTTCTCGGATTTCACCGATGACCCAGGACAGCGGTCCGGTGTCGAATTGCGGCGCGTGCGAAAAATCAGTCATGGTCAGGCGATCCTTCAGGCGACAACGCGGAAGCGCGACACCGAGTTTTTCAGTTCCTGCGCCAGCATCGTCAGCTGGCGAATCGACTGGGCGGTCTGCATGGTGCCCTCCTGGGTATGTTCGGTCACCGACAGGATGTGCTGGATGTTATGCGCCACGCCGTTGGCCGACGTCGCCTGCAGCTCGGTCGCGAACGAGATGCCCTGGATCAGTTCGGCGAGGCGGTTCGACACGCCCGAGATGTCGTTCAGCGCGGCGCCCGCGGCGTCCGACAGCCTGGCTCCCTCGACCACGCCCTGGGTCGATTTTTCCATTGCGGCCACGGCGTCGTGGGTGTCGGTCTGAATGGTGCGCACCAGAGCGCCGATCTGCTTGGCCGCTTCGGCCGAGCGTTCCGCCAGCCGCTGCACCTCTTCCGCCACCACCGAGAAACCGCGTCCCGCTTCGCCGGCCGACGCGGCCTGGATCGCCGCGTTCAGCGCCAGCACGTTGGTCTGCTCGGTAATGTCGGAAATCAGTTCGGTGATCTCGCCGATCTCCTGCGACGATTCGCCGAGGCGCTTGATGCGCTTCGAGGTTTCCTGGATCTGCTCGCGGATCTCGTGCATGCCCTTGATCGCGTTCTCCACCGCGGTCGAACCCTGGTGCGCCGCCGCCACCGACTGGCGCGCCACCTCGGCCGATTCGTTGGCCGACTTCGAGACGTCGTTGATCTCGCTCGCCATCTTCAGAACGGTGGCCGAGGCGTCCTCGATTTCGCGCGACTGCTGCTGGGTCGCGGTGAGCAGGTCGCTCGAGATGTTCTGCGCGTTGGTCGACGCCGACGTCACCTGCTCGGCGGTGGTGGTGACGCGCTCGACCAGCCCGCGCAGCTCTTCCACGGTGTAGTTGACCGAGTCGGCGATGGCGCCGGTGATGTCTTCCGACACCGTGGCGTGCACCGTCAAGTCGCCGTCCGCCACTTCCTGGAGTTCGTTCATCAGGCGCAGAATCGCGGCCTGGTTCTGGTCGTTGGTCGCCTTCGCTTCTTCTTCCTTGGCCTGCGACAGCAGGCGCAGCGCCTCGGCTTCTTCGCGCCGGCTGTCGGCGCCGCGGGTGCGGTTGCGCGAGTCCTGCAGCATCACGCGGCTGATGCTGCCGGCCACCGCCAGGGTGAACACCGACGACACCACCATCAGCCAGAACCACGAGTCGGTCGAATCCTGGTTGTTGCGGTAGCTGGCCTGGACGCCCGACAGCAGCTTCTTGATGTCTTCGTTCTCGAAGAAGATCGACTGTTCGGCGCCCTTGGCGGCGGTGAAGCGCGGCAGGTTGTCGAGGATCGAGGCGACCAGCTTCTGGTAGACGTCGAAGCGGCCCTTGAGGGCGACCAGCTTGGCACGCATGTCGGCGTCGCGCACGGCGCCGAGGCCGAGCGCCTCGCTGCCGTTGAGGAAGCCGTCGATGGTGGCGCGCATGGTGCCGGTGTCGCGGCCGAGCTGGAACGCGGTGTCGGCGCGGATGCCGCCGGAGGTGAGAAATTCGCTGGCGCTGCGCGACAGGCGCTGGGTCAGCATCATCATGCGGCCGAGCGCGGCCAGTTCACGCGCGCTGCCGCCGCGCTGCACTTTTTCTGTCAGCAGCTCGTCGGTCATCGACAGCAGTTCCGGCGAGAGCGTGTCGAGCTGGCGCAAGGTGGACTTGAAGCCGGTCAGTTCGGTCTTCATCTTGAGGATGGTGCCGGCGGCGTTGTCCGAGCTGACCCACTTGGCGCGCGCCGCGGCGAGCGCCTTGGCCATGCCGGCCGACGGCGTCGGCACGCGCTGGCCGTTGAAATCGCCGCCGCGCGCCAGCAGGTTGAGGTCGCTGGTGAGCTGCAGGCGGCTCTCGTCGAGCTGGGCGAACGCTTCCGGATTACCCTGGATCGCGTTCGGCGCCGCCTTGCCGACCCGCTGCGAGTGCATCAGCGCGTCNNATGCCGATCACGAACGTGACCAGCAGGATGCGCAGCTGGCGCGCCAGCGACAGGTGGCCGATCAGCGGCAGCTGCAGTTCGGCCGCCGCTTCGTCCGGCGTGCCGGCGGTGACCTTGCGGCGGATGATGCCGCCCAGGCTGAGGGGGCTGGCGGCATCGTCGGCCGGCGCCTCCGCCTCGGCGGCCGGCGGCGCCGGCTCGAGCTTGAGCGGCGCGACGGCGACCGGCTTCTGGCCGTATTGGGTATCGGGCGAAGTCAGTGCGACTTCGTGCTCGGGTTTGACCTTTGAAGAAAAACCCATTGACAGTTTCGACGCGAATCCCATTCCAGCTCCCAGTCCCTAAGGTATGACCACAACTTCGATATTTGGTTTACAAACCGACGTGCAAAAAGCGCTCGTCGGCCACCAGCGCGGCCAGGTCGAGCACGGTCCAGTCATGGCCGTCGGCGTCGCGCAGGAACTGGCCTGCCGGCGCCATCCCGCCCGCATGGCGCAGGCCGTACACGCGGCCCACCAGCAGGCCGCAGTTGAATCCGAGCGCGCCGGCGAAGGTGACGATGCGGCTGTCCGGGCCGATCGCCGTTTCGCCCAGCCCGAGGTAGCGCGCCAGATCGACGACGCCGACCAGGTTGCCGCGGATGTTCGACAGGCCGAGGTACCAGGGCTGCGTCAGCGGCACCACCGTCAGCGCCGCCACCGGGACGATTTCGCCGGCCTGGGTCAGGTCGAGCAGGTAGCGGTCGGCGCCGATCAACACCCCGAGCTGGTTGACGCTGGCGTTGCTGTTGGCGCGCGCCGCCTGCATCCGTTCGAGCAGCTGCACCTGGTACTGGCGCAGCCGGGTGCGGCGGCCGGCCGCGTCAACCCGGGCCGGGGCGGGGGCGCCAGCGTCGCTCGCGGTCATGTCAGGCTTCGCCCAGGGCGGCGATCTTGTCGAGCAGCGCCTGCGGGTCGACCGGCTTGACCAGGTAGCCGCGCGCGCCCTGGCGCAGGCCCCAGATGCGGTCGGTCTCCTGGTTCTTGCTGCTGCAGATAATGATCGGCACGTTGGCCAGTTCCGGGTCGCGCGCGATCGAGCGCGTCACCTGGAAGCCGTTCGCGCCGGGCATCACCACGTCCATCAGGATCAGCTGCGGCTTCTGCTCCTTGATCTTGGCCAGCGCTTCCTCGCCGTTTTCGGCAGTGGTGACGTTGAAGCCGTTCTTGACCAGGATATCGGTGAGGTAGTAGCGCTCGGTCGGGGAATCGTCGACGATAAGGATGTTTAGAATGGCCACGTGGCGCTCCTGCGTTGTTGTCTGGTTAGGCCAGGTCGGCCGTATGTTCGCGCACGGCCGCCAGCAAGCTGTCTTTGCTGAACGGTTTGGTGAGGTAGGCTGAGGATCCGACCATGGCGCCGCGCGCACGGTCGAACAGGCCGTCCTTGGAGGACAGCATCAGGACCGGGGTGGCGTGGAAGCGGGCGCTTTTCTTGATCAAAGCGCAAGTCTGGTAACCGTCGAGGCGCGGCATCAGGATGTCGCAAAATACCAACGCCGGGTGGTGGTCGTTGATCTTTGCCAGTGCGTCGAAGCCGTCATCGGCCAGCACGACCTGGTAGCCGGCCTGGGTCAGGAAGATCTCGGCGGAGCGACGAATCGTGCTGCTATCGTCGATGACCATGATCTTCAAACCGGGGGATTGCTGCGAGTTCGTCATAGTTAGTTCACTTCAGCATGAATCAGCACGATACCATAGGGCAAGACTTTTGTGCGTTAAATGTTGCAATGAATCAACTACGACGTCAACTCTTATTTTGGCGAAGTTAGATCGCCGTCATTTCGAAGTCATCCTTGCGGGCGCCGCACTCCGGGCAGGTCCAGTTCATCGGCACGTCGGCCCAGCGGGTGCCGGCCGGGATACCCTCGTCGGGCAGGCCGGCCGCTTCGTCGTAGACCCAGCCGCAGATCAGGCACATCCAGGTTTGAAAAGGCACCACGGCCGCCTGCGTAGTTTCATTGCTACTCACGTTGTACATCCTTGTATCTAGTAAAATGCTGAATCAGGTATCTTAATCTACCCGCCGTGCAAAACCAAACATCTCCCCTCATATTAACTTTCGGCGTTTCCGATCCGGTCGGCGCCACCGGCATCCAGGCCGACCTGGCGGTGTTCGCCGCGTTCGGCTGCCATGGCCTGTCGGTGCTCACCGGGCTGCTCATCGCCGACACCGCGCGCGTCGAGGACATCGACGAAGTCGACGCCGACTGGGTCGTCGACCAGGCGCGCGTGCTGCTCGAAGACATGCCGGTGGCCGCCTTCAAGGTCGGCGCCCTGACCAGCATCGAGCAGGCCTCGGCGATCGCCGAAATCGTCTCCGACTATCCGGACGTGCCGCTGATCCTCGACCCGTTCCTGTCCAGCCTGCCCGACTCCGGCCTGGCCGACGACGACATGCTGAGCGCGATCCGCCAGATCCTGGTGCCGCAGGCGAGCGTGCTGCTGCTGTCGCAGGTCGAACTGGCGCGCATGGCCGAGACGTGGCGCGAAGGCGGTTCCGGCGACATGCTGGCGCTTGATGTCGCCGAACTGACCGGCATGGGCTGCGCGCTGGTGCTGGCGACCTGCTCCGGCGCCGCCGGCAAGGGCGACAACGCGACCATCTCGAACACCCTGTTCGACGACAGCGGCGTGGTCGAGACGTTCGGCTGGCCGCACCTGGCCGGCCCGTTCGTCGGCGCCGGCAGCACCATGTCGGCGGCGCTGGCGGCGCTGCTGGCGCACGGTCTCGAGCCGGCCGCCGCGGTGCGCGCGGCGCAGGTCTACACTCACGGCGCGCTGGCCAATGCGCAGCGCTTCGGCATGGGCAAGCTGATCCCGAACAAATTCTTCCAGGCCGCGCCTTTTCGCGCCGCCTGACGCTGCATCTTCATCACTTCACGCATCGATCGCCCTCATCATGACTACTGCCAGCCACTCCCAAAACGACACCCTGTTCGCCCGCGCCCAGCTGACCACGCCGGGCGGCGTCAATTCGCCGGTGCGCGCGTTCAAATCGGTCGGCGGCACGCCGCGCTTCATCACGCGCGCCGAAGGCCCCTACTTCTGGGACGCCGACGGCAAGCGCTACATCGACTACATCGGCTCGTGGGGCCCGGCCATCGTCGGCCACGCCCATCCGCAGGTGGTGAAGGCGGTGCAGGACGCGGCCGCGCGCGGCCTGTCGTTCGGCGCGCCGACGCTGGGCGAAATCGAGATGGCCGAAGAAATCTGCAAGCTGGTGCCGTCGATCGAGCAGGTGCGCCTGGTGTCGTCGGGCACCGAGGCGACCATGAGCGCGCTGCGGCTGGCGCGCGGCGCGACGGGACGCGACAAGATCGTCAAGTTCGAGGGCTGCTACCACGGCCACGCCGACTCGCTGCTGGTCAAAGCCGGCAGCGGCCTGCTCACCTTCGGCAACCCGACCTCGGCCGGCGTGCCGGAAGACTTCGTCAAGCACACCCTGGTGCTTGACTATAACAACGTCGCCCAGCTGGAAGACGCGTTCGAGTCGATGGGCGACACCATCGCCTGCGTGATCGTCGAGCCGGTGGCGGGCAACATGAACCTGATCCGCGCCACGCCCGAATTCCTCGGCGCGATGCGCGAGTTATGCACCAAGCATGGCGCGATCCTGATTTTCGACGAAGTCATGTGCGGCTTCCGCGTCGGCCTCGGCGGCGCCCAGGAACTGTACGGCATCACGCCGGACCTGACCGCACTCGGCAAGGTGATCGGCGGCGGCATGCCGGTGGCGGCGTTCGGCGGCAGCGCGCAGCTGATGCATAACATGGCGCCGATCGGCGCGGTCTACCAGGCCGGCACGCTGTCGGGCAACCCGGTGGCGGTGGCGGCCGGCATGACGACGCTGAAGCTGATCCAGCAGCCGGGCTTCTACGAGAAGCTGTCGGCGACGGCGGCCAAGCTGGTGGCGGGCCTGTCCGCCGCGGCGAAGGACGCCGGCGTGACCTTCTGCGCCGACTCGGTGGGCGGCATGTTCGGCATGTACTTCAGCCACAACGTTCCGGCCAGCTACGGCCAGATGATGGCCGGCGACAAATCGCGCTTCAACGCCTTCTTCCACGGCATGCTCGACGAAGGCGTGTACTTCGCGCCGGCCGCTTTCGAGGCCGGCTTCGTCTCGGCGATGCACGACGACGCGGTGATTGAAGAGACCATAGCGGCGGCGCGACGCGTATTTGCCAAGCTGGCCTGAAGCGAAACTTAAAACGGACCACGGCCGGCATGCCGATGCGCGCGCCGTGATACACTCCGCCCCGAAATGAACATTCCCATACAAATAATACTGCTGCCGGCGCACTAAGCCTTCCTCCGGGATGGCCGCGCCGCATTCGCGCGCGAGCCATCCATGAATTTTATCCGCCGTCTCAAAGACAACGCCACCCTCAAAGCTCTCGGGCCGGGCCTGATCACAGGCGCCGCCGACGACGACCCGTCCGGCATCGCGACGTATTCGCAGGCCGGCGCCCAATTCGGCTTCAATACCTTATGGACGCTGGTGCTGACCTATCCGTTCATGGTCGGCATCCAGCTGGTATCGGCACGCATCGGCCGGGTCACCGGGCGCGGCCTGGCCGCCAACATCCGGCGCGCCTATTCGCCATGGCTGCTGTACAGCATCGTCATCCTGCTGCTGGTGGCGAACGTGATCAACATCGCCGCCGACATCGCCGCGATGGGCGAAGCGGCGCGGCTGGTCACCGGGGTCGGCTCGGCGCACCTGTATTCGCTCGGCTTCGGCGTGCTGTGCCTGTCGTTGCAGGTGTTCCTGCCCTACGCCGCCTACGTGCGCTACCTGAAATGGCTGACCCTCGGCCTGCTGGCGTACGTGGCGACCGTATTCGCCGTCAAGCTGCCGTGGCTCGAAGTCCTGCAGCGCACCGTGTGGCCGCACTTCACCTTCACCAAGGAGTCGGTGGCGCTGATCGTCGCCATCTTCGGCACCACGATTTCGCCCTACCTGTTCTTCTGGCAGGCCTCGCAGGAGGTCGAAGAGATCCGCGCCGACGACAGCGCCCAATCTCTGCGCAAGCAACCGGAGGCGGCCAAGTTCCAGCTCGGGCGGATCAAGACCGACACGTTTGTCGGCATGGGCTTTTCCAACCTGGTGGCCTACTTCATCATCCTGACCACCGCCGTCACGCTCGGCGAGCACGGCATCACCACCATCCAGACCTCGGCCCAGGCGGCCGAAGCGCTGCGCCCGGTGGCCGGCGAATTCGCCTTCTTCCTGTTCGCGCTGGGGATCATCGGCACCGGCATGCTGGCGGTGCCGGTGCTGGCCGGGTCGGCCGCCTACGCGGTGACGGAAAGCTTCAAGTGGAAAAATGGCCTCGACCTGAAGGCGATCGAGGCGCAGGAGTTCTATGGCATCATCGCGCTGGCGACGATCGGCGGCATGCTGCTCAACTTCGCGCCGATCGACCCGATCAAGGCGCTGGTGCTGTCGGCGCAGATCAACGGCGTGATCGCGGTGCCGATCATGACGGTGATGATGATGCTGGCGCATAACCGCAAGCTGATGGGGGAGTTCACGCTGTCGCGCCGGCATACGATCATCGGCTGGCTGGGCGTGGCGGTGATGCTGGTGGCGGTGGTGGCGATGTTTGTGACGATGTAGCGATGCAGGCGACGAAACGCTGGGGTCAGGTCGGACATTCGAACATTTCAAAAACCGAAATGTCCGAATATCCCGCCAAGGCGAGGGACCTGACCCCGGTTCCTATTTCAGCCAGCCGCGCTTGCGGAAATACCAGAACGGCGCGATCGCGCTGGTGATCATCAGCAGCAGCGCGAACGGGTAGCCGAGCGACCAGTCAAGCTCGGGGAACCAGCCCTTGAAGTTCATGCCGTAGATGCTGGCGATCAGGGTCGGCGGCAGGAACGCGACCGAGGCGACCGAGAAGATCTTGATGATCTTGTTCTGGTTGATGTTGATGAAACCGACGGTGGCGTCCATCAGGAAGTTGATCTTGTCGAACAAGAAGGAGGTGTGGCCGTCGAGCGACTCGATGTCGCGCAGGATCTGGCGCGCCTCTTCGAACTGTTCGGCGTTGAGCAGGCGGCCGCGCATCAGGAAGCTGACCGCGCGGCGCGTATCCATCATGTTGCGGCGGATGCGGCCGTTCAAGTCTTCCTCGTGGGCGATCGCGTTCAGCGCGGCGGCCGCGTCCTGGTCGGTGAACTCTTCCTGCAGCACGCGGCCGGAGACTTCTTCGAGGTTCTGGTAGATGCCTTCGAGCGCGTCGGCCGAATACTCCGCGTCAGTGGCGTACAGGTCGAGCAGCACGTCCATGTAGTCGGCGATCGAGCCGGGGCGCGAGCGCGCGCGCATGCGCACCAGGCGGAATACCGGCAGGTCGTCGGTGTGCACCGAGAACAGCATCTTGCGCGCCAGGATGAAAGCGACGGTGACGATGCGCGACGGACCGTCGTCTTCTTCGAGCAGGAAGTCGGTGCGCAGGTGCAGGTCGCCGTTTTCCGCTTCGTAGTAGCGGGCCGATGCTTCGATGTCCTTGACTTCGTCCTCGCCCGGCAGGATCACGCCATAGATCGCCTTGACCCAGGACCGTTCATCGTCGGTCGGGTCGGTCAGGTCGACCCACACCGGTTCGACGTTCTCGAGATCTTCGCGGGTCTCGATCGGAACCTGGTTGAGCCGGCCATTCTGTAGGACAAAAACATTGATCATGCGATTTCTCGGCCGGATTCAAAACAGCGCAAGTGTACCCGTTAGGACACACTTGCGTCACCCGGAAACAACAATTTCGCCTCAGTGCAACTGTTTTTCGAGGATTTTGTCGATTGCCGGGTCGGAGGTCGGGGCCGATGCCGGCGCCGCCGGCGCTTTCGGCGCCTCGAAGCCGCGCGTGTCGTGGATGCGGATGGTTTTGCTGGTCTTGTTGCTGTCGAGGCATTCGGTGTTCGAGATGACCGTCTTGCCGTCGATCACGCACTTGCGCATCGGGCCGCCGGCGCCCTCTTTCATGCCGGCCACCGCGTCGATCGCCTGGCGCGCGGGGGCCACTTTGGCGACGGCGGCGACGCCCTCGGCGAACAGGTTGCGGTCGTAGCGCATCGACCACAGCGCCGCCATCGCCGCCGCCGCGAGGGCGGCTGAGAGGATCGCGACCCAGACCAGGCTCAGCGCACCGCGTTGGCTTTTCTTCATCATCGTGGGTCGGCTTTCAGGTTATGGCAGCTCGGCCGAATTCATGCGCCGCATGATCAGGTCGGTGCGGCGCGCCAGGTAATTGGTGTCGCGGTGGCGGTCGTAGAAGCGCGGGTTGGGCAGCATCACCGCCAGCCGCGCCGCCTGGGCCGCGTTCAGGCTGGCCGCCGGCACGCCGTAATAATGACGCGCCGCCGCTTCGGCGCCGAACACGCCGCGGCCGAATTCGACCACGTTGAGGTAGATTTCCAGGATGCGCTCCTTGCCCATGACGGTTTCGAGCATGAAGGCGATCACCATTTCCTGGCCCTTGCGCAGGTAGCTGCGCGAACCGGAGAGGAACAGGTTCTTGGCCAGTTGCTGGGTGATGGTGGAGCCGCCGGCGACCACCTTGCGTTTGGTGTTGTTCTTGGCGTAGGCCTTTTCCAGCGCCACCCAGTCGACGCCGTCGTGTTCGGCGAAGTTGGCGTCTTCCGAGGCGATCACGGCGCGCTTCAGGTTGGCCGAGATGGCGCCGTAGGGTACCCACTTCTGCTCCAGCGCCGCTTTCGGATCGGTCTCGCGCATCGCGCTCAGTTGGGCGCCCATGAAACTGGTCATCGACGGATTGAAGCGCGACCACCAGCAGATCTGCAGGAAGAAGTAGACCTGCACCAGCAACACGATCAGGAGCGGGCCGAGGAAGATCCACTTGATCCAGCGGCGCCCGCCCTTGCGCGCACGGCTCATGGCGCCCGCATCGCGGCGAGGACCGCGGCCGTTTCCGGGCGCACGCCACGCCAGACGAAAAACGCTTCGGCGGCCTGCTCGACCAGCATGCCGAGGCCGTCGCGCGCGATGGCGCCATGGGCGGTGGCGAACTGCATGAACGGGGTCGGGTCGGCGGCGTACATCATGTCGAGCGCCAGCGTGTCCGGGCCGAAGACGGCGGGTGGCAACGGCGGCAGCGCGCCCGCCAGGCTGGCCGAGGTGGCATTGACGACGATGTCGAAGCGGCCGGCGAGCGCGGCGAATTCGCAGGCCGACACCGGCACGCCGTGGCCGCCGAAGCTGGCTGCCAGGGCGTCGGCGGTGGCGGCGGTGCGGTTGGCGATCACCAGTTCCTGCGGGTGAAGCTGCAGCAGCGGCAGGATCACTCCGCGCGCGGCACCGCCGGCGCCGAGCAGCAGCACGCGGCGGCCGGCGATGGCGACGCCGGCGTTGCGCACGATGTCGTTGACCAGGCCGGCGCCGTCGGTATTGTCGCCGGCGATGCCGGCATCGGTGAAGCTGAGGGTATTGACGGCGCCGGCGGCGCGCGCGCGTTCGCTCAGCGTGCCGGCCAGGACGGCCGCTTCGAGCTTGAACGGCACCGTCACGTTGGCGCCCTTGTAGCCGGCGGCGATCAGCTGGGCCACGGTGGCGGCGAAGCCGTCGAGCGGCGCCAGGCATTTCTCATACGTCAGATCCTGGCCGGACTGGGCGGCGAAGGCGGCATGGATCGCGGGCGACTTGCTGTGCGCAACCGGATTGCCGATCACACAATAGCGGTCGCTCATTGCGCGCCTCCGCTCAAGTTCGCTTTCAGCACTTCATCGCGGGTAAACTTGAAGCGGGTGATGATCACCCACAGGTCGTCCTTGTCGGCCGACAGCATGTTCGGCGGGAAGCGGCCGAACGGCGCGGCGCGGCGCACGATTGCCTGCGCGGCGTTGTCGAGGGCCTGGTTGCCCGAGCTCTTGACCACGTGCACGCCACCGTCCTTCTGGTAAATCGTGCCATCCTGGAAAATCGGGATTTCCAGGATCAGCTCGCCGTACAGCTTGCGGCCGTTCGCCTGCGGAAAATTCAGCGTACCGATTTCTTCGACGCGCTTTTGCATCGCCTTGTAATACATCGCGTAGCCCACTTCCTGGGTGCTCGGCGTGATGAAGGTTTTCTTCGGGCGCTTGTTCTGGTCGTCGATGCGGGTATCGATCTCGGCGGCGGCGCGGGCGATCGCCTTGCTCGATTCGAGCAGGTCGGCGCCGGTGCGGGTCGGGTCCGGCTTGTCCTTCTCGGTGACGGGCGCCGCATTGAATTTCGACGCACGCACGCGGGTGAGCAGGTTCTGCGTCTTCTCTTCGAGCTCGGCGATGCGGCGCTGGGCGGCCTTGACGCTGTCGCCGTCTTCCGACTTGCGCATGTCCGGCAGCGGCGACTTCGAGCGGCCGGCCTCGACCTGGCCACCGCCGTCGAGATTGGCCTGGGCCAGCGCCTCGGCCTTGAGCGGGCGCTGCGCGTGCTTGGCGTTAACGAGGATCACCTCGAGGCCGGGGTCGGCCGGCTGCATCTTGAACGCATCGGGCGCAACGAAGCGCACTGCCAGCAGGGCCGCATGTGCCAGCACCGAAAAGGCGATGGCGATCATCATCGAACGGTTTTCTAATAAAGACTTCACGCGGTACCAGACTTCGAAACTATTGAATTACAGAATGGTGAATTCTAACCTGCACCCCGGGGTCAGTGCCGACATTCGGACATTTTGTCTCGCGGCAAATACAAACCCCTGGTGTCAGGTCTGACATTCGGACAATTTGCTGGTGTCAGGTCTGACATTCGGACAATCTTCCGGTGTCAGGTCTGACATTCGGACAAATACTGAACAAATGCCACTCTCAGGCCCCAGGTTTCGGACGGAATGTGAACGAGATTTCCGAAAAAGAAAATGAACATCCAATCTGCAGCGTACGGTCGGCCGATTTTGTCCGAATGTCAGACCTGACACCAGGATTTTGTCCGAATGTCAGACCTGACACCGCCGCAATGTCCAAATGTCAGACCTGACACCAGCGTTGGGGGTTAGCTGGCTTCGGGCTCCGGGGTGACGACGGCGACCGCGCCTTCGGCTTCGACCGCTTCGCTGGCCGCCGCCTGGCCGGTGTCTTCGTCTTCGCCATAATCGAGCTCGGCATCAGGCGAGATCTCGGCCGCCGCCGGCATCTCGAGCAGCCGCGCTTCGATCGACAGGTCGACTTCGTCCCAGCGCAGGATGTCGAGCTTGACCTGGGCGCCGCGCGTCACCTGCGGCATGCCCGGCAAACGGATGATCAGCGGGATCTCGACCAGGCGCAGCACTTCGTCTTTCAGCACCACCGCCTCGACCTGGCGCGCCTCTTCCTGCCCCAGCCAGCGCAGGCACCAGTAGCGCTCCATGTTCTGCTGGTGGTCGTTGTAGGCGGCGTACGCAGCGTCGAACGCGGAAACGATCGCGAACAGGTTGGCGTCGCGCGGCTTGAATGGCGCCACCAGCGGTGCGGTCACGCCGTTGCTGGCGCAGGCAAGGATCTGCCATTGGTTGACCAGGTCGGTATAGCGGCGCAGCGGCGAGGTGCTCCACGCGTACTGGTCGACGCCGAGGCCCTGGTGCGGCGCGGCGTGCGTCACCATGCGCACCTGCAGCTTGGCGGCCCAGCCGGCGCCGCCGCCCGTGCCCTGCGATCGGTAGATGCCGGGCACGCCGCTGTCGTGCATCAGCTTGCCCCAGGTGCTGTTGGCGAAGATCATCAGCTCGGCGACGATCTTGTCGAGCGGCGCCCCGCGCTTGCGGCGCACCACCGAGACGACGTCGTCGTCGACGTAGAAGTTGAAGTCGACGCGGTTGTTCTGCTCGGGCTTGAGGCCGAATTCCTCGCGCTTTTTCATGCGGCCCGCTTCGAGCTGCTGCGCCCATTGCCACAACAGCATCATCTCGGCCTTGTGCGGGTACTCGCCCTCGCCGCTGGCCAGCGTTTCTTCGTTGACCAGGTCGTCGAGGTCGTTGTGGCGCAGGTTGCTCTTGATCGGCACCATTTCGGCGCGCGTCTCGGTCGACAGCACGGTCCAGTCGGCCGGATCGAGCGTCGCGTACAGCGACACCGCCGGGCAGGTGCTGCCCTCGGCGAGCGTGAACGCGGCGACCACTTCGTCCGGCAGCATGGTGATTTTGTCGCCCGGCATGTAGACGGTCGACATGCGCGAACGCGCCATCTTGTCGACCGCGTCGTCCGGGCGGATGCCGAGGCCCGGCGCGGCGATGTGGATGCCGACACGCACCTTGCCGTCAGCGAGCATCGTGACCGAGAAGGCGTCGTCGATCTCGGTGGTGGTGACGTCGTCGATCGAGAACGCGGCGACGTCGGCGGCCGGCAAGCCGCCCGGCGTGGCCGGCACCGGCACGCTCGGGAAACCGGCGCCGCGCGGGAAGTTCTCGAACAGGAAGCGCGCCATGTGCAGCGCTTTCGGCGAAGCGATGCCGCCGGTCGCCAGCATCAGCCGCGGCGCCGTCGTGTGCAGTTCGTCGCAGGCCGCTTCCAGCGCCTTGTATTCGATGGTGTTCTTGTCGGGCTTGAACAGCAGTTGCTGCACCATCGGCTGCAATGCCGCCGGCAGGCGCCCGGCCTTCATCTCTTCGACGTAGCCGGCCTGGATCAGGCCCTGCTGCTTTTTCTTCTCGATGCCGGCCTGCGCCGCGCGCAGCGACTGCTCGGGGGCGGCCTTGTAGCGCCCGCGGCCTTTCTTGTAGAAATAGATCGGCGCGCCATGCAGCGCCAGCACCAGGCCGGCGGCTTCGGCCGGCAGCGGCGCGTGGCCGAAATATTCGGCGCCCAGCTCGGCGAACCCGAATTCTTCCTGGCCGGCGACTTCCCACAGGAACTCAAAATCGATGTCGGCGGCGATTGCCTTGGCCTGCTCCAGCAACTCGGCCGGGGCCGGCTTCTCGTACTGCAGCAGCACGTCCTTGACCTTGACCTTGGTGCGCTTGCCGCTTGGCATGTCAACCTGGTAAGCCTCGCCGGCCTGCGACAGCACCGCGCCGACCTTGAAATCGCCGGATTCTTCAAAAAATAGATTCATGAGTTATTTCAGGTTCGTTATGGATGGGGCTGCAATCAGGTCCATTACCGCAGGCAAGAATACCTCGGTGACCAGCAGCGTGCCTTGATGGCGCCGGTACAGACAGCGGCGCGCATAATAAATAGAGTCGGGCCGCTCGTCGCCGAGCGCGGCGCGCGCGCGCTGCACCAGCGGATGGCCGGCGCGCAGGCGCGCAAATTCGAGTTCGCCGCGGCGCACCAGCGGATCGTAGAACAGCGTGCTGCCGAGCGAACGTTCGCCCAGCGCGTTGAACAGCGGCCAGTCGGCGGCGGTGGCCGACATCGGCACCACCGTGTGGGCGAACACCACCGGCCGGTCGTCGCAGCGCAGCAGCACTTCGCGCTCCCACACGCGCCCGGGCCGGCCCATGCCGATCGCGCGCGCCTCGTCGGCCAGGCACAGCGCGGTGCGCTGGTGCAGCCGCTGGACGCGGAATGCGCCGCTGTGCGCGACCAGCCGCGCCGTCAGCGAACCGCCGGCCGTCAGCCAGGCGCGCATCGCCGGCGCCGGGGCGACCGCGTTGACGTGCCGGTGCCACAGCGCCTTGCGCAGCGACGCCACCCTCACCGCGCCGCTTCCGGCAGGCAGAAGGCGAGCACGTCGTCGGCGTAATCGGCAAATTCGGGAATCGCATGGTCGCTGCCTTGGATCACGTGCTGGCGCGCGCCGGCGTAGTGCGCCACCATGTCGCGGTAGTCGAGCACTTCGTCGCCGGTCGCCGCGATCAGGTAATAGCGTTCGGGACGGGTGATCTTGTCGACCGCCAGCGCCCGCAGTTCGTCGATGTATTCGCGCTTGAACTCGAACGGTTCGTCCGAATGCCAGGCGGTGGTCACGCCGACGTGCTGGTCGAGGTCTTTCAGCGGCACGATGGCTGGATTGAGCAGCACCGCGCGGCAGCCAAGCCGTTCGGCCAGCCAGGTCGCATAGTAGCCGCCCAGCGATGAGCCGACAATCGCCAGGCCCTGCGCCGGTACGCCGTCAACCAGCGACAGCGCCAGCGCCATCGCGGCACGCGGCGAAGCCGGCAACTGCGGGCACACCAGTTCAGCGGCGCGTCCCAGTCCGGCCATCTTGCTGGCGACCACGCGCGCCTTGAACGAATTCGGCGACGAGCGGAATCCGTGCAGGTACAAAATCATTTTGCCAGCGCCTCGAGCAGTTGCTGGTGGATGCCGCCGAAGCCGCCATTGCTCATGACCAGGATATGGTCGCCCGGCTGGGCCGCCTGGACGATCGCATTCACCAGGAAATCGATCTGGTCGAAACTGTGGGCGATGGCGCCGAGCGGCTTGAGCGCGTCGGCCAGGCTCCAGCCGAGCGCCTGCTGGCTGCCGAAACCGAACACCAGGTCCGCGTCCTTCAGGCTGCCCGGCAAGGCGTCCTTCATGGCGCCCAGCTTCATCGTATTCGAGCGCGGCTCGAGCACGGCGAGGATGCGACCGGTGCTGCCGATCTTCTGGCGCAGCCCGCCGACGGTGGTGGCGATGGCGGTCGGATGGTGCGCGAAGTCGTCGTACACCGCGATGCCGTTGACCACGCCGCGCACTTCCATGCGGCGCTTGACGCTTTCGAAGCGCGTCAGCGACTCGGCCGCCTGCGCGACCGGCACGCCGACGTGGCGCGCCGCGGCGATCGCCGCCAGCGCATTGGCGCGGTTGTGGCGCCCGGTCAGGCCCCACTGCACCGTGCCGACGGTCTCGCCATCGAAGACGACGTCGAAATCGCCGCCCTGGTGCTCGACCATGGTCCAGTTGACCTTCTCGCCGACGCCGAAGGTTTCATGTTCGCTCCAGACGCCGCGCTTCATCACGCGCGCCAGCGACGCTTCGTCGCCGTTGACCACCAGCCGGCCGATACCCGGCACGGTGCGCACCAGGTGGTGGAACTGGGTCTCGATCGCGCCGATATCGGGGAAGATGTCGGCGTGATCGTATTCGAGGTTGTTCATCACCGCGGTCTTGGCGTGGTAGTGGACGAACTTGCTGCGCTTGTCGAAGAACGCGGTGTCGTACTCGTCAGCCTCGATGACGAAGAAGTCCGAGTCCGTCGCGCCCGACAGGCGCGCCGAGACGCCGAAGTTGAGCGGCACGCCGCCGATCAGGAAGCCGGGCGAATAGCCGGCGTCTTCCAGGATCCAGGCCAGCATCGCCGAGGTGGTGGTCTTGCCGTGCGTGCCGGCCACCGCCAGCACCCACTTGTTGTTCAGGATGTGCTCGCCGATCCACTGCGGCCCGGACACGTACGGCAGGCTGCGGTTGAGGATTTCCTCGACCAGCGGATTGCCGCGCGAAACCACGTTGCCGATCACATACAGGTCCGGATTGAGGCTGACCTGGTCCGGGCTGAAGCCCTGGATCAGCTCGATCCCCTGGGCTTCCAGTTGGGTGCTCATCGGCGGGTAGACGTTGGCGTCGCAGCCGGTGACGCGGTGGCCGGCCTCCTTGGCCAGGACCGCGAGGCCGCCCATGAAGGTGCCGCAAATACCGAGAATGTGAATATGCATGGTGGTGGGGGCCGGCGCCGAGCGATGCTTGAACGCACTGTTTAAAAGTCGAATACGCGATTTTACCTGACCCGCCGGCATTTTCCGTTCCAGAGTATCATCTCGCCCATGATGGCCATCCCTCACAACGATCTCGTCCTGCTGCGCGCGCAAATCGCCGCGCGGGCCGCCCGCCTGATTGCCGAGGACGGCGCCGACTACGGCACCGCCAAGCGCAAGGCGCTGCGCCTGTTGTACGGCGACGCGCAGGCGCCGCCCAACCTGCTGCCCGATAACGCCGAAATCGAAGACGAAGTGCGCAAATACCAGGCGCTGTTCCAGGCCGACAGCCAGCCGGCACGGCTGCGCGCGCTGCGCGAACTGGCGCTGCAGGTGATGGAGCAACTCGAACAGTTCCGTCCCTACCTGACCGGCGCGGTACTCAACGGCACCGCCGGCGAGCACGACGATATCCACCTGCAATTGTTCGCCGACAGCGCGAAAGACGTCATCATCTTCCTGTTAGACCGCGACGTTCATATAGAGATCTCCGAAACGCCGCATTTCAAGGGCGCCCGCCACGACCCGGTGGAAACCGTCAGCTTCCACTGGCGCAAGCAGCAGGTGCATGCCGAACTGTATGAACTGAACGACCTGCGCGGCGCCCTCAAGCCGCGCGCCGACGGCCGCCCGCAGCGCGCCGACCTCCCGGCGGTGCGCGCCATGCTGGCCACCGACGATTCACCTATCCCTGAAACAGATGAAAAAAAATAATGTGATGTTAATTGCCGCCGTCGCGGTGGCATTCGGCGTGATCGGTGCGCTCGTCGCCAATAACAAAAAAGCNNGCGCCGACGCCGGACGGCGCGCCGCACGACGCCGTCGGCGCACTATATGCACAATCGATGAACGACGCCGCCGGCGCGCCGCAAGCCTTGTCGCAATGGAAAGGCAAGGCGATGGTCGTGAACTTCTGGGCGCCGTGGTGCGCGCCCTGCGTGCAGGAAATGCCGGAGCTTGCCGCGCTGGCAGGCGAGCTGGCCGGCAAGAACATCGGCGTGATCGGAATCGGCATCGATTCGCCCACCAACATCGCGCAGTTCGCCGCCAAATTCAAGATTAGTTACCCGCTGTACGTGGCCGGAATGAGCGGCACCGACCTGTCGCGCCAGTTCGGCAACACCGCCGGCGGCCTGCCCTACACGGTGCTGATCGGCGCCGACGGCCAGGTCAAGAAAACCTACCTGGGCCGCATCAAGTTCGACCAACTGAAGGCCGACCTGGCCAAGCTGTAAGCCTGCGAACGGTCGTGCGTTTACTTGCGCACGTGCTTTTTTCACTTGCCAATACACGATGTTGGCGGCAAAATGCGTGACTTTCGCGACATTCTGTACCGTCAACCATGGTAAAAAAGCTTCTGCTGCTCAACGGGCCCAACCTGAATTTGCTGGGAACCCGGGAGCCTGAGGTGTACGGCTCGACGACGCTGGCCGACATCGAACACGCTGCAACAGCCCAGGCTGTGGCGGCGGGCGCGACGCTGTCCTGCTTCCAGAGCAACCATGAAGGCGCCCTGATCGACCGCATCCACGCGGCCAAGGCCGAAGGGGTGGAGGCGATCGTCGTCAATCCCGCCGGCCTGACCCACACCAGCGTCGCTTTGCGCGACGCGTTCGCCGCAGTTGAGATACCGTTCGTGGAAGTGCACATCTCGAATATCCACCAGCGCGAAGCGTTCCGCCACCATTCGTTCCTGTCGGCCATCGCCGTCGGGACGATTTGCGGACTCGGCACGGACGGATATCGACTTGCCATCGACTTTGCGCTCAAGAAGCGTTAATCTTCGTCAACTTCATGCAATTGCGCGGTTCGCCTTATCCGGCGCGCCGCATACCTTTAAATAACACAATAATTCCAAGGGGTTTCACATGGATCTACGAAAACTCAAGACCTTGATCGACCTGGTCGCCGAATCGGACATCGCTGAACTCGAAGTGACCGAAGGCGAAAGCAAGGTCCGCATCGTCAAATCGTCGGCCATGCCACAAGGCCAGATGATGATGATGCAGCCGCAAGGCATGCAGCAGTACGCCGCGCCGAGCCACGCCCCAGCTCCCGCCGCCGCACCGGTTGCCGCCGTGGTCGCCGAGCCGACCGGCCACACCGTGAAATCGCCGATGGTCGGCACGTTCTACCGTTCGTCCGCGCCAGGTTCGCCGGCGTTCGTCGAAGTAGGCTCGACCATCAAGGAAGGCGACACCCTCTGCATCATCGAAGCGATGAAGCTGCTCAACGAAATCGACTCGGAAGTGACCGGCGTCGTGACCAAGATCCTGGTCGAAAACGGCCAGCCGGTCGAATTCGGTCAACCATTGTTCGTGATCGGCTAAGCATCCCCGCGGCCCGCGCCGCCCCTCGGCGGCGCCCCGGCGATCCTGACTCTTATATGCTGTTCCCGGCTCGCGCCGGACTTCACAGAAACACCGACCCTACCATGTTTGAAAAAATTCTCATCGCCAACCGTGGTGAAATCGCGCTGCGGATCCAGCGCGCTTGCCGCGAAATGGGCATCAAGACGGTCGTCGTCCACTCCGAAGCGGACAAGGACGCCAAGTACGTCAAGCTGGCCGACGAATCGGTCTGCATCGGCCCCGCCGCCTCCTCGCTCAGCTACCTGAACATGCCGGCCATCATCAGCGCGGCCGAAGTGACCGACGCCGAAGCGATCCACCCGGGCTATGGCTTCCTGTCGGAAAACGCCGACTTCGCCGAACGCGTGGAAAAATCCGGCTTCGTCTTCATCGGCCCCCGCTCCGACTCGATCCGCCTGATGGGCGACAAGGTCTCGGCCAAGCAGGCCATGATCCGCGCCGGCGTGCCGTGCGTGCCGGGCTCGGAAGGCGCGCTGCCGGACGACCCGAAAGAAATCATCCAGACCGCCCGCAAGGTCGGCTATCCGGTCATCATCAAGGCGGCCGGCGGCGGCGGCGGACGCGGCATGCGCGTCGTGCATACCGAAGCGGCCCTGCTCAACGCGGTGGCCATGACCAAGACGGAAGCCGGCACCGCGTTCGGCAATCCGGAAGTGTATATGGAGAAGTACCTGGAAAATCCGCGCCACGTGGAAATCCAGATCCTCGCCGACGAGCACAAGAATGCGGTCTGGCTGGGCGAGCGCGACTGCTCGATGCAGCGCCGCCACCAGAAAGTGATCGAGGAAGCGCCGGCGCCGGGCATCCCGCGCAAACTGATCGAGAAGATCGGCGACCGCTGCGCCGAAGCCTGCCGCAAGATCGGCTACCGCGGCGCCGG